>Ga0137368_10000327_pt1 | contig 43333 bp, 36 predicted proteins | sample SagtaG_13_FD_104917 | JGI IMG/M metagenome (GOLD analysis project Ga0137368, IMG submission 104917) | Vadose zone soil microbial communities from Sagehorn Ranch, Mendocino, California, USA - Sage1_L_100_16 metaG | ecosystem: Environmental > Terrestrial > Soil > Vadose zone | place: USA...
CTTTGAGAGTTTCTTGGACGATGTAATTGAGAAATGAGGATAACCGGCTCGCGCCCTGAAACTGGCGGCCGCCGATGATGGCCGAAAGAGCCGCTCTGATCTCCGGCTCGGCCGGAGGCGCAGCTTCGGTTGCAGTCTGGCGATAGTTATCAGTGGACATAGTTGATGTAGTCGCCGCCGCTTCTTTTTGATCATCGGAATAAAAGTTACTGCGGCTTAAAGTGCCACAGTAATTTCTCTCTGTCCACTATTTCGCCATTCTCTACAGGACAAAATGGGCGCAACTCGAAAAGAATTTTTCTGGCGCTAACGGATTTTGTGGTTGGCGCGCGGGTAAAAGGGAATCCGCGCCAAATGTCCGACAAACTTCAGTTTGTCGCGGCCTGATCGGCAAGCCGATTGGAAGAAATGAGGGATCTCCTTATCCGACCACGACAAACTGAAGTTTGTCGGACATTTGGCGCCCCTGATTTATGCGCAGGCTTCAACGTTACACGCCGCCACCACAAAATCCGCTAGCGCCAGGAATTTTTATTCAACTTTGTTTTTGCCCGCCAGGGTCAGCGCATAAAGCGTATCACCCGCGCCAACGATCAAGTATTGCTTGCCGTCCAGTACCCATGTCGAAGGCCCATTGCTTACCGGGCTTGTCAATCGTTGGCGCCAAATCGGATCGCCTTTGGCGGGATCGAAGGCGACCAGTTCGCCCGAATCGCCTGTGAACAACAGATTGCCTGCAGTCGTCAATACGCCGCCGCTCATACCGCCGGCGCCGCCGCCGGCATGCGCATGTTTCCATTTCACCGCGCCTGTGCGAATGTCCATCGCAAACAGAGCCGAGCTTGAATCGAAGTTGCCGCCCGAGCCGCCGCCGTAACCTTGCGGTTTCGACGATGTGTCGTAGAGATAAGCGAGGCCATAACCCTGCGTACCGTTGAAATAAAACATCTCCGTCAACGGGCAGTAACTCGGCGGCGGCCAGTTCGTCGCGCCCATCGCTGGCATGTCAATCAACGTCCCGTCTACCGCAGGCTCTTTCGCCGGATTCGGAATCGGCTGGCCTTTCTCGTCTACGCCTAGCGCCCAATTGCCCGTGCCGGTGAAAGGCTTCGACACTAGGTTTTTGCCGTTCGTGCGGTCGAGTACGAAAAACCACCCGGCGCGCGCGGCCTGGGCTAACAGCTTGCGCGGCTGGCCATTGATAACGGCGTCGAACAGCACAGGCGTTTCTACGTTATCCCAATCGTGCGTATCGTGCGGCGATGGCTGAAACCACCAGACCAGTTTGCCAGTGTCGGGATTGAGCGCGACGATGCAAGCCGTCCACAGATTCGCGCCTTTGCGGCTCTGGCCTGCGAACACCGGGTTGGCGTTGCCCGTGCCCCAATAAATCAAATTCAAATCGGGGTCGTATGTGCCTGGCATCCATGTCATGCCGCCACCGTGATCCATGGATTCCTGATCCGGCCAGGTCTCTGACCCAGGGTCGCCCATCTTTTCGGGCGTCGTATACCAGCGCCATTGTAACTCGCCGGTTTCAGGGTCACGCGATTCGAGATAGCCGCGCACGTCCATCGCATCACCGCCTACGCCGACTATGACGTGGTTTTTGACGATGAGCGGCGCCATCGTCGTGAAGTATTGCCGCTTCTCGTCGGCAATCTTTTTGCGCCAGCGCTCCTTGCCGTCTTTCGCATTCAACGAGATGAACCAGCCGTCCGGGCTTTCAAAATAGAGCCAATCTTTGTACATCCCTACGCCGCGTTGACCGACTAGATGGCCGCCCTGATCTTCAAAATCGTATTGCCAGATGTGTTCGCCAGTGCGCGCGTTGATGGCGAAGATGTGATCGGGAATCGTGAAATACAAAATGCCATTGACCAGGAGCGGCGTGGATTTAATGACCGGATCGCCCACGCCACGTTGCGGGCCGACGCCTTTGATGCGGTACATCCATTCGATTTTGAGCAGGTCAACGTTGCCCGCGTCGATCTGCTTGAGTTCGCTGTAACGCCGTCCCGAATAATCTCCGTTATAAGTCGGCCAGGCGTCAGTCGGCGGATTGAACAGCTTGAGCGTTTTAGGCTCGAGTCCCTGCGCGTTGACCGCGCTTGCGATGAAGGCGAGCGCAAAGATGAGTCGTAGCGTTTTCATTTTAAGGTCACCAGGTAAGCAGCCAGGTTGTTCATGTCGGAGTCGCTGTATTTCGGCAACAACGCGCGATGTCCGATCAGCTTGTCCTCGATTTCGATCTTGACCGTGTGGCGCGGCCAGTAATGGTAATTGCCGTCCGCGTCCACCAGCGACAGCTCAAAATCGTTGTTGGTCTTGACGCGGCCTTCGATCACTTTGCCGTCCGGAGTGGTCACTTTCGCCCTGGCCGGGCCGGGCGTCGCTGGCCACAAGAAGCGGTTTTTTAGCGCGGCCAGTTGCGGAAACTTCGAGCCGATCTTGGCGAGATCGCCCGTCGCTGAATGACAGCTTACGCAATTAGCCTGAAAGAACGCTTCGCCCTTCTTTGCATCGCCCGTGACCTGATTGCGCAAGCCGGCATACGTCGCGCCGTACGTGCCGCGATTCGCCGCGAGTTCGATTTGCAGTTTCAAGAATTGAGATATGAGGAACACATCGTCTTGCGAAAGATTCGGAAACGGCGGCATGCCTTGACGGCCTTCTTTGAGTACAGGCGCGAGCTTCTCGCCTTTTTCGTCGTGCAACACGAGCGGCATTCGCGTCAGGCCCGGGGCCTGCGCGCCACGCCCGTCTTTGCCGTGACAGCCTGCGCAATTTTCCAGATAGAGCGGCTCGCCTTTTTTGGCGGCTGCCGGGTCAGGCGCGGCGCCAAGCCCGAGAAACTCGCGCATGTTTCCGCCGCGACGGCCGCCGCCCCCAGTGGGTTCCTGCGCGTTGGGCTGTGTGAGTGTCGCAGCCAACGCAATCACTCCAAAAAACAACAGCAATACAAAACGAAAATATCTTCGAGCCAGCATTTGATCCTCCACTGATTACATGACTGATTACATGTTAGATGTGTCGAGAGGTTGCTGACAATACTTGCAGCGGATCCGGATCAGGATCACACCAGGGCGCACAGAAGGTTAGAGTCCTGAGGCGAGATTCGCGGAGGGCGCTTCGTCGCGGGCGTCGCGGGTGAGCAATTTGCCCTGAACGAAGCTGTCAGCGCCCTTCGTTCCATACGGTGGAAGGAGCCTGACGACGCGCTGATCTCGGCGCCCACCGCCGACCCGCTGAACCTGGTAGGGATTGTCCTACCCGGCGCCCGCGTCCCAGTGATTCCGACCAATCGAATCCCGCATAGAGACGGAGTTCCAATCGCTGTTTTGGAGGCCGGCTTGGAGGCCGGCCAGGAACGCTATTTAGTCGATCTGGAAAAGGCGGGGGAGTGGCCGGCGAGGAAAGCCTTGATTCACCGGCCTGTTCCCCCTCAGTTGAAGGCATACCTCGGCCGGTCGGCTTAAATACTCTGGCCTGATGTCAGCTCATTTTTTCCAAGCGGTTCGTTCTTGGTGATTCTTGTCACGATTTCAGGCGCATTTCATATTTCAGCGAAACCTTTTGGAACTCTTGTGGCGCGATCACTTTGAGTTGATCAGCGACTCTCTGACGCATTTCGGATGCGATTGACAAACAGAAATTCAGTTCCTCTGGTTCCACATCATCTGGAGTTCGGTGGGGGTAAATCAACTTGAGCAAACCTGCCGCCGTTTTCTTTATCGCATCGTGGGCGCGCTGGCTCATCCCTTCTGGAAATACTGCTCCGGCAACGACGTGAGTTTGGTAATTACGACGTCGGAGCAAATGGAATATCTCCGCCACGTAGTCGGAAATGAAACCGTACCCCGTCGCGTAATTCGATGGAGTGATCACTGGCATCTCCCAGCCTGGCAAATAGGCATGGATGCGATCAAGAAAAGCAGTGTCTTCACGAGTCTCCTCCGGCAGTGGCTGAAATAAATGATCATACTTGTCCGTCGGTATGCGTTTATCGAGGTTAGTGTTTATATTGCCACCAAGAACAATGGAACAAGTAGAGGTGAATTCAATCCCGTCTTTCGAATAAGATCCCTGCGCCATGTAGTTTTTCAGCGTGTCTATAGTGGTGTCATTGAGCTTCTGAGCGCCAGTGCGTTCTGAGGCGATTTCGTCGAATACCACCACATCCTTTACCCCGATCAATCCGACCTTCCTGGACGTGCCGTGATGGAAGAGCGTCGCGGCGCTAGCCTTGCCGCTTGAAACCACGAAGGCTCGCTGAGAGGTGTTTTTGTACATGTAGGTTTTGCCGGTTTGTCGCGGCCCCAACTCGACAAGGTTGTAATTCGATTCAACGAATGGCACAAGTCTGAGCATCATCAGAACCTTGACGCGATCGCTGAGACGGGTGGGATTGAATCCCACCGTTTGAATGAGGAGGTCTATCCAGTCCTGAGTGGAGAACAGTCGGCGCTTTTCGATGTAATCCTCAAGCGAGAGTCTGGTTACCTGGAAAGGAGTAAAATCAATCACGCGGAATGGATATGCGTGAGTCCCGATCTTGTAGTTGGGATCGAATTCTATTTTCATCGTTCCCCAGGCCCCTGAAGTAAGCAAGGTGTCTCCAAATTCCTTGATAACTCGATCGGAGACGCGAACATGAGAATCGCCAAGGGCGGGAACTTCGGCCCAGTAATGGAGCCTGCGCTGATCATAGACGAGCGTTAGCGGTCCTAATAGCGAGTATTCTCCTTTTTCGGCGATTCTGTGCTTGATCAGTTCTTTAGCGCCGCTCTCGACATAATGCTCTTGAAGAAGGCGATCTATCTTTTTTTGTCCGGGCAGAGGATCGTGTGGCGCTATGTACCTGGCGCAAAGATACTCCAACACATAACGGGGGAATTCCTTGTAGGCTTCATTCCAACGTGTCAGCGGCTTCAGAATCACACGGTCGCCGAAATTCTCAAGGATAATCCTGTCGAGACGCGTAATCTGTTTGTCATTGGTTGAATCGAATTGCTTACTTTCCGTCATATCAATTTTCTCCGACATTGTGTGACCGGACCAGCCGCCATACCTGATGGCATTATAAATCGTCGAAAGCATCAAGCGCGTCGCTGAATTCAACTTTGTCCGTGCGCGGATGCGCTTTGACAGGAATTTGTCTTGCCCCACCGGAAATTGGCGCGTATCTGCCGTTGGCTCCGCGATATTCAATAAGCACATTGATAAAGGTTAGTTTGAGTGTGACTTCGACGTCGGCGGAAAAGATTTTCGACTCGCCTCTCGCAAGTTCAATCACCTTTGGTGCCTTCGAGCCGACAGTGACTCTGACAGTAATCAGACTCGCGCCTTTGTTGATGAGTTTCACTTCAACCTGAATGCGTTCGTCTTCCTTCGCTTCCAGGCTCTCCGGGGTGATGATCTCGATCCGCACGCTTTCCGGCTCGGACGACTTATGCAGAATGACGCCGGGAACAACGATTTCCGAAAGCGAAAGTCCGCCGTGGTCGTAGCGCGTGTAGTTCTTTCCACGGCTGGTATTGCGGCTGAACCACGTCCGGCCAACCGCGCAAGTCGTACTTCTCACTCCGCGCTTGTCAGAACCGTCGAGTGTAACTCCGTCCAACTCCTCACGATTTGTGGCGTAACGGCGGCGCACTTCAGGCTTGTCCGGATTGAGAACCGAGACAGGGATTTCGCCATCATGGCGCAACTGAACGAAACCATGATCGCTGGTGATGATAACCAGATCGTCGCTTTCGACCATTCTCTTCATTTCCGGCAGCACATCGTTCTTCACCTTCAGCCGAATGGCTTCATTAACTTCACGCATGTCTCCTTGCTCATCGTGGATATTGTCATCGGAGATGTTGAAGACCAGAAAGTTGAAGCGGCGTGGTTGTATATTCCGAAACTTCGCTTTTCCCGGTGCGGTGTCGGTCTGGGTAATGAAGACGACATCCTGCTCATATTGCCGTTGGTCTCTGACCCCCATATTTCTGGCGGCCAGCTCTCCTTCATTGTGCGTGAATCCGCCTCTAAAGCCGCGCCAGGAATCCGGATAGGCTCCGGCGAAAACGGATGTTCTCGCAAAAGCGGTATATGTCGGCAAAGGAGCGAACAGCGGTTTCTGCTCTTCAATCCGGAAACCTTCCTCAAGCACAGGACGAACTACGTCAACCCAGGTATCCCAGCGCATCCCATCGAACAGCCAAACGAAAAGGCGTTGCTTCGGCGACTTCAGTCGGCTAGTCGCCCATTTCAGAAACCTGGAGGAATTTCTCGGATGCCCGCGATATGCGCTCGGCTTGTCACGGATAGTCTCGGCTACGGCTTCATCAATTCCGTCCAGCCGCTTAGCGGCTTGTTGTCCCAAAGCGAGAAGATGGCCGTCCACTTTGCCGATCAGAACGCTATCCGAAATCGCATCTGTTTGCTTGCCCGCCAGCGCCAGCAGAAGTTCGAGCCGATGGTCGTCGCTGCTCGTATAAAATTCCAGATAGTCATTCAACGACGCGCCGGATGGAGGCGTCGGCGCTGACAGCCGCGCCTGAATCCTGGCGATGTAATTGATCAGTCGCAGTAAAGCGATCGCCCTCTCCTCACATGAAGAATCATGATGCGGCGTCTCCCACGAATCCAGACGATGCTCCGCCCAGTCAGGGATGGCAGTTATCATGACAAGATCGGACGAAGGTTGTATTTCGAGCTGGCGCCTCAGCCATCCGGTGATCATAGCCAGAGCCAGGCTGCGCGGAGTGTCATTCGTTATCAGTTCCAGCCACTTTTCAGGCGGATGAATGTCGCGCAACAATCCAACAACGTCAGCAGCTTGCTTTTCGCTGAGCGTTGAATCAACAAGCTGGCACACGTTCCGCCAATCGTCAGTATGATCCTTCAGGCGGCGTATTACTTCCTGCGCCGACTCTCGCAGATCGCTGACCGGATGCGAAAACAGCCCGAGCCCGGACAGAAGCATGATCGCGTTCGGAATTCCGTGCTCAGTCAGAAAATCGGTCGCTACCGCCAGACAGGCGGCTTCCGATGTCGGCATTGCCAGCCAAGATTGAATGACGCTATCCGCGCTCTGACGCGAAGCGCCGAGCAATACCTCGGCAAGCAGCCGCCGATCCTCATCGCTCATGTCGAATCGCGCCGCCAAGCTGATTCCTCGCGCGATTATTTCCGGCGGGTATGCAGCGGTCAGATCCATCTCGTCGAAGCGCAGCGCAGGATGACTTCCAAGCAACAGCGCGGCGGAAATATGATACGCGGCCAGCGTCTGTCGCCTGCCAATCGCTTCACGCATTCTCCAGTAACCGCGCACAAAGTCGGGCAGATGTTGTCCAATTCGAAACGCATATTCCTGAAGCTTTTCAGGCCAGACGACCGGCTCAGTGTAATGAGCGACCACAGCGTCGGTGCGTAAATCAATCGGCCCGCACTCCAGAAGAGAAACGATATCGGCAATGTATGAAAGACTGATTTCATGAGAGAGCGGCGCAAACAGCGGCAGCGTTACGCGAATGAGCAGCGGGTCTTCGGATGAGGCCTGGTTGAAAGCCTCGCGGAATTGCAGGCGGAACGCCAGATCGTTCTCACAATAAGTAATGAGTTTGAATCTTCGCCCTTTCGCATCGACGACGATATTGTTTCCGTCCAGGTGGTTTTCAGGGTCGAGGCACATCGCCAGCCTCGCCCCTGCGGGCAGTTCTTCCGCCAGGCGTTGCCGCAGATGTTGAACCTTGTTTTCCGGGACATGAAGGATTGACGCCATAAGATACGCTCCGGAGTAAGGGCAAATGGTCTTTATCTAAATTCTGTTGAGGATCACTGACCGAAGACGATTGCAGCTTCGGCGCTGTTCATCAGTCAGATCGCCTCTCGTCTGTAAATCGCTCAGCAACCTGTCCGCTCCCGCGCGATCATTCTGTTGGTAAGAATAGCGCGCCAACAACCACAGATCATCCGTGCTCAACTGGGCGAAATCAGCGGCTTCTATCATATTTCGCATCGCAGGGTCATACGCGGCCAGAGCCTTCAGTAGCGCCACTTCATCAACATCAGGAAGAAAGTAGAGTGAGACAGGCAGCCGGCGCGCCTGCCCATTCTTGATCGCTTCATGCAAATGTGCGGTTACCGTGTTCTGACTCTGTTGTTCTCCGTATCTATTGGCCAGTTCTCGCATAATGTCACGCGGATAAATTACGACGGCGTCGCGGATGATCTGTAAAATCAGCCCTTTGAGCAACGGTTGCCCTCGTCCTTCGATTCTCCGCGCAACGAGATTGCCCGCGCCACATTGGACATTTGCGCGGAGACGCAACAGTCCGCGAAGAATATCTATCGCATCGTCGCGGCTAGCAAGCCCCAAATCCGGCAAACAGGGACGCAGGCTGTTCAGGATTGCGGCGCAGGAAACAGGCGCCCCATCTTCAGGCAATAGCTGGGAAGCCTTCTCCACCAGCCGCTCGGACTGCTCCTGGCTCAGGCCGAGTGATTCGATGTGAATGTATCGTTCGCCTAAATTCACTGCAAATGGAGCTTTCCTCAAACATAAACCGATGGACACAGGGAAATACTCATTATTGCGTGGCAATCGTTGGATGACTTCGATTGAGGACAACGGGCGGTCTGACCCGCGTAAAATGGCTTCGATCCGATCAACCAATTTGAGTCCGTGTTCCTGAAAGCTGGAGGCGTGGCCGACACGCAATTTTCTGAGGCCGATGATTTCAGGGCGGCGGGATAGCGCGTCCTTGAGCAGGAATTTATTGACGCCGTCGTGACCGAGTCCGGCCCCGTCCAGAATCTTCAACAGATAATCGGTGGTAACCGCTCCCGTCTCGCCATCAATGCGACTCACGCACAAATCGACAATCTCATCGAGTTCTTTGAGCGGGACCGGCAGCGCGTCGACGTGGACGAAAGTTTTTGGGCCGTAGAGGTAAATATCTTCATGTCGCGAGATGGCGGATGACACTGCCCGCTCAACCAATTCTCGTTTTCCTTCTTCGTCCGGCTCGACGTCCGATTCATCGTCATCATTACTCTCGAGGCCGGCGAAGGCTGCTATTCCTGACGAGACTGAACCGGCCATGTAGATTCTGGCGATTTCCGAGATGTGCATTGGCCTGCCCGCTGCGCGCAGAATTTTTTCCAACTGGTCGAGAACCCTGACGCCGCGCGGCGACACCAAACCGTTCTCCGCAATCCGGCAATCGAGGTGCTTCGTCACCAAACAGGCCAAACCTGCCGGGTCGAGCCTGAAGCCTGATGAGGCGGCGACCATCTCATCCACGTCCGGCAGGAACAGGTCTTTATTACGATTGTCGCGAAAACATTTGTGAATCGCGATCAGCCTGCGCCCCAACTCGTTCAACCTCAACGTGGTCAGAAATTCTTCGCGCCAGATCCGAAATGAGTCATCACCGGCGATCAACAACGCTAGCAATGCATGTCGAACAGTTTGCGTCGCCGCCAAACTCACGGCCGCGTCACGATGCAGCAAACCTCCGGATGATTCCGTGGCTTCGATCAGCGATTTGACCAATCGACGCGCGTCCTCGCCCAATCGCCTATGAAGATTTATCAGAATCTGGTTGATCTTCTGCCGGATGCGCTCGCGCGTTAGGTCGTATTCGCGTCCCAACTGTTCCAGTTTTGCCCCGTCCATAAAACGGCGAACTAACAGCCGCCCTTCTTTGTCGGGTAGATATTGCAGCGCGCGCGCAATCAGGTCATCAATGCTGGCCGCAGGCGCGCCCAGTTCTCCGTAACGCATATAACCCGGCCCATGCCTAGCCAGCGTTTCAAGCGCCTCCGTCAATTCATTGAGCGAATTCCGCCCGATATTCTTCGCTCTCCTCAATTCGCCTATTCGATCCGTAGCCGCGATCACCACTTCGCGCAATGAGACGAACCTCTCACCGAGCGCGTTTCGCAGCCGCGTCGAAAGCACCGGCAGTTCGTTCTGCCAGGGTTGATCGAGATTGACGCCGGACGCCTCGAGTCTAGCCATCATTTGCTCTGATAACGGCGGCGGCGCTTCCTCAATTTCCAGTTGATCGGCGTATAAAAGAGTTTCCGAAGATTCGGGAGATTCAAAAAGTGAAGACTGGTATAGAGTCGCGCCAGGCCCCGCGGCGTCTTCCAGCGCGCGCCACAAGTCTGTTAACGATTTCCGGCCAAAGTTCTTTTTGCCCATCAACCCCGCGCCGTCATTTCGCAACGACTGCAAAACTTCCGCCAGAGTCTCGTACCCGGCTTCACTGAGCACGTTGAAGACGCGCACCGGTAGAAAGGGCAGAGCGTCACGCCAATGCGCACTCAGCCGGATACCGCGCCGCTCCAACAACCGGGCAAGATACATTGCGCGGTCGGGCCGCGCCACGACCTGTCTGACCGCGCCGTCGCTTTCAGATGAGCCGTTGTTGTCTATCTTCCCATTCAGTTCCATAGTCTTCCTGTGTCTGCGCCAGAGCCGCCTGATACATCCGCGAGGCTCGCCTCCGATCCGTCTCGGCAAGGCTCGACGTGTTGAGGCGGCGGTAGATCGCCACCACGGCGCGAGGATCGGAAATCTCCTGGTAAGCGAAGGTCATTAATTCCAGCAGTTCCTGATCGCTTGCCTGTGTTTCATCTTTGCCTTCGACCAGTTGTCGCAGCTTGCGTTTAAGCCTAAGTGTCCGTTCATCCCCCATTCTGGCTTTCTCGGCCTCGGCGGGAATGCGCCACCGGTTGGTTTCGCTCTCGTGCCAGAAGTTCTCTTCTAGAATCTGCCGTAAGCTCTTGCCGAGCGCGTCGCCGACCTTGAACGTGTCCTGCCGCCATTCGGGAACTAACTCGGCGAAAGTCAGCGGACGTTTCTCCAGTCGCCGTCGAATCCACGCGATGGCCGACGGTTCGTCCTGAATTTCGGCCAGCAGCGAATCGCTGTAAATCTCTTCCGAAGGCAGATACCAGCGGCCCGCGACCTTCTTGAAGGCCGCCGCGCACAGTTCGTCAATGTATGGCATCGTCACGCCGCGATTCGACAGCCTGTGGTTCATCAACTCCTGCAATGCGACGGTGTAGAGCGCATCCGTCGTGCGCAGCGCGTCGGAATAAGTGCGAGGATCGGCTTTGATCTGCGCGGGCAGTTCTTCCAGATGCTGCCGGATGAAACTCAACACGACGGCGTCGAGATCGCTGACATCGGCCACCTGTACCATCACGCGGGCTTTCTTGTGCAGATTCATTATTACGTCCGTGCCGACCACATTCTCTTCGCCCTTTTCGCCCTTGATCTGCTTGAACGAACGCTGCTTTTTGTCGAGCGCCACTGTGTTGGCCAGGTCGAAACCCGCCGCCGCCGCGCCTTCTCGAATCACTTGCCACACAAGGTCGTCCGAGTTTGAAAAAACAACGGAAGCCCAACGTCCCGGCTTGAGCAGACGATGCATCTCAGCAAATGCACAAGCCATCAGTTGTCCATAATCGCTCACTGTTTTGAATGGACCATTTTGTCTTCGGTCGTTGACAACAATTTCCTCTTTTTCGTACGTAAACTCGCCGAGCCACGATTCCCACGTTAGTGAGCCATCGGCATAAAAGATATTTGACCCAAACGGAGGATCAGTAAAAATATAGTCAATGGAATTCTCCTTGAGTGCTAGGGCACGTGCACTTCCTTGTGTGATGAAAATCTTGCTGTCAGCGCGATCGCTAATTAAAACGCCGTTTAGTGCTTCGATCGCACGAATTCTGCGTTTCAACTGACTGAGGATATTCATCTCAATGCTTATAGACCCAACGTACAAAGTGCCAGTACCCAGGGTTGCAAACTGTGGCCAGCGATTACGTCGTGATGCAACTCCTAGAATGGCCGTAAATGCAAAACGTAGCGTTGATATAAGTTCGGGCGAAGCCTTATTTATCCTATGCCACACAAGGCCAAGTGCGTAAAGGTTTCGGTGAGTGTAGAAATCACTGATTGTTTTGACTCCTGCTTTTAGCCCACCGTGTCTGAGCATTTCTCTTCCCAAATCTAAAGGGTCATTAGGAACCCAGTATGGAATCGGAGTACTTTTGATTTTCTCAAACCGTGCAATATCTTCCTCAATGATCGGACGATCTAATCGGTTTGGGCGGCACTGCTCACATCGGTAACTGATGGTCATAGGCTGCGAATCAACGAGCTTGTGCTGATCTTTTCTGCCCACGACACTGCATTGAGGATTGGGGCAGTGAAAATTTTCGTTTACCTTGTTAAATTCAGTGTCAACCGCCACATCCCATAAAGCAAAGCGGCGACTACATCGAAAACACTCGAAGATATCTGACCAGATCGTGTACTGAATCGTTGCCGGGCCTTTACATTTACCGCAGGTCGTGCCGTAAAGCCAATCGAACTCCAGCTGCAGTTCCTCCATAATGCGCTTGAACTCGGCCTTCAGCGCCTGCGCATCAACTGGATGCGTGTAGTTGTATGCGATGTGACAAGCCGCCGGAGAAAGATCGTTGAGGATGGCTTTGCGCGTCCCGAGTTTCGCTCCCGCGGGAACGATGACGCCTTTAGGAGGCTGGGCGCACATCATCGCCGCCACGCCGGTCATCCCGCTGCCGCAGAAGGGATCGAGCACCAGGTCGCCCGGTTGTGTGTAATGCAGGATATACGGAACGATGCCTTCGGGCGGGACTTTGGTGTGATAAGAGTGAGCATTGTAAATCGCCGAGTTCTTGCCGACCTTCGTATCGCGCGCAAACGGCTCGCGGAAATAGTTGTCCGTTTCGGGATCGTAGGGCGTCGCGTGACGGGCGATGAACTCTTCAATGGTGATATCGCTGTTGTAGGCTTTCATGGTTCCAGTGGCGGCGGTGCTCAATTCGGCGCGGGATATCAGGCGGCGGAGGCTATAGCTTTGGCGATCTCGCGCTTTGTCGCGCCAGTCGCCAGCAGCGCGCGCACCAGCAGATCGAGCGAAACCGTCGGATCGCTGGCTTCCATTTTGGCTATACGCGACTGGCTGGAGCGCAGACGACGGGCGAGTTCAGCCTGAGAAAGCTTCTGGCGCTGGCGGCGCTCCTTGAGCTTGGCGCTGAGGCTGAGTTTGAGTTCGACGAAAGCCTTCTCGTCCGATGAGAGGCCCAGAAAATCCGCTGCCGACCCGACTTCCCATCCGGCTGCTTCCAACCGCTTACGCTTCATCTTGTCCATTTGCGCTACTCCTTTTTCGACTCCGACAAATCGTCATACAGCCGCAGCCGGCGCTGACATTCCGCGATCACTCGCCGCGGCGTCTGCTGGGTCGTCTTGCTGAAAACGTCGAGAATGACGATGGCGTCAGAATCAACGCGGTAAATGATTCGCCACGTCTTGCCCTGATCGTTGATGCGCAATTCGTGACACCTTTTGCCGATGGCCGGCATCGGGCGGGAATGAGGCAGCGAAAGGTTTTCGCCTCGCTGCAACCGGCGTAAAAGCATTCCGGCTTCAATTCTCGCTTCCGGCGAAAAAGGCGGCGTTTTGACCTCGCCGCGCAACCAGACTAGGGGCTTGTCATCCATCGTTTCGCCCTCCTACTCTATGTCAGTTCTGACATCGTTGCAAGACCTCTTCCGACCGAGGATCAGCAGCGATGTCACTTTAAGTTGAGTCGAACGATTTTACCGGGATTATTCTTTTTGGCCTCGCTGATTCGGATCTTCAAAAATTCCTCGAACTTCTTCACTGCTCCGGCCAGATCGTCGCCGGATTCGCCGATTTGCATCGGGCCGTAATCCGAAAGCAAAATTTCTATGACGACCATCTTTGCCTGACGCAGCAGTTCTTTCACTTTGGCCGCGACGGATTTTGTGAAGAGGCTAGCGACCTGTTCGGCATCGCTGTTGCGCACGGCGGCGACGAGTCGATTGATCTCGGCGTCATCGGCCACGGCGAGAACGTCGATGATGGCGACGGGGGCCAGTAATTCAAGACCGCGCATTTCGGCCAGTTCGATCTCATTTCTGAAAGCCTCGACTTCGCTGGCGGGCGCTCTGGTTTCCAGCCTGACGTTGTTTGCCGTCGTGCGTTTCTCGACATCGGGCAGCCCTGACTGTAGGTGCGACGCATCCGTGCGTTTGAGCAACTCCTGATGCCTGCTGACGAGCGGCGGATCAATGGCTCTGCCCAGGTCTTCAACGCCGTTGATGTTCTTCAGGCCATCAATGACCGCACTCGATTTCTCAAGCTCCTCATGCAGAGCGATCATCCGGTTGCGGTAATCGCGATAATGCGCCTGGTAAATCGCGACGTACTGCTCGCGTAATTGGTTGAATCGCTGCAAAACTTCGATAGCGGAGGAAGGGTCGGCGCAGAAGGCGTTCAACGAGAAGGCCGATTTAGCGCGCGCCAGATCATCGGCGATCCGCGCGTCTGACTCGATCTGCTCCAGATAGCCGAAGGCTTCGGTCAGAGAAGCCAGATGCGTGCGATCCAGTTCCTCGATTTTGCGGACGATTTCAAAAGCCTGTTTGTATTTTTTCAGATCCTTTTCGAACTGCTCTTCCAGCGCATCTGCGAAGCTGGGCAGATGCTGCGCGTCCGCCGCGCAGATCGCGCCGATTGCATCGAGAGCCGCCAGATGTTGAGAGATGTTTTCGCCCATACGCTCGGCCAGAGGCGCCAAGCGGCTTTTGATTCCATCGAGTTTGCTGCGCCAATCCGCTTGCGCTTTTCGCAGACGTTCCTGCTGGGCGGCGGTTTCCTGCGGCGATTCAGTCGCTTTGAGCGTATTATCCAGTTCGCGGAAGTATTCGATGAAATCGTTCCAGCCCGGCCCCGATTCCTGTACCAGCCGGTCAAAGCTGCGGTGCAGCCTGTTCTTTGTCCACGTGAGTTGCGGCACGTCGTTGTAACCGAAACGATTGTCGCGCAGCGCCCGCCCGGTGCTAAGCGTCAATCCAAATTCAGGTTTGACGCTGATATAGCATTGGGGCCGCGAGTGTCGCACGAACGCCGCCAGATAGAGGCTTAGCAGATCGGCGGGAACGCCCCAGGGCGCGCCGGTGTATTTTTCGTAAAACGAATAGAGCCGCATATCACCGTTGGCTTGTTCCAATTCCTGTCGCAGAACATCGAAGAACTCACAGTGCTCTGGGTCGAACTCCAACGGTCTGTTTTTGCTGCTCAACCCGAGACCGATGCCGAAATTTTCCAGCGCGCTCCTGTCCGCGCCGGCCGTGGAGTCCTGAAACAACGCCGCGAACAGACGCCCTGGTTCAGTCGGAGTCAGCTCTTTTTTGAATGTGTCGTGATCGAAGGGTTGCTGTCTGTAGGAATGCGATAGGAGCGCGGATGCGACCACTTCGTCGGCCCTCTCAGGCGAGGCGAAGACCTGCTTGGAGTCAATACCCAGGCCGGCTCTGGTCACAATTCGTCCTCGCTGGTAGGCTTCGACCTGTTTACGTTTGATCTCGTCCAGGAATTCGCGCTTCTTGATTCTATTCAATTGTCTGATCTCGTCCGCCTCCGGCCCCTGCTGTTGCGCATACTCCTTTTCCACGCGCAAAGCAGCGCAGTAACGCCTCATCTCGTCCAGCGCGACGTCTTTCCACGGAGCAGGGATGATGACTGCGATGCGATCGTCGGACAGGTCTTCGGGCTGCGCGTCAACAGGTTCGAGCAAATAGACGAGTTTGAAATGCAGTCCATAATTGGATTTGTCCACCACCGGAGCGCCCAAGGCTCTCGACCATTCCCGAACGACGACGCGTTCGCCATCGTACCGAACCTTTCCCGTTTTGCCGGCGGCTTTTTCAGGCCGGTCGAGCGTCTGCCCGGCAAAAAGCATCGCTACGCCTCCGGTCTCTTGCGATGCGGCTATCAACAACCTGCCCCACTCCGGAGCGGCTTCGCTATCGTTGTTAATTCCACGCTGGGCATTCGCCAGAATTTGCGTGTAAGTCGGACCTGAGACCTGGCTGACTCGGAAGAAAGCGCCCTTTTCTTTGTTTGTATATTCAACCTGAGAGAGTTCTTTCAGTCGCGGAAGCACGATTCCGTGAATCAAATCTTCGCTTGTGAGAACTTCGTCCGTGGCCAGACAGGCTTCGGCCAGCTCAGACGCGGTCAGACCGCGAGGCGAGCCGGAAGAAGCGCAATATGTCAGGAAGAGCGTCTTCAACACATCTTCAGCCATTTGCCGGTCGTTTTCCTCGTCGAATAGCGCCGGCAGAGATTGCAGCGCGGATTGATAAGATTGGTATGCGTCTTTGTAAGCCGCGGTCTGCAAATCCTTCACCAGGTTTTCGCTCTGCATCAAGTCACAGACCTTAATCAGTCCACGACGCTCCAACGCATTCTTATGACTCAGGACTTCGTAAACGTAGTGAATTGATGATCGAGCCGTAGCCAATCCCTGTGTGATGTTGCGGATTGTGTCAAAACATCGTGGTTGAAATGGAAAAGTCTGACGGAAGTATTCTTTCTTGGTCTGAGCAAGAAAACGGAATTTCTGGAAGTAGTGGTTGTAATACTGATCCACTTCCGGCATCCGATCAGATTTCACTTCGCGCACCCGAAAAGCCACGATCTCGTCATATTCGCGCTCGGTTCCTTCTTTGGCGAAGAGCGGAAAAGTGCGGAAGCGATCTCCCGATGCGCCCCCGCTCAGCTTGCGCGGGGGCGAACTCTGTGAAGCAATGATCGTGATGATGCGAGCGTGATCGTCAACGGGCAGGTGAAAGGCCAGCGTCTCCAGCACGTGCTCCGCCTCAGCGAAGCCCGGCGAACCGTCCGGATACAAATCCTGCCACGACTTGAACTCGTCAATGATAAACAGCATTCCGTGATAGTCGAATCGAGAAGTCAGTTGCTGATATATATGCTGAAATCGCGTGCGAACGTCACGGCTCAATGGGATTTCGATGTTCAACGCATGTGCAGCTTCAATAATAGCCTTGGCGAAGAACTCCTCGCCTTTTTTATTCAACAAATCCTCCGGCGAAGGATTGCCAGTGAGCTGACTTTGTATCTTTTTGGTAAGGTCGGCTTTAACACCTTGTGAAGCGCGTTTTTCCCACCATTCACGAACTTCATTGCCGGTGCTGATAGTCGCCTTGCCCCGTAATCCCGCCTGATCCAACGCGGAGCTTATGGAACGTTCCAACAGCCGCAGCAACGAATCATCACCGCCTTCGGTTTTCAACCCGCCTTTACAGTTGAGAACGACCGGCAATAATCGCGTCTTGTCCGAAAGCGCAGTTTTGAAGTCTTTGATATCAGAATCGGAAACCGCATCCCAGATTCGACCAGTCCGGTCTGTCAGCAAAGCTCCCAATGTCCCGAGCAGATGAGTCTTACCGGCTCCATATTCAGCCTCAATCCAGTATCCCTGTCCGCGTTCTGAAGCGACCATCTCGAGAATCTCGTGGCAGTAATCCCTGATTGAGGGGGTGAAGCGGTATGTCGAGACTGTCCTGACGCCTTCTTGCAATGCTCTTTCCAATGAAAGAGTGGTTTCCGGGCGTGATTTAAGGTCAATGATCTCCTTAAGAGATGTAAGCGGCATAGTCGTTTACCCTATGGTTATAGTGTGAGACAGTTGTGACCGAGGCTGTCTTCGAAAAACCTTGTAACTTCCGATGTGTCGAATTGAATGTAAGCCGGAAGAGTTGAAATCCGCGCGGTTCCGCTTTGCGCATAATGCAGAACGATGGCGTGAGCGTCGCCCGTCAAATCATATAAGAAGGTGAGCGGAACCTGATAACGGTATAGGATCGTCGCATCCCGTAATACGATCACACCAGCCTGATGCTTATCCTGAAAGCCTGACAACCACTCGCCCAAGCGTTCCTGAATCAGCTCACGGAGCTTTTCATCCGATTCGGGAATTTCAGCGTCAGTGAAAGCGTCAAGGAGACTCTTTTCAATTAAAAGACTGCCGCGGACGATCTGCCGTAGCTCCTCAATCGCTCCAAGAACAGCAAACAACTTTTTTTCCTGTGTCGGGACAGGGCCGGTTGCGAGACGCGCAACCAGCGTTTTCAGGTCTGCAACGGTCATAAAATCATTTTTCTTTCCATCAACTCCATCACCGGGTATCGTGTCGTGATCTGATCCAAACGGTCTACCTGAACATATCTTGCGATAATCTGTTTCTGCTCCATCAATCTGCAAAACGCCCTTATCTGCTCGGCATCTTGAAATCCCAGATATTTCCAGACCGGTTCGGATAAAATTTGGCCCAATTCCACAATGCGCGGAGTCGGAGCGTAAATCTCATGGATCAAGATTAATGCCGCCGTCTGATTGACTGGCCGATAAAGACGATAGCTTTTTCCGCCCTGACGCGAAACCCACCCCATTACGCGCGCGGCGCCTGAACATCGCGCTGCAATATCTTTGGCGTTTTTACTGTAAATCTCTTGCCCATAACTCGTGAAGAAGTTTGAAGGTAGTTCGCTTCCAGGCTCTATCGGAAATAGGCGATCCGCGATAAGTTGTCCGATCACGGGCTCACTTATCGGAAGAAGAACTGTCAGAACATCGGCAAGCAGCTTTTCATCACCGTAAAGCCGAAGCACACGGCGCGGCAATTGATCAATATCTTGCGCCGGAAAAAATCTGGATAGCACAGTCGAGGCGTTGCGCGCTCGCGTTGTCGCTGAATTTTGGGAAAACTCATCACGCAACCGCGCCGTCAATTCGCTCTTGGTGCTGCAATCGAGGGAAAGACGAACTGCCTGTAGACTCTCTTCCCATAAAATAGATTGTGGGATTTTGGGCTTGCGCGCCTTATTCACTTCTACTCCAATATTTGTCAACTTTGCTTCGAAACGACCAGCATCTTTATCATCTGCCTCTTGAGTGAATTTTGGAGAAAGAGACGCGCAGTCTTTTGCTGATGGTGTCATACCTTATCCTCTCAGAAAGCGGCTGGATATTATCTTCTGAGCCAGATTTGATCAATCCTGCATTGAGAATCCGCTCTTTTCTCTACTCTAATTTTTTACTGGGCAAAAATGAAGGCAAGCAGTTGCGCCGGTGTCAATACAAGCCAGGCATTCAAAGTCTTCGTCGCCAGCGCGCAACACAACACGCAGAGGAATTCCTGATTCCTGTTGCTCATAGAGGATGCGGGAGCGGAAGGAGAGTTGATACTCTTGTGGCGTATTCAGAAACCCGCGAATGGAAGCGCGTCCGGCGGCTCAACCAGAACAATAAGAGCATGGGGAACGCCAGCGGCTTTGGCGGCGGTATGGACCTCTTTGGCCGAGCGACCGGCGCTGACTAGCCTGTCTCCGTCCAAGGCGACCCACTGATTGGCGTATTCGGCGCGATGCTCTCGCAACCAGTTCATTTCCTTCTTAACGTCTTTTTCAGGGGCGATCGGCGGGACGCGCCGCATCACAATAGGTGGAATCACGTCAATATCCGACGTGTTCTGGGCGCCGCCATTCGAGGCGCCTCCCTGGTTAGGCGCTTCATCGGCCGCATTGCGATTCAGCCATTGGCGGAGCTTGAGTCGCTCTTGCGGCGGCAATGCGCCTATCGCTTCGACAATTTGATCAAATGTGAGCAAAGATATAAGAACATCTCCGCTGAAATTCTAGCACAGCCACTGCGGACGAGAGGAGTGCGTGGCGGCTATCCGTCAGGCAGTAGCGCTGAGGATATCAGTAGACAGCTATACCTGAAGAGGCCGCCGAAGGGGCCAGGGCTCCTTCGGCGGCGAATCAGTGAATCAATGCCGAATGCCCTCCAAACTCAGAAATGAAATTTGAATCCGAGCTGGAAGATGCGTTGGGGGAATCCGCCCATAGCGATCAACTTCTCGTTTGAAGTGGTTAGGATGTTCGTCCCTGTGAGAATCGGGGCGCCGTTGGTCGGATCGAGCGGATTGCTCGAATTCGCCCTCACGGGCGCCGTCGGATTTATGCCGGACACGTTGACGATGTTGAAGAGGTTGGCGCCTCGCCGATGACCTCGATGCGCATCGACTCACGGATCGGAATGAAACGCGAGTAACGCAAATCGATCTGCTTGACGTCGCCGCTCGTCGCAGTATTGCGGCCGATGAAAAGCGGCCGATCATTGGTCGCCACGCTGTCGCGATTAAAGTAATGATTAGCCTGATCTTCCAGCTTACACACTACAACGATCCTTCTGAGCGCAGGCGCTGTCGTCCTGGGGAATCTTTCGCGGCCTCTGCCCAGGCTTTTGCGCGATTGGACTGGCCGGACATCTCAGCGTCGAATTCGGCTTGATGTTCGTAGTAGTAGGCGAGCGCCGCATGAATCTGCGCTAGTGAGAGGTATCCGTGTTGAAAGTGAATCTCATCTGGGCTCCATCCATACGCCACTTTGTCAAGCGCGACTTCAATCACTTTTGTCCTGGTCCCGCTTATCCAGGCGACGCCGTTATCATCAAGTTCGATCAAAGATAAGGCCACTGCTGTCATTTTCTTAATTCCTTTCTGCGGAAACTTACCATCGATTCCGCGACCCGCCGCCTGATCTCCAGCGTCGCCGTTTCAAGGTCGCCGATATGTGTAATCGAACCGGCGAGCGGCTCGGGTTTTGGGAATTGTTCGAACAGGGCCTTAATCAGTTCTTTCCTCTGCTCAAAGGAAAGGGACTGAGCGGCGCTAACCAGCTTTTTATCCACGCTCTGCGCTTCGTTCAATCCCAGCAGATTTCGTAAGTAGTCGTTGACCGACAAGCCATGTGCGGCGGCTTTGGCGAAGATGGCTTGCAAAATCTCAGGCGCGATCTGTTCATGTAAAACACCGTTCATTGGAAACCCGCTAAGTAGGAAGAAGATTTACCTTCACCGTGGGCGCATTCTTTGCGGCCACATTCACGACTCCTTTATCGAACGTCACAAACTCGGCCGCGCTGCTTCTGGTCAACTCTTCAGCCAACGCGAGGTAGAAGCCATCGGTGGAATGGAGACAACTGTAGCCGCTCGAAATTTCCTCTGCGCGAAGAAGCAAGGCGACGTCACCGCTTGGCGGTGGAAGGATGACAGACATATAGTCATTGAAATCCTCAACTGCCTTCTTGTAAGTGGCGGCGTCTATCACTCCGTTCTGATGTTTTTTGCATAGGACGAACAACACTTCTGTTAATATCGCGCCAGGCGCATAGAAAGCCCAGTTTTTGGCAGTGTAATCGGCAAGTGCGCTCTCGGCTGTGGCGTGACTCGGCTCCTGAGAACAAATGGAGATCAGAATGTTCGCATCAATGACGACAGCGCCGGAACTACTCAGTTTCGGTTGGCTCATATCCCCACATTTCCCCCGCTCGCGCCCTTCGTATCATCTCGAGCGTCTCTTCAGTCGAGCCGCTGACCGGCATATTCTTATGCCGCTCCGCGCTTCTACGAAGGACGGCGAGCATGGCTTCATTACGCGGCGGTTGCGGTTCGTGATCTTCGGCAAGCGCCAAATCCGCGCTTTGCTCCTCGTTCAATCCGAGCAGGTTCCGCAAGTAGTCGTTGACAGACAACCCACGCGCGGCGGCCTGGGCGCCGATGGCTTGCAAAATCTCAGGCGCGATCTGTTCATGTAAAACACCGCTCATAAACGTCTCCTCTGTCTACGTCTTTGCTAGCTTTGCTAGCCTAAGAATAACCTGCCTTGGAGCGGATCAGCAATGAAGGCGCCCGCGAGGCGGGCCGATTCTTCAAGGTCTGTTCCGCTCAGTCATTCTAAAGAGGCCGCCGAAGGGGCCAGGGTGCCTTCGGCGGCGCAACAGCGAGTCAAGGCCGAACGCCCTCCAAACTCAGAAATGGAACTTGAATCCGAGCTGGAAGATGCGTTGGGGGAAGCCGCCCGTAGCGATCAACTTCCTGTTTGAAGTGGTTAGGATGTTCGTCCCTGTAAGAGTCGGATTGCCGGCTGCATCGACCGTCACAGCCTGGTTCACGCCCGAGACATTGACGATATTGAAGATGTTGGTGAACTCGCCGATGACCTCCACTCGCATTGACTCACGGACGGGGATGAAGCGTGAATAGCGTAAGTCGATCTGTTTGACAGGACCGCTTGTCGCCGTGTTGCGGCCGATGAAAAGCGGCCGGTCATTGGTCGCCACGCCGTCGCCATTCAAGTCGTTGCTAGTACGCACATTGAATCGGAAGCCGGTGTTGAAGCGCGCGATGACGCCGATCTGGTTATTATTCGCCAGCGCGTTCGCAATCCGGTTACTGACGTCGAACTTCGGGTTGAGGACGCTGCTGAGGATGAATGTGTGTCGCTGGTCGGCGAGCGAGTTCCCACGGTCGCGCCGGCGGTTGGCCGGGTCAGAGGGAAACTCCGTCGAATCGATTACATTGATCTCCGGCGCGTCATCAATGCCGTGCGACCAGGTGTAAGACGCGCTCAACTGATAGCTCCTCGAGAAGCGCTTGTTGAGCGAGAGCGAGCCTGCGTGGTAGGAGGACCTGCCGACCGACTCGGTGATGTTGATGTTAGTGAAATTCGGATTGGGACGCGCGCCCATGCCAAAAACCGGCCGGCCGTCGGCGAGCGTCCTGTCAATCGGCGGCAGATTGGCGATCCGCACAACCGGAATCCGATTGCCGGCGACGTGAATGTAACCGGCCGTCACCGAAAAGTCGCGGGTGATCTCCTGCTCGACCTGTAAATTCTGATTGAACGAATAGAGATTCGCGAAATCGGGCGCTAGCGCATCGATCGAGACCACTGGCGGCATGGCGCTGGTCAGGTTCACCGGGTTCGGGAACGCCGGCGCGCCGGGGTCGTTCTGGCGCAGCCTGAAGGTGCGTGTGAGCGGGTCGCCGTTGTTCTGGATCGCGTTTTGGTAGAAGAGCAGGCCCGGCGCATCGTAGAACACGCCGGCGCTCGCGCGCACTACAGTTTTGCGCGTCCCGCCGAAGCTGTAAGACAGCCCCAGGCGCGGCGCGAAGTTGTTCGTGTCGCGGTTGAACTTTTGCGAAATCGCGAACGGCGCGTTGGCCCGCGCGTCGGGGATGTCATAAAGCTCGTAGCGCACGCCGAAGCTCAGCTTGAAATTCGGACGGACGCGCCAGTCGTCCTGGGCGAACCAGAAGTAGTATTGCGAACCGAACTCGATCTTCGGTTCGCCCACGATCTGCGTGAACTGCGAATAGCTGCGCGGATTCGTCCCGTTGCGCGCAGCCAGGTAGGTGGCGATGTCCGAGAAGGTATAGGCTGCTACGAGCGCCACCTCGCGCCGGTCGCGGACGATCTGGACGTCGCCGCCAAACTTCAAACTGTGGGCGCCGGTGTTCCAGGTCACATTGTCGAGCATTTGAGTGATGCGTTCGTTGAAGAGCAGCGGCCCGTCCGTGGCCGCCGGCGCGCCGAATTGCGCGCGGTTGGTGACCGTGATCGAAGGCCCCTTGCCCGAGAGCTCGTTGAGCACGCTCGGCTGGTTGCGGCGCGAATACTGGAACCGGAATTCATTGAGCAGCTTCGGGCTGAGAATCGAAATCAACTGCGCATTGCCCGTCTGGATGTTATCTTTGAAGTCGATCGAACGCTCAAGCGTGTTCAGGCCGCCGCCGATGTTGTTCGGCGAGTTGTTGGTGAAGAGCGTATAGCGCCCGAATAGCTCCTGGTTCGCGTTGATCTTCCAATCCGGCCTGACGATGAAGAAGTTGGTGAGCTGCGAGGCCGGGATGAATCCGGGCGGCGGCGGGAGACCGAGCGCGGCGGCGTTCGCCGCCGTCACTGTCACGATGCGGTCTTGCTGGAGCTCGCGGTCCACGCGCTCGTAGCCGACGTAGAAGTGCGCCCTGTCTTTCACGAGCGGCCCGCCGATCGATCCGATTACATTATCCAGGCCCGGGTCCGCCTTGCGGAATTCCTGGCGCAAGAAGAACGGGCGCGCGACGAAGGGCTCGCGCCGGAAGAAGTAGCCGGCCGCGCCATGAAACTTATTCGTGCCGGACGGCGTGATCGCGTTGTAGACGACGCCCGAGGTCTGGCCGAACTCCGGCGCGAAGCCGTTGGAGACGACCTGGACTTCGCGCACGAAAACTTCGGAGATCGGCGTCAGTCTGAGGCCAGCGCGGTCTTTCTGCGTGTTGGTGTTGCCGTCGAGTTGATAGTTGATCCGGCTCTTATAGCCGTTGGCGTTGAAGCGCGGCACGCCGAATTCGACGTTCTCGAAGCCGTTAACGCCCGGCTGGAGCAGGCCGAAATTGTAGGGATTGCGCGAGGGCAGCGGAAGGTTCTTGACCTCGTTCTCGTTGATCGTGCGCCCAAGTTCGACGCGCGACACGTCGGCGATGGGAGAGTCGGCGACAATCGATACCTCGCTGTTCACCGCTCCGGTTTTGAGCGCCACGTCCACCGTCGCCGCCTGGCCCGCGCTGAGCGTGATGCCCGACTGAACGAACGCGTTGAAACCGGCCTGGGTGACAGTGACCTGATAATTACCGACCGGCAGAAGCTGCACGCGGTAAAGCCCCTTCTCATTCGTCGTCGCCTCGCGTTCCAGGCCCGTGTCGAGGTTCACGGCCTTGACCTTCGCGTTCGGAACCACTGCCCCGGAAGCGTCGGTGACAGTCCCTTCGATTACGCCATTCGCCGCCTGCGCTTGCGCCCGCGCCTCGTGCGGCGCGGCCAGCAGGCCGAACGAAACGAGCGCTGAAAAGAATCCCAAAAGCAGTCTTGTACAACCGCGGTAAAAGAGATTTTTGGTTTCGCTATCAACTGAGTGGAAAATCGGTTTCATTCAGACCCTCCTTCTGGATCGAGCCACGCAAGATTGGTACAGTACCGCGCGCGTAAGCAAGCGGCTGACCGATGAGACAGCCGCTTGCTTACGCGCGCGGTACTGTACCGGCGTCCCAATGTTGCGTGGCCTGATTTAGAATCAATATTGAAATTGAAGCCGTATTTTCATCCCAGGACGTACAAAGCTCTCAATATCGGCGTGATAAGTTTTGGTTTTGATGAGCGACCCGAAGCGCGTGCGACGATTGCCGCCTCGCTCCCTTCTACGAGCGAGGCGTCGCGCATGTTCCGCGAGTCGCTTAATGATCTCCGAGCCTGGTGTGTGTTGCAAGGTAGCAGGAAAAGAGATCGTGACCTCCTCTCACTGGCGGGAAAGGAGCCGAGCCACGACTGGCGACCTGCCCCCTTTGACACCTAGACCAGTTTTCAATTTGATGCAATCGCAAACCACTCCAGGATTCCAACGGCCACTTGACGCGGGCTTCCAAAAGAGCCTATTGACCTTGTCCGGTTAATACATGAGTCCTATCCTTTTGACAGGGAATGTAAAGTGAATATTTAAACCTAATCAATATCAAAGGCGGCGAAGCGGAAGAATCGCCTGCCGTCGCGAATTCTTTTTCTTCGCCTTTTATCTGGAGGGGCATATGAAAAAGATAGCGATTGCAATCATAGGAATTCTACTCGCGTTATATTTGGCGGCCTATGGCCCGTGGCGGATCGGCGGGCAAAAAGAAAAAGATTCGGCCGGCGGCTTAAATGTCGCGCAAGACGGCAGTCACCCGGCCACAGGCGCGCGAGATGTCAATCAGTCTGTTAAAGGCGTTCAACAGCCCGTCAAAGAGGACAAACAGCGGGTCACAAATGCGCAAGGAGCGAAACGGCATGATAAAGGCGTCAAACCTTCGATGGCCGGCATACGACGAAACGTGGAGCAACGGGGCCCCGACCTCGAAGTTCAGGTCATTGAGACGCCAGATGCCGAACAACTGACCATAGACGTCAGGCGCCCGACCGAAGATGTCAAAGCGGTATTCGTGGAATTCGAGGAGCCGTCCGTGGAGCCCACATACATAGAGGACATGGGAGGCTCAAGCGATTGGACCCCGGCGCACAGGATAGACGTAGCCGTCCCTGAGCCTCAGGAATGTTCGACGCCTTACGTCTGGGTCGAACTTAGCGATCCGTAGTTCTTGCGCTAAATCAGGCCACGAACATTAGTACACCGGTACAGTACCGCGCGCGTAAGCAAGCGGCCGACTCATCGGTCGGCCGCTTGCTTACGCGCGCGGTACTGTATCAATCTTGCGTAGTTCGATTTAGTCCGACTCGTCGATAGGCCGATGATGACGCGGATACCGCATGACGATCGATTGTATCCGCCTCGCTGCGGGAGCCATAGTACGCTTGGACGAGTCTCTTAGCGGGCTCGCATCCGCTGTTGACCCCTTGCTTTGAACGGCTTGCGGTGTGATGTACGAAAAGTGGAACTGTACTCACTCTATATTGTCGTCAAATATTGACCAGGAGGTGAAAATGCACAAGTATCAAGGACTATGGCTATTTTCAATAGCGATTGTCATGACTACTGCGAATGTGGCAATCGCTCAGAAACCGATAGCCTTCACGCGCATGACCCCGTTTGTTGTTACGGATAACTCTAAGGATGTGATCTTGGAGGCAGCTGTCGTAGTGAAAGCCACTGCCGTTAAACTGCTGATGCAGCCGTCGGGCAAAGAGGTCCCTTTTAACGATGATGGTGTTAACGGTGATAGAAAGCACGGCGACGGCATATATACAGCCACAATCGATGTGGCGGATGTGCGCTTCAATTTTAAGCCGGAAGATGTTAACCGGAAATTCGTCGGTTTTTTGAGAGTCTATAATGGCCAGCAACAGTACCTTCAACTCAATTTATTTGCCGACATTATGACTGCCGAGATTCCGGTCGTCAGGGTGGGACAAGTCGCAAAGAACGTCCAAGCATCTGACCACCTGGTAAACATTGTCGAACCTTCATTCTTCAAAGGGGTTCGCGAAGGAGAAAAGCAGGCGATAGGGCAGATCTGCAAAAGGTTCTATGCTTATTTCCCGGATAATTACGACTTCATCAACGTGGTCTACGCCATTCCACACTATGAGAATCGACACCACTTTGCTGTTCGCAACGATATTAAGGGGATTGGGATGCGGTTGTTTGACGAGGGCCGGGATTTTGGCAGCAAACGCCGCTTGAAAGGCATCACGGTTTTCCCCGTCCAGACATTCTTTGACGGCGCCTCGCCCGACTATCAGCACGAACTGGGGCATCAATGGATCAATCATCTGCCCGTCCATCCTTTCGACCAGGGAATCCCCCACTGGCCTTTGTCGGATCTGGCTAAAGGTATTATGGGATATGGCTCCCGGTCCCAGGGATTGGACTTCAGTTACGACCTCCGAGCAGACGGCGATGGGTACACTCTGATAAGAAGCGCCCGTCCAAAAGAGTTTACTGACCTCGATCTGTATTTAATGGGATTTATCCCTGAGACAGAAGTTGGAACACACATCATATTTAACAATCAGAATCAAAATCCGAGGGGCGGCGGCAAACTGGAAGGCTCAGTTACTACTGTATCGGCTCAGATGATCGTTGAAAAACTAGGACCACGTATTCCGAACTCCCAACAGAGCCCCAAAGAATTTCGGATAGCTACGGTGATCGTTTCCGAGGAACTGCTATCAGAGGAAGCGATGCGCTTGTACGACTACTTTGCTGCGCGGGCGGAGGAAATCAAAGCAGTTCCTTACTCCAGTGGGTTTGTAAGGGCGATAGCATTGCCGTTTCACATCACAACCGGGAAGAGGGGCTCACTTATGACCAAAATTGACGCTCCGATTTCGGAAACGAAGAAGTAACAGAAACAAACCTCGAATTCTAAACTCCATTCAAATGAAGACACCTGAATCAATCTGCCGCAGAGAGTTTCTCGTCAACGCCGCGCTGACTGCCGGCTCGGTCGCTATTATCAATCAGGACTGGCCAGTCTGGCCCGCGAGTGTCAGCGCCGCTCCGCTCACGACCGGGGCAGGCTGGTTTGACCGTCCCATGCGTTGGGCCCAGCTCACGCTGGTCGAAGACGATCCGGGCAAGTACGATCCCGCGTTCTGGCTCGACTATTTCCGCAGGACTCATTCCGACGCGGCCTGCCTTTCCGCCGGCGGCTGCGTGGCCTACTATCCGACCACAGTTCCTCTCCACTACCGCAGCAAGTATCTGGGCGACCGCGATTGCTTCGGCGAACTGGTGACTGGGTGTCGCAAGCTCGGCATGAATGTTATCGCCCGTACCGATCCGCATGCGGCTCATCAGGACGTCTATGACGCGCATCCGGACTGGATCGCCGTCGACGCGCAGGGCAGGAAGCGCAGACACTGGGCCGATCCGGAAATGTGGGTGACGTGCTGCCTCGGGCCCTACAACTTCGAGTTCATGACAGAGGTGACGCGCGAGATCGTGCGCATGTACAACGTGGACGGCATTTTCAGCAACCGGTGGGCCGGTTCCGGCATGTGCTACTGCGAGCATTGCCAACAGAACTTCAAGAAGTTTTCGGGTCTGGAGTTGCCGCGCACGGCAAACCCGCAGGACGAGGCGCGGCGGCAATATATCGTATGGCGGCAGGAGCGGTTGTTCGAACTTTGGAGACTCTGGGACGCTGAGATCAAAAAGATCAACCCGAACGCGAGTTTCATTGCGAACGCCGGCGGTGGGGCGCTCAGCGATCTCGACATGAAGACCATCGGGGAGTTGGCGCCGACGCTCTTTGCGGACCGCCAGGCGCGGCGCGGCCTTATGCCTCCCTGGACGAATGGCAAGAACGGTAAGGAATACGGCGCGACGCTGGGTCGCAAGGCCATCGTCGGCATCTTCAGCGTTGGTGTGGAAGAGCCTTACCGCTGGAAAGACTCCGTTCAGAGCGGCGACGAGATCCGGCTCTGGGTGGTTGACGGGATCGCGCATAATCTCCGGCCCTGGTTCACGAAGTTCAACGGCAAAGTGATCGATCACCGCTGGCTCAAAGTGGTTGAGGAACTGTACGGATGGCATTACAAGAACGAGCGCTATCTGCGGAACGAACGCTCGCTCGCCCGCGTGGCGATGGTCTATTCGCAGCAGACCGCCACGTATTACGGCGGCGAACAGGCTAGAGCCAGGGTTGAAGATCACGCGCTCGGGTTCTACCAGTCGCTCGTGGAATCGCGCGTCCCATTCGACATGGCGCATGATCGTCTGCTCGACCCGGCCCACACGGGGCAATACCGCACGCTCATTCTGCCCAACATCGCCGCGCTCTCTGCGGAACAGTGCCGGCAGATCACCGAGTTCGTTCGGGGCGGCGGAGGCCTCGTTGCGACATATGAAACATCGCTCTACGACGAATGGGGAATTCGGCGACCCGATTTCGGACTGGCGTCGCTGTTCGGCGTGTCTTTCGACGGCCGTGTCGAGACCAACATCCACAACTCCTATCTCAACGTCGAGAAGGACCCGCAGACCGGCCGTTTCCATCCTATAGTTCAAGGGCTGGAAGACGCCACGCGCATCATCAATGGTGTGAATTGGGTTCACGTGCGCCCGAATGACTCGAACGCAGAGGGGCCTCGTCAGAGAGGGTACGCGCCGCTGACGCTGGTACCGTCATATCCCGACCTTCCGATGGAACAGGTCTTTCCGCGCGTCGCGCGCACCGACATTCCAGGCGTCTTCGCCCGCCAGGTGGGACGCGGACGCGTTGTCTATTTCCCGTTCGATATTGACCGAACGTTTTGGGAAGTGCTCGCCGCTGATCACGGGCTGGTGTTGAAGAACGCCGTCGCATGGGCGAGCAATGAAGAGCAGCCGCTGGCGGTGGAAGGACGCGGCGTGCTGGACGTCTCGCTCTGGATGCAGAAGGACTCCATCACCGCTCATCTCGTGAACCTGACCAACCCGATGATGATGAAAGGGCCGATCCGCGAAATCATCCCCGCGCCGCGGCAGCAGGTACGCATTCGCGTGCCGGACGGTCGCCGCGTCCGCAAAGCGCATTTCCTGGTCAGCGGAAAAACGCCGGTCTATCGTGAAGCCGGTGGCGTAGTAAGCCTGACAGTACCGTCCATTGATCTTCACGAAGTGATCGCCCTCGATCTCGCATAAAAGGAGTAAATATATGAAAGGGAATGTGAAACCAATACCAGACGGCTTCCACACCGTAACGCCGCGGATGTTCGTCAGAGGCGCGGCCGAGGCCATTGAGTTTTATAAACGGGCGTTCGGCGCAACTGAATTGGAACGCCACGCGGATCCAAGCGGGAAAATCGTTAACGCTGATATCAAGATTGGAGATTCTATTATCTCGCTGGCCGAAGAGTCGCCCGAATGGGGTAACCACAGCCCACAATCGCTCGAGGGCGCAACGACGGTCATGACCCTCAACGTCGAAGACGCCGATGCAGTGTGGAATCAGGCAATGTCGGCGGGTGCGAAGGTGATTTTTCCACTTGATGATCAGTTCTATGGATACCGCCAGGGCAGGCTGGCAGATCCATTCGGACACCTTTGGATTATCTCCACGCGGATTGAAGACGTGGCGCCGGAGGAGATGGAACGGCGCATGGAAGCCTGGATGAAGCGGCAGGATCTATAATTGGCGGACTTCCTGGGAGCGCAGGCATCCCTGCCTGCGGGTTTCCGGCAATGACCGACTGACCGAAGCAAGCAGGCAGGGATGCCTGCGCTCCCAGGAAGTTTGCCTTGATTCTTCGATGCGGTCTTTCGGGGAAACCAGGCAAACTGCCAGTTTGCCCTACCTTTTCTGAGGAGCTTATGACAAGGAAATGGCGCGTAGCCATTCTAGGGCTGGGACATTGGTATTCGGCCTACAATCTGGCCAGGGCGTTGCGGGAGTACCCGAAAGCCGAGTTGGCCGCGGTCGCTTGGCATAACAGCGCGCAATTGGCCGCCTTCACCGGCGACTTTCAGATTCCGGGCTACCACGATTATGGCGAGCTGCTGGAGCGGGAGGACATTGATCTCGTTCACATCGCGACGCCCGTGTCCGAGATGGCGGATTGCGCGATCAGGGCCGCGCGGGCAGGCAAGCACATGATCCTGGGTAAGCCTATGGCCATGACGATGGAAGAGGCGGATCAGATGGTGGAAGCCGTGGAGACGTCCGGCGTCAAATGCGTCGCCTTCCAGGGGACAAAGCGCCTGCGCTCGGGCGATCTGAAGGCGAGGATCGAGGCCGGGGAGATCGGAGAGATCATCCTGATGCATCAGACGGCGCGATGGTCTATTGCGGAAGACTGGTATCGCTCCGGGTCGCCCGGCTGGTTCGCTGACCCAAGGCAGACGCCGGGCGGAGCTTTTATAGACGAAGGAATTTACTGGCTCGATCAACTCAGGTGGCTGGCAGGAAGCGAAGTGGTACAAGTGGAAGCGAAGATGGCGAACCTGGTCCATCGTGACATAGAGGTGGAGGATTGGGGCATGGCGACCCTCACTTTTGCGAACGGAATCATCGCCACATTGGAAGCCGCCTGGACGATCAATGCGCCGCGTCTGACCGGCCCGTCGCCAAAGCAAAACTGCGTCCTCCGTTTAGAGTTGATCGGGACGCGGGGCGAAATCATTGATGAAGGGCTGCGCGTGCCGGGCAGGGCGGTGCTCGCGGCCGGAGCCTCCGGCTGGGTCTTTGAGCGAGAGGCTGGGGAGCCTTTCGGACCGCCTTCTCCATTCCCGTTGGATCATTTGATTGAATGCGTCGAGAGTGACCGCCAATCCGCGGCATCGATCCAGGAGGCGCGCAAATCATTCCGCGTGGCGCTGGCCGCGTATCAATCGGCGCGCGCGGGGCGACCGATCTCCCTTCAGTGGTGATCGGCGCTGAGGTTTGTCGCGTCGAGAGGCTGCTGACAATACTTGTAGCCGACCCAGATCAGGATCACACCTATGAACTCAGCGATGTAGAGCAATTCCGTATGTCCCATCCGGCTGCCCATCCCGCCAATGCCGGGCAGTAGCGCGCCTATGGCGATGAAGATATTGCCGATTGAAACCTGGCGCGATTCGGGATGGCCGAAGAAACGAATCGCCGAATAGATCGCGCCGCCGACCAGAAAAAGAGCCGCCATACTATTGATGAACGGCGACACTCGCCGGATTGACTGCCAGGCGAGCGCTTTGCCGCTGAGCAATTTCGGATCCACTAAGTCCATCCGCACGGGCGAAAGAATGACGAAGATTGAAGTGACGCTGACGGCGGCGAGCAGCAAAACAACGGCGATGTGCCCGGGGCGCCTGCCGAACAAAAGGTAGATCGTGCCGACGGCGAGCGGCGCGCCGCCCAGCAGCGCCCCGGCGATGTACCACGCCTTGAACAACGCCGATTGCCAGCCGAACAACGTGACCAGCGATTCGATCAATGTTCCCAGACCGTAAGTTCCGATCCCGATCCCCCACCATAGCAGATGATACGACTGCCGCTTCAGACGATAGCGCGCCAGAATCACCCAGGCGAAAGCGGCGGAAATGATGGTCGAAAGAATGGGCAGGTAAAGGCTCAATTCGACAAGTCGCGGCATTAGTTCTCCAGAATTTGATGTAACGTCCCCCTCGCCCGCGAGGATAGCCCTACAACTGTGGGGCGTCAAACCGGCGCGGTTCGTCAACTTCGGCCGCCTCGAAATATTACAGATTTTGTAATAAAATGGCGTTGTGGAGGCGGACATGACTGGACAGCAGTTGCGGGAAGCAAGAAAACTGAAAGGTTGGAATCAGCAGCAGGCGGCGCAGCGGCTCGGCGTGTCTCAAACCTACCTCTCCCTCTTGGAAAAAGGGAGACGGCGCGTGCCGGGGAAGTTGGCGGTCAAGGCCGTTAGCGTCTACGGATTGTCTGAGGCGCTGCTGCCCGTAACATCCGCACCGGATCAGTCCCCGGTCGCCGACGAAGGCAAACTCGCCTCGGAACTGGCGGCGCTCGGCTATCCCGGCCTGTCCCATCTCAAATCCGGGGGGAAGAAAAAGAATCCCGCGGAGTTGTTGCTTTCGGCGCTCGGCAATGACAATCTCGACAGCCGTCTGGTGGAAGCTCTGCCCTGGGTGGTGTTGAAGTTTCCGAACCTGAACTGGCATTGGCTCACCCAGGCGGCCAAGTTACGCGACCTGCAAAACAGACTTGGGTATGTTACCAATGTGGCGCGCAGGCTGGCCGAACTGCGCGGGGAACGCGAAAAGGCCGCGTTGTTGGCAACGGAAGAATCAAGGTTGGAGCGGTCTCGCCTGGCGCGCGAAGACACTCTCTGCCATGAATCCCTGACCGAAGCGGAAAAAAAGTGGCTGCGAAAAAACCGTCCGCCGGAAGCCAGGCATTGGCGACTTTTGACGGACCTTAGCCCGGAGCGTCTCGACCATGCCGTCTGAACAAATTCCCGAACCTTGGGCGTCTCGACCTTGACCTGCTCAGGGATCGCTACCTGAAAGAACTGCGGCCGCTGCTCGGAAACCCGGAAAGGGAAGACCTGACGCTGCGATTGTGGGTAGAGGCGATTGAAGAAGATCGGCGCCGGCAGGACGCCGCCGGTTGACAATGTTCCGAATCAGGCGCCAATGCTTTAGAAGACGACTAGCGCTAGCTGACTCGGGGGCGACTCGCGGCGCCTGGAGACAGCGTTTAGAGTACCGGCTTGCGGCCGGAAAGGACTAAGCCCTTTTCGGCCGCAAGCCGGTACTCTAAACGCTGTTTTCCGAAGGTTCTGGTCGCCTACGAGCTTCAGCTAGCGCAAGTCGTTTAGAAAGCATAGTCCCAAAAAAAAGTGAACAAACAGCCCTTGGAAAGGAGTATAGCGCGATATGACTACCGCAAAAATTGATTCATCGACTTCTCAGCCGCAGCTCCGGTTGTGGCCTGGCGTGATTGCCGTGGCGCTGCAGTGGCTGATCTGGTTTGGCGTCACCGTCGTCGAGCCCGACGCCATGATGGGCGCGGTAATTGGCGCAGTCGCGTGCGCGTTGGCAATCCTCGTGTGGTGGTTGTTCTTCAGCCGGGCGCCATGGGCCGAGCGGCTGGGCGCCATCGCGCTGATAGTTATCTCGGTGGTTGTGACAAAGCGCGTCGTTCACCCGTCCATTGCGGGCGGAATGATGGGAATGATGTTGCCCATCTTCTCTCTCCCCGCCCTGAGCCTCGCGCTCGTCGTCGCGGCGGCGGCGGGCCGTCGTCTGTCCAGCGGACCGCGGCGAGCGGCGATGGTCGCCGCGATTCTTCTCGCGTGCGTCGTGTTCACGCTCATCCGAACTGGTGGCATCAGCGGCTATGGCGTTTCGGATCTCCACTGGCGGTGGACGCCGACTCCAGAGCAACGGCTCCTCGCCCAAGCCGCCAACGAGCCGGGCCGGGCGGCTCCGGCAGCCGCAGCGGCTCCCGACACACGGCTTCCGACCATGACCGTTGATCAACCGGCGGCTCCGACCTCATCGCCGGCGGCCGCGAAGATTCCGGAGAAGAGCGGCGCAGATCCCGTCGCGGCGAACACGGCCGCCGGCTGGCCAGGCTTTCGGGGACCGGAGCGCAACGGCGTGATTCGCGGCGTGCGGATCGATACCGACTGGTCCCGGTCGAAGCCGGTCGAACTGTGGCGGCGCCCCGTCGGACCGGGCTGGTCGTCCTTCGCGGTCCACGGGCGCCTGATCTATACCCAGGAGCAGCGCGGCGCCGACGAGGTGGTGTCGTGCTATGACCTGACCACCGGCGCGCCGGTGTGGAGACACAAGGACGCGGTTAGATTCTACGAGTCGAACGCCGGCGCCGGTCCGCGCGCGACGCCTCTCTTCAGCAACGGTCGCGTCTACACGTTTGGGGCGACCGGACTTTTGAACGCGCTCGACGCTCGCAACGGCTCCGTCGTGTGGTCGCGCAACGCGGCGTCGGACACCAACACGAAAATTCCTGATTGGGGATTTGCGAGCTCACCGATCGTCGTCGGCGACAAGGTTATCGTCGCGACCGCCGGAACGCTCGCCGCTTACGACGCCGGCGCCGGCCATCAGCGCTGGCAAGGCCCGGCCGGCCGCGGCGGCTACAGTTCACCACAGCTCGCGACGATCGACGGCGTCGCGCAAATCCTCCTGTTGAACGGAGAGGGCGCGATCAGCGTCGACCCGTCCGACGGCAAGTTGCTCTGGAAGCACGAGTGGAATATCGACGGCATCGTGCAGCCGTCCGTGATCGCGGGCGCCGACGTCCTGATCGGCAGCGGTTCCGGACTCGCCCAAGTCGGCATACGCCGCGTCGCGGTCGCGCGCGGACCCGGAGGATGGACCGTCAAGGAGCGCTGGACGTCGAACGGGCTGAAGCCTTACTTCAACGATTTCGTCGTTCACAAAGGCCATGCCTTCGGCTCCGACGGCAGCATACTCGCGTGCATCGACCTCAATGACGGCAAGCGCAAGTGGAAAGGCGGACGCTACGGCCACGGCCAGATCGTCCTTTTGCCCGATCAGGACTTACTGCTGGCGATGTCGGAGGAAGGGGAACTGGTTCTTGTAGGAGCGACTCCTGACCAATTCACGGAATTAGCGCGGTTCCCGGCGATCGAGGGCAAGACGTGGAACCACCCGGCGCTGGTAGGCGACCTCCTGCTGGTTCGCAACAGCGAGCAGATGGCCGCGTTTCGGCTGCCACTCGCGGGCCGCTGATAATGAATTTATATCGGTTTTCAATTGCGTATACGGGGCAGCAATTGGTGTTTGCGGCAAAGAAGGCGTCAATAGAACGCGGATGACGCGGACGGGCGCGGATCATCGCGGATAAAGCCAAAAAAGATCGGCGTCAATCCGCTGCGGTCCGCGTCATCCGCGTTCTATGAACCCGTGCACTGAGCTGAAAACCGTTCTAGGGTACGGAGTAAGGGCGAACTTCGATCATGCGCAGAAATTCCTGGGCCTTCTCTTCACGCAGTTTTTTGACCTCCTCGAATCGCGCCGACTGCGCGGCTTCACGTTCGTCTTTGGCGCGCGCGTACAGCGTCAGCAGATTGAAGTTAGCCGCGTAATGATCCGGGGCGATCTCCAGCGCGCGCCGCAGGAGTTTTCCTGCCTGTTCGTACTCTCTCTTCATCAAGTAACATTGCCCGAGTTCGGCCAGCGCGTCCGCGTAATCAGGGTTTGATTTCAGAGCCTGTTGTAGTTCCCGAATGGCGTCGTCGAGCCTGTCGTTCTGCCGGGCGACGCAGCCCAGGTAATAATGCGCCGTGGTCGCGGTCTCGGAGACCTTGGCCGCCTGCATCAACACTCTGGTCGCCGCGTCGTATTGCCTCGCTCTGACCATCGCCGCGCCGAGCGCGAGTTTCCCGCGCGCGTCTTGTGGTTTGAGTCGAACGTATTTCTCAAAGTAAGGGATCGCCTCCGCCGGATCGTGGCGGAAGGTCGAAGCCGTCCCCAGGGCGTAATTGTAAGCCGGATTCTCCGGTTCGATTTTCACCGCACTGTCGAAAGCCGCGCGGGCTTCCGCGACGAGGTTCAAATCCAGACAGACGAGGCCGAAAAAATAATGGACGCCGGCGTCGTTCGGCCCCAGATCGCGCGCGTGCGCCAGGTAGCCCAACGCGCCCTGATAATCCCGTTGTTTGTGCGCGACTCGCGCCAAATCCACAAGCAGCGCGACGGAAGGCTGGTCTCCGGAGGCCGATCGCTCCAGCGTCGCGCGAGCTTCGGCCAGCTTGCCAGTCCGCTCATACGCCAGTCCCAGGCACCGCGTCAGCGCAGGCGTGAGCGGCCGCCGCTTGCGCAATCCTTCCAGCAACTCTACGCTCAGGTCGTCGCGCCGGCTGCCGGTCAAGGCCGGCAGAATGGCGCTCACGTCAGGTTCGGAAAAATCGGGATGAGCTATCAAACGACTCGCCATTTCATTTGCGCGCTCGCCGGGACCGAGCGCGGCGTAATCGGCGCAACTAATCGATAATGCTTGCGCGCTCTCCTGAATGTTCGCCGGAAGGCGCGAGAGATGATCGAGCGAAGACTGGTAAGCGCCATTCCGCATCAGCAGCGCCGCGCCCTGATAATTCGCCTCCGCGTTGGCCGGTTCGTATTGCAACACTCGGCGGTAAACGTCGAGCGCTTTCGTCAGAGCCTGAGGATCATCGGCTGAGCGCTCCTGATAAAGCCGTCCGAGATTCAGGTATGCGCCGGTGAATTTTCTGTCGCGGGCGACGGCCCGCCTGAAACTGCGTTCCGCCGCCGCATAGTTTCCTTCCTGCGCCTCAATGACGCCCTGCAGATTGTCGAGTCCGGCGTCCGCCGGAAACCGCTTCGAGGCTTCGTCGAGCAGTTTGTGCGCCCCGGCCAGATCGCCCTGCGTGAACAATCGCTGGATCTCCAGAATCCGGCACTCCCGCTCGTTTCCTCGCGCCTGCTGGGAAAAGACTGAGACCGGCTTTGACCACAAAAACACAGAGAGGAACACAAAGGTCACAGAGCAGATAGAGGGGAAAGACTCAAACCTAAAAAATATTTGTGCCTTCTGTGTCCTTCTTTGTGTTTTTGTGGTCAAACAGGTTTCCTCTTTTGCTCAATTGTGCGAATAAAAACCATCTGCAATCAACACTGTTTGGCGCGAGCCCTGGGTACGCATCGCTTCCAGCGTGCAGTCTCGGTTAGACGGCCCGTTGCTTCCTAATGCGCCTCCTGCCGAGACTGCACGCTGGAAGCGATGCGTACCCAGGGCTCGCCTCCCGATTTATGCGCAGGCTTCACTCAATTGCCCTCGCCCAACACTTCTGTCATGCGTTACATCTTCCCCCTTATCTCAATCGGTTTGCCGGCGGACGGGTTGTTCTCGGAGTAGTCCAGGTTCAGAAGACTGCACAGCGTCGCGGCGATCTGGTTCTGGTAGATGGTTTCTCTGTCCCTCCATTCGCCGCGCAGCGGGCTGTCGGGGCTGATGAACGCCATCCAGATGTGTTGCGCCTCGGGAACTTTGTCGCCGTGATCCGTCCAGTCCTTTGGCGTGGCGCCGCGCCCGTGATCTACGGTGATGATGATCGAGGTCTTTCCTTTGTACCGCTCGTTCGATTGCAGGTAATTCCACAACTCGCGCAAATAACCGTCGTAGCGATTCAGCGCGTCGAGCGTCTTGTCGTAGCGCCCGTCGTGCGCCCAGTCGTCGGTCTCGTCGAACGAGACGTAGAGGACGCGCGGCTGGTAGCTTTTCAAATGCGCCATTGCAAAACGGAACGTGTAGTAATCGTAACGCACGCCGTCCCAGGGCGGCGGCGTCTCGTTCTGCAACCGGCTGAGCAGTTTGATCTCCACGTCGGGGTGATCGTATGGCTCACTCCCCGCGTTGGATGTGAGGCTCCCGGCTTCGTGCTCGACGATGAAATCAATCACGTCCCATGAGGCGAAGGCCGCCACCTGCTTCGCGTCTAGCTTCAACTTCCGCTTCAGAAATTCGAGGACGCCGGCGTACGGATTGCGATTCTTGTCGTTGCTTGTGATCACGTCGTCGTGCGCCTGACCCGTGAGGATTTCGGAATAGCCCGGGTAAGAGAACCACAGCTTGTTGGTGGTCATCGCCCCGCTGCCCAGGCCGCGGTTCCCGGCGATCGAGCCGTGCTGTTTCATCAGCGCGCCCCAGAAGAATGGCATCAGCTTTTCGCGCCGCTCTTCTGGAGTCTCGGCGTAATACTTCTTGTAGAGAGGCGTGTCTTCGACGCTTCCGTTCTTCGTTTTCGACTTCAGCACCTCCAAATCGAGTCCGCCGAAAACCTCTTGCGTCCGCGCGCCGTCCAGCGTGATGAGAATGACGTTCTCAGTTTTGCCTTGACCGGCGGCCGTGGCGGCCAGTGTGAATAGCAGTGATAGAGAAGCTACGGTGATGTGGTGGTTAATTTTCAAGTTGAACTCCTCGGAAACTCCCTGGGTACGCATCGCTTCCAGCGTGCAGGCATGGGTGGAATACCCATTGGAGGCCCGCAGCGCGCCTGGGGCCGGATGCGCATGATTGCAAACAATAATTACTCGACGCAACAAGACGACTTCGGAGGGTCCGGTTCCGATCAACATGTTTTTCCCCAGGACTGCGCGCTGGAAGCGGCGCCTACCCGGGGGTGATTTTCATTTCAAATTCTGCGGCCCGAGGAGCGGGTGGTCGCGTCGCGGCGCCGTGGATTTGCGGATCACTAACTGAGTCTCGATCCGGTACTCGACGCCCATTCCCCGCTTGGAGCGCGCCATCTTGCTCAACGCCTTGAAGGCCATCTCGCCCAATTGTTCCCGAGGAATGCGCACGGTGGTGAGCGGCGGGCGGGCCAACTGCGCGAAGAAGATGTCGTCGAAGCCAATGACTGAAACGTCTTCTGGCGCCTTCACCCCTGCCTCTTCCAGGGCGCTCATCGCCCCCATCGCTATCAGGTCGTTGCCGCAGAAGATGGCGGTGGGAATCGACGATTGACCCATAATCACGCGAACAGCCGAAGCGCCCCCGTCGACCTTGAAGTTGCTTTCGAGGATCGGGGAGGGACGCAGCCTCAATGGCAGGCCGCTTGCTTACGCGCGCGGTACTGTACTACTTGGCTATTTACGGAGATGAATGAATGCAGGCGGATATTCTGACGTTGATCAAAGAGCGAGGGATCGTACTCGGAGACGGCGGCTATCTGATCGAGCTTGAGCGGCGCGGCTATGTCGACAGCGGCTCGAAGCGTGAGAAGGTGGGGACCGGGCGCGGCAGCGGGCAATTCACGCCAGAAGTGGCGATCGAGCATCCCGACGCGCTCCGCCAATTGCACCTCGAATTTTTGCGCGCCGGGTCGCAGGTTTTGCAGGCGCTGACCTTCTTCGGCACGCGCGAGAAATTGAAGCGGGCCGGCTACGACGCCGAGACCGAAGTGATCAATCAGAACGCGGTGCGGATGGCGCGCGAGGCGGCGGCCGGCGAGGCGCTGGTGGCGGGATCGATCTCGCGCACGCAACTCTTCGAGCGCGAAGGGCGCGGAGCCGCCGACTTCGTGCGCGAACTGGTGGCCGAACAGACGCGCTTGCTGACCGAAGCCGGCGTGGATTTTCTGATCCTCGAAACATTCTTCCACCTCGAAGAGATGTTGATCGCGCTCGAGTGCGCGCGCGCGAGCGGTTTGCCTCTGATCGCCACGATGAGCTTCCGCCCCCGGCTCGACCAATCGAGCGACGGCCATTCTCCGGCCGAATGCGCCCGCGAGATGGCGGCGGCCGGCGTCCATCTGGTCGGGGCGAATTGCGAGCAGGAGCCGAAGAGAATGTTGGCCGTGTTGCGCGAGATGCGCGCCGCCGTCGATGTTCCGCTGGCCGCCCAACCGGCCGCATTCCGCTCCACGGACGAGACCCCATGCTTCACGCGCCTCCCCCAGTTCCCAGACGGACTGGAGACCATTCAGGCGTCGAGGGAAGAGTTCTCCGACTTCGGGCGCATCGCGAATGCCGAAGGCGTCGGCTATGTCGGCGGCTGTTGCGGGTGCAACGCCGCGTATATTCGTGCCCTACCGCCGCGGCCTCTATACTTCGATTAGGCGCACGACCCCTCCGCCAAGTATGACGGCCTTCGACGCGCCGAGCCGCGAATTCTGCACAGTCCGGCGCCCCCGCACCAACACGCCGCTCCAGGCCTTGACCGTGCTCAACGATCCGGTCTTCTTCGATTTCGCGCGAGGTATGGCAAGACGTGTCCTGGCCGAGGCTGGGCCGGAATTGCGCGACCGTCTGATTTACGGGTTCCGGCTCTGCGTGTCGCGCCGCCCCAACGAGAAGGAGATGGAGGAGCTTGCGGCCTTATATCAACGCCAGTTCGCCCGCTTCGCCAAGGACGGCGCGGCGGCGCGCGCGCTGCTGAAAGACGCGGACGCGCAGACGAATCTGCCGGAGCTTGCGGCGTGGGCCGTAGTCTCCAATACGCTGCTCAGCCTGGATGAGACTTTGACGAAGGAATAAGGGAAGTTCTTACGCCAACTTTGCGCCTTAACGTAGGGGCGGGTTTTCCCCGCCCAATCGCCTCGATCACAGACCTGGGCGGGGAAAACCCGCCCCTACGTTGTTGTTTTATTTCTCAAAGACCATAAACCCACGGCTAAACCCATGGCGCTGCTAACGCGGCGAGGGATCCAAGCAGTTACTTTTCAGAAAGGCTATAGAGGCGATAGGATTTTATGAACGAAAAGAATGAATCGTTAAAGCAAATGACGCGCCGCCATTTCTTCCGGCAGACGGGATTCGGCATCGGCGCGCTGGCGCTGTCATCATTGCTCGATCAGAGCCTCTTCGCCCAATCCGAACTGAAGAGATCTGCGGGCAATTCGACGGGGCCGATGGAGCCGAAGACTCCACACTTCGCGCCCAAGGCCAAGAACGTCATCTATCTTTTCATGGCCGGCGGGCCGTCGCAGCTCGATCTTTTCGATTTCAAGCCGAAGCTGGAAGAATTGGACGGCCAGCCGATCCCCGAAAGCTTCACCAAAGGCGAGCGGTTCGCCATTCGAGATGGCCTATCGAATGCAGACCAGCGTGCCGGAGTTGACCGACATCGCCAAGGAGCCGCCCAGCATCCGCGAGATGTACGGGGCCAGGCCCGGCGAGGTCTCATTCGCCAACAACTGCCTGCTGGCCCGCCGTCTGGTCGAGCGCGGCGTGCGCTTCGTGCAGCTCTTCCACCGCGGCTGGGACACGCACGGCGACGTGCCGAGCAACGACATCGTCAGCTCGCTCGCCTACCTCTGCCGCGAGACCGATCGCGGGGCGGCGGCGCTCGTCAAAGACCTCAAAGATCGTGGGCTGCTCGATTCGACGCTGGTGGTCTGGGGCGGCGAGTTCGGGCGCACGCCTATGAACGAGGAGCGCAAAGGGTCGCGCTTCCTGGGCCGCGACCATCACCCGCGCGCGTTCACGATGTGGATGGCCGGCGGCGGGATCAAACCCGGCCTTACCATCGGAAGGACCGATGAACTGGGCTACAACGTAGTCGAAGACGCGGTCGAGGTCCATGACCTGCACGCGACTATCCTGCATTTGATGGGACTGGATCACACCAGGCTGACATACCGGTTCCAGGGGCGCGATTTCCGCCTGACCGACGTTAGCGGCAATGTCGTGCGCAAACTAATGGCTTGATTGTTATGTGCTAGGAATTTTACCAAGTCCTTGAGCTAAATCGAACCAGACGACATTGGTACGGCGCCGGGGGCGGTGGCGACCAGGCGCCCATCGAAACGCCCTCTCAGCAAGGCGCCCGGTCGCTACCGCTCCCGGTACCGTACCGCCGCGTGTCCCAATGTTGTCTGGTTCAATATAGACCACACCTTCGCATTGAAACAGTAATATGGCCCGATCATTCCGTATCGCTTCCTATAACGTCTTGGCCGACTCGTACGTCAAGCCCCAGTGGTATCCGAACGTGGATCCGGAGGTCCTGCGCTGGGACAGGAGGAAATTTGCCCTTGCCGAAAGAGTCGCGCGCCTCGATGTGGATATTGTCTGTTTACAAGTAGTTCGCAAATAGAAAACTCACCTCCCCTGCGCCTGCTCACCTCTCAAAATCATGCAAGTGCTACTCGCGCGCGCCACCAGGCTCCCTCCCTCATCCGTCACGTCGCATTCAACCAGGCCTATGACGCGCGCCCTCTTGACGACCCGGCCTATCGCCTTCAATCTGGCCTTCCAGACCGGCTTCAGGAAGTTGATTTTGAGTTCCAGCGTTGTGAAGGATTCTCCCTCGTCGAGCGTAGCTGCGAAAGCCAGGCCCATTGCGGCGTCTGCGACGTCGCAAAGGACTCCGCCGTGGAGCGTGCCCATTGGATTGGCATGAGCCTCGCCGGCTTCAAATTCGATGATCGCTTCGCCAGGCTCAATCGCCGTGAGGCGAAAACCGATCAATTGCGCGATCGGCGGGGGCGGAGCCTCGCCGAGCAGCCATCGCTCTATCTGATCAATCATCTTGGCCATTAGAAGGCGCCTCCATTTCATTCTCAAACAACCCGCAGTTTAGCGACCGAGGAGACTTCAGTATGTCTGCTTTTTGCGGTTTTTGTCGAATTATTGCGGAAACGGGCGATTTTCTCCGAATCATCGGGGAAACATTCGGCGTGTATTTTCCTTATGCGATCTTCGCGTATCAGGCTTGGACATACGTCTTGCTCCTGTCCATCGGAGTCCTTCATAACAAAATACCTCTTGCAAATGTAACTCCGGCTTCGGATCCGCGACGCTAAAAGAAATCGAGGTCGCAAAAGGCGTAGCGCAAACTGTCTAAATCAGAACACGTGAGATTGGTACAGTACCGCGCGCGTGAGCAAGCGGCTGACTTATGAGACGGCCGCTTGCTTACGCGCGCGGTACTGTACCAGCGTCCCAATGTAGCGTGTTTCGATTTAGCTAAAGTTTCTACACATGTCTTTTGCGCCGGAGGCGCAGCGGATATTAGCCGGTGGTGGAGCGGAGCGTAACCACCGGAAGCGAGTAGAGATATATACCCAGCCCCGGAGATCTTGCCAAATGGCACACCGCTCGTGGTTCTTTGAAATTTTTGTGGTTTTCAATGCTCATGGGTTTATCGCTTTGGGGCAAGACATAACCTTTTTCTGTGGGGGTAGGA
>Ga0137368_10000331_pt1 | contig 43254 bp, 44 predicted proteins | sample SagtaG_13_FD_104917 | JGI IMG/M metagenome (GOLD analysis project Ga0137368, IMG submission 104917) | Vadose zone soil microbial communities from Sagehorn Ranch, Mendocino, California, USA - Sage1_L_100_16 metaG | ecosystem: Environmental > Terrestrial > Soil > Vadose zone | place: USA...
ACTTTGTATGGCGCGGCGGCTTTGAGGGCCATTGGTTGATTCCCATGGCAGCCACGATAACGCGGCGCGCCATAGCTGTCAAGCGGGAATATATACTTGACACAAGACGTCCGATCTGGCAGGATAGAGGCATGGAGCTACTCATCGGATTTACGAGGGCGCGACGCCCGGGCGTGCTTCTTGGCGTGTGCGACCACGTCAGGGTGGAACAGGTGACGCGCCGCGTCTTTAGTGGTCATGTCGCGGGGATGCTTCTTCTTGGGCTTGGAGGGCTTCGATGATCGAGAGCGTCGTGGACCTGCCGAAGCTGATTCAGGAGTTCGGCTCTGAGGATCGCTGCCGGGAGTACCTGGAGGGCCTGCGCTGGCCGGAGGGCGTTCGATGCTCACGGTGTCAGTCTCCCAAGGTAGCCAAGATCGCTGACCGGGGCCAGTACCATTGCCACGCCTGCGACTACCACTTCAGCGTCACGGCCGGGACGATCTTCCATGATTCGCACCTGCCGCTCTGGAAGTGGCTGCTGGCGAGCTTCATGGTGGTTGAGGCCAAGAAGGGCGTCTCGGCCAACCAGATGAAGCGGATGCTCGGCATAAGCTACAAAACGGCGTGGTATCTCTGCCATCGCATCCGCGCCGCCATGAAGGACGCGCACCCCCTGCCGCTCGGCGGGATCGTGGAAGTGGACGAGACCTTCATCGGCGGCAAGCGCCATGGCGTCGGGCGCGGAAACTGGAAGGTCGGAAAGACTGTGGTGGTCGGGGCGGTCAAGCGAGGCGGTTCCGTGCGGCTCCGCATCGTACCCGCCGCAAAGCAGCGGTGGCTCACGGAATTCGTCAAGGACGTGACCGATCCATCGGCCATGGTCTACACCGACGACAACCGCGCCTACAAGGAATTGCCGATGCGCGGGCGAGCCCACGACAGCGTGAACCACTCGGCCCACGAGTACGTCCGCGCCGACGTGCATACCAATACCGTCGAGGGCGTGTGGTCCCTTTTCAAGCGGTCCATCGTCGGCTCGTACCATCAGCTCTCGGTCAAGCATATGCCAGCCTATCTCGACGAAATGGCCTTCCGGTTCAACAACCGGCGCAATCCGTTCCTCTTTCGGGATACCGTACTCAAGCTCCTTAAGGCGAAGGCTGTCTCTTATGCAAAACTCACCGCTAGTTAGCTGACACTGGCCTTGACCGACCGCAGCCGTTCAAGCCGGACCGAGGTACGAAGAATCAGCGTCTCTCGCGGCTCCAAAAAGACCGGCATGTAGAAATTTGCCATGAAATCGTCCCTGAATTCTGGCTTGACCTTATTGAGCCACAGCCCAACTTCTTGCTCCCACCTGCTATTCTCCTCATCAACATGGCGGGTTTTCAGCGGGCCCGTAACGGGATCAGTAGGGATGACCCTCGCCTTGGTAAATATCTCTTCGCCACGACTTAGGAGCCGATTCAATTCGGCCCTCGCCTGGTCGCCCGGAAACTTCACCGCTGCCATTTTGCTCTCAAGCTGCTCTAGGCGCTTGAGCAGATCAACGGGAAATCGCTCCAAGACTTGAGTCCCTGTCGTGATGAAGGTATCCACCTCGGTCTTCAGGCTCTGATACTCAGCGGCGATCCGCTGGGCGATCTCTCCGTGTCGAGCCGCGATCCAAGATTGGTAGTGCTGTTCCTGCTCGGCCTGGAGACTCTTCCAGCGTTTTTCAAGTCGCCCCACTCTCCATAGCCCCATCACGAGTAGCAGAAGAAAACCAAGAGAGCTTAGGAACCCAATGACATCGACGCCAGGAACGGACGGAAAATGCACGGCGCTTAGCACCTTTCGGCCTGGATCGAGGTACTGAAGGGCCGTGAAAATGAGCGTGGGGATCCCGATGATCCATAGCTTCCAATCCATAGACGCCCCCTTTCGATCAAAGCCAAGCGGGGGCAGTCTACCACCCTACATTGCGTCATGTATACAATCCCGTGTCAAGAGTTTTGTTGCGCCGCGTTAGTCATACCGTGATATACGGGTGTGGCGCGGGCAGGAGTTCCAGCTAACGTGTTGAAATTAAAGGCCATGACGGTTCGACTGGTTGTGGGTCTCAGCAGCCAACTCCGCGGTCAGGTCTGAGGAGGGAGAGCGATGCCGGCCGATACTCTTGCGCGGACGTTCTGGGACCGGGTGGAGCGCAGCGTGTACTCGCCCGCCCAGCAGTTCAAGCAGGGCGGCGCGTGGCGCACGCTGGCATGGCGAGAGGTCGGCGACATCGTGCGGGAGGTCGCCACCGGCCTGATTGCGCTCAGCCGGAAGAAGGGCGAAGCCGTGGGCATCCTGTCCACCAGCCGCGCCGAGTGGGTGCAAGCCGACTTTGCGATCTTCTCGGCGGGATGCGTGACCATTCCCGTCTACCCGACCTACCCGCCGGACCTGATTCAATACATCGTCAATGACGCCGGGGTGAAGACGCTGATCGTCGAGGACCCCGGCCAGCTGGCCAAGGTGCTCGAGGTACAGGGGAAGATGGAGGGGCTCGAGCAGATCGTCGTCATCCAGGGGTACGAGGGCAAGGAGCCTTCGCCTCGCATCTTCACATGGGAGGCGCTGCGCCGGCTCGGACGGGAGAACCGCGAGAAGTTCAAGAGCGAGCTGGCGAGCCGAGTGGCCGACACCCGCCCGGACGACATCGCGACCATCGTGTACACCTCTGGCACCACGGGTCCACCCAAAGGTGTCGTCCAGACCCATGGCAACCACCTGGCGGCGCTGGACTCGGCGGCCGAGACCACGAGCATCCGGGAAGGTGACGTCCACCTGCTGTTCCTGCCGCTGGCGCATTCATTCGCGCGGCTGGAGTCGTTTATCGGCGTCCACCGCGGGCTGACGACGGCCTTCGCGGAGAACATCGACAAGCTGCGGGAGAACCTGCCCGAGACGCGCCCCCACTTCATCTGCAGCGTGCCCCGGGTGTTCGAGAAGGTGTACGCGGGCGCCCTGGCCAAAGCCGAATCCGGCTCCCCGCTCAAGAAGAAGATCTTCCACTGGGCTCTGGACGTGGGCAAGCAGGTGTCCCAGCTCAAACAGGCCAAGAAGCCGGTGCCCACCGGCCTCGCGCTCAAGTACCGCCTCGCCCATAAGCTGGTCTTCTCGAAGATGCATGCGGCGCTGGGCGGCCGGCTGCGCTTCGCCGTCTCAGGCGGCGCACCGCTCTCGCGCGAGATCGCCGAGTTCTTCCACGCCGCCGGCATCCTCATCCTCGAGGGGTACGGCCTGACCGAGACATGTCCCGTGCTGAGCAGCAACCAGGAGGACAACTTCAAGTTTGGCTCGGTCGGTCGGCCGATTCCGGGCGTGGAGATCAAGATCGCCCCGGACGGAGAGATCCTCGGGCGCGGCAAGAACATCGCCCAGGGATACTTCAAGAAGCCCGAGGCCACCGCCGAGGTATTCCTGGCCGGCGGCTGGTTCGCCACGGGCGATATCGGGCGGCTCGATGAGGACGGCTTCCTCTTCATCACGGACCGCAAGAAAGACCTGATCGTCACCGCCGGCGGCATGAACATCGCCCCGCAGAACATCGAGAATCTGCTCAAGGGCGATCCGTTCATCAGCCAGGCCATGGTCCACGGCGACAAGCGCCCCTATCCGGTGGCGTTGATCACCGTCAACCAGGACGAGCTGATCAAGTTTGCGAAGGAGCAGGGGATTCTGATCACCGATCCCGTGGCCCTGGCCAAGCATCCCAAGGTCGTCGAGCGGGTCTCGCGCATCGTCGAGCAGAAGAACACGGAGCTGCAGTCCTACGCCAAGATCAAGAAATTCAGCATCCTGCCGGGCGATCTCACCGTGGAAAACGGGTTGCTGACGCCCACGCTCAAGGTCAAGCGCAAGGTCATCACGGAGAAGAACCGGGAGATCCTCGATTCCCTCTACCGGTGAGCCCGCGCGGGACCCGTTCCGTCTGGACGGCCGGGTCGCCGTCGTGACGGGCGCGCGCCGCGGCCTCGGGCGCGCCATGGCCGTGGCGCTGGCCGAAGCGGGGGGCCGACGTGGCCGTGGCGGCACGAACGAAGCCGGAGCTGGACGAGACGGCTCATGCCATCGAGCGGCTCGGCCGCCGCGCCGTGGCCGTGCAAACCGACGGACCGCCTACCCGCGGGTCGAGGCGCTGATCCGCAGCGCCATCGACGGCCTGGGCGGCCTCCACATCCTGGTCAACAACTCCGGCATCGCCGGCGTGAGGCCGGTGGCCGAGATGCCGCCCGAGGAGTTCCGGGCCACCATCGACGTGAATCTCGTGGGGGTCTTCCACGGCTGCCGCGCGGCGGCCGCGCATCTGATCGCCCAGCGATCAGGCAAGATCATCAATATCGCGTCGGTGCTGGGGCAGGTGGGGCTACCGGGCTATGCCGCGTATGCAGCCTCCAAATGTGGCGTGATGGGGTTCACGCGCGCGCTGGCGGCGGAGTGGGCGCGGCACAATATCCAGGTCAATGCGCTGGCTCCGGGCTGGTTCGTCACCGACATGAACGCCCAGGCTTTCGCCGATCCGCAGATCCGCGAGCGGCTGCTGCGCGACGTGCCGATGCGCCGGCCGGGCCGCCTGGAAGAGATCGGGCCGTTGCTCGTGTATCTGGCCGCCTCGGCTTCCGATTTCATGACCGGCCAGACCGTGTTCCTCGACGGCGGCCACTCGGCGGCGTAGAGCCCGCGGGGTGGCACGCCGCCAGCCGGGCGGCTTGCCGTCAACGCGGCGAACCGATAGGATACGGCCGATGATTGCCGCCGTGCTCAATGCGCCGAAGGATCTCAGGCTGCTCTCGCGGCCCTCACTCAGGCCCGGCCCCGGCGAGGCCATCATCCAGGTGAAGGCGGCGGGTCTCTGCGGCACGGACTACCGCATCTGGTCCGGCGAGCGCTCCGTCGATTACCCGCGCGTGATGGGCCATGAGTTTATCGGCAAGGTGCTCGCCGTGGGCCCCGAGGTGGAGGGGCTCTCGCCGGGCCAGAAGGTCGCGGTGGAGCCCAATTACTCCTGCGGCGAATGCCCGCTGTGCCGCGAAGGGAATCGCAACCTCTGCCTGTCGCGGACGGCCGTGGGCATCGACGTGGACGGTGGCTTCGCCCAGCAGGCGCGGATCCCCGCGGTCTGCTGCTGGCCGGCGCCGCCGGGCATGATCGACGAGCAATTGCTGTTCGCCGAGCCGCTGGCCGTCGTCGTCCGCGCGGTCAGGCGCGGCACGCCCGAGTCGGGAGAGTGCGCGGCCGTGCTCGGCGTGGGCACGCTCGGTCTCCTCGCGATCCAGGTGCTTCGCGCGCGCGGCGTCCGGGTGGTGGCGGTGGGGCGCAGCGGCCGGCGTCTCGGCCTGGCCAAGGAGCTTGGCGCCGACGCCGTGACCACGTCGGAGATGGGGGAAGAGATTGCCGCGGCGCGCGCCTTCGCCGGGCGGGAAGGCGTGGACCTCGTCGTCGAGACGGCCGGCACCGCCCAGGCGGTCGAACAGGCCGTCGAGCTCTGCCGCCCCGGCGGCCGCGTGGTGCTCACGGGGCTGCCCCATGCGCCCACCGAGCTCAATTTCTTCTGGGTGGTGCGGCGAGAGCTCAAGATCATCGGCTCCATGATCTATCAGAACGAGTTCCACGAGGCGATCCGGCTCCTCTCGGTGGGCGCCGTGCGGGTCGACCGGCTGCTCACCCACCGCTTCTCGCTCGAGCGCATCGACGAGGCATTCCAGACGCACCGCGCCCCTGAATCGATCAAAGTCGCGGTCTTTCCCTAGCCCGCGCGTCCCGGTCCGCCATGCCCTACGCGACGCTGAACGGCATCCGCGTGCATTACGAAGCCTATGGCGCTGGCGATCCGGTGCTCCTCATCAATGGGCTGGGCGGCCCGGCGGTGAGCTGGCTCTACCAGGTGCGCGACCTCTCGACGCGCTATCGCGTGATCACCTTTGACAATCGCGGCGTCGGCGAGACGGACCTGCCCGAGGAGACCGCGTATCCCACGGGGCAGATGGCCGAGGACGCGCGGGCGCTGCTCGACCACCTCGAAATCGCGCGGGCGCATGTGGTCGGCGCCTCGATGGGCGGCACGATTGCCATGGAGCTCGCCATCCGCCATCCCAGGCGCGTGCGCAGCCTGGGCCTCCTCTGCACCTGGGCGCGGGGCGACGGGCGCTTCCTCCATACCATCGAATCCTGGATGCAGACCGCGCCCATGCTGTCCGCCGAGGACCGCTTCCGCCACGTGATCATGCCGTGGGTGTACACCGCCAAGATCCTTGGCGACCGCGCCGCCGTGGATGACTTGGTCAAACGCACGCTGGCCTATCCCTTTTCCACCCGTCCGGCGGCGCTCGAGCGGCAGGGTCGGGGGCTGCTCGAGTGGAACGGCTCCAGGCTCAAGGAGCTGCGCCTGCTCCGAATGCCCGCGCTCGTGCTCGTGGGGCGTGACGACATCCTGACGCCGCCGGCCTTCTCCCGCGAGCTCGCGCGGCTCATTCCGCGGGCGCGATTGCGCGTGCTGCCGGGCGGCCACGGCTTTTTCATCGAGGAGGCCGACCGCCTCAACCGCGCCCTGCTGCGATTCCTGAGCGGCGTCACACGCTGAGCGGCGCCGTGAGGCTTCAGGGCAAGACGGCCATCGTCACGGGCTCGACCAAGGGCATCGGGCTGGCCATCGCGACGCTCTATGTGCGGGAGGGCGCGCGGGTCGTCGTGAACTCGCGCAGCGCCGAAGACTGCGGCCGCGTGGCTCAGGCGCTTGGCCCGTCCGCGATGCCGGTGGCCGCCGACCTGTCGCGCTCTGACGAAGTCCGCCGGCTGGCGCGGGAAGCGGTCGCGGCGCTCGGCGGGGCGGTGGACATCCTCGTCAACAATGCCGGGCAGCCGCGCGTCGCTCCCTCCGAGAGCCTGGACGAGGGCGAGTACCGCTACACGCTCGATCTCAATCTCAACGGCTACTTCGTCATGAGCCAGGAGATCGCCCGCGGGATGCTGGCGCGTCAGAGCGGGGCCATCATCAATATCAGCTCCATGAACGGAACCGTGCCCTTTCCCCAACGCTTGGCCTACTGCGTCTCCAAGGCCGGCCTCGACATGATGACCAAGGTCATGGCCATCGAATGGGCGGCGCGGGGAGTCCGGGTCAATGCCATCGCGCCGGGCTATATCGAGACCGAGATCGTCAAGAGCCTGTCGAAGAAGGGGGTTCTCGACCCGGTCAAGCTCGCGCGCCGCACGCCCATGGGCCGAATCGGCACGCCGGAGGAAGTGGCCGAGGTGGCCGTCTTCCTGGCCTCGCCAGGCGCTTCGTTCATCACGGGCGAGGTCCTGACGGTGGATGGCGGCTGGTCCTCGTACGGCTACCTCTGAGCCCCTGTAAACACTAAGATAGCGGGAGGCGTCCTAGAGCCCGGGAGGACAAGCGTGAGGAGATCCCTCGGCGGTGCCGCGGCGGTGCTGATGGCAGTGGGCATGGCGGCCTGCTCCGCAACCTCGGCCGCTCCCGGGGCCAACTCGGCAACCCCGGCCGCTGATCCCGGCCGCGCCGCATCCCTCGCGGTGCCGCCCTCGCCCCTCAGCGAAGATCAGCAAATCGTCCATGTGCTGAACCGACTCGGCTACGGGCCCCGGCCGGGCGACGTCGAGCGCGTCCGCGAGATGGGCCTGGCCCGCTACATCGCCCGCCAGCTCGATCCGGCCGGCATTCCCGACGATGCGATTGGGCCGGCGCTGAGCCCATACCCCGCGCTCGCGATGACCGCCGGCCAGCTGGTGCGCGAGTATCCGCAGCCGACGAAGGAAGTGCGGGGGAAGATGGCCTCGGGGGCGATGACGCCCCAGGAGATGCGCGAGATCTTCCCGCCCGAGCGGCGGCCCTACGTGATCACCGCGCAGATGCAGGCCGCCAAGCTGGTCCGGGCCACGCTGAGCGAGCGGCAGCTCGAGGAAGTCATGGTGGATTTCTGGTTCAACCACTTCAATGTCTTCGCCCACAAGGGGCCGGTGAAGTGGATGCTGCCGGAGTACGAGCGGGATGCGATCCGGCCCCACGCGCTGGGACGCTTCACGGATCTCGTGGTGGCCACCGCGCGCCATCCGGCTATGCTCTACTACCTCGACAACTGGATGAGCACGCGCGACGAGTTCATCATGCCGGTGGGCCCCAACCGCGGCAAGAAGATGGGCCTCAACGAAAATTACGCGCGCGAGCTGATGGAGCTGCACACGCTCGGCGTCGACGGCGGCTACACCCAGCAGGACGTGATCGAGGTCGCGCGCTGCTTCACGGGCTGGACCATCAACCGCCCGCAGCAGGGCGGAGGCTTCGTGTTCCGCCCGTTCGCGCACGATCAGGGCGCCAAGCGCGTGCTGGGCCACGTGATCCCCGCAGGCGGCGGCGAGCAGGACGGGATGGGCGTGATCGAGATCCTGGCCCGCCATCCCTCCACCGCGAGATTCATCTCGACCAAGCTCGTCCGGCATTTCGTCAGCGACGAGGCGCCGCCGGCCCTCGTGGAGCGCGCGGCCGCGACCTTCCGGCGAACCGACGGCGATATCCGCGCGGTGCTGCTGACGATCTTCACCTCGCCCGAGTTCTTCTCGGCCGAGGCGTACCGGGCCAAGGTCAAGAAGCCGCTCGAAGTGGTGGCGAGCGCGGCGCGGGCGCTGGACGCGCAGCTGCTGCCGCCCGGCCCGGTGGCCGAGCGCGGCCGGCTGCAGCTCGGGGGCGGCTTCGTCCTCGCGCGCCAGGTCGCCAACCTGGGCGAGCCGCTTTACGAGATGCAGCCGCCCACGGGGTACGGCGACGTGGCCGAGGCCTGGGTCAACACGGGAGCGCTGCTCAACCGGATGAACTTCGCCCTGGCCCTCGCGCACAACCGGCTGCCCGGGACGCGCGTCGAGCTCGACCGCCTGCTCGGCGTGCCCGACCGAACTCAGCCCGAACGCGTGCTTGACCGGCTGGTCGTCCTCTTGCTCCGCGGTGAGGCCTCGCCCGAGACTCGGTCGGTGCTGGCCGCCCAGCTCGCGAGCCCCGAGATCACTCGCGCGCGCGAGTATGACCGCGGCCCGAAGAACACCGACGTCGAGAAGCTGGCGGCCCTCGTGCTGGGCTCGCCCGAGTTCCAGAGGCGATAGGCGATGCGCTCGTGCACCCGGCGGGTCTTCATGAAGGGTGGCGCGCTCGCCCTGTTCGGGCTGGGCTCGGTGCCGCGCTTTCTCCTCCGCACGGCCTATGCCGAGGGCCGGGAGGTGCGACCGAAGATCCTGATCGCCGTCTTCCAACGGGGTGCCGTTGACGGGCTCAGCATGATCGTGCCTCACGGCGATTCCGCTTATTATTCCGCGCGCGGCAGTATCGCCATCGCGCGCCCGGCGCCCGGCGGCGCCGACACGACCATCGACCTGAACGGCTTCTTCGGTCTGCATCCGGCGCTGGAGCCGCTCAAAGTGATATGGGACGATCGGCGGCTCGCGGTGGTTCACGCCTGCGGCTCGCCGGATACCACGCGCTCGCATTTCGACGCGCAGGACTACATGGAGTCCGGCACGCCCGGCCTCAAGAGCACGCCTGACGGCTGGCTGGCGCGGGGACTGGATGCCATGCCCTCGAAGAACGCCGCGGCGTTCCGCGCCGTCGCCATGGGCTCCCAGCTGCCGCGCATTCTGCGGGGCAAGGCCGGCGCCGTCGCGATGAGCAATCTCGCCGCGTTCGATGTCCGCCAGGACCTGGGTCAGGAGATGAGCGGGGTCAATGCCAAGCGCGGCTTCGAGTCGATGTACGAGCGGGGCGTGCGGGATCTCCTCTACGGCACAGGTCGCGAGACCTTCGAGGCGGTCAAGACGCTCAAGGCGGCCGATCCTCAGCGCTTCCAGCCGGAAAACGGCGCGCAGTACCCGCGCGGCCGCTTCGGTGACAGCCTCCGGCAAATCGCCCAGCTCGTCAAAGCCGATGTGGGGCTCGAGGTGGCCTTCGCCGACTCGGGCGGATGGGACACGCATGCCGCTCAGGGCAGTGAGAAAGGCCAGCTCGCGGTGCGGCTCCGCGAGTTCGCCGAAGGGCTCGCCGCGCTGTACCGCGACCTCGGCCCGCGCATGGACGAGGTGGTCGTTCTCACGATGTCAGAGTTCGGCCGGACCGTGCGGGAGAACGGCAATCGCGGCACCGATCACGGCCATGCCACGGCCATGCTGGCGCTGGGCGCGGTGAAAGGCGGCCGGGTCTACGGGCGCTGGCCGGGGCTCAGCGCGGACCGGCTCTTCGAGGGACGGGATCTCGCCGTGACGACGGATTTCAGGAACCTGTTCGCCGAGATCGCGGTCGGCCATTTGGGCATTCCCGCCCGCGCGCCGCTCTTCCCCGGCTTTCCGACGAATTCAGCCAGCTATCCCGGAGTGCTCGTGTAGAATCCGCTGCATGTGGTTCGTCCTGGCGCTCGTCGCCGCGCTCTGCCAGGTGCTGCGGAACACGGTGATGAAGCGCTTGGGTCATTCGCTCGACGAGTACATCAATGTCTGGGGCCGCTTCACCTTTCTGCTACCGTTCGCGGCGATCTTCGTGCTGTGGAATGGCGTCCCGCCCGTCAAGCCCGGGTTCCTCCTGGCCTGCGTGACTTTCGGCATCTGCCAGACCATCTCCACGATGGCGCTCTCGAAGGCGCTCAAGCTCGGGGAGATCTCGATGGTGACGGCGCTCTGGAAGGTGAGCCTGTTGATCCTGGTCGTGCTGGGCTACTTCACGCTGAAGGAGACGCCGACCGTGCTCGGGGTGGCCGGGATCCTGATCAGCATGACGGGCGTGTACCTGCTCAATGTCAATCGCGCCCATATCGCCTGGTGGGCGCCGCTGGCCGTCCTCTTCACCGATCGAGGCCTGCGCTACACGCTGCTCGCGGCATGCTTCTTCGCGCCCTCGGTGGTCACGATCAAGTGGGCCATGTCGCTCTCGGACCCCTATATGGGGACGCTGGGCGGCTATATCGCGGCCAGTCTCATCGTGACGCCGATCGTGCTCGTCACCTCGCGCCGCCATTTCGCCGACGTCCCGCGCTACTGGAAGGCGTTCGTGAGCTTCGGTCTCTTCGCGGCGCTCACGACCGTGAGCCAGGGCACCGCGTATCTCCTCACGCTGTCCTCATACGTCGAGGCGGTGAAGCAGGTGGAGATCCTGCTGGCGATGGGGATCGGCGTGGTGATCTTCGGCGAGCGGCAGAAGGTGCGCGACATCGCGCCGGGCGCCGCCGTCATGCTGGCCGGGGTCGTCCTGCTCTCGCTCGCCGCCTAGCCGTCGTGGAGGTCGGGGCGCTTGCCGTGGGTGGCGCGGACCACCGTCTTGATGCCGCCGCGGACGCTGAAATCCCCCACGACCTCGATCCAGCGTGGCGCGGCCGCCGCCACGAAGTCATTGAGAATGCGATTGGTCACGTCCTCGTGGAAGGCGCCCTCGTTGCGGAAGGACCAGATATAGAGCTTGATCGACCTGAGCTCGACCAAGTGGCGGTCGGGCACGTAGACGATGCGGATCGTCGCGAAGTCCGGCTGACCGGTCCTGGGGCACAGACAGGTGAACTCCGGGATCTCGAGCCTGACCTCATAGTCGCGATCCGGATGTGGGTTCGGCACCACCTCGAGCTCCTTCGAGGGCTGGCTCGGCATGGCCCGATTCTACCTCACCCCCGCCGGGGCGGCGGCACGCGCCCGCCAGATCGTCTCGCGGATCCGATCGGCCGTGGCGGCGGGCATTCGCTCGAGAACGAGCACCTCGGCGCCGCGCTTCTCGACGACGAACGCGCGGTCGCCCTCGCGCCAGGTCACGATGGCACCGGACCTTCCGGGCACGCCCTTGCGGGTGAGCTGCGGGTGGCGCCGCTCGAGGACCGTAGTGTAGGTCAGGGCGAACGAGTTCGCCGCGGGCTCGGAGCTCATCATCAGGAGGTAGGCGAGCGCAAAGCGCCCGGGCTGGTCCTCCCAGACGCGGTAGCGATCGCCCCGCCAGCCCGCCGCGGCAGCGCGCCCCGCGACCTCGCCCAGGTGCAGCCCCACGCCGGCGCTGAGAGCGAACTCGCCGAGCTCGTCTTCGGCGACCGGTGGGGCACCGCCCAGCTCCTTTCTTAGATCGGGCAGCGCGATCGGGACGGGATCCTCGCGGCTCGCCAGGCGCTTCTCGGGGCGCAGGATCTGGCTCGAGGACCGTGGCGGATCGCGATAGAGGGCCGAGATCGCCGACCACGGCTGGCGCTTGCGGAACTCGTGGACGAAGCGCAGCCCTTCGATGTAGGGGAAGACGAGCAGGTCCCGCATGAACTTGGGCGCCACGCTCACGGCGGGACCGCTCATCCCCGCGCTGATCATCTCACGCAGCGGCGCCAGGTCCGGGAGCGACGCGAAGTCGCCGCCCTGGCTCATGAGGACGAGCTCGAACGTCAGCGCCACCGCCTCGCCTTCGACCAGCGCCTGGCGGGCCAGGAGCTGATCCCCGCGCCCGGGATCCGGGCTGATGAACTGGTCGAGGGGGATCTCGCGGTCCTGCAGCGCATGGACCAGCTCGTGCATCAGGGCCGATTGCTGCTGCTCGGGGGACAGCCAGTCTCCCAGCACCATGACCTTCGCACGCGGATCGTAATAGGCGGCCACCTGCTCCTGCATGAGGTCCACGAAGAGGCGGCGGAGATCGTAGTTCGCCGGGATCAGCCCCCACGCGATCATTCCCTTGCGCTCGGACTCCACCCGAGCGGGAGAGTAGCGGCGGTCCAGCTCCTGCTCGATGAAGCGCCGGTTCTCCTCTCGCGTGCGCAGCAGCACGGGCGGCGGCGGGCCGGGCAAGGCGATGCCCTTGAGCGCGGCGAGCTGCGCGTAGAGCGGCGCCGCCAGGGCATTGAGGGCGGGGTCGGTTCGGCCAGGGGCCGGAGCCTGGGCTGCCGCCGGCGAGGCGCCCGCGGCAAGGGCGAGAGCCAGTCCGGCGAGCAGCGCGCGCGAGCGCATGGCGCGATGATACCTCAGCGGCGGCTCGCCAGACCTATTCCGGCGGCGACCATGACGCTCGCCAGTACCAGGGTGGGTGTGAGCCGGTCGCCGGCGGCGGCGGCCGCGATCAGGACGCCGAAGAGGGGTGTCGTGAGCTGGGTTGCGGCCAGCGCGCTCGGGCGGTAGATCTTCAGCAGGTACATGTTCACCACAAAATTGAAGCCCGCCACCACGCAGCCTTGATAGAGGAGCGAGAGCCCCAGCGAGGCCGTATAGCGGGTCGCGACGTTCCCCTCCCACCAGAGACTCACGAGGAAGAAGCACGCGCTTCCGATGACCGACTGGTAGACGAGCATCTGGATCGGCTCGAGCCGCTGGACGGTCTTGGCCGTGTAGACGATGCGCTCACCCAGGAGCAGCGCACTCGCCGACACGAGAAGATCCCCGAGCAGGGTGCCGCCCTGGAAGGAGAACTCGCGGGCGAAGAGAAGCACAATACCGGCGTAGGCGACGGCGATCCCGCCGAGCTTGCTCGGTGTCATGCGATCGCCCGGAATCATGTAGTGGGAGAGCACCACGGTGTGTATGGCGTAGGAGTTGAGCAAGACGGCGCCGTGGGCCGCCGTCGTGCGGTCAATGCCGATGTTCATGAGGCCGATCTGCACGGCGAAGAGGAGTCCCAGCGACAGGAGCGACCGGCCCTCGCCCGGGCGGATGCGAAGCGCGCCGAGCCGGCCCGTCCACCACGCGTACACGAACACGGTGAGCCCGCCCAGCACGAAGCGCATCCAGGCCAGGCGCAGCGGCGGGACGTCGGCCAGTCCGATCTTGACGGCGACGGGATTGCCTCCCCAGAGCGCGGCCAGGATCAAGGCGATGACCGCGCCCTTGAGGTCGAGGGAGCGAAGCGGAGGCACGGGACGCCATGTTAGCATGAGGCCCTATGAAGATCGGGCTCATTGGATTGCCGAAGAGCGGCAAGACGTCGCTCTTCAACCTGCTCACAGGCTCGAGCGTCGCGACCTCGTCCTTTGGCGCCTCGCGCGGCGAGATGCACGCGGGCATCGCGCGGGTGCCGGATGAGCGCGTGGCGCGGCTCAGCGCCCTCTTCAAGCCCAAGAAGACGACCTTCGCGACATTCGAGGTCGTGGACCTCGCGGGCATCGCCAAGGGCGAGCGCCAGGGGCTCGACGCCAAGGAGTTCCGCAATGCCGACGCGCTGCTGCACGTGGTGCGGGCGTTCCCCGACGCGACGGGCGCCGCCGCGAATCCCCGGAGCGACATCGCCGACCTGGAGACCGAGCTCATCCTGGCCGACCTCGAAGTGATCGAGCGGCGGCTGGAGCGCCTGGAGGCCTCACTCAAGAAGAAGCGCACCGACGTCGAGGTGAAGGAGCAGGCTATCCTCCTCAAGCTCAAGCCCGCGCTCGAGTCGGAGACGCCGCTCCGGGCGCTCGAGCTTCCGGACGAGGAGGCCAAGGCCATCCGTGGCTTCACGTTTCTGTCTCAGAAGCCCATCCTGCACTGTCTGAACCTGGCTGAGAAGGAGATCGAGCGCGGCAAGGCGCTGGTCGAGAGCTTCGGGCTGGCCGAGGTGGCCGGCCACCCGCGCACGCGCCTGGGCTGGGTGTCGGTGGTGATCGAGGCCGAGGTCGCCCAGCTCGCCGGCGAGGAGCAGGCGGCCTTCCTCGCCGATCTGGGGCTGGCCGAGCCCGCGATCAAGCGCATCCTGCGCGATTGCTACGCGCTGCTGGGGCTGATCTCGTTCTTCACCGTGGGCGATGACGAGGTGCGCGCCTGGTCCATTCGCCGGGGCACTCATGCCCTGGACGCGGCCGGTGTCATCCACTCGGACATCGCGCGCGGCTTCATCCGCGCCGAAGTGGTGGGCTATGACGAGCTGATCGCCGCCGAGGGCTCGATGGCAGCCGTGCGCGAGCGGGGCCAGTTCCGGCTCGAGGGCAAGGAGTACGTGGTCCAGGACGGCGAGATCTGCCACTTCCGCTTCAACGTCGCCAAGTAACCACCCTCACCCCGGCTCTCTCCCTGCGAGGGAGAGGGAGCTTCGAACCCTCGCCCCGAAGGGGAGAGGGCAGGGTGAGGGGGCTAGGGCCCGGGTGTAAGCGGGCCGTGGGCGACGACGAGAATGGTGACGTCGGTGAGCGCCCGCTCCGGGCCGTGGACGACGCCGCCGGGCACGCAGAAGTAATCGCCGGGGCCGTATGTGATGGGTCCGACCTGAAACTGGCCCTCCAGCACGAACAGCTCCACGGTCCCGTCGTGCAGGCTCTTCTCAACCTCATAGCCCTTGCTAAACCGAGTCAAGCGGGTCACGCCGTGGGCCTCGTCATCCCTGTTCAGCGTGAGGTACGTCACGCCAGGCAGGCTCTTGACGGCCTTCCATTCGCCGGTTTGCGCGTTCCGCTTCGCGACCGCATGCCGCATCAGGCCACCCCTTTCGGCAGCCGACCCCACGCCGCCCAGTGGCGATCGCTCACCATCTCGCAGCGGAAGGCCTGCAGCCCGGCCGCGCGCAGCTGATCGCGGATCTCGAACGGCGTGAAGGCGGCGCAAAGCGAGTTGAAGAAGTCCTCTTTGAGAACGGGCGCCTCGTTGGCGGCGTTCTGCTCGACAATTTCACGGGCCCGCTCTTGGGAGTCGGGTCGATAGAGATCCATCACGAGGACGGCGGCGCCGGGACGCCCGAGCCGCCGCGCCTCCTCCCAGAATACCGCCGGCTTGGCAAGATGGTGCAGCAGGCTGTTAGAGATCACGCCGTTGAAGCTCTGAGGCCGGAGGTTGAGCCCCGGCAGCCGGGCGCAGAGGAGACGGACCAGGCCGTCGACACCGGCCGCCTTCACGGCCTCCCGGCCGAGGGCAATCATTGCGTCCGAGCCATCCACGCCCGTCACGGTGAGCCCGGGAATGGTCTTCACGAACCGGATCGGAATGTCCGCGGGCCCGCAGCCCAGGTCGAGCAGCGAGCCTCCCTGCATGTCGGGGAATGCGGCCTGGAACCGCTCGACGAATCCCTGATTCACGTCGGCGAAGTCGGCTTCGGCATAAGCCTTGGCCTGTTCCTCGCCGGTCATGAGCTCGGGCTCGAGCACGCGCCTCACCGGTACCGCTCCATCGCCCAATATAGGCACTCGACGGGAAAGGTGAGCACCAGATGGTCGGCGGGATAGGCGACTCTCGGATTGAAGCAGCCGGCGACGAGCGACAGCGGGTCCGCGGTTCCGGACAGGTCGCCGTCGCGATGCGAGGCGCAGTCCGACGTGCACAGCTCCCAGTGGACGTGCGGGACATTGACGGCATTGCCCGAGATCCCGATGAGCCCGATCGTTTCTCCCCGCGACACGGTTTGCCCCTGATGAACCATCGCCTGTTGCATGTGGCAGTAGGCCGTCCAGCGCCGGAAGCCGGCGTGGGCGAGGATGACGCCCTTGCCGCAGCCGTCCCCGTAGTCGATGAGGCGCGCGACGACGGCGTCGGCCGCGGCCAGCACCGGAGCCCCGAGTGTGCCGGCCAGGTCCACGCCCGCGTGCGGGCGCGCGCGGCGCAGGTGATTGGCGCCGGTCATGGATTTGTAGGGCGACAGGATGACGGCCTCGGGCGAATCGTACGCGGGCGCCGGTGAGGAGAGCGCGAAGAGGAGCGCGAGGGCGAGGAGTGATCTGAGCGCGGCCATGCGCTACCGCGGCTTCACCAGGCCGATCTTCACCGTGCCCCCGATGGCCTTGATCAGCCCGATGAGGGTGGCGTCGGAGTGTCCGGGCGGCAGGACGCAGCCGGTGCCCAAGATGAGCCCCGCGCCCCGGCACTGCGCGAGCGCATCGTCGGCTTCGGCCTTCACCTCTTCTGCGGTGCCGTCCTTGAGCGTCGTCCACTGGCTCAGGCCGCCGATGACCGCGCCGGGCACGCGCGCCTTGCCGTCCTTCAGCGAGGGACCGGAACGCCGGTCGTCCCAATTCCACGCATCCGCGGGAAGCGCCGCGAGCCGATCGAACATCAGGTTCTCGCCGTGGCAGTGGAGGATGGTGAGCAGCGCGCGCGGGCGCACGGCGTCCAGGATCCGCCGGTCGTAGGGCTCCCCGAAACGCGCATACTCCTCCTCGGAATGGAAGCTGGTGCTGGCAGCCTGCACCGAGTAGAAGATCCCCTGCGCTCCTTCGCGAAGGCAGGCCTCCATGAAGCTGAGGATGGTCGCCGTGATGGCCTCGAGCGCGTCGGTGACGGCCTGCGGGTTTTCCTTGAGATCGTAGTTCAGGCGATCACCGGACAGCTTCCGCGCAAGGGAGAGCGGGCTGAAGACGGTGGGGAGCGTGGGGCAGTCGGTGCGCTTGTCCACCACGCACCGGATGAGCGTCTCGATATGGCCCGCCCAGGCCGTGGACTCCATGGCGACAGGCCGGATCTTCTTCCAATCCTCGGGGGAATTGACGGCATGGCGCGCGCAAGGCCGATGGCCGTCGGGCATCACCTCGCTGCCTTCGACGCATCCCCAGTCCTCCACCGCATAGCCGCCGGTGGGCGTCACCTTGAGAAAGTCCGAGCCATAGCGCTCGTGGAAGCGCAGCGTGGATTGGGCCAGGGCGGCGGCCGAGCGGTCGACGTCCGGGAAGTGCCGCCAGAAGGCATACGGGGGTCGGTCGGTTGGCTGTCGCTTGAGTGCGGCCTGGATGCGTTCGAGCTTGGTCATTCTCGCCTCAGGATCATCCTGCCAGGTGGAGCCAACCGTCGCGCACCGCCGGCCGGCCGTTCGCTCCGATCGCCCGGAAGGCGACGGCGCGCCCCGAGCCGGCGTCTGTCGGCTTCCATCCTTCCACCCGCAGCGTGGACGGCAGCCGGACCATTCCCCCGAATCGACAACGGATACGGGCGACCGCCGCAGCGGCGCCCTCCGGCTGGCGGCGTAGCGCTTCCGACACGGCCAGCGCGAGGGTAGCCGTGCCGTGAAGGATGATATCAGGAAGTCCGGCGCCCAGCGCGACGGCGCGGTCGGTATGGATCGGATTCCAGATTCGCGCGCACTCGGTATAGACATGCGCCAGATTCGCCGGAATCGGCACGTCAGCGGCCCAGTCGGGCCCGCGCCTGTCATCCACAGGGAAGAGGGGATTCGATTCCCTCTCCCTTTCAGGGAGAGGGCCAGGGTGAGGGTGACTCTCGCATTCGACGCCGAGATAGAGCGAGCCATAGTCCGTGGTCGTGACGGGGCGCCCGTCGGCGTCCAGCGTCTCGAAGCGCGTGACCACGTATGCCCCCGGCGGTCGTGGCTCGACGCCGGTGATGGTCGCCGTCGTGCTGAGCCGGTCGCCTGAGCGCGGCCGGCGGTGCAGGGTGAGATCATGGGTGGCGTGAACGCCGCGCAGCGCGATCTCGTCGGTCAGGGTCTTCGCCCGCAAATCCACGGCCAGCGGCCATTCGTAGCATACCGGGAAGAGCGGGTGGGCCAGGAGGCCGCCGGCCCGGGTCGTGTCGAGGTACTCAGGCGCCGTCTCGCCCAGCGCTCCCGCATACGCCATGAGCCAGCGCGCGTCGATGTCGTGGACGCGCGGCCCGACCGTAGTGCCGAGGATTCCCGCTGAGATGTTCATGCGCGCGGAAAGTTCATGCAGTCCACGAAGATGTCCTGGAAGTCGGGATGCGCGGCGAGCGAGACGTGCTCGATGCGGCGCGCGATGCGCTCGGCATGCTCGCGCTCCGCCTCGGACACGAGGGCGAGCTGCGCTCCCAGCGCGGCCGCATTGCCCACATAGCGGATCTTCGTCTCAGGCAGTGTGGCCGGGATGAGGCCGATCCGCAGCGCGCTCCTGATGGACAGATAATTGCCGAAGCCCCCCGCCAGCATCAGCTCGCCGATCTCTCGGGAGTCAACGCCGGAGACGTGCTGGAGCATCGCCACGCCCGAGGCGATCGCGCCCTTGCAGAGCTGGACCTGGCGGATGTCGTCCTGGGTCAGGATCATCTCCTGCGCCGCTCCTGCCTCTCCCGGCCGCGCCAGAACGATGACGCGCTCCTCGCCGCGCATGATCAGTCGACGGCTCAGGCCGGCGGGCAGCCGCTCGCGGCCTTCCACATTGATCAGGCCTTGCCAGTCGATGGCGCCCGCGTCGAGCAGCACCGCGATGGCGTCGATCAACCCCGAGCCGCAGATGCCCTGCACGGCGGCCTCGCCGATGGCGTGAAGGCGCAGGTCCCCTTCGTCGAGGGTGACGCGGTCGATGGCCCCCATCGCGGCGCGCATGCCGTGGCGGATCTGCGCGCCCTCGAGGGCGGGCCCCGCCGGCGCCGAGCACGCCCAGAGGCGCTCGCGCGAGCCCAGCAACACCTCGCCGTTAGTGCCGATGTCCACCGCGATCCGGATCTCGGGCGTCTCGTCGATGCGCGTCGCCAGCGCCACGGCGACGGCGTCGGCGCCGACGAAGCCCGCCACGAGCGGCAGCAGGCAGACACGGGCTTCGGGATTCACCTTCAGGAACAGCTCGCGGGCTGGCAGCACGAGCGGATGCCGCATCACGGGAGCGTAGGGAGCGAGGCCGACGTATGACGGGTCGATGCCCAGCAGCAGATGATGCATACAGGTATTACCGACGATGACCACCTTGTAGATCCATTTGGCGAGCACGCCCGAGTCGCGAACGACTTGCTCGATGTGCTGGTTCAGCAGCCCGACGATGCGGGTCTGGAGCTTGCGGAGGTTGCCCGGCTCGAACTGGGCGAAGGCGATGCGGGACATCAGGTCGCCGCCGAACACCGCCTGGGGGTTGAGGCTCGAGACCGCGGCCATCTGCTCGCCGGACTCGAGCTCCATCAGGGTTGTCACGACGCTGGTGGTGCCGATGTCGATGGCGAGGCCGTACTTGTGGAGCGAGGTATCGCCGGGCTCGACGGCGAGCAGCCGTCGGCCGAACGTCGTGACGGTGACTTCGCCCTGCTGGGCGCGCAGCGCGCCGGGGAGGGTCTTGAGGAGCTCGGGCGAGCCGTCGTCCGTCGTCCGGCCCATCGCCGCGAGCAGCTCTTCGAGGTCCGAGGTCTGGTGGTGCTCCTCCTTCGGGAGCGCCACGGTCACCGTCTGCTTGCGAATGCCGGCGTCGATGGTCATCGGCGCGGGCGCGCCGGGCGGTCGCTCGGCGCCCAGGATCTGGAACGTGCGCTCGTCGAGCGGTGGCGCCACCTGTACGGTGATCGGCTCGGTCACCCGGCACTGGCAAGAGAGGCGATAGCCTTCCCGGATGAGCGCATCGCCGAGCTGCAGCTCGTCCATGATGGTGGGCGGCGGGATCGTGCCCGAGACGAATTTGACCCGGCAGGAGGTGCAGCGTCCGCGTCCGCCGCAGGTCGCGGTGATGTCGATGCCTGCGGCATGGGCGGCCTTGAGGATCACGGCTCCAGGCTCGACCTGGAGCGCGCGCCGGTCGGGCAGGATCGTGAGCGCGATGCTCATGCGAGCGACAGGATACCACTTCCCGCTTGACTTCCCGTGGGCCTTTGCCGATAGTGACGAAGACCGTCGTTCCGCCGCGGCTATCTCTCGGGGGGTGCGTTGCTTCGCTACGCGGTCTATCGCCTCCTTTGGCTGGTGCCAACTCTCCTCGCGATGGCGCTCGTCACGTTCCTCGTGATGCACGCCACGCCCGGCAGCCCGCTCGATCCCGTCGCCGAAGGCGGCAACCCGCTTTCTCCCGAGGCGCAGAAGAATCTGGCGGAGCAGTACGGATTGGACAAGCCGGTCTACGAGCAGTTCCTGATCTTCCTGGGCAAAGCGGTTCAGGGGGACTTCGGCCAGTCCTTCGTGTACAAGACGCGCACGGTGAGCGAGATCCTCCTCGAGACGTTCCCGGTCTCGCTCCTGCTGGGCAGCATGGCGCTGGCTCTCGCCGTCGTGGGTGGGATCACGCTGGGAATTCTCGCGGCCGTGTATCAGAACCGCTCGTGGGACTATCTCTCGGTGAGCGTGGCGACGGTGGGCGTGAGCGTGCCGAACTTCGTCCTCGCCGTCTTCATGATCGTGATCTTCTCGCTGATCGTGCCGCTCTTCCCGACTGGAGGCTGGGACTCGCCCCGCGACTGGGTGCTGCCGACGGTGACGCTCGCGCTCGGGCCGCTCGGGATCATCGCCCGCTTCACGCGGTCGAGCATGCTCGAGGTGATCCGCTCCGACTACATCCTGACCGCGCGCGCCAAGGGCCTCTCGGAAGCGCCCGTGATCCTGAAACACGTGCTGAAGAACGCCTTCATCCCGGTGGTGACGCTGCTCGGACCCATGTTCGCGGCGGTGGGAACCGGGTCGTTCTTCGTCGAGTCGATCTTCCGGGTGCCCGGCATGGGCCGATTCTTCGTCCTCTCCATGACGGGACGCGACTATCCGATGATCATGGGCGTCGTCCTCATCTACGGCGCGTTCCTGGCGATGATGAATCTGGTCGTGGATCTCCTCTATGGCACTCTCGACCCCCGCATCCGATACTAGCCTGCCGGCGCCGGGCGGCCCAGTGCCCGAGGCGCTGCCACGGGTGCGCGAGGCGGCGCGGGGCTCGAGCCTCTGGCGGGATGCGTGGCGCCGGCTCCTGCGGAACCGCCTGGCGGTGGCCGGCGGCCTCACGATCGTCATGCTCTGCCTCGTCGCGATCTTCGCCGATGTCCTCGCCCCGCAGTCCTACGCCAAGCCGAACTTCGGCCGGCTCTACGAGTATCCGTCCCGCGACTACCCGCTCGGCACCGATCAGCTCGGACGCGACGTGCTCTCCCGCATGATCTACGGCGCGCGCGTGTCCATGCTGGTGGGGCTGGGCGCCCAGGTGATCGTGGTGCTGGTCGGCGTGCCGATCGGAGCGGTCTCCGGCTATATCGGCGGCCGGACGGATCTGCTACTGACGCGCTTCGTGGACGTGATGTACGCGTTCCCGGGGCTGCTGTTCGTGATCCTCATCATGTCGATGCTGGGCGCCGGCCTCGTGAACATCTTCATCGCGCTGGGGCTCACTCAGTGGGTGGGCATCGCGCGCCAGACGCGCGCCCAGGTTCTCGCGATCAAGGAGAAGGAGTTCGTGGAGGGCGCGCGCGCCCTCGGGGCGGGCTTCTGGCGCGTGATGAGCCGGCACGTGCTGCCCAGCGCGCTCACCCCCATCGTCGTCTCCGTGACGTTCGGCATCCCGCAGGCTATCTTCACCGAGGCCGCGCTCTCGTTCATCGGCGTCGGGATCAATCCGCCCACTCCGTCCTGGGGGCAGATGGTGGGGGAGAACCAGCAGTTCCTGCGCTCCTACTGGCATCTTTGCGTGTTCCCGTCCATTGCCATCGCGGCGACCATGCTCTCGTTCACGTTTTTCGGCGACGGCGTGCGTGACGCCCTTGATCCCAAAATGAATTAGGACAAAGGAGACCGACCATGCGGATTCCCGATGACCAGATGGCCCTGTTCGAGCAGCGTCTCACTGGCATCGGCGTGGGCCGCCGCGACTTCCTCAAGGTCGCCGGCGCCATGGCGGCCCTCGGCGGCCTCGGCTTCGTCTCACGCGCTGAGGCGGCCAAGCCGGCGAAGCCGGCGCCTGGGGAGAAGCTGGCGAAGGATCAGACCTTTCGCTACGGCGGAGGTGGGTGGTTCGCGAACGCCCCCGCCAGTCACGACTTCAACAAGGACCTCTACTGTGGGGGCGTGCAAACCCTGTTCGCCGGCCTCATGGTCTTCAATTCCGACTTTATCGCCGTACCGTGGATTGCGACCAAGGTCGAAAGCAACAAGGACGGTTCCGTGTGGACCTTCACGATCCGCAAGGACACCCGGTGGTCGGACAATGCCCCGGTGAGCGCGCGCGACTTCGAGTGGTCGTGGAAGCGTCAGCTCGATCCCGCGACGGCGGCGCCCTACGCGTCCTTCCTTTACGACATCAAGAACGGCGAGGCATTCAACAAGAAGAAGATCACCGACCCGAACGAGCTCGGCGTGCGCGCCAAGGACGACTGGACCCTCGAGGTGACGCTCGAGGGGCCGCGCGGCTATTTCCCAGTGCTCGCGGCCTATCTGGCAGCGCTGCCCGCCTACCGCGCGGCCGTCGAGAAGCATGGCGACAAGTGGACGGAGGCGGCCAATATCGTCTGCAACGGGCCCTTCACACTGGAGGCGTGGGAGCACAACAAGCAGATGGTGCTCAAGAAGAACCCCTACTACTACGGCGCCAAGGACGTTCGCCTGACCCGTGTGGTGATTCCCATCATCCCGGTCGCCTCGGGGGCGCTGCCCTATGAGAACAACGAGCTCGACATGACGACGCTCCAGGCCGGCGACCTCAAGCGGCTTCAGTCCGATCCGCGGATGCAGAAGGACGTCTTCCGCTACCCGTTCCCCGGGACCTGGTACCTGCTCCCGCAAGTGACCAAGCCGCCCTTCGACAATCTCAAGGTCCGCAAGGCCGTGGCCCATGCCATCGACCGGGAGAACATCGTCAAGGTCAGCCAGGGGCTGGCCATCCCGGCCTGGTCCATGATCCCGCCAGGTTTCCCCGGAGCGGTCGACGACCCGAAGATCAAGGCGATCCAGCGGTTCGACAAGAAGGCCGCGATGGATATGCTCAAGGGCACGCCCTTCGAAGGCGGGAAGAACTGGCCGAGGATTGCCTTGTCGATGCGGGATGAGGGGCTGGGGTCCAAGCCGCTGGCCGAGGCGGTGCAGGCCGTCCTGCTCGAGAACCTGAACATGAAGACCGAGCTCGAGGTGCTGGAGCCGCGGGTGTTCCGCGAGCGGCTCTGGAAGCAGGATCTGCAATTCGTGTGGATCCGCTGGTTCATGGACTACCCGGACCCGCACAATGAGTATTTCGACACCTTCTACGGGAAAAAGACCACCGGCAAGCGGCAGGCCTGGGTCAATGACGCCTTCGACAAGGAGCTGGAGGCGGGCCGTGATTCGCGCGACCAGAAGAAGCGGCTCGAGCATTACAAGAAGGCCGAGGAGATCATGCAGACGGACGTGGGCTACGTGCCGGTGGCCTGGGTGGTGCGGTACGCGGCGGCGAAGCCCTGGGTCAAGGGGATTGAGAAGAACAAGCGCGGGGAGGTCGTCGTCGAGGGCAATATCTACGTGGACATGCTCCAGCACCTCTACATCGTCGAGAAGGGCTAGCGCGGGAGTCCCCATGTCGGTGCGCGCATCCGAGCCCCTGACCCTGGAGGACCGCTACCTCCGCGAGAAGGGGCTCGTCTATCTCACCGGTGTCCATGCCCTCGTGCGCCTCGCGCTCGACCAGCAGCGGCGGGACCGCAAGGCCGGGCTCCGCACCGGTGTCTTTATCAGCGGCTATCCGGGGTCCCCCCTCGGCGTCTACGACATGGCGGTCCAGCGGCTGGGACCGAAGCTGCGCGAGGAGTACGGCATCGTCCACGTGCCCGGCGCCAATGAAGAGCTGGCCGCCACGGCGATCTCGGGCACCCAGATGCTGGACGGCTACCCGCACGCTCGCTTCGACGGGGTGACGGCCTTCTGGTACGGCAAAGGGCCGGGCATCGACCGGAGCGGCGACGCGCTCAAGCACGGCAACTTCGCCGGCACGAGCCGGCACGGCGCGGTCGTGGTGTTGGCGGGCGAGGACCACGAGGGCAAGAGCTCCACCATGCCTTTCCAGGACGACTACGCCTTCATGACTCATGGCATGCCGTTGCTCTATCCCGCCTCGGTGACGGAATTCCTCGAGCTCGGCGTCCACGCCGTGGCGCTCTCGCGCTTCAGCGGGTGCTGGGTGGCGATGAAGCTGGTGGGGGCCCTGTGCGACGGCGGCGAAACGGTGGAGGTGAGCCCGGACCGGCCTCCCATCGTCCTGCCCGAGGTCACGATCGACGGCCGCCCCTTCCAGAAGCGTACCGACTTCACGTTCTTCCCGGGCAAGAACATCGAGCACGAGCGGCACCTCTTCCAGGAGCGGCACGTGGCGGTGCGCGCCTACGCGCGGGCCAATGGGCTGGACCGCATCGAGGTGAGGACGGCCCGGGACCGCGTCGGCATCGTCATGGCGGGCAAGAGCTATGCGGATACGCGCCAGGCGCTCCTCGACATGGGGCTCGACGACGAGGCGCTGCGCCGGGCCGGCGTGCGGCTGCTGCGCATGGGGCTGATCTACCCGATCGACGAGCGGATCGTGAGCGAGTTCGCCGAGGGGCTCGAGGACATCATCGTCATCGAGGAGAAGCGGGACTTCCTCGAGGCCCAGGTGAGAGCCGCCCTCTGCGGCCTCGGGCGCCCCATCCGAGTGCTCGGCAAGCTCGACGAGGCGGGCGCCCCGCTCTTCCCGCTCCACGGCGGCATGGACAGCGACGTCGTGGCGCGCCATCTTGGCCCCCGGCTGCGGGCCGCCCTGGGCGAGGCCCCCGGCGTGGACCGCCGCCTGGCCGAGCTCGAGGCAGTGCGCCAGCGCCGGTATCCCTCGCATCCGACGCGCACGCCCAATTACTGCTCGGGCTGTCCCCACAATTTCTCCACGGTGCTGCTCGAGGGCCAGCTGGCCTGGGGCAGCCCGGGCTGCCACTCCTTCGCCAGCATCATCGAGCAGCCCACGCGGCATATCGAGTCCATGACCCAGTACGGCGGGGAAGGGCTGCCGTGGATCGGGCTCGCGCCCTTCACCGAGCGGCCGCACATCGTCCAGAATGTCGGGGACGGCTCGCTCTTTCACTCGAGCTATCTCAATATCCGCTTCTGCGTCGCCGCGGGGGCCCGCATCACCTTCAAGCTGCTCTACAACGGCGCCATCGCCAATACCGGAGCTCAGGAGCTGGTCGGGGCCAAGTCCATTCCGGCGCTGACGCGCCTCTTCACCGACGAGGGGGTGCGGCGCATCGCCGTGGTGACGAAGGAGCCGCGTCGCTACCAGGGCGAGCGCCTGGGCGCCGCCGCGAGCATCCACCCCGTGAGCGACTACGCGCGAGCGCTGAAGGAGCTCGAGGGGGAGGCCGGCGTCACCGTCCTCATCTATGACGAGAGCTGCGCGAATGAGCGCCGCCGGAAGCAGAAGCGCGGCAAGCTCCCGTCGCCTCACCGGTTCGTGGTGATCAACGAGGCGGTGTGCGAGAACTGCGGTCACTGCGGCGAGCTGACCAACTGCATGTCGCTGCAGAAGGTGGAGACCGAGTTCGGCCCCAAGACGCAGATCCACGCCTCCTCCTGCAACCAGGACTACAGCTGCCTCGCGGGCGACTGCCCCTCCTTCCTCACGGTGGACACCCGTCCGGGCACGGGCTACGCGCGGCCCTCGGCGCCGCCGGTCGACGCCGACGCGGTCCCCGAGCCCGGCGGCAAGGTGCGGCTCGACGCGCCCTACCATGTCTATCTTCCCGGCGTGGGCGGCACCGGCGTGATCACGGTGAACGCGCTGCTCTGCTATGCCGCGCTGCTGGACGGCAAGCGCGTGCTCTCCTACGATCAGACAGGCGCCGCCCAGAAGTGGGGGCCGGTGCTCTCGAGCCTGGTGATCTCGCCCCATGCCGAGCTCGTCGCGGCCAACAAGGTAGGGGCAGGCAGGGCCGATCTCTACCTGGCGCTCGACCCGCTGGCCAGCGCCACACCGGTCAACCTGGACCGCTGCGATCCCGCGAGAACGGCCGCGCTCGGGGTGTCGAGCCTGCTGTCCACGGGTGAGATGATCCGCAATTCCTCACTGGCCGTTCCGATGGACGCGGTGCGCGAAACAATCTCGAGCTTTACGCGGTCTGACCGGACTTTCTTCGTCGACGCCCGCCGGCTGGCCGAGGGGCTATTCGGCGACCACATGATGACCAATCTTTTCGCGGTGGGCGTGGCCTATCAGGCCGGGCTGCTGCCGCTCGAGGGCGAGAGCATCGAAGGCGCGATCCGCCTCAACGAAGTCCAGGTGAATGCCAATCTCCAGGCCTTCCGCTACGGCCGTCTCTATCACTTCGATCCCGCCAGGGTCGAGGCGCTGATCCCGCCGGTGCGCCCGGGCTTCGAGGACGAGCTCGGGCGCGCGCTGGCGGCCCTGTCTGAAGCCGGGCGGCGCGCGCACGGCGCACTCCTGACCCGCTGCGCCGACTTGGACGAGGCATCGCGCCGGCTCGTCGCGGTTCGCATGGCCGAACTGGTCGACTATCAGGACGCGCGCTATGCCTCCCGGTACGTGGATTTCGTTCTCAAGGCGGCCGAGCGGGAGCGCCAGGCCATGGGCCGCACCGGCGCCGTCACCCAGGGCGTGGCCCACTATCACTACAAGCTGCTGGCGTACAAGGACGAGTACGAGGTGGCGCGGCTCCATCTCGCGCCCTCGATCCGGAGCCGGGTCGCCGGCCTCTTCGTCGAGCCGCAGCGCATTGCCTGGCACTTTCACCCGCCGCTGCTGCGCGCCCTCGGCCTCAAGCGAAAGCTCGAGCTGGGGCCGTGGTTCACTCCCGCGCTGCGCGCCCTGCGGGCGGGGAAGCGGCTGCGCGGCACGCCGCTGGATCCGTTCGGCCGCGCGCGGGTGAGGCGGGAAGAGCGAGGGCTGATCGGCTGGTACGAGACGCTCATCGGCCAAGCCCTCGACCGGCTGGCCCCAGCCACCCACGCGCTGGTAGCCGAGATCGCCCGGCTCCCCGACGGCATCCGTGGCTATGAAGACATCAAGCTGCGGAATGCCGCGGCGGTGAAGGAGCGGGGCGCCAAGCTCATGGAACGGCTGAGGTGACGGGCGCTAACTCAGCGCCCATCTTGCTCGAGGAGGTCTCGAAGCGTTACGAGACCGCCTCAGGCGCCGTGCCGGCGGTGGAACGGGTGAGCCTTGCCGTCCAGCGTGAGGAGTTCGTGACCCTCCTCGGCCCCAGCGGCTGCGGCAAATCCACGGTGCTCTCGATGATCGGCGGCCTGGTTCATCCCGACGCGGGTCGCATCGTGATCGACGGCGAGCTCATTACCGGGCCCAGCCCCCACAAGGTCGCGCTGGTGTTCCAGGACGCGGGCCTCTTCCCCTGGCGGACGGCACTTGACAATGTCGGCTTTGGACTGGAGCTGCAGGGCGTGGTGGCCGCGCGCCGTCGCGAGATCGCCCTCGGGCTGCTCGAGCCCATGGGGCTACGCGGCTTCGAGGCCAAGTACCCGCGCGAGCTGTCGGGTGGCATGCGCCAGCGCGTGGCCATCGCGCGCGCGCTGGCGCTGGGGACGCCCATTCTCCTGATGGACGAGCCCTTCGGCGCGCTGGACGAGCAGACGCGCCTGCTCATGGGCGAGTGGTTGGTGGGCGTGCGCCGGAGCACGCGGAAGACCATCCTCTTCGTCACGCACAGCCTCCAGGAGGCCATCACGCTGTCCGACCGCATCGTCGTCATGACCTCGCGCCCGGGCCGCGTCAAGGAGATCGTGGACGTCGCCCTGCCGTACCCGCGCGATCTCAACTCTCCGGAGGTTGCGGACTTGAGGGCCAAGCTCTGGGACCAGGTGCGCGAGGAATCCCTGCGGGCCATGGAGGGCGGGGCGTGAAAGTGCTGCTCTGGCGGGCCGCCATTCTCATGGCGGCGCTGGCAGTCTGGGAAGCCGTCGCGGCCCCTCTCAATCCCATCCTTTATATACGCCCGTCGAGCTTGCCCGGGGCCTTGCTCCGGATGTGGCGGGTGCCCGAGCTTCCGCCCATGTCCGAGCATGTCTGGCTCACGTTCAAAGAGATCATCACCGCCTACCTGCTGGCCATCGCCGCGGGGCTCTGGCTGGGCTTCGTGCTGGGGCTGCGGCGCAGCCTCGGGCGAGTGTACGAGCCGCTGCTCGCGGCGCTCTACGCCATCCCGAGCGTGGTCTGGTACCCGTCGCTGATGCTCTTCTTCGGCCTCGGGCCGGCGTCCAAGATCGCGTTCGGTTTCCTGCTGGGCTTCTTCCCCATCGTGCTGGCGGTGCTGGCGGGAATCCGCCAGGTGCCGGCCCAGCTGGTCACGGTAGCCGTGTCCATGGGGGCGCGTCCCGGCACGGTCTTCCGCAAGGTGATGCTGCCGGCCATGGCCTCGACCATGGTGGGCGGCCTCCGCGCCGGGCTCGCGCTCAGCGTGGTCGGCGTGCTGGTGGGGGAAATCCTGGGCGCGCGCTCGGGGATTGGCTACGTGATCAATTACGCCTACGGTCTGCTGATGACGCAGGAATATGCCGCGCTCGTGCTCATCATCGCGGCCGCGGTGCTGGCCATCGACGGCGCTGGCGCGCTCCTGGAGGCGCGGGTGAGGCGATGGGCCGGCTGAGCGTGATCGCCTGGCAGGCGCTGTCGATCGCGGCCCTCGCCCTCGTGTGGCAGGCCGCGGGCCGCTGGGGCTGGATCGATCCACTCTTCGTCCCCACTCCGTCTCAGGTGGCCGGCGCCCTCGCCGGAACGGCAGGCGAAGCCTTGCCGCGGCTCGGGGAGACGCTCCTCAAGGCCCTCATCGGCTACGGCGTGGCGGTGCTCCTGGGGGTGGCTGCCGGCCTGCTGCTCGGCTCGCGGCGGTTGCTCAACGACGTGATGATGCCCTATGTCGTGGCGCTCTACGGGATTCCCAAGATCCTCATCCTGCCGTGGATCGCCCTGATCTTCGGCCTGGGATTCAATACGGCGGTGCTCACCGCGACGCTCTTCGCCGTCTTCCCCATCCTCTTGATGGTGGCGGCGGGCACGCGCGACGTGGATCCGGCCCTGATCACGTCGGCGGTGTCCATGGGCGCGACGCGCTGGCAGGTGGGCCGCAAGGTGCTCCTGCCGGCGGTGCTGCCGTCGGTGCTGGCAGGCATGCGAGTGGGGATGATCTTCGCCATGCTCGGCGTGCTCCTGGCCGAGATGTTCGCGGGCAATCGCGGCATGGGCTTTCTCATGCAGCGGCTGGCGGTCGCGTTCAAGGCGCCGGAGCTCTTCGCCGCCACGGCGATCGTCTCCGTGCTGACCATCGCGGTGGTGCTGTTCCTGGAGCATCTCAACCACAGGCTGGGGCGCTGGCGCTAATTCTTTTCTGAGAGGAGAAGCTCTTATGGAGAGCGGGACGACGAGGCGGCGGTTTCTCACGACGATGGCCGGCGGGGCGGTGGCGGCGGGCGCGGTGAGGCTCGGGCCCGCCTCGGCCCAGCCGCGGCTGCTGCCGGTCAAGATCGGCGGCGTGGTGCTCGGCGACTTCGGGATCGCCGGCCCGACTCTGGTCGGGCTCGAGAAGGGCTTCTTCAGCCAGAATGGGCTCGACGCCGAATTCATTCCCTTCAAGGGCGGGCCCGACATGCTCAAGGGAGTGCTGGCGGGCTCGGCCGACATCGGCTTGACGGGCGCCACCGACCCGCTGGTGTTCCGTGATCGAGGCACGACGATACGGGCCATGGCCACCATTCTGGAGAAGAACCACTTCACGCTCACGGTGGCGCCCCAGATCAAGCGGGTGGAGGATCTCAAGGGCGCGACCATCGGCGTGACCGTGGTCGGCTCCACCACCTGGGTGTTCGCGCGCATGCTGGCCAAGAAGATGGGCTGGGACCCGGAGAAAGACCTGAAGATCGTGGGCATCGGCGGCATGGACTCGCAGGCCGCGGCGCTTCGGCGCGGCGAGACTCAGGCGTGCATCTTCGGCGATGCCGGGGCGGTGATCGAGGCCCAGGGCATCGGCAAGATCCTCATGCGGCTGGACGAGGTCACGCCCAAGTGGATCAGCCTCGTGGCCTACTCCACCGACGAGAACATCAAGGCCAAGAAGGACACGCTCCAGCGGACGCTCCGGGCCATCTTCCAGGGTCACAAGTTCTGCCGCGAGCACCCGGACGAGAGCATCCGGATCGCCGCCAAGGGCATCGGCTGGCCGGAGAACGCGACGCGCCGGGCCTACGAGCTGGTGCGGCCGCTGCTGTCCGTGGACGGCCGGATGGATCTCGACGCGATGAAGTTCATGCAGGACACGCTCCTGGACCTGGGAGTGCTCAAGCAGCGGCTGCCGCTCGACCAGCACTACACAACCGAGTTCATCCCCGTCAAGGTCTAGCTCCCTCTCCCCCTCACCTTATCCTCTCCCCCGGAGGGAGAGAGGGCAGGATGAGGGGCGGAGGGCAGCGCGCGGAGGCCGGGAGCGCAGGCGGGGCTCAGCCGCCAGCGCCTCGGAGCGTTCCGTGAACGCTCTCGCTTTGGCTGGGCAGGAGCGAGACATGGCTGTGCACAGCCTGCCAGCGCCCGTCGCGTCTCGCCAGGATGAAGGTGGCCCGCCCCGAGCGCGTGAAGGCGCGCCCGTCGGATCCGGTTGCCTCCGACGACCAGACCGCGGCAATCCAGGCCGAGTCGCCCGAGACCCTGGTGACGGGACCCTCTTCGAACCGGAAGTCACGAATGCGCGGCCAGATCTGACGCCACTGCTCCCGCTCGATCTTGTCGAGCCCGGTCACGGCGCTGGCCCAGGTGCCGAAGGCCACGGCGTCGGCCGCGAACATGCGGCGTCCCGCGGCGAAGTCACGGCCGCGGCAGGCGGCGCCAAACTCGCTCAGCCAAGCCCTGACCTCGCGCTCGTCCTCGGTCATGGCCGAATTATGGCCGGGCACCCGCGCTTGTCAATGCGATGCCGACCCGCTATCCTGCGCGCATGGAAAACCTGACGATCGAGGCGCTTCGGACGATGGCGCGGGCCCAGGGGCTCGAGCCGAGCGACGAAGATCTCGCCGCCGTGCTCCCGCTGGTCCAGGCCGGACGCCGCTTGATGGACTCGCTGGCCGCGCTTCCCCTCGACGACGTCGAGCCGACCTCTCAGTACCGCATCCTCTGACCGGGCGCCTGATGACCGACCTCGTGTGGAAGTCCATGATCGAGCTGGCACGGCTGATCGCCTCGAAGGAGGTGTCGCCGGTGGAGGTCGTCCGGGCGCATTTGGACCGCATCGCGGCGGTCGATGGCACGCTCAAGTCCTATATCACCGTGATGGGTGACTCGGCGCTCGAGTCGGCCAAGTCGGCCGAAGCCGCCGTGATAGCGGGCAATGGACTCGGCCCCCTCCATGGTGTGCCGATCGGGCTGAAGGACCTCTATTGCACCAAGGGGGTGAGGACCACCGGCGGCTCGAAGATCCTTGGAGACTGGAAGCCGACCGAGGACGCGGCGGTCGTGTCGCGACTCACCGCCGCCGGTGGCATCGTGCTCGGCAAGCTCAACATGCACGAGTTCGCCTATGGGCCCGAAGGCCTCAATCCCCACTACGGCACGCCGTGGAATCCCTGGGACAAGGCCGCGCACCGAATCTGCGGCGGATCTTCATCCGGCTCGGGAGCGGCCGTCGCAGCGGGCATCTGTCCGGGGGCGCTCGGCTCCGATACTGGCGGCTCGATCCGCATCCCGGCCTCGCTCTGCGGGATCACCGGCATCAAGCCCACCTACGGGCGCGTGAGCCGCGCCGGCGTGCTGCCGCTGGCCTGGTCGCTGGATCATGTGGGCCCCATGTGCCGCTCCGCCGCCGACTGCGCGCTCATGCTGGGCGCCATGGCGGGCTACGATCCGCGCGATCCCACTACGAGCGTTCTGCCGGTGCCCGATTACCTGGCGGCTCTCACCGGCCAGGTGAAGGGGCTCCGCATCGGCGTGCTCCGCGCCTTCTATCTCGAGTCCACCGATTCCGCCGTTCGCGCGCTGGTCGAGTCCGCCGTGAAGACGCTCGAGGGACTCGGCGCCTCGGCGCAGGAGGTGAATCTCGAATTGCCCAAGCATGCTGCTGGCGCTTCCTATGCCGTGATCTCGCCCGAGGCCTATGCCTACCACGAGAACTGGATCAAGACGCGCCCGCGGGAGTATGGCGCCGACGTCCGCCAGCGGCTGCTGGTCGGGGCCTTTGTCTCCGGCACCGACTACCTCAAGGGGCAGCGCGTGCGCGCCCTCATCCGCGATGAAGTGGACACGGCGCTGTCCAAGCTCGACGTGCTGGTCTGCGCGACCACGCCAATGCCCGCGCCCGCCGTTGGCCAGAAGGAGGTCCGCATCGGCGCCGAGAAGCAGCCGGTGAGACCGAGCCTGATCCGCTTCACCCGCCCCTTCAACATGACCGGCCATCCGGCCGCGTCGGTGCCCTGCGGTTTCACCGCGGAAGGCTTGCCGGCGGGGCTGCAGATCATTGGACGACCCTTCGACGAGGCCACGGTGCTGCGCGTCGCCGATGCCTATCAGCGCGCCACCGACTGGCACGCGCGACGCCCGCCCGTCGCTGGCTGACCGAAGCCACCGTGCCGTGAGGCCCGAGGCGGATGAGCCCGACCCGGTCATCCTCCCGATCGAGGACTCGCTGGATCTGCATGCCTTCGCGCCACGCGACATTCCTTCGGTGGTGGACGAATACCTGCGGGAGGCCGCCGCGCGTGGCTTCGCCGAGGTCCGGCTGATCCACGGCAGGGGCAAGGGAGTGCAGCGCGCGGTGGTGCAGCGTCTGCTGGCGGGCCATCCGCTGGTGAGCCGGTTCTACGATGGGCCCCCGGAGCGCGGCGGCTGGGGGGCGACGCTGGTGGTGTTGAAACGAGACGCGCCCTGCTGACTGCACCCCTCACCCTGGCCCTCTCCCCAGAGGGGAGAGGGTAGGGAGAGGGGAGAGGGTAGGGAGAGGGGAGAGGGTAGGGAGAGGGAATCAGTCCCGGTCGGCGCGGAGGAGCAGCATCCGGTCCGTGAAGGACAGGATGCGCCCGCCGTCCACTTTGAAGTCGAAGGCCTCGCGGCAGCGGGCCGGCGCCGCGAGCACGAAGCGCTCGAGGTCGGCCTTTCCCTCGGGCGTCATCCGCGTCCGCTTCGTCCATTCCTCCCAGGGGCGCACCTTGCTGATCACCGCTTCGTCGATCACGGTGAGTCCCACCGCGCGCAAGAAGGCCGTCCATTCGGGTTGGCGGAACGAGCGCACGTGGGAGGGATCGCGCCGTTTTTCGATCTCGAGGATGAACGCCGCGCACTCGTCGTCGTCGTGGCCCAGAATGTCCTGCAGGAGGAATGAGCCGCGCGCGCGCAGGACGCGGGCCACCTGGCGCACCGCCGGTATGATCGCCGGGAAATGGTGGGCGGCGATGCGGCACGTGACCACGTCGAAGCTGCCATCCTTGAAGGGAAGGGCTTCCACATCGGCCGCCAGAAAGCGCACGGCGGTCGCGTCCCGACTGAGAATGAACTTCCGCGCCGCCTGGAGCATGGAAAGCGTCAAATCGGTCGCGACGACGGTGGGAGTAAAGCCGGCGAAGGCCAGCGCGGTATGGCCGCCGCCGGTGGCGATATCGAGGACGCGAGAAGCGGCACGCCGGCGGCCCCAGAGCAGCAGACGATCGAGGTCCTCGCCTGCCGCGTGCCCCTGGCTCTGGACATAGGCCTCGGCGCTGCCGCCGAACTGCGCCTGGACCCGCGCTTTATGCTCCTCGGTCACGGTGACCCGGAATCTCTTGATCGGTTGGCGAGGTGGCGGAGCAGGAAGTCTTCGTCCAGCGGCGTGAGATCGAACCGCCGGCTGGCCTCGTCGATGAGCTTCGTCCTGTCGGCGTCCGGATGATCGGCGAGCTGCTCGTCGATCCACTTCACGGCCTGCTTGATCGGCGCTTCTCCGAGGCTCATCTATTTGCCGTTTTCCCGCTCAAACGTGGTCTTCCACTCCTTGTTGAGGTCCTCGACTCCCGGGATGTGCTTGATGGTGCTCCAGGTCGCGCGCGCGGCGCCGCGCATCGCGTACATCAGGGTCTCGCTGAGCTCATCCTCGGTGGCGCCGGCTTGCTTCGCAGCCGCGAAGCGGCCGGGCACTCAGGAGGTGCAGCCGGCCGCCGCCATCGCGGCCAGCGCCACGAGCTGCATGGTCTTGGGGTCGAGCGCGCCCTCACGATAGAAGACGCCGGCGAACTCCTTCATCTGTCCCATGGGTTTCTCCTGTTTGGTGTGTGAGCGCATCAGATGTCGCGGACCAGGCGCCGCGCCCGGTCCACGTTCTTCCGATAGCTGTCGAACGAGCTGACCAGGAAGGGTTTGCGCCCCTGGATCCGGTCCAGGGTGAAGCACGAGAAGGTAATGTCGTGGGCCAGCGGAAAGTCGCGGTAGAGCTGGCCGGCGACTTTCTGCGGGTTCTCGGAGCGGGTGATCTCGAAGTCCTCGAGGGCCCGCAGCGGCGGGATGCGCTCGCCGTGCTTGGTCCGCACCCATTTCATGGTGCCGCCGAGCAGGTAGGACAGGAATAGGCAGTCCACGAGCATGGACTCCGTCCAGGGGATGGCCTTCTGGTAGCCGGCCACGAAGCGCGCGCCTGTCGCGAGCAGGAAGTTTCGCGCGGTGTCCGGGGTGACGAAGTCGCAGGCGCCGAAGATATAGCCAATCCCCGTGCTGGGCCGGCAGTGCTCCACGAGCGCGTCGAGGCGGATGACCTTGTCGCCGAAGCCCATGAGCTTGCGGCGCTGGCCGTGGGAGGCGAGATAGCAGACCTGGAAGACCTGGCGCCGCCGGCGCACTTCCTCGAGGAGGAGTCCCAGGTCGTAATTGCTGTAGAAGCGCCGGTAGACCAGGTTGACGCGGATCCCCTCCCAGGCCAGCGACTGCCGGATAGCCTTGAGATAGGGCAGGACCGAAGGCTCTTCCTCGAGAAGGCGGCCCTTCTTGTTCCACATGGACTCGAGGATGACGACGCCGGCCATGGTCTATCCGTCGAAGCGCCGGAGCAGCCGGCCGGGCCAAGGCGCGCTCTTGACGACGGGCGCGCCGTCCTCGATGAGCACCGCGCCATTGACCACCACGGCCTTCATGCCTTCGCAGCGGGAGATGAAGCGCGGCTCGCCGGCCGGCAGGTCATAGACCTTCTCGGGCGGCAGGGCGTCGATCTTGCCCGCGTCGAAGATCGCCAGATCGGCGAAACAGCCAGGCGCCAGACGTCCCCGGTTGGGAATGCGATAGAGATCGGCGGGCTCCGACGTCAGCCGGCGCACGGCCTCCTCGAGAGTGAGGACTTTCTTCTCCCGCACCCACTTGCCCAGCAGGGTGGAGGAGTACCCGGCGTCGCAGAGCAGGCTCAGATGGGCGCCCGCGTCCGAGAGCGAAACCAGGGTGTGGCCGTGCCTGAGCATCCGCGTGAGGGCCTCGTCGTCCGTGTTCATCAGCGCCACCGTGTACGCGGTATCGAGGTCCTCGGCGATCCCGAGGTCCAGAAACGCGTCGACGGCATCCTTTCCCTGGAGACGGGCGATCTCGGCCACGGTCTTGCCTTCGAGCGCCCGGTATTCGGCCAGCCGGGTGCCAATGACGCGCACTTCTTCCCATCGGCCGTGGAAGAGCCACTGCTTGCCCTGCGGCGTCAGATCCCGCTTGAGCGCCTCGCGGAACTCGCGGCTAGCGTACACGCCCTTCCACTCGCTCTGGGGCAAAGGCAGCACCTTCTGCCAGGACGGAAGACCCTCGAACGGGTAGGGATTGCGGAGGTCGAAGTCCATGATGAGCGGGCGGCAGGAGATCTGCGGCCTCACGGTCAGCCCCTCGGCCGCCGCTTCCTCCGTCCAGGCCAGCGCGCGCCAGGTGCGCTCGGGCTGATCGGTTTGGTGGAAGAGCGCGGCCCAGATCACGGGCCGGCCGCTCTCGCGGGCCAGTCGCTTGAGATGGTCCATCTTGGTTTTGGCCCCCACCGTCATCATAAAGACGCCTTGACGGGACTCGCTCATCGCCAGGACAAGGGCGAGGAGCTCGTCGAAGTCCGCCAGCCGGCTCGGCACCGGCTTGCCGCCGTCACCGATATGGGGCTCGGCGGTAGACGAGGCGAAGCCAATGGCGCCCGCCGCCATGGCCTCGCGCACCAGCTTCTTCATCACTTCGACCTCGCGCGCCGTCGCCGCGCGGTCGCTGGCCTCGCGCCCCATCACGTACAGGCGCAGCGCGGAGTGGCCGAGGAAGGCCGCGATATTGACGCCGGTGCCGAAGCGCTGGACCGTATCGAGGTATTCGGGGAAGGTCTCGAATTCCCAGCGGATGCCCTCTTCCATCGCCTTGAGCGACATGCCCTCGACGTGGACGAGGGTGCGCATCGCGGTGCCGCGGTCCTCCTTGTGGCAGGGCGCGATGGCGAAGCCGCAATTGCCCATCACCGCCGTGGTGACCCCATGCCAGGACGAGCAGCTCAGCAGGGGGTCCCAGCAGATCTGGGCATCGTAATGGGTGTGGACGTCAACGAAGCCGGGCGCGACCACCAGGCCCCGGGCGTCGATCACCCGGTGGGCTCCGCTGGCATCCAGGCCGGGGGCCACGCTGACGATGCGATGCACCGACACCGCCACGTCCGCTTCCCGGGGCGGCGCCCCGGTACCGTCCACAACGAGCCCGCCTTTGACCACCAGCTCGTAGGCCATCGCTAGTCCTCTGGACCCCCCGGTCCCGCCTCGACTGCCACCGCCCCCCAGAGGCGGGCATGATACCACGCCCCGTCACGCCGCCTATTGGATGACCTAAGATTCGTCCAATTGGCTCTTTACATGATGCAGAATATTGTAAGAATGGCTGGTATGGAGGGGCGATGCGAATTTCGCTAGATCGCAGCGCCGGGCCCACCGGCAAGCTTCCCTTGGCGCGCCAGATCCAGCTGCACTTCGAGCGGCTCATCAGTCAAGGGCTGCTCGCGCCTGGAGTCAAGCTACCGGCCACGAGAGAGCTTGCGAAGGAGCTGGGAGTCAACCGCACCACCGTGGCCCTGGCCTATGACGAGCTGGTGGCGGCCGGTTGGGCGCGGGCCCATGTCGGCCAGGGAACCTTCGTGGCCGACCGGCTGCCCGCGGCGACCGAGGCTCCGCGCCAGGCCGCGACGCGCTTCGACTGGACAGGGCTGCTGTCCAAGAGCGCCCAGGTCGCGGCGGCCGATGCGCGGCGCCGCCAGAGCTATAGCCTCGTGCCCCGGGCCGCGCCCGGTCTGATCTCCTTCGCCGGCGGCATGCCGGACAGCGGCCTGTTTCCCACCGAAGCATTCCGCCGCGTGCTCAACCGGGTGATCCGCGAGGAGGGCCGGGAGCTGCTTCAGTACTACCCGTCCCGCGGTTATCCGCCGCTGCGCGAATACCTGGCGGGCTACCTGCTCCGATTCGGCCTCGAGGCGCGGCCCGAGGAGATCCTCATCGTCAATGGCTCACAGCAGGGCTTCGATCTGGTGGCGCGCACTCTGCTGGATCCGGGAGACTTTGTCGCCATCGAAGAGCCCTCATATCCCCGAGCCATGCAGGTCTTCCGGGCCTTCGGCGCGCAGCTGCTGCCAATCCCCATGGTGCCGGGCGGGCTCAATGTCGAGTATCTCGAGCGGCTACTCGAGCGGCAGTCGCCCAAGCTGCTCTACTGCCAGCCCAGCGCCCACAATCCCACGGGGCTCAATATGACAGCCCCCGCGCGCCAGCGGCTGATCGAAGTAGCCGGTCGACACGGCTTGCCCATCGTCGAAGACGGCTTCGACGGCACGCTTTTTTATGGCGCGCGTCCGCCGGCGCCGCTCAAGGGGCTCGATGCCTCGGGCTCGGTGATCTATATCGGCACCTTTTCGAAGATCCTGTTTCCCGGGCTGCGGCTGGGCTGGATCGTGGCGGCGCCGGAGCTGCTCGATCGGCTCGCGGCGGCCAAGGAGCTCTCGGACATCCACACCAGTCCGCTCCTCCAGGCGGCGGCCTTTCAGTTCTGCCGGCAGCGTCTGCTCGAGCGGCACCAGGGGAAGATCCTTCGCGAGTACTCGCGCCGGCGCACGGCGCTGCTGACCGCGCTGTCGCGCCGGATGCCGCCGGGTGCGAGCTGGACCCAGAGCGAGGGCGGCTTTTCGCTCCTGCTGACTCTCCCCGAGGGTCTGGACGGCGCGACGCTGTTGCCCCCCGCCGTGGAGCGGGGTGTCGCCTTCACGCCCGGCAATGCCTTCTTCGTGGATGGAGGTGGGGAGCGGACGCTGCGACTATCCTTTTCGGCGCTGCCCGTCGCGCAGATCGACGAGGGCGTCAGGCGGCTGGCCGAGACGGTGCGGGACGCCCAGCGCCAGCCGGAACGCCCCGGCCGCGAGACTCAGCCCGTGGTGCCGTTCGTCTAGCGCAGAGGAGGACATCCTGTGGACTTCGATACCTTCGTCGCCCGCGGTGGACGGGATGTGTCCTCGGCGAGCCGCCCGCTGACGCCGCCCATCTACCAGACCAATGTTTATGTCTTCGAGGACATGGACACGGTGGAGTCGGTATGGGAGCACAAGACTTCGGGCTTCGTCTACGGGCGCTATGGCACCCCCAATCACACGATGCTCGAGGACCTGGTGGCCGCCCTCGAGGGAGCCGAGGCCGCGGTGGCATGCGCCTCGGGCATGGGAGCGACGACGGCCCTGATGCTGGGGCTGTTCGAGCCCGGCGATCATCTGGTTGCCGCCCGCGATCTCTATGGCTCGACGGCCGCGTTTCTGGGGGACGAGGGCCCGCGGCTCGGCGTGACGACGGACTTCGTGGATGCGACCGATCCCGCGCGGATCCTGGCGGCGCTGCGCCCAAAGACCAAGGCCGTCTTCGTCGAGGCGTTGTCCAACCCTCTTCTCCGGCTGGTCGACCTGCCGGCCGTCGCGCCCGAACTCAAGCAGCGAGGCATCGAGCTGATCGTGGATTCCTCACTGGCGTCGCCGGCCGTGTTCCGGCCAATCGAGCACGGCGCTGACGTGGTGCTCCACAGCCTGACGAAGTTCATCTCGGGGCATGGCGACGTCACGGGGGGCCTCGTGCTGGGGCGCGCGGAGGCCATGGCGCGCGTGCGCAATGCGATGATCCGGGCCGGTACCAACCTCGGCCCCTTCGACGCTTGGCTCGCCACGCGGGGGGCGCGGACGCTGGCGGTGCGGCTGGAGCGCCAATGCGAGACGGCCCTGCATCTGGCGAGCTTCCTTGAGCAGCACCCCACGGTGACGCGCGTGTACTATCCCGGCCTGGCCTCGCATCCTCAACATCGTCTGGCCAAGGGGCTCATGCCCAAGGCCCAGGGCGCCATCGTGTCGTTCGACCTGAGGGGCGGCGCCCCGGCCGTCGAGCGCTTCATGAGCCGGACCCGGCTGCTCGAGTTCGCGCCGAGCTTCGGGGACGTGGCGACGACCTGGACCTATCCGGCGCGGACCTCGCACCGACGGGTGTCGGACGAGGAGAAGACGGCCATGGGCATCGGGGCCGGCTTGGTGCGCGTGTCAGTCGGCCTCGAGAGCGCCGAGGACCTCATCGCGGATTTGAAGCAGGCGCTGGAATAAGACTCACTCACGCAAATAAGACTCACTCACGCAAATAAGACTCACTCACGCAAAGGAGAGGGAACATGGAGATCGGGACGCTGAGATTGAAGGTGGGGCTGGCCGAGATGCTCAAGGGCGGCGTCATCATGGACGTCACCAATGCCGAGCAGGCCAAGATCGCTGAGGACGCGGGCGCCGTGGCGGTGATGGCCCTCGAGCGCGTGCCGTCGGATATCCGCAAGGAAGGTGGCGTGGCTCGCATGTCACCCGTCAGGAAGATCAAGGAGATCCAGCAGACCGTGTCCATCCCGGTGATGGCCAAGTGCCGCATCGGCCATTTCGTCGAGGCGCAGATCCTCGAGGCCCTGGGGGTGGACTTCATCGACGAGTCCGAGGTGCTCACGCCTGCCGACGAGCACTTCCACGTGGACAAGTTCGCCTTCAAGGTGCCCTTCGTCTGCGGCTGCCGCGATCTGGGCGAGGCGCTGCGACGGATCGGCGAGGGCGCCGCGATGATCCGGACCAAGGGTGAGGCCGGCTCGGGCAATATCGTCGAGGCCGTGCGGCACATGCGGGCCGTCGTGTCGGGCATCAAGCGGCTGACCACGCTCGGGCCCGAGGAGCTCATGACCGAGGCCAAGAACCTCGGCGCGCCCTACGAGCTGGTCCGCTGGATCGCCCAGCAGGGCAAGCTGCCGGTGCCGAATTTCTCGGCGGGCGGGATCGCGACGCCGGCGGATGCCGCGTTGATGATGCAGCTCGGAGCCGAGGCCGTCTTCGTCGGGTCGGGCATCTTCAAGTCCTCGGATCCTGCGGCGCGGGCCAAAGCCATCGTGCAGGCCACCACGCACTTCAAGGATCCCGATATCCTGGCCAAGGTGTCCGAGGATCTGGGCGAGGCGATGCCAGGCATCGAGACGTCCAAGCTGAAAGAGTCCGATCTCCTGCAAACGAGAGGGTGGTAGCCGTGAAGGATCTCCAACGCCTTCCGCGGGATCTCCCGGTGCCGGTGGACGATGGCGGCTCCGCCCATCTGGAAGGGGCGGCAGTGCCTCGACTCACGCTCGCCGCGACGTCCGGCCGCGCCGTGGAGCTCGGGCAGCTGGCCTCGGGACGCGCGGTGCTCTTTTTCTACCCGCGCACGGGCAGGCCCGAGGAACCGGTCACGCCCGGCTGGGACTCCATCCCGGGGGCGCGGGGCTGAACGCCTCATGGTTGCGGGTACCGCGACCTCTACGATGGATTCAAGGCGCTGGGGATCGAAGTGGCCGGAGTGAGCACCCAGACCAGCGAGTATCAGCGGGAGTTCGTCGAGCGCAATCGCGTACCCTTCGAGCTGCTGAGTGACGCCGAGCTCCGGTTGACGACCGCGATGCGGCTACCGACCTTCGACTTTCCCGTGAAGAGCGGCGGTCCCAGGACCCTGTTGAAGCGCATGGCCTGGTACGTCGAAGGCGGCAGGATCGCGAAGGTCTGGTACCCGGTCTTCCCGCCCGACACGAACGCCGCCGTCGTGCTCGAGTGGCTCGAGAAGAGGAAGACGGCATGAAGATCGGTGTGCTCGCCCTCCAGGGCGATTTCGGGCTGCACCGGCAGGTGCTCGAGCGCATCGGCGCCGATTCCGCCGAAGTGCGGCTGCCCGCCCAGCTCGAGGCGGTGTCGGGGCTGATCATCCCCGGCGGTGAGAGCACGACCCTGCTCAAGCTGCTCGACGCCTGGGACTTCGTGCCCGCGCTGGAGAAATTCCACGCTTCGGGCCGTCCCATCTTCGGCACCTGCGCCGGGCTGATCCTGCTCGCGCGCGAGGTCAGCAATCCGGCGCAGTCCTCGCTGGGCTTCATCGACGTGGCCGTCGAGCGTAACGCCTACGGGCGCCAGAAGGAGTCCTTCGAGAGTGTGGGCACCGCCGATCTCGGCGCGGGCCCGGCGCCCCTCAAAATGGTCTTCATCCGGGCCCCGCGCATTCGCCGGATCGGGGCGGGCGTGACTCGGCTCGCGCGCCACGGTGAGGAATGCGTGATGGCGCGGCAGGGCGCGGTGCTGGTCGCCTCGTTTCACCCCGAGCTCACCGGGGAGCCCACCGTCCACGGCTACTTCACGAACCTGGTGCGGGCCGCTCAGGGCTGAGGCCACTCAGTCCATCAGCTCGACCGGGTCACCCACCCGGATCCTTCCCCCGGTCACGACGGCGCAGTCGAGGGCCATCCTTCCGCCGAAGTCCGACACGATCCGCCGCAGCACTGACAGGTCCTGCTCCTGCGTATCGGGGTCGAAGGTGGTCATCACGCATCGGCCGCGGAGCTTGGCGATGTCGATCAGCGCGGCTCCGATCCTGATGCGACGACCCGGCCAGCCCCGTTCCGCCAAGCCATCGACGCCTGCGATGACGATGTTCGGGCGCAGACGCCGCCGGTCAACACCGAGACGCGCGATGGCGCCGTCGGTCGCGACGAGCAGGGGCAGCACGTCGAAGCGGTCGGGCCCATCGTTGCGAACGAGCTCCGCCTCGCCGCCGACGGCGGCACGGACCGCGGCTGCCGATTCGGGCGCCCGCCAGGGTCGGCCGTTGATGAGCGGCTCGCCGCCGGCGCCGACGGTCGCGCGGAGCCCGAGCAGGGGCGGGTGCGTACGCGCGGTGATCACACGGCCGTCGCCGCTCCGAACCTGCACGACGCGGTCACCCCGGATGCCAAGCGCCGTGACTTCGGCCGCCTCAAGTGATTCGCCAGCCATGGACTTGACGGGGTAGCGCCACAACTCCCCGACGTGCATGGTTGGCTCAGAGCGCCGCTTCATGACCTGCCCTCCTCAAGTTGGATTCGATGTAGTCGCTTGTATGCTAACCTATTTGATTGTGGTTGGCGGTTATAAGGTTCTAGAACTATAAACATCCAAAAAACATGATAAATAGAGCAAGCAGAGCAAAAGAACAGGGGCCCGCGGGGACTCAGCGCCGTATCGCGATTGATTTTGCCAATACTATCGCCGGACCGATACGTCCCAGCCATGGTCGAGGCTGGGAGGCCTTGGTGGGCTTCCTAGAAGAGGCAGCGACGGTTGGGCCCGGGGAGGGCGCCCGACTCCGCGCACTCGGTCGAGAGGCGCCAAGTCGCTGCGCGGGGGCCGTGATTCGAGCGCTCGAGCTGCGCGCGGTCATCCGCCACATCCTGGACGCCA
>Ga0137368_10000341_pt1 | contig 42874 bp, 36 predicted proteins | sample SagtaG_13_FD_104917 | JGI IMG/M metagenome (GOLD analysis project Ga0137368, IMG submission 104917) | Vadose zone soil microbial communities from Sagehorn Ranch, Mendocino, California, USA - Sage1_L_100_16 metaG | ecosystem: Environmental > Terrestrial > Soil > Vadose zone | place: USA...
CGCCCGTTTGCATGCGCTTTTGCATGCGCTTATTGTAGCGCAAAGCGCCTTCATTTGGCACCAGACCTATGGTGTAATAGCAACACGATATTCGATCCAGGGGGCGCAAGCTCAGCTCTATAGAGATGATAAAGTACCGCTCCGCCGCCCGTCCTGAGGCTCCCCTGAGCCTGTCGAAGGGCCTGACGAAGGGAAGGCTAAAAACGCCGACTGCATAAGTCCTGTCACATAACGGATGTGATTATATATTACTTGACAAAACAGATCAAGTAATTTAAGATTACCGCTATCACGTGATTGTTACCGTTTTGGAACCAAGTTTTAGAGTGCGCCGACGCACGGGCACAGCGTTAGTGATGAAGCTATTGCTGTGTCCGTTTTGTTTTCGGAGGTTACGATCGTGATCAGACGATCCATCGCTAGTGCTATAGACCGGCCCGCGTGGAGCGCCGAGGAGCTGGCCGCCATCAATGCACGATTTCGCAATCGCACGGCGGAAGATTTGCTCGCTTGGGCGACCGCCCACTTTGGCCAAGAAATTGTGCTAACCTGTAGTTTTGGCGGCGCGTCGGGCATGGTGCTCCTCGATATGATATCGCGGATTGGGCATGGCACGCCGGTCGTTTTCTTGGATACCGACCTGCTGTTCCCCGAAACCTATGCGCTGGCCGAGGCCGCCGCGCGCCGCTATGGCGTGGCGATTGAGCGGCGGCGCGCGGCGCTGACGCTGGCGGAGCAGGAAGTCCAAGAGGGCCCGCAGCTCTACAGCCGCGACCCCGATCGCTGCTGCGGCATTCGCAAGGTCGCGCCGTTGGCCGAAGCGCTGCGCCCGTACCGTGCCTGGATCAGTGGCATCCGCCGCGACCAGTCGTCGACACGTGCCAGCACCGATCTGGTGCAGTGGAGCGAGCGTCACAATCTGGTCAAGATTCATCCACTGGCTTACTGGAGCGAGCGTGATGTATGGCGCTACATCCAAGCTCACGATGTTCCCTACAATCCTCTCTTGGATCAAGGCTATCCAAGCCTCGGCTGCGCTCCGTGCACGCGCGCGGCGGTCGGCGAGGACGATCTGCGCGCCGGTCGTTGGGTTGGTTTCGCCAAGACCGAATGCGGCATCCATGTGTAGTTCAAAGTTCATAGTCCAGACCACTCTCAACTCTCAACTCTGAATTCTTGACTTGCTGAAGGAGCAATATGACATCCACCCCCATCCAACCCCACGGCGGAACGCTGGTCGATCGCGTGCTAACGGGCGCGGCGGCCGACGAAGCTCGCGCGATCGCCCTGTCTGCCCCGCGCGTCACCTTGAGCGAGATCGGGGTGGCCGATCTTGAGATGATCGCGATCGGCGCCTATAGCCCACTCACAGGATTCCTTGGCCAGGCTGACTACCAGGGCGTGGTGAACGATATGCGCCTAGCGAATGGCACGCTTTGGTCGCTGCCAATCACACTGCCGGTTAGCGAGGCGCGCGCCGAGATGCTGCGCGAGGGCGAGTCGGTCGGCCTGTATAATCCAGCGGGCCAGCTCATTGGCCTGTTGGAACTGCGCGAGCGCTACACCTACGATCAACGCCACGAGGCCGAACATGTCTATCGCACCACCGCGCAGGAGCACCCGGGCGTCGCACGGCTGTATCGCCAGGGTCCAGTGCTATTGGGCGGCGATGTTTGGCTGCTCGAGTCGCCCGCCAGCGTATTTCCGCACCTGGCGCTGACGCCCGGCGCAACGCGCGCGATCTTCGCCGAGCGCGGCTGGAAGACGATCGTTGGTTTCCAGACCCGCAACCCGGTCCATCGCGCGCACGAGTATCTGCAAAAAGCCGCGCTCGAGCTGGTCGACGGCCTGCTGCTGCATCCACTGGTTGGCGCCACCAAAGACGACGACGTGCCGGCCGCCACGCGCGTCCGTTCATACGAGGTGTTGTTGGAAGGCTACTACCCGCGCGACCGCGTGGTGCTAGGCGCCTACCCCGCCGCAATGCGCTACGCCGGCCCGCGCGAAGCGCTGCTGCATGCGATTTCGCGCCAGAACTACGGTTGCACGCATTTCATCGTCGGGCGCGACCACGCCGGCGTAGGCAACTACTATGGCACCTACGACGCCCAGCGCCTGTTCGACACGCTTCAGCCCGGCGATCTTGCGATCACGGCGCTGAAGTTCGAGCACACCTTTTACTGCAAGACCTGTGGCAATATCGCCTCGACACGCACATGCCCGCACACTAGCGACCATCACCTGACGCTCAGCGGCACGCGCGTGCGCGAAATGCTGCGCTCCGGCACACTACCGCCGCCCGAGTTCACTCGCCCCGAGGTTGCGCAGGTGCTGATCGAGGCGCTGCGCGCGGCATAGCCGAGTTATGAGTTCTGAGTTTTGAGTATCCGCAAGCTAATTCAAAACTCATAACTCAAAACTATAAGAAGGATTTGATGATGAGTACGGGACTGACAATCTGGTTCACCGGCCTCTCGGGCGCGGGGAAATCCACCATCTCGGAGATAATCGAGCGTGAGCTGCGCGCGCTCGGTGGCAATGTCGAAGTGCTCGACGGCGATGTGGTGCGAACGCATTTGAGCAAAGGCCTGGGTTTCTCAAAAGAAGATCGCGACACCAATATCCGCCGAATCGGCTGGGTCTGCGAGGTGCTCTCGCGTAACGGGGTGTTCGCGATCGCGGCCGCGATCTCGCCCTACCGCGCCGTCCGCGATGAGGTTCGCGAGCGCCACAGCGGCCGCTTTTTCGAGGTCTTCGTCGACGTGCCGCTCGATGTCGCGATTGCGCGCGATACCAAGGGTCTGTATAAAAAAGCGCTGGCCGGCGAGATTAAGGGCTTTACCGGCATCGACGATCCGTATGAGCCGCCGCTCGATCCTGAGCTGGTCATTCACACCGATCAAGAGACGCCTGCGGCGAGCGCCGAGCGCATCCTGGCGGCGTTACGCACGCTGGGCTACCTTTAAGTTGACCAAGGACGAAAGACGAAAGACGAATACTCGCATGCTCGTCTTCCGTCCTTCGTCCTTCGTCCAAAGAAGGAGGAACGCAATGTCTGTCGATACTGAAACCGAAGTCACACGCGCACCAACAAAGGTAGAGCATCTGAAAGAGATCAGTGAAGGCTTGGGCGGCTTTCTGCTAGATGAACTCGCCGATCTCACAACCGACCGAATCTCCGAGGACGCCTACCAGTTGCTCAAGTTCCATGGCTCGTACCAGCAAGATGATCGCGATGAGCGGCGTGAACGCAAGCAACAAGGGCTCGATCGGGCGTGGTCGTTTATGGTGCGCACCAAGTTCCCGGGCGGGCGCCTCACCGCCGAGCAGTATTTGCTGGCCGACGAGCTGGCTTCCTCCTATGCCAATAACACACTGCGCATCACCACACGGCAAGACTTCCAGTTTCACGGAGTCGGCAAGGCCAATATGAAGCCGCTGATCAAGGCGCTGAACGAGCGCTGGGTCTCCACCTACGGCGGCTGCGGCGATGTGGCGCGCAACTTCCTGGCCTGCCCGGTGGCCGATCTACTGCCTGGCCATAGCTACGATTATCAGGTGCTGGCCAAACAAATCAGCGATCGGTTCATGCCCGAGTCGACCGCCTACTACGAGTTCTGGCTCGACGGCGAGAAGGTGCTGGTCGATGGCACGCGCGTCAAAATCGCGCCCAAGCGCGATGAGCCATTCTATGGCCCAACCTATATGCCGCGCAAGCATAAAATGGCGATCGGCCTGCCGCACGACAACTGCGTCGACATCTTTACCCACGACCTGGCGCTCGAAGCGGTGCTTGGCGAAGATAAGCAACTGCGTGGCTTCAACCTGCTGGCCGGCGGCGGGTTGGGCAGCACCCATGCCAAGGCCGAGACCTTCCCACGCCTGGCCGATCGGATTGGCTTCTTGCCTGCAGAAGAATCGCTGCGCGTGCTCGAGGCCGCTACGGCGATCTACCGCGACGAGGGCGATCGCACCAACCGCCGCCATGCGCGCCTGAAGTATGTGCTCGAGGAGCGCGGCGTCCAGTGGTTCCGCGACGAGCTCGCCGCGCGGTTGGGCGCGCCGCTTGCGCCGTCGGCCGAGGTTCAGCGCTACGAAGTTCACGACCATCTGGGCTGGCAGCGCCAGGCCGATGGCCGCTGGCTGGTGGGCGTGTGGGTCGAGAATGGTCGCATCAAAGATCAGATCAAAGCCGGCCTGCGCGCGGTTGTAGAAAGGGTGCGCCCCGAATTGCGTCTGACCGCGCAGCAGAACATCATCCTGGCCAACATCGACGCCAAGCAGAAGCCAGTGGTCGACGCCATGCTGACGGCGTATGGTCTGCTGCTGGGCTGCGAGCCGCTTAGCCCGCTGCGGCGCTATGCCATGGCCTGCCCGGCAATGCCGACATGCGGGCTGGCGGTGGCCGAGGCCGAACGCTATCTGCCCGACCTGATCGGCGAGTTGGAGCAGCGCGGCTATGGCAACGACCGCGTGTGGATTCGCCTGAGCGGCTGCCCAAATGCCTGCTCGCGCCCGCCCACGGCCGAGATCGGCATCATCGGCCGCAGCCTCAATCTGTACAACGTCTATGTGGGCGGCAGCTTCGCGGGCACGCGCCTGGCCAAGCTCTACCGCGAAGATGTGCGCGGGCACGTCTTGGCCGATCTGCTGGCCGAGACGCTCGATCAGTGGAAGCGCGAACGCAACCCCAGCGAAGATTTTGGCGATTGGGCCGCGCGGGCGCTGGTGGCTTAGCTGAGCCGGCCAAGAATCCGCGAAGGGGGTGCCCTCTGGGCCCCGAAGACATGCGAATAAGACTCGTATTTTCGCGTGTCTTCGGCGAATACAAGATTCGCCCCCGACGCATTGAGCAGCGTTGTGGCAATGCAAACAATGGTAGCCATCGCATCGTGGGCGATCCTCGCGATCGCCCACGATGCGGCGCATTGATAGATCCATTGATTCCAAGGCGGGCGAATACAAGATTCGCCCTGACACCATGATTATCGTTGTTCGCTTCACTGTACCTCGACATAAATATCTCACCGTGCTATGCTCCTTTCTGAAGCTTGGAAAGGAGCCACGATGCCCCCGCAAATCGAGACCACCCGCCTGATCTTGCGCCCGTTCACGCTCGAAGATGCAGATGCAGCCTATGCGGCATTAGAGAGTCACCCCGATACCTGGAAGTTCGACCCAGGCTTCCAGCGCACCAAAGAACAGCGCACAGCGATCATCCGCAAGTATGCTGAGAACAACGACCCCGAGGAGTGCGGCACGCTCGCAATTGTGGTGAAGGATACCAACGCGCTGATTGGCTATGTTGGCCTGCAGTTCTACATCCTACCGCGCGAGCCGCTGGCGACGCCCGAGGTTGAACTCTACTACAAGCTCGATCGAAACACCTGGGGCCAAGGCTATGCCGCCGAAGCCTGCCGCGCCCTGATCGACTTTGCGTTTCAAACGCTGCGGCTGGCGCGAATAGTAACAATCACGCATCGCGATAATGCTCCGTCGATCAGGTTACTCGAGCACTTGGGCATGCGGCTCGCACCGGCGCCGCCAATCTGGTCCGAAATGCTGACGGCGACGCTTGAAAATGACCGCTGGTAGCATTTGGTTCTTGAAAAATGTGAACATATGTGCTAAAATGGAACTCATTTCTTTAGTCGCGCTTGCTAACTCACCCGCTCGACGCTATACTGAGTAGCATCTGTGTCAGCACAAGGATTGTCGAATGCCAACGCCCAACGCGCGCGCGCGTGCGGCCACCGGCAGCGGCGGCGCGACTAACCCCGCGCGTAAGCCGGCCGAAACTCACGATTTGCTCAACTATCGCTTGTCCGAGCGAATCGGCCAGGAAGAACTGGCGACGGTCTATCGCGCCACGCACCTGACGCTCGATCGGCCGGTGCTCGTACATATTCTGCGCCGCACCGACTGGATCTCGGCCAGCCGGTTTCAGCTTGCGGCCAAGCTTGCCGCGCGCCTGAGCCACCCAAATATCTTGCCGGTGGTCGACGCTGGCCACGACGATCGCTATGGCGACTATATGGTCACGCCGCGCCTGGAAACGCGCTCGCTCCATGATCTGCTGCGCGAGGGGCCGCTCGATCCTCTCTTGGCGCTGAAGATCTTCTCGCAAATTGGTGCCGCGCTCGACTTCTTGCATAGCCAGGGCATTGTGCATCGCGATGTGCAGCCGGCCAATATTTTGCTGACGCCACAGGGCAACGCCTACTTGGCGAACTTCAGCCTCGCCGCCGCGCCCGATACGCCCGATCTCTCCAGTATCGAAGAGGCCGATTACCTGACGCCGTACTCGGCGCCCGAACAGAGTTTGATCGACGGCGAGCCGATCGCGTCGCAGGATCTCTTCAGCCTGGGCGCCGTGCTTTACCATACGCTCCTCGGCGAGGAGCCGCCGCCATCCGGCGTCGAGCCGCGCTCGCTGGCTACCCGCGATATCGCGCTGGCCGATGCCGATCGAGTGATCCGCCGTCTGCTTGCGCCGCAAGCTAGCCAGCGCTACGCCGGCGCCGCCCAGGCTACGGTGGCACTGCGTCAGGCGCTACGCCAGCAGATCGACAACTCGACCGACGATATGGAGGAGTCGCGCTGGGAGTCAGTGGCGGAATGGCTAGAGAATCCAGTCGAAACCGTGGTCGGCAACTTGCTCGACCACGAGTTTGTCGCCAAGAGCCGCGCTCGCGCCGACGCGCTGCATCGCGCCGGGACGATCCGCAAGCATCTCGACCGCTGGAGCCAGCAGGGGTTGCTGCGCCGCCCGCTGATTGGCCAGCAGATCGAGCCGAGCCAGATCGTCAGCTACGACGTGTACCTCTATGAGCTGCGCGCGCACTACGAGACCCGCACGGCTCCCCAGACGCGCCAGTTGGTGCATAGCGAAGGCGCGCTGATGCCGGTGATGCGCGAGCCGGATCTATGGGATGTAGCGGTGCCCGAGCTTGGGCCATTCGTCAACGCCCCCGCCGAGCCGATCGTTATCCCTGGCTCGCGGAAGATCGTGCCGTGCAGCGAGTGCAATGGCGCCGCCAATGTGACCTGTAAGCACTGCAAAGGCGAAGGGCAGATCGAGCGCGTTCATAGAGTTCGCGAAAGCGACGGCTCGACGCGCAATGAGCCGTTTAAAGAACAATGCCCGAACTGCCACGGTTATGGCAAGCAGCCATGCCCACACTGCGAAGGCGCGGGCCAGATGTTGGAAGAGAAGGTCTTCATATGGTCGCGCCACGGCAAGATCTACTTCAACGAGGATGATCTCACCGGCCTGCACCAACTCACGATCAGAACCCAGGCCCAGGATGTCTTTCAAGGGCTGATCGATCCGTATGAGACCAATTGGTATCAGATCGCACCGCTGAAAGAGTTGCTGGAACAAGCGATCAATGGCGGTGGCCCCGACACACGCCTGATCACCGCCGAGCTGATCATTCGCGGCGTGCCGGTCACCGAAGTCGATTACAGCTATAAAGGCAAACCGCACAGCCTGACGCTGATTGGCTTCACCAACGAAATCCGCGGCGACTCGGCGCTGTTCGATCGCGAGCGGGCGCTTCTGTACGCCGGGATCGTGCTGCTGGCGTTGATCACACTAATCCTCTTTGTGATGCGTTAAGGAAGTATCTGGCCAGCCCAGTGCTCGGAGATTACATTCGGGGGCGAATACGAATCATTCCAGCTGAGATGACGCTAAACGCGCCGAGCATTTCGGTTTCGTGGTCGTGAAGCGCTTGCGCGACGATCTTTGCCTTCGTGGTGGGCTGAAGGCCCTCGAGGCGAATCAAGATCACGCCGGCAGCGGCGCGATTGAGGCGAAAGACCAATTCACCAAAGTCCTTATCAATGGTGACCAAGATGGCCTGCCGGTCATTCGCCTCCTGGAGTACCTCATCATCGCTGATACTTGGCGCAAGTTCCGCGACATAGACAACATCATGCCCGTCGTGGCGCAGTTGTGCGACAATTTGGCGATCAACGCCTTCATCAGCAACGAGATTCATGCCGCTTTATCTGTCACGGGATAGATGACATCGGCACGGAGGACCTCTGCCGCAAAGGCAAGTGCCGCCTGAATCGCTTCACGGGTGAGGCGGGGATGGGCGGCAAGCAGCTGCTCGTCGGTTTCGCCAGCCGCAAGCTTGGTCAGGATCGCTTCGACAGTAATACGCGTACCCGCAACGATCGGTTTCCCCATCATGATGGCGGGGTTTGATTGGATGAAGCGGGACTCCATGACTCACCTCTTCTAGCAGATATATCTTTGACAAATCCGAATTCTTCTCAGTACCCCTGTAGAATACCATAGGTTGGCGTATGCGGGTAGTTGTGGGATGGAGGGTACCTGCATGTTCTCGACAAACACGAAAACGACTGTAAGCCGCTACGCTACCTGATGCGACCAATCCAAAATGATCTTCCCCGGATGGCCGGCGCGCATCAGCTCAAACGCGGTCTCGAATTCAGTATAGGGCAAGCGCCGCGAGATCACCGGAGAAATATCTAGCCCCGATTGCACCATCGCCGTCATCTTGTACCAGGTCTCAAACATCTCGCGCCCATAGATGCCCTTGATCGTCAGCCCGTTGAACACCACCTGATTCCAGTCGATCGCCGCCGGAGTAGCCATGATGCCCAGCAGCGCGATTTTGCCGCCATGGCAAATCGTCGCCAGCATGTCGCTGAGCGCGTTTGGGTTGCCGGACATCTCCAGGCCAACGTCGAAGCCCTCTTTCATTCCCAGCTCGGCCATGGCGTCGGCGAGCGTGCGCTCTTGGACGTTGATTGTCAGCGTTGCGCCCATGCGCTTGGCTAGCTCCAGGCGTTGCGGGTTCACGTCTGTGACCACCACATAGCGCGCGCCAATGTGCTTTGCCACCGCCGTGGCCATCGCGCCGATTGGGCCGGCCCCGGTAATCAGCACATCCTCGCCGACCACATTGAATGAGAGCGCGGTGTGAACCGCGTTGCCGAACGGATCGAAGCAGGCAAGAATGTCGAGCGGAATGTTCGGGTCGCAGTGCCAGACATTCGCCACTGGAATGCTGACATACTCGGCAAAGGCGCCGTCGCGGTTGACGCCGACGCTCTGCGTGTTCGGACAAAGGTGGCGCCGGCCGGCCAGGCAATTGCGGCAAGCGCCACACACAATATGCCCCTCGCCGACAACCAGCTCGCCGGGGTAATGATCGGCGACATTGTTGCCGACCGCATCGATCACGCCGACGTATTCATGACCAATCACCATCGGCGGCTTGATCGTCTTTTGCGCCCAGGCATCCCAGTTGTAAATATGTATGTCGGTGCCGCAGATCGACGCCCGCAGCACTCTGATTCGTACATCGTTCGGGCCTATTTCCGGCACGGGCACACGCTCGAGCCACAGGCCCGGCTCGGCCGCACGTTTGACTAGCGCATTCATCATCGCCATAGCATCCTCGCTTTGTTGAGCTAGCCCGCCTTGGCCGCATCCAACCAGAATTCTTCGACTTTCTGCTTCAGCTGCGCATGCTCGGCCTTTTCCAGTTTCGGGTCGTCGGCCAGAATGTTGCGCGCCTCGAGGTTGGCCGCATGCAGCAGCTTGGTGTCGGCCAGCTGCGCGACCTTCAGGTCGGGCGTGCCGCTCTGGCGCGTGCCGAAGAACTCGCCGGGGCCGCGCAGCTGCAGATCGATCTCGGCCAGCTTGAAGCCGTCGCGCGTCTCTTCCATCGCCTCCAGGCGCTGCTTGGTCACCTCGTTCTCTTTGTCGCTCACCAGGATGCAATAGCTCTGGTGGAGACCGCGCCCAACCCGCCCGCGAAACTGGTGCAGCTGCGCCAGGCCAAAGCGCTCGGCGCCTTCGATCAGCATGGTGGTCGCGTTTGGCACATCGATGCCAACCTCGATCACCGCCGTCGCCACCAGGATGTCGTATTCGTGGTTGCGGAAGGCCACCATCGTCTCATCCTTCTCGCGCGGCAGCAGCTTGCCGTGGATGAGCGCGACGCGCAGGTCGGGGAAGATCTCGCTCTGGAGCTTGACAAACATTTCTTCGGCCGAGGGCAGATCGACCTTCTCGCTCTCGTCGACCAGTGGGCAGACCACGAACGCCTGGCGACCGCGGCTGATCTCGCGGCGCAGATGTTTGTAGGCCTTATCGCGCTCGGTCGAGACGATCCAGCGAGTCTTGATCTCCTGGCGCCCCGGCGGCAGCTCATCCAGTATCGAGGTGTCTAAGTCGCCATAGATCGTAAGCGTGAGCGTGCGCGGGATGGGCGTGGCGGTCATCACCAGCATGTGCGGGTTGAAGCCTTTGTTCTTCAAACGCTGGCGCTGCTCGACCCCAAAGCGGTGCTGTTCGTCGACTACTACCAGGCCTAGCTGGGCATACTGCACGCTCTCGGTAATCAGCGCATGCGTTCCTACAATCAAGTCGACATCACCATTCGCAATGCCTTCCAATACGCGCCGACGCTCTTTGGCCCCCAGGCTCCCGGTGAGCAGCGCGACTCGCACGCCCGCGCCGTCGAGGTCGTCCTCGGGTATCATGCCCAGCAGGCGCTTCAGATCGTCGAGCTCGGCCTGGTGCTCGGCCGAGATTGCGGCCTTGCCGGGCGCCAGTTGTTCCTCGGCATCGGGCTCGGCGCGCGGCACGCGTACTTTGCCGAGCAACGACTTGAGCCCTTTGTAATGCTGCTCAGCCAGGATCTCGGTCGGCGCCATGATCGCGGCCTGATAGCCATTGGCGATTGCCTGAAGCGCAGTCGCGGCCGCCACCGCGGTCTTGCCGCTGCCAACATCACCCTGGAGCAGCCGCGCCATCGGCATCGGGCGGCTCATGTCGGCGAAAACTTCTTCCAGCGCGCGCACCTGGGCGCCGGTCAGGTCGAATGGTAGCTTGGCGAGGAACTCTTCATGCACCTTTTGGTTCCAGCTCATCAGGTAGCCGCGCTCGCCCTGCCAGAGCAGCTTGCGCTGCAGCACGCCAAGCTGAATGAACAGGAACTCGTCGAACCCCAGGCGGCGGCGCGCGTGATCAAGAGAGCGATTGTCGGCCGGGAAGTGCATCTGCGCCAGCGCCTGGCCGAGCGGCATCAGGCCGGCGCGCTCGCGTACTACCGCCGGCAGGTAATCGTGCACCAGCGGCGCGGCGTGATCGACCACGCGCTTGATAATTGTGCGGGCGTTGCGTTCATACAACCCTTTGGTGAGCGGGTGCACCGGCACCAGCCGCCCGGTATGAATCAGCTCGTCGTCGCTATACGGCTCCCAGTCCGGCCCGGTCATCTGGCGCAGGCCCTGGAACGAATCGACCTTGCCGCTGAGCACGATCCGTGCACCAATCGTGAACTGCTTGGCTAGCCACGGCTGGCGGAAAAACACCACCTTGAGGTTGCCGCTGTCGTCGCCAACCAGCACCTCCAGGCCGCTCATGCCGCTGCGCGTGCCAAAGCTGCGAATATCGAGCACCGTCGCCACAATCGTCTCGACCGCGCCGACTTGTAGCTCGGCGATCTGCTTCTGCGAGGTGAAGTCGTCGTAGCGATGCGGGAAGTGATAGAGTATGTCGTAGACGGTGCGCACGCCCAGCCGTTTGAACGACTGTGCGGTGACTTTGCCGACGCCCGGCAGCCGTTCGATCGGCGTCTCAAGCGTGATCGGCGCGGCCGGGGTAGCGGGCGCGCTTTGCGCTTTAGGTTTTGCTGTTTGCGCTTTAGCTGCGGGTGTCGGGGCGGCAGGTCGGAACAGTTCGCGCAGCCCTTCCAGCGCGATGCCGACGCGCGCGCGGCGCGTGGTGGCGTCGAAGACACCATAGCCGGCCAGCAAGTCTAGCGCCTGTTGAACCTGCGGGTGCTTAAGCGCGCCATTGGCCGCTAGCCGCCAGCCGGTCAAGAAGCGCTCCATTCCGCCCGGCGCGGCGCTATCGTCGCAGTTGTTATCATACTCGGCCCGCAGAATCTTGCCGAGCTGAACGATTTGATCTTTTCCGTCCATAGCCTTGATTGCAGATTGCAGATTGTAAATTGCAAATTATCAATTCAATTTACAATTTGCAATTTACAATTACTTCAATAATCCGGCCAGCCCCATTGCCCCCGGCCCAACGTGCGTACCCAGCACGCCCCCGGCCTGCACCACATAGATCTGGTCGCGCGGCAGCAGGCCCGCAGTGGCGCACAGTTCGGCGAGTTGCTCGGCGGTGTCGCGGGTGGTAGTGTAAAGCGCCGCCAGTTGATCCAACGCACCGCGCGCCTGTATCAGCTCGACCATGCGGGGCGGCACGCGCTTCCAGGTGCGCACCTGCTCGACTGGGAGAACCTCTGCGGCGCGCACTTCCATGATCGGTTTGACACTTAACATTGTACCAAGTAAAGCACGCATTCGGCCAATTCGCCCGCCCTTCTCAAGGTAGCGCAGCGTCTCCAACGCTACAAACAGCACCGGCTTGGGTCTCAGCGCCTCGACGAAGGCGGCTGCCTGTTGCAGTGATTTGCCGGCGCGAATTGCCTGCGCGGCCTTCAGCACCAGAAACCCGAATGGCATCGTCACCGTCTGGCTGTCGACACAGATAATCCGTGCGCCCTCGACCAATTGCGCGGCCTGGCGGGTGGCGTTGTAGGTGCCGCTGAGCCCGCTGGCGATGCTGATCGATAGAATCTCGTGACCTTCGGCGGCGAGCTTGCGGAAGGTCTCCTCGAACATGCCGACCGAGGGAGCAGCGGTCTTCGGCGGTTCAGCGCTCTCGATCAGCCGCGCGTAGAACTGATCGCGTGTGATGTCGACACCATCGCGCAGCGTCTCACTCCCAAATTGCGCCAGCACCGGCACCACGGTGATATCGTTCTCTTTGTACAGCTGGGCCGGCAGATCGGCGGTGCTATCGACGACGATTTTGATCACAAGGCCTCCTAGAACAAAGAACAGAGAACAGAGAACAAAGGGCGTGAAATCAAATGTAGTTTTTTGTTCTTCGTTCTTTATTCTTTGTTCTCAGTCCAGTCCCTCGAACACCGCCACACCCATAGCTCCAGGGCCAAGGTGCGCGCCGATACTGGGCCCGAACTGCATAATCTGCACCTGGTCGCGCGGGAAGATCGGGTCAACTTTTTCCAGCAACTTTTCGACATCCTCCGGCGTGGTCGCATAGAGTGCGATGACTTCTTGAACCCTGGGGAAATCTTCGATGAAGGTATAAAGCCCCTCGATCGCCTTGGCACGCGTTCGCGTGCGTTCGTACGGAACAATCTCACCCTCGTCGAGCAACATCAGCGGCTTGATCCGCTGCATCGAGCCGACCACCGAGGTCGCCAGCGAAAGCCGGCCGGTGTGTTCGAGATACTCGATAGTATCAACAAAAAAGACGACGTGGCAATGTTGGATGAGGCCATTGATCAACAGCGCTACCTCGTCGGGCGTCGCGCCGTCGCGCACCGCTCGCGCGGCATGCGTCGCCACCAACCCAAGCCCCATCGAAGCCAGCTTGCTGTCGATCACCTCGATCCGCGTGGCCGAGGCAGGCAGCCGCGCGCGGGCCTGCTGGGCCGAGCGGCAGGTGGAACCCAGCCGGCCCGATAGATGCAGCGAGAACACGTAATCGTAATCGGGCGCCAGCCGGCGGTAGAGATGCTCGAATACAATTGGCGGCGGCGACGAGGTGGTCGCTTTGACACGCCCATCTTGCATCCACTGATAGAATTGGTCGGTGGTAATATCCAGGCCGGCGCGGAATGTCTGCTCGCCAACATGCAGATGCATGGGCACAATCTCAATGCCAAGCTCGTGCGCCAGCCCGAGTGGAATATCAGCGGTGCTGTCAGTGACAATCTTGATACTGGCCATGTTGCTGGCCTCCTCTAGTGTAATTGCAAATTGCGGATTGCAGATTGCAGATTGTGTCTAGCCCGTACTGATGTCATTGCAGCGATATTCATTTCCTAACATGCTGCTAGATTCTGCACTAGGCTATTATTCAGCCGAAATAATATAATCATACAGCGGCTGCCCGCCATCCTGAACCTCAACCTCCACATCCGCGAAGCGCTGCTGGATGTGCTCGGCCAGGGCGTCGGCATCCGGGCGGTCCAGCGCTTCACCGTAGTAGATCGTCACGATCTCGCGCTGGTCGAGCTGCATGCGGCCAAGCAGATCCTCGATCACTGCGTTGCGATCGTCGTCAGCCGTCACCAGATCGCCATTCAGCAGTCCAATCGTCTGGCCGGCCCGCACCGAGAGCCCGTCGATGGCCGCGTCGCGCACGGCGGTCGTCACCTCGCCGGTATGAATCTGCCCAATCGCCGCGCTCATCGCCTGCACGTTTTGCTCGATTCCAGCCTGGTAGTTGAAACTCAGCAGCGCGGCAATGCCTTGTGGCGCCGTTTTGGTCGGCAGCACTTCGATACGCTTCTGGCTCAGATTGGCCGTCTGGCGCGCCGCCATAATCACATTACTGTTATTCGGCAGCACAATTACTTCGTGCTGTGGCAGCCGCTCGATCGCCGCCAGCAGATCTTCGGTGCTTGGGTTCATTGTCTGCCCGCCGCCGACGATCTCGCCAGCCTGCAGATTGCGAAAAAGAGTCGCAAAGCCAGGGCCCGGCGCGACTGCAACGACGCCGACATCTGTTTCGAGCGCCTCAACGTTCGAACGTTCATGCAACTGGGCGCGCTGCACATCCATATTGGTGATCTCGATCTGCTCCAGTGTGCCGAAGTCGATCGCGTAGTTGAGCACTTCGCCTGGGCGCAGCAGATGGAGGTGGACTTTAATCAACGTTTCGTCGCCGACGATCACCGCCGACTGGCCCATGGTGGCGAGCGTAGTCCGAATCGTATCATATGGCAGATCGTCGCCGCGAATAAGAAAATTCGTGCAATAGCCGAAATCGTCGGGCCCATGAATATCATCGAACGACATGGCCGCGACCGGCTCGCCGGCATCGTACTCAACCGACTCGCCGCGCGCGTAGCGCAGCATGCCTTCTAGGATCAAAAACAGCCCTTCGCCGCCTGAATCGACCACGCCAGCGTCGCGCAGAGTCTTCAACAGCGTCGGCGTGCGATCGACCGAGGCGCGCGCGCCCTGCACCGCCACCTCGAGCACTGTCGGCACAGTCGCGTGCGGGCCAGCTAGCGCGGCGGTGGCGGCCTCGCTAGCCTCGCGCATTACCGTGAGCATGGTACCCTCAACCGGCTTGAGCACTGCTTTGTAGGCCGAGATGCTGGCCTGCGCCAGCGCCGCCGCCAGCTCGGGCGCGCCCATGCGCTCCTGCCCATTCAATCCCTGGGCGATGCCGCGCAGCACCTGCGAAAGAATAATGCCCGAGTTGCCGCGGCCACGCATCATAGCCCAATATTTGACTCGCTCGGCCACTGCCGCGCACGATGAGTCGGGGGCCACATCCTTGAGCGCGCCGCTGAGCGTGAGCGACATATTTGTGCCTGTGTCGCCATCGGGCACGGGAAAGACGTTCAGCGCATCGACGGCCGTGGCGTGTTGCTCAAGCCAGTGCGCCGCCGCTTTGAGCGCCGCCAGCAACTGCCTGCCGTCCCATGCCTGTGAAACAAGCGTATCCTCCAACAGCGTCTCCATCGCCGAATTGAGAATGAAGAATTGAGAAGCGCCAATTCAGCATTCTCAACTCTCAATTCTCAATTCTTCAACCCTTGCACGCGCACATTCACATGCGCTACCGGCATCCCGATCGCCTGTTCGACAGCGTAGCGCACATGTTCCTGTACGTTACGGGCTACCTCGCCAATCCGTGTGCCGTAGCTCACGATGACATACAAATCGATCTCGATTTGATTTCCCTCGATCCGTACATCGACGCCGCGGTGGGCATCGCGCTGATGCAGCACCTGCGCGACACCCTCACGAAGTGTTCGCGGCGCCATCCCGACCACACCATACGACTCGCCGACCACGCGCGCGACAATTGTTGCAATCGCGCGCGGCGCGACCTCGATCTTGCCGGTCGGCAGGTGGCGCTGGTTCGGCGGCCCGCCCAAATGACTCATGCTACTCCTCGTTTACCGCTCTAGACCAGACACCACTCTTCGTATCGCTCACTGAGAGATCTGACCGCACCATGCGGCGTAGAAACGGCTTTTACGGCGTCTACATCATGTCGAGTTTGCCAACCGGCCGCGAATATGGTATAGTCCTAATTTAGTGTTACAGAACATATCTTGGGATGCTCGGCGACGTCCGAGGAGGTTATTCGACCATGGCAACGTGTCAGATCTGCGGTAAAAAGCCCGTTTTTGGCAATAATGTAAGCTTCTCCAAACGGCACACGCGCCGAATGTGGAAGCCCAACATTCAGAAGACGACGCTCACGCTCGATGGCGGCGTTTCGGTACAGGTGAAACTTTGCGCCAAGTGCCTGCGGACGGTCAGCAAGTCGAATTAGCTGCTTTCGAGCAAGCGGTCAGCAAATGGAAGGCCAGAGTTCCGATTTGGGACGCTGGCTTTTTCATTTCCAAGCGCCTGGCGCCACTTACCACTCCACCAATCGGAGCGCTCGACATTATAGCCGATGGGATCGCGCCATGCAATACCTAATTCTCAGAGTTATGAATTTTGAGTTATGAGTTATACGTACGACTAACACGGTCAATCGCAAAACATGGATTTTTCTTCTTCGTATCGAACGTTTTTTCGTTCTGCGGATGAAAACGTTCAATACGAGAGATTGTTAATCCGTGGTGGTCCGATGGTCGCGTCCACTGCGTATGTCCCGATAACTTGCGAAAGCGACAACTCAAAACTCATTACTGTTCACTCTGCAGGATGTAGCGCTCGATCGCCCAGGCCACGCCGGCTTCGTCGACCGATGGAATAATTGCATTGGCGGCGGCGCGCAGATCGGGAATAGCATTGCCCATCGCCAGCCCTAACCCTGCCCATTCGATCATCGAAAGATCGTTCTCGTGGTCGCCAATCGCGATCACCTGCTCGCGCGGGATACCCAGCCGCGCCGCCAACTGCGCCAGCGCCACACCTTTGCTGATGCCAAGCGGAGTGAGTTCGCCAAACAGCGAGTGCGAGCGAAACACCGAGAGCCGACCGGCAAAATGCGCTGCCAACCGCGCGATCTCGCGCTCGACTACCGGTGGGTCGGCCACGAACAGCAGTTTGCTCGGCGGGTTCGCCACAGCCATATCGGCGAGGTCGGGCGCGCGGGCCGACTCGGCCTGGGTGAGCAATCGCGCGATCGAGGCATTGGCGATCGTGCTGGCCAGATCTGGGTCGATGACCACATCGGGGCGCTCGGGATGCCAGCCGAGGTACATGTCGAGCTCGGGGCGCTGCTGCGCCACCCATAACCGCTCATCGATATAGGCGATGACAAAGAGATCGGCTGCGAGCAGCAGCTCGATCGCCTCAGCCGCCAGCTCGCCTGGCACAGCCGTGTGCTGGTACACCTCGCCAGTGCGCGCGTCACGGATGAGCCCGCCTTGAAAGCAGATCAGTGGGCCGTGAATATTTAGGCGCTCGGCATATGGCAGTGTCGCGCCAAACATTCGCCCGGTCGCGAGTGTCACGATCACACCGTGCGCCTGCGCCGCTGCGATCGCGCGCTTGACCTCTGGCAAAATGTCCAACTGCGCGTTGAGCGTGGTACCGTCGAGATCCAGCGCAAGTAGTTTGTAGGTCACGTATCCTCCGTAATTATGACAAGATGACAAGGTGACTAGGTGACAAGGAACCGAAGATAGAGGATAGAGGATAGAGAATAGTGCCATCGTCCATCCTCTATCTTCTATCCTCGATCGTTATCTGCCTTGTCACCCCATCACCTTGTCACCCCGTCACTCTGTCAAACTATCGTCAACGACAACAACACGATCGAGCCCGGCCAGGTCGTGATGAATGCTGATGCGTGCAGTGGGAAACGAGCGCTGCGCAAGCTCGGCCACGGTTGCGCCCTGGGTTGCGCCGATCTCCAGCAGCGCCGCACCGCCAGACCGCAACTTGTCAGGCATCTGCGCGAGCAGCCGGCGATAAACATCGTATCCTTCCGGCCCGCCGTCGAGGGCCGCGTGCGGCTCGTAATGGCGCACACCTTCATCAATTGCGCTCAGAATCGTATAGGGTGGGTTGCTCACCAGCAGATCGACCGGCCGATCGAGCGGCGCCAGCAAATCGCCCTCTACCAATCGCACACGCTCGATCACACCATGCCGCTCGGCGTTGATCCGCGCTATCTCCAGCGCGGCGGGTGAGATATCGACAGCACTAATCAGCGCCGGCAGATGGACCGCCAGCGCGATCGCGACGCAGCCGCTGCCGGTGCCGATGTCGGCAATATGGAAACGTTTGAACGTTTGAACGTTTGAACGTTTGAACGTTCGTCGCGCGGCGTTGAGTGCGAGATCGACGAGCAACTCAGTCTCGGGGCGCGGCACCAGCACGCGCCGATCGACGAAGAAATCGAGGCCGTAGAATTCTTTGTGGCCGACAATATATGCGACTGGCTCAAGCGCTGCTCGGCGCGCAACCAGCGCGCGAAATCCTGCTGCCTGAGCTGCTGTAAGCGACTGACGGCCTTCTGCAAGAAGCCGTACGCGATCCCACGTGAGAATATGCGCCAGCAGCAGCTCGGCGTCGAGGCGAGGAGTTTCGCTCGTGGCGCGCAGTTGACTAGTGGCCGAGGCCAGCGCTTGTGAGATTGTAGTGAGATTATCCAATTGGCCTTGAAGTAGTTGTATTCTGATTTACTGCGCCAGTATACCCGAAAACTAAAAAACGAACACGGGCAGCGCAAGCCGCGCCACCCGTGCCTCACGATCAACATGTTGCTCTGTTTAATCCGCCGTATCGCGCAACGCCCCGGCCAATACATCGGCCATGCGTCCGAGCAGCGCGAATGTAGCAGGATACGCGACGATCTCGCGCTCGGCCATGCCCGGCGCCCAGCGGTAGCGCGCCGCTCGTGCAGATGGCTGGGCGGCTGTGAGCGTCACCTCCCAATACGATATCTCGTCGCCTTCGCGCAGCGGCGGAGATGAACGCAGCTCAGCCATGCCCTCGCTGCCGTCCAGCTCCCACACCGCCAGCGGCTCTTCCAGGAAGCTCAGCCCGCGCGCCACTGCGGCGGCGGCGGCGCTCAGATAGGCGCGCGTGTCGGCAGGCGCGTCCACGTTCATTCCAACGACCAACTCGCGCAGTGCCACGCTGTAGCGGTCGCGATCGGAAAATACTAGCGACGCGTGGTCCGGCTGGCCGGCTACGACCAACGGTGCCCCGTCAGCCAGCGTCGCCCCTTCGCCGGTGGCTAGCTGGCGTAGCTGTTCGATTAACTGTTTGCCAATGCTCATAATTCGCTCCTTGTCGTGGGTGGCCAATCAACAATCGGGGTTGATGCTCATCTTTGTCTATATAAACGATTTGAAAGCACAAATCGTTCCATCAGCCACAGATACAGGGAGCCATCCGTGTATCCGTGGCAAAATCCGTGTCAATCGATCTTGCGCTCGCCAAAATCCTTTCCGTCGAACGTGATCAGCCGGCGCTTGTCGTCGACGACCGTCTCCAGGTGCGCCGGGCGTGTCCAGATCTTATAGATATTGCGCAGCGTATCGCGAGCATAGTCCATCTTGAGATCGATGCCCTCGTGGCGGTGGCGCAGATACAGCTCGCCGCGATTGTTGTAGTTTCCATCTTCGACGTAGATAAACGGCTGGCCAAAGTTTGTGAGCCGGAACAAGAGCTTTTGCTTGATCTCGTTGAACTCGCGCGAGGCGATCTCATAAAGATCAGTATCGCGATTATAGCGGAAGGAGAACAGCTTCTGCTCCAGGCAGAACTCCGGCGTCAGGAACGCGTCGATGAACGTGACGTCGTTATACATCTGGCGCACTTCGAAGACCTTCTGGCGCCCCAGGCCAAGTTGGCGATCCCAAGCGCGCTTTTCGGCAATATTCTCGCACTCGTCGTACTCTTTACCGAACTTGCCCTTGTTCCAGCGGTCCTCGATATCGCGCAGCAACTCCAGCCCGAGCTTATATGGGTTCAGCCGGCCGGGGTGCGTCGCCACGACGCCGGAGTGGTGGTCGGCGAAATCGACGATCTCGCCGTCTCTCATCGCTTTCTTGGTCATGATCTCGGAATGCCAGAAACTGGCCCATCCCTCATTGAGTATTTTTGTCATCCCTTGCGGCGCGAAGTAATATGCCTCGTCGCTGATGATCTCGAGGATGGTGTGTTGCCAGCGCTCCAGCGGCGCGTAGTTCATCAGGAACAGCAGCACATCTTTCTGAGGATTTTCGGGGAAGCGCCGCTGTTTGGCGCGCTCTTCTTCCAGCCGTTTGCGCTGCTGCTCGAGAAACTCCGGCGGGTTGATAAAGTCCTTCATGTACGATCGATCGACCTTCAAACCCTCGACGATGTCGGGCATGTCGTCGTCGATGATCGGCCGCGCGGTCTGCGCGTCGTGCCGCCGGATATACGGCGCATGGTAGTCGATCAGGTTGTCGATCGAGAGGCACGTATCGATAAAGTCCTCGACCATCTCGTAGCCGTAGCGCTCGATGATCCGCTGGATGCGCGCGGCATGATTAGCCATCTCGTCGAGCATTTTGCGGTTGGTATGCGAGAACCACATATTGTTCTTGAAGAAGTCGACGTGTCCGGTGACATGCGCCATCACCATCTTCTGCGTGACCATCTCGTTGCCTTCGAGCAGATACGCATACGACGGGTTGGTGTTGATCACCATCTCGTAGATTGTCGAGCCGAGCCATACATGGCCCTTGATCAACTGGTCGTACTCCATACCATAGCGCCAATGTGGGAAGCGCGTCGGGAAGCCGCCCAGCGCCGCCGTCTCATACAGCGTGCGATAATCGAGCACTTCATAGATAATTGGGAAAAAGTCGAGACCATAGCTTTTGGCATGATCTTCGATCTCTTCCCAGGCAGCCTGAAGTTCGGGTGGAAGACTGGTTTTTTTCATAGAAGTCAGGAGTCAGAAGCCAGAATACAGAATGTTCGATGAATAACATTGAAAGCGGAGTGTAGCGGGTGCTTACAGTGCTATTCTGACTCCTGTATTCTGACTCCTGTATTCTCATTTTCCTTTGCCCAAAAAGTCCTTAATCGCGTCGTAGATATCTTCGCGATCGGCGATCTCGGAGATCACCAATGTCTCGTCTTTGCCCAGGTACTCTTCCAGATCGTGGGCGAAGCGGCCCGAGCCGTAGAGCGAGCGCACCTGCCCATAGCAAAATTGGTTCACTCGCGGCAGCAACTGGCTGCGCATTAACTCGACACACTCGCGTGTATCGCCGCCGCCCCAGTTGTCGCCGTCGGAAAAGTGGAACGGGTAGATATTCCACTCGTCCGGCGAGTAGCGCTCGTCGATCAGCCGGTTGCACAGCTTATAGGCCGAAGAGATCTTGGTGCCGCCGCCCTCGCGAATGTGATAGAACGTGTTCTGGTCGACCTCTTTCGCGGCCGCATCGTGCACGATGTAGCGAATCTCGATCTCTTTGTACTGCGATCGCAGCCAGGTCTCGATCCAGAAGGCGGTGATGCGCACCAACTCTTTCTGCTCGGTGCCCATTGAGCCGGACACATCCATCATATAGATGATCACCGCGTTCGACTCCGGCATCAAGGTTTCTTTCCACGAGCGGAAGCGCATATCCTCGCGAATCGGCACGACGATCGGGTTCTTCGAGTTATATTCGCCCGACATCACCTGGCGCTTGAGCGCCTCGCGATAGCTGCGCTTGAAATGCCGCAGCGAGTCGGGGCCAACTCTGCGAATACCCGAGTATTTATCTTTCTTCGAGATGATATTCTTGCGCCCGCGCGGCTCGATATTCGGCAGCTGCAACTCTTCGCCGAGAATCTGAGCCAGCTCTTCGAGCGTCACATCGACTTCAATCACATGCTGCCCAGGGTCCGAGCCGGCCTCGCCTTGGCCCTGCTGCGGGTCGCCCTGGCCGATCGGGTCGCCGACATCGCCGTCGCCTTGGCCAACGCCGCCGCCCTGCTTACTGCCATAACGAAACTGGGGCAGATCGATCTGCGGCAGCGGAATCGAGACATACTTGCGCCCCTGCCGGCCGATCATCTCGCCCTGCGACATATATTTGCGCAGGTCTTTTTTGATTTTGCCCCGCACGATTTGGCGGAAGCGGTTTAAATCACGTTCAACTCGCCGGATCGACATACATTTGCCTTCGCAATTGTAAATTACAAATTGCAAATTGATCATCTATCAACGAGATCAATTGGCAATTTACAATTTACAATTTGCAATCAGTTAGTTCTTCGTGTCGCCGCGTGCGAAGATGCTGGCTACGTAATTCAGAACATCGGTCGCGCTCTGCTCGTTGTAGCCAAAGTCGCGAATGAGGCGCGCCTTGACGACGTCGATCTTCTCCTGGGTATCTTTGTCGATTACCCGCGAGACCAGCGAGGTGAGCTTGATCGAGTCCTTCTGATCCTCGAACAGCTTCAGCTCCAGCGCCTTATGCAGCCGCTCATTGGTCTTATAGTCGAAGGTGCGGCCCTCGATCGCCAGCGCGCCAATGTAGTTCATGATCTCACGTCGGAAGTCTTCTTTGCGCGACTCGGGGATGTCGATCTTCTCTTCGATCGAGCGCATCAACCGCTCATCCGGCTCTTCATACTGGCCGGTGTACTTATTGCGCACCTTCTCGCGCTGGGTATAGGCCTTAATGTTGTCGATGTAGTTGCCGCACAGCCGCTTGATCGCTTCTTCGTCGGCCGAGATCGCGCGCTGGACCTCGTTCTTGACGATCTCGGTATACTCTTCCTTCACCACCGACAGCAGGTCCTTATAGCGCTTGCGGTCTTCCTCGGCGTTGATCAGCGCGTGGTTTTTCAGGCCGCCTTCCAGCTCATTCAGCACCATGAACGGGTTGATATAGCCGTCTTCCTGGAAGTTGACCAGCGCATTCGAGATCTTGTCCTGGATATAGCGTGGCGAGATGCCTTCCATACCCTCGCGCATGGTCTCTTTGCGCAGCTCCTTGATGTTATCCTCGGTGAAGCCGGGCAAGGTCTTGCCATTGTACAGCTTGAGCTTCTGGAGCAGCGTCAGGTTAGGCTTCTTTGGCTCTTCCAGACGCGTCAGCACCGCCCACATCGCGGCCACCTCAAGCGTGTGCGGGGCGATATGCACGCGCACATTGCGGCGGTTGAAGTCGCGCTCGTAGATCTTGATCTCGTCGCGCAGGCGAGTGATATATGGGATGTCGATCCGCACTGTGCGATCCTTGAGCGCCTCCATAAACTCGTTGTTCTCAAGGCGGCGGTATTCCGGCTCGTTGGTATGCCCAATAATAACCTCGTCGATGTCGGTCTGCGCGAACTTCTTCGACTTGATCTTATGCTCCTGCGAGGCGCCTAGCAGGTCGTAGAGGAACGCCACGTCGAGCTTGAGCATCTCGATAAACTCGATGATTCCGCGGTTGGCGATATTGAACTCGCCATCGAAATTAAACGCGCGCGGGTCGCTGTCCGAGCCATAGATCGCGATCTTGCGATAGTTGATATCGCCGGTAAGCTCGGTCGAGTCCTGGTTCTTCTCATCTTTTGGCTGGAACGTGCCAATGCCGACGCGATCCTGCTCGGAGAAGACCAGCCGCCGCACGCGAATGCGCTGGATCACCTTGGTCCAGTCGCCGCCGTAGTGCAGCATCTGTTCGCGGTAGTTGTAACGGCAGGATGGGCAGAGGTCGCCGACGATCCGGATCTGCTCGGCCTCGGGGCGCTCTTCGTTGAACTGGGCGGCGAAGGGCTCGCGCAGTTCGGGCGGCACCAGGTGCAGCGGCTCCTCGTGCATCGGGCAAGATTGCCAGTCGCTCTCTTTGAGCGTACTCGGGTCGAAATCCTCTTCCTCGCCCAGATACCAATCGAAGGTATACAGTGCGCCCACCTCGGTACGCGAGTAATGCTCCAACCCCTTCTTCAGGCGCCGCACAATCGTCGATTTCGACGAGCCGACCGGGCCATGCAGCAGCAGCACGCGTTTCTCGGTGCCATAGCCCTGTGCGGCGGCCTTGAAGAAGTTGACCAGCCGCATCAACGGAATCTCGAGGCCAAAGATAGCATCATTCTGATCGAACGACATGTCGCTAAAGAACTTGTAGCGAATCAGGCGCTTCTTGGCATCGATGAACTCCTCGGTGCCATACGCCATGATCATGTCGTAGATTCGTTGGAACGCATTCCGCGTTACCTGGGGATTCTGCGTGACAAAGTCCAGGTACTCGCCGAACGTACCAGTCCAGTTCAACTCCTGGAACTTTTTACGGTCCTGCATCTCGTTGACGAGTTGCAGAAGTGACGCGCCGACTTGAGCTGTCATGTTGTAGTCCTCCTGGTTGTGGCCAAGCATCCCATCACGATATAATGAACGGAGCGATGGGATACAAACGACCGCCTCCCACAGAGAGCACACACGTGCTGTTGTGGATATATAGAGGCGGTCTTGCTAAGGTGCGATGGTCGTTATGTCGAGACAGTTCGCTGGTATTGTCTGGCTACTGGCGCTAGTTACAGTGATATCATCGCTGCGGCGCCGGTTTGCTCTACGACATTGTTATACAACTTTAGGTCTCAGGGAGTCACTTTTGAGGGAGGCCTGGTAGTCCAGGTGCTTACGTATTATAACAACGTTATGAGGTAGCGTCAAGGGTACGATAAGTACATCAGTACTAGTCAGCATGCTTTTTTACTCCCCCTAAGTACTAATATAAACGTCACAAAGGCCAATTTTGTTGCTCTGTTGGTAGCTACTTTTCGTTCGTGTCCAAGATGTCCTGTATCGAGTATAGCGTGTGGGCCGGCGCGCGCCGTCTGCGCCTTGACAGGATTTCGGCACACACATCGTCGGGGGCCGGCATCTACCATTCGAGAGGGCGTGGTGCCGATCGTTTGTTAGCCGGCACATCAGTATCACTCCTTTGCAGCAAGAGTATGTTCCGCGGTACTGCCTGTAATCAGGCGCACCGGCGGACCTATGTTGATAGATATCCAATTTTGTGCCACGGTTGGCGCCATAATGCCGATTAGGAAGCACAAACCAGCCGAGATGGCGCAAATTCGTCCATACACGCGCTGAGGCGCACGCCGTTGTTTCAGGCTACGGCCCACGATGTTACCGCCCGAGCGCTAAGTACGATCAGGCGAACCGCTCTTGATCTCATGATCATCTACGAAAACGGTAACAGAACAGATGTTGGAGAACCGCCGTTTAGGTGGCTGAGGATTTCGGACTGGTGCTCTTGGAAGCGACCGATCGCCCGATATTTTGCGTAGCGCTGGCTCAGCAGCGTGGCGATATCCAGGCGGCTCACCACGTCGAGCTGCGCGCGCAGGGCGTCGCCGACGGCCGCGATCATTGCCGGGGTGTCGGTGTGCGCGCCACCCTCGGGCTCGAGGATAATTGTGTCGATGACCTGAAGAGCGAGCAGATGCTGGGCGGTAATCTTCATCGCGCGGGCGGCGTCGGGCGCCTTCGCCGCGTCGCGCCAGAGGATAGCGGCACTGGCCTCGGGGGCGGCCACCGAATAGACTGAGTGTTCGAGCATCAGCAGCCGGTCGCCAACTCCAATCGCCAGCGCGCCGCCGCTGCCGCCCTCGCCAATCACCGTGGCAATGATTGGCACTTTGAGCCCAGCCATCACCAGGAGATTCTCGGCGATCGCGCGCCCTTGGCCGCGCTCTTCCGACTGCGTGCCAGGGTCAGCGGCCGGCGTATCGATGAAGCAGAGCACTGGGAAGCCAAACTTCTCGGCATGCTGGAAGAAGCGCAACGCCTTACGATACCCCTCGGGCCGCGGCATACCAAAGTTGCGTTTGACATTCTCACGCGCGTCGCGGCCTTTCTGATGCCCGACGATCATTACTGTGCGGCCGTCGAAGCGCGCGATTCCACCGGTGATCGCGGCGTCGTCGCCAAAGCGGCGGTCGCCATGCAGCTCGACGAAATCCTCGCAGAATCCGCGCACATAGTCGAGCGTATGCGGCCGGTGGGGATGCCGAGCGAGCTGAACTTTGTCCCAAGGTGTTAGAACCGTTGTCGTCATACCGCTAACTGCTATCCTTCAGCCTGAACAAAGAACAAAGCACAAAGAACAAAGCGCCGATACAACTTGTTCTCTGTTCTCTGTTCTTTGTTCTGCTTTCAGGCGTTCACCATCATCGAATTATTGCCCAGCGAGCCGACATCATCGCTGCACGAGCCGCTATACAGCCGCAGCAGGCGCGCCAGCGTAGCCCGCAGCTCGGAGCGTGGTACGACCATATCGATCATACCATGTTCAAGCATAAACTCGGCTGTCTGGAAGTGCGCCGGCAGCTTCTGGCGAATCGCTTGCTCGATCACGCGCCGCCCGGCGAAGCCAATATTCGCGCCTGGCTCGGCAATAATCACATCGGCGACCGAGGCGTACGATGCTGTCACGCCGCCGTAACATGGGTCGACCATCAGCGAAATATGCGGCTGCCCGGCGGCGGCGAGCCGCGTCAGCGCGACGCTGACTTTTGCCATCTGCATCAGCGCCAGCACGCCTTCTTGCATGCGTGCGCCGCCCGAGGTATTAATCGTCAGCAATGGCGTGCGGCGCTCGGCGGCGCGCTCGGCGGCGCGGGCGACCTTCTCGCCAAACACACTACCCATGGAGCCGCCAATAAAATCGAACTCGGCGACCGTGATCTGCAGCGGCAGCCCAGTGATCGCACCATAGCCGCTGACGATCGCATCAAGCATGCCGGTTTCATTCTGCTTTTCAGCCAGCTTCTGGCTGTAGTTATCTTTGGGTGACACAAAACCAAGCGGATCGGTCGGCCCAAGCACGGCATCTTCCTCGACAAATGAGTCATTGTCCAGCAGGCAAAGCCATTCATGTGCGCTGAGCCGCATATGGTAGCCGCACTTGCAGACCTTCAGGTTGTCGTTCAGTTGTTTGACATAGTTCAGCTCGCCGCATGATGGGCACTTGACCCACATATTATCAGGGATTTGCTGACCATTTTCGCGCGAGGCCGGCGTAAAGTGCTTTGGTTGGCGGCGAAACCACTCTTTCATCTTGATCTCCTGGCGTACACATGCGGCGGTATTATACCATACAGCAGCCAGGAGTCAGGAGCCAGGAGTCAGCATCGTTCAGACTTCTGACTCCTGGCTTCTGGCTGCTGACTCCTATTTTTACACTCTCGATCGCAAACAGTACGCCAATTGCTTCTATAAGTGCATTTGCCGGCCTTGCGTCTTAGGCCAAGTTGTCATATGATACGAACAATTATCCAGAGCATAGGTGGTCGACAGCATGCATGAGCGCTCAGATGGAAAGGGAGTCTTCATCAATGTTCGAGGCACTCACAAATCCGATCGTAATCGCCATTGTTGTGCTGGTACTGCTGATATTGATTGCGATCCCTGTAGTGTTGAGGCGTCGGCGAGCGGCTCAAGGCGAGGTGCTGCCGCCGCCTGAGCTTGGGCAGGCGGTTGATTATACGTCGATGCCGTATGAGGAGCCGACCACGCTTGGCGAACGTCTTAGCCAGGCGCCGGTGGGTGTCAAGCTGCTGCTAGGATTAGTGCCGCTGGTAATCATTATCGCCGGGGTGGTGTTATGGTATACATTCTTCAACCAACCTAGCGATATTGGCAATACGCCACTCCCGCCGCCACGCGAGATTACGAATGTAACAGCGACGCTGGCCGGGCCGACCCGGATCGTGGTTGACGCTGACACCAACCTGCCCGATGGAGCCGAGGTGACGGCGACAATGAAACAGGGCGATCAAGATTTCGCATGGTTCAATCCAGATTCCGCCAAGGGCCAGGCGGCCGGCGGTAAGATTAGCCTGGTGGTGGAGCGAACCCGGACCGCGCCGACCCCCAAACGCGATCAAGAGCAGACAATTATTCTGAATGCTTCGGCGAATGGACAGACGATTAACTCGCAACCCGTCAAACTGATTATTCCGGCGATCCACGCGAGAGAGTTTTTCCAAGAAGTGGCCACCGTGCCGACCGCTGCACCAACTATCGCGCCGACCGCTGCTGCTGCTGCGCCAACCCCTGCTGCCACACCGACCGAGGCGCCGACGGCCGCGCCCACTGCCGTGCCGGAGCTAACGGCGACGGTGTTCAATGGCGGGAATATTCGCCGCCAGCCGAAAGTGACCAATGTTCAGTCGGATGTGCTCGGCCAGCTCCACGCCGGCGAGATTGTGACACTGCTGGAGCGCTCGGAAGATAGTGCCTGGTATCGCGTCAAAGCGCCCGAGGCCGAAGGATGGGTTAGTGCGACGCTGCTGACCGTCGACCCCGCGATTGCGAAGCAGGTGGCGGTAACCGGCCAGGCGCCAGCTGGCCAAACGCCGCCGCCAGCCACCGGATTGACCGCTAAGGTCTTCAACGGCGGCAATGTGCGCGAGCGCCCGGTGACTGGCAAGATACTTGATCAGATCAACGCCAACGAGACGGTGCAGCTGATCGAGAAATCTTCTGATGGTGCCTGGTACAGGATCACCAATATCCGCAATGTTTCGGGCTGGGTCAGTATGACGTTGCTGACAATTGACCCTGCGACGGCGAAAAAGGTGCCAGTAGCGAAATAGTAGATGGTCTTACAAGCCAACGCGATCATAAGATCGTCAAACGCTTCTTAATATCTGTAGTGCGTAGTGCGTAGTGATGCGATATGTCGCATCACTACGCACTACGCACTACGCACTACATGGACTTATGCTTCAATACCCTCTCCAGGACGTTCCACTGGTTTTCCTTGACTTCGAGACCACTGGACTCTACCCGCACGGTGGCGATCGTATCTGCGAAATCGCGCTGCAGCGCGTCGTCGGCGAGACGGTCGCACTGAGTTTTTCGACGCTGGTGGACCCAGAACGCCCGCTCAGCATACAATCATTCAACGTCAATCGAATCAGCGCCGAGGAGCTTGCCTGCGCGCCGAAATTCGCCGAAGTTGCCGGCGTGGTGCGCTCTGCCCTGGCTGGTGCGGTGATCGTGGCTCATAACGCGCCATTTGACCTCGAATTTCTCCACGCCGAGTTGGCGCTGGCCGGGTTACCGCAGCTGATCATTCCAGCAATCGATACGCTGATGATTGCCCGCCGGCTGTTCCCCAAGCGATCATCGCACAGCCTCAGCGCGCTGTCGCATGCGCTTGGCGCGCCAACACCGTCGCATCGCGCCATGGACGACGTGCTGGCGCTGCGTGTGGTGTTTGCCGATCTGGCGGCCCAACTGGCGAATCAGGGCATCGCGACATTGGGCGACATTCTGCACTATGGCCGCGGCTTCAATCTCGGCGAACCCGAGCCGGCGTTGCCGCCGCCGATCCCCGACGCGCTACGGAATGGGCAGTTGTTACGGGTTGTCTACCGCTCGCGCACGCTTCCAGACCCGACCGCGCGGGTGATTCGGCCGATCGAGATTATCAAGCAGCGCGAGACGTTGTTTCTGCGCGCCTACTGCTACCTGCGCCAGGATCTGCGCGTGTTTCTGATCGACAAGCTCAGCCAGATCGAAATAGCTTAGGGCCTGGCAAAGTATAACTTCCCATTTTGGCAATTGGAGATTAGCGATTCGAGATTGCGATGCTGCGATCAATCTCGAATCGCTAATCTCCAAGCGCTTCGGTTTCTTATTTGTTAACAAGCCTGATTAAGTCGGCTTAACGTGCTGCTTACAGAATTGAAATCTGCCTGTAGCGGCAGCTCAATATCGCCATGCAATACTCAACCTGCGCCGATGCGGCACCTAATCGGTGGCGCTCGGCAAATGGTAATCACAGAGCGATATTGAGGTCAGTGATGATAACAAGGCAACTGAGCAAAGCCGATCTGCATATTCATTCCACCTATAGCGACGGCACTGCCAGCATTCCCGAAATCTTGGCGCATGTGGCGGCTTTAGATCTGCGAGTGATCGCGATCACCGACCATGATTGCATCGCAGGTGGCCGGCAGGCCGCGCAACTTGCGCGCGATTTCGGCGTCGAAGTGATTATAGGAGAAGAGGTGAGCACTGCCGAGGGACATCTGCTGGCGCTGTTCATCGAAGACGAGCTGCCGCCCGGCCGGCCCGCCGCCGAAACGATCGCGGCGGTGCATGCCCAACGCGGGCTGTGCATCGCCGCGCATCCCTACGACCGGTGTGTGCCGTCGCTCGGCGCGTACGGTCTGCATAGCCGCAACGCCGGCCCACGCCAAGGCGAATGGCCGCTCGACGCGGTCGAGGGGTTGAACGCCGGAGTCATGTGGGCGCCGCGCGGCTGCAATCTGCGCGCTCAGCAGGTGGCTCGCGACCTGCGGCTGCCAATGGTCGGCGGCAGCGATGCCCACTCGCTGGCGACGATCGGCCAAGCGTATACGCTGTTTCCCGGCACAAGTGCCGACGACCTGTACCGCGCGATTCAGCGCGGCGATGTTTATTGTGGCGGCGGCTACTGGAGCGTCGGCCAGTATATCGATGTCAGCCGGCGCTGGGTGCGCCAGCGCGGTGTGCACGGGCTGGTGCGGTTGGCACTCGACGGCGCGGGCATCACACAGCGAAAGCGGAGCGATTCAGCCGAGCAAGGTCTGACATCTTCAGTGCCGATCTAGCGCCAGCGCCATGGTCCTGATCGCGTTGTTCAGCGTCGCGTATTGGGTGGTCCATAGCAGCGCGGCCGGCGCCCGCCGCGCGGAACATGTACGCTGGCTCAGATAAGCCAAATATCAAAGTAACGCTATTCATCCGGCGGCAGCAGCATGTCCCACCAAAGCCGGCCCTCACGCTTCTGAATCAGGTCGACGTGGATGTGCTTGATCTGGGTATATTCGAGCATACCATAGCTGCCATGCTCGCGGCCGATGCCGCTCTGCTTGTAGCCGCCGAACGGCGCCAGCGGATTGATCAGGTGATGGTCGTTGATCCACACGGTGCCGCTGCGAATGCGCTTGGCAACCTCGATTGCGCCTTGCAGATCGCGTGACCAAACCGCGGCGCCCAAGCCATACGGGCTGGCGTTGGCCAGCTCGATCGCCTCGGTGATACTTTTGTAGGGAATGACCGCCAGCACCGGCCCAAAGATCTCTTCCTGCGCGATCCGCATGTCGTTGCGCACATGGCCGAAAATCGTCGGCTCGATAAATGGCGCGCCTTCGAAGCCCACGACGCGCGCGCGCCGGCCGCCAGTGGCCAGCACCGCACCCTCGGATGTGCCGATCTCGATATAGCGCTCCACACTGGCGCACTGCTTCTCGGAAACCAGCGGCCCCAGATCGGTCTCGAGATCGAGCGGGTCGCCTAGGCGCAGATTGCGGGCGCGCGCAACCAGCCGCTCTAGGAACTCGTCGTGCAGCTGCTGCGGCACGAAGCAGCGCGTGCCGGCCTCACAGCTCTGGCCGCCGTTGAAGAACACGCCGAAGAGCACTCCATCGGTCGCCAGATCGAGATTGGCATCGGGCAGCACCAGGCTAGGCGACTTGCCGCCCAATTCAAGCGTCACTTTCTTCACAGTAGCGCTGGCGAGCTCCATGATCCGCCGCCCGACCTCAGTGGAGCCGGTGAACGCCACCTTATCGACACCGGGATGGCGCGCGATTGCCTCGCCGACCACGCTCCCTGAGCCGGTGATCAAATTCAGCACGCCATGCGGCAGCAACCCGGTGTTGTGGATCGTCTCGACCAGCATCAGCGCGGTCAGCGGCGTGTAGGATGCCGGCTTGATCACAATCGTATTACCGGTCGCCAGCGCCGGCGCGATCTTCCAGGCGGCCATCAACAGCGGGTAGTTCCACGGAACGATCTGCCCGCACACGCCGATCGGCTCACGCCAAACAAAGTTCCAGCTTACCGCCGGCATATCGATCCAGGGCAACGGCTCGTAGGGATGCTTGCGGGCAAGTTCGGCAAATGCGCGGAAATGCTCAACCGCCATCGGCACATCGACAAAGGACGATTTGCGCAGTGGGACGCCGAGATTGCGCGACTCGATCTCGGCAAGTTCGGCCGAGCATTCCTCGAGCGCATCGGCGATTGCGTACAGAATACGAGCCCGCTCGTGCGGCGGGGTGTGCGGCCACGGGCCATGATCGAAGGCGGCGCGCGCCGCCTGCACCGCCAGATCGACGTCTTCGGCGGCACCGTTGGCGACGTACGCCATTGGCGCGCCGCGCGCCGGCTCGTTGACTGGCATGTGGTCACCGCCGATCGCATCGGTCCAGCGCCCGTCGATATACAAGCTATAGTGGGGAAGATCAGTGGATGATGTGTGTTCCATATGCATCACTCCTCGCGCTGTTGGTTAAGATCTCGCGTGTCTCGGCACTATTGAGGGTATCGGCGCCACGATCTGAGTGTTCACCCGACAGCTATGCCGCATGCGCAGGGTGGTGGAATGGGTGCCTATCAGAGGATGCTGCCGTGAGTCATCATACCAGGAATGACGCAATGCGTCAAGAAGATTATTCGGCAATCGACAGGTTCAAAGTGGTTTAGGCGAAAGTCCTACTCATTTTGAAGATTCCGATGGCATTTAGCCGAATATTATGGTATACTACTTGCATTCCACTTCGTGTGGCCCCATAATTGCTGGCGTCGCATTGTTTGTAGAACCGCAGTAGCACATCCTCCCGATCTGTGCTGGCGGATGAGCATTAGTGTGTAGTACCACTTGAAGAATACCAGCCGGGAGGCTGCACAGTCGCAGAGCGCTTGGATCGTCCGGCACCATAGCCCGATGGTAGCTGCGCCCCGCCACTGTTGGTGGCAAAACGATAATTTCGCGAATTGGCGTACGTCAGGTGTCCAGGTCATAGATGCTGTAGTCGCTGCTTGCCTCTTGCTTCTGCGTCGCCGCTGAAGCGAGCATGCGCTGCCGTTGATCGGCGCCAAAGGCGTAGACCTCGCATTTGTTGTTCTCACAAAAGGAAGATGCATTGAGTGCAGAACGATTACAGAAGGTACTGGCGAGCGCCGGTATCGCCTCGCGGCGCGACTGCGAGGAGCTCATTAGCGCCGGCCGGGTGTCGGTCAATGGCAAAGTCGTGGTTGTCCCCGGCACACGCGTTGATCCCGAGCAGGATGCGATTTTCGTCGACGGTCAGTCTATCGGGAAAATTAATCCGCGAACCTACGTCATGCTGAATAAACCCACCGGCGTCGTTTCCACCGCCGATGATCCGCAGGGCCGCCCAACAGTGGTTGGACTGGTCGATCTGCCCGCGCGGCTGTTTCCGGTTGGCCGGCTCGATTATGACAGCGAAGGCCTGCTGCTGATGACCGACGACGGCGAGCTTACCCAACGCCTGACACACCCCAGCTATCAAATTGAAAAAGAATATCGTGCGCTGCTCGACCAGCCGCCGTCGGCAGAGGCGCTGCGCGAGTGGCGCAATGGCGTGGAGCTGGACGATATGCCGACGGCGCCAGCCTGGGTTGACGTGTTGGAGCGCGGCGAAGATGGTGTTTGGGTGCGGGTCGTGCTGCACGAGGGCCGCAAACGCCAGATTCGTGAAGTTGCTAAAGTGCTTGGCTACGAGGTGTTGAGGCTCATTCGCGTGCGTGAGGGCCCGGTGCTGCTTGGCGATCTGCCGGCCGGCGAGTGGCGCAAACTGACCGACGAAGAAGTAGAAGCACTTTGGTCGCATGTTGGCGGGCATGATTCCGAGATTCTCGAGAGCGATCGCGCACCTGCCGAGACGAGCGGCGCTGGCCGTGGGCGTCGCCGTGTAACATCAGAAAACACCGCCACGCGTCCATCCCGCCGCGCGCCGCGCGCCGACGCTTCGACCGAAGAAGTTGCCGATACGCAGGAAACACCACGCCGCGCTCGCGCACCCCAGCCAGCCGATGATCGCCCGGCTCCGCGCCGCGATACCAATGCTACCGACGATCGATCGACACGCCAGGATGGCCCACGGCGCGCTAATCGTACGAATTTCGATGCGCGCGGCCCGCGCCGCGATGACAGCCGCGGCTTCGACAATCGCGGCCCGCGCCGCGATGACAGCCGTGGCCCGCGCCGCGACGACAGTCGCGGCTTCGACAATCGCGGCCCGCGCCGCGATGACAGCCGTGGCCCGCGCCGCGACGACAGTCGCGGCTTCGACAACCGTGGCCCGCGCCGCGACGACAGCCGTAGCCCGCGCCGCGACGACAGCCGTGGCCCGCGCCGCGACGACAGTCGTAGCCCGCGCCGCGACGACAGCCGTGGCCCGCGCCGCGACGACAGCCGCGGCTTCGACAACCGTGGCCCGCGCCGTGACGACAGCCGTGGCTTCGACAATCGTGGCCCGCGCCGCGATGACAGCCGTGGCCCGCGCCGTGATGACAGCCGCGGCTTCGACAACCGTGGCCCGCGCCGCGACGACAGCCGTGGCTTCGACAACCGTGGCCCGCGCCGCGATGACAGTCGCGGATTCGAACGCCGGCAGTCTGGGGAAGATCGGCAGAGTCGCCCTGCTCACGATGAGAATGTTGAGCGTGGTGACCGGCCCGAGCGAGGTAATGAGCGTATGCCGCCCCGCGATCTGCGCGAGGAAAAGCGCGGCCCAGGGCGTGAGTGGCACGAACGCACAAGCCAGGAGCGGCGCGATTCAAATCAACGCACAGCACCGCGCGGCGGGCGCACGTTCCGCTTTGGCGAGCGTGGCGGCACCACTCGGCGTACCGGCTTCCCATTCCGCCCGCGGCCTCGCCGCGATAATGAGGACAATAGCTGAGAGTCCACCTTAGTGGTTTTGATAGGGAGGTTCGGTCGGCTTCGCCCGACCGAACCTCTTCGGTTGGAGTCTGAAGAAGCATGTCAACTCGTGAAGTCATAAGCGACAAAGCATTCGGCCGCTCCAGTAAGCACTCGCCGGCAACCAACGGCCCGAGGAAGTTACCGAAACAGAGCGATCAGAATGGTTAGCGAAACAAGACTTCCAATTGTTGTTATTATGACGCCATTACTGACGAATTCGGGCCAGGCATCGAACTCGACCGCAAGAACAATCATATTGACCGCGGTTGGCATGGCAGCTTGGATGGTTCCGACATACAGCGGCAAGCCACTCAAGCCGAGGAATAGCCCAACTCCATAGCCCACCGGGATAGACACGAGCAGCCGGAGGATGGCGGCCATGACGAGCGCACCGGCCGCTGTGACGGGTTCGCGATTTGTTAACTGGGTGCCAAGAATAAGCAGCAAGATTGGTAATGCGGCATCAGCCACGAGACGAACCCCGCGGAAGAGACCCACCGCAACGGCCCCATTAGTCTCATCCAACCGTATTCCTAAAAACCGCAACCCAAGTGCAAGCAAGACCGCATAGATCAGCGGGAGACGAAACACCTGACCAACGGCCGCACGGCGACTCGCCCTGCCGGCTGATGCCAGATAGACCGCCATCGTCTGTGCCAAGATCGCCTGCGTGAGATACCCAATAACTGCGTACTGAACTCCTACCTCGCCGAAGGCAAACCGTGAAACCGACAACCCATAGTTGCCCGAATTCATAAAGGTGCTGGTGAGAACAAAGCCGCTACGCTGATCTCCAGAGAGCCGGAATGGGACTGCTGCAGCGAAAGCGCAGAGCGTCGTGACAATCATCACCAGGGCCATTTGCAGAGTGAGGCGCGTTGCTTCTGCTCCGGCAACATCTGTCCGCAACAGAGTGACAAACACAAAGCACGGTGTAAGGACATAGAGGCTGACCCGATTTAAGGAACGCGCATCAAGCGGATATGTGCGGCGGATCAGGTAACCCAAACTCACCACGACCACTACCGGCAACAGGACTTCGCTAAAAGAAGTAAGTATGTCAAGCATGGCGCTAAGCTGAAAGAGGATTTAGGCGAAGACATTCATGACCAGATGACAAGGTGACAAGGTGACAAGGTGCAAGTCGATGTCACCTTGTCATTCAGCGAATCTGATCAAAGATGAGTGAGTCGATCAGCTGCTCGACCGGCGCTTTGTCGTCGGTGAAGGGCTCGTAGCGGGCTTCGGAGGGCAGAAATTCGCGCACCGGCGCGGCGCCCAAGCGCAGCGACCAATCCATCACGGTGCGCAGCGCCGGCACCTGCATGCGCTCGAAATTCTGCTGAAAGTTCAGTGCGCCATCGCCGACCGGTTTATTGACGCCGACGACGATCTGGTTGCCGAAGCCGGCGGTGTCGATCACGAATACTTGCGGAAAGACCTGGCGCATCGTGCCGGCCAACGCCACACCCAGCCGATCGTCGCCGTCGGGGCCTTTGCCGGCATTCACCACGGCCACACCTTCGGGCGTCAGGTGCTGCTTGACCAACTGAAAAAACTCCACCGTCGTCAGGTGGAACGGGATGTACGGCTGATGATAGGCATCCATGCCGATGACATCGTATGTCCGGTCGGCATTGGCTAGCCAGTAGCGCGCGTCCTCGGGGTGCACGCGGTAGTTTGGGTGCGAGAGATCGTAGCTCGAATCGCGCATGTCGAAATACTCGCGGCCCAGCGTGATAATTTCGGGGTCGATCTCAACCGCGTCGATCTGCGCGTCGGCGCCATAGATCGCCAGAAACTGCTTAGGCACCGTGCCAGTGGCCGACCCAAGCATTGCCATACTTTTGACGGTGGATGGGTCGCGATTGGGGTAGAAATACGGCGTGACCGAGAAATAATCCCAAGGCCCACCGCCGGTCAGCAGGTCGAGCGGATTCTTGCTCTGCTCGAAGCGCGGGTGATAGATCGAGTGGATCGCCTGGCCCTCATTCAAGATCAGATTGACCTGCGGCCCGTAGGTTTGACTTTGGCTACCGGCAATCTGGATGTAGTTGTAGGCCGACTCGCTCTCGGCCATAAGCGTGCAGCCGGCGCAATCGGCCGACTTGATGTTGCCGCGCGTGGTGGTGGTGTAGTAGAACAGCCCGGCGACGATCAGCAGCATCGCCAGGTAGCGCCAATCGCGCAGGCCGATCAGCCCGACCACAATCAGAAATACGGCGATCAGGTAGGTGGTACGCGCGGTGCCAATCTCGGGGATCAGGTACAGCACCGTGAGGAATGTGCCGACAATCGAGCCCACTGTCGAAAGCGCCGAAAGTGATCCGGCCGTGCGGCCAGCGGCGGCCACACCAGCCTCGAGGCGCTTGAGTTGCAGCCGGATGGCGAACGGGCTGACCATCGCCATCAGCACCACCGGGGCGGCGAAGAGGATCAGCACGCCAAACAGCGCGCCCAGGAAGCTGCCAACGGCCACGCGAGCGATCGTGCCTTGGGAGAAGCGCAAAATCGGATCGGATAGCAGTGGGATGAAGCCGGTGACAAAACCGGCCCAAGTGATGATCTGATAGAGCACCGCTTCGTCGGGCCGCCGATCGGCCAGCGAGCCGCCCAGGCGATAGCCGATCGCCAGATAGATCAGCGTCAGGCCGATCACCACCGCCCAGATTGGCTGCGAAGTGCCGAAGTAGGGGGCCAGCAGCCGTGAGGCAACCATCTCGATGCCAAGCGTGCCAATGCCGGCGAGGAATACCACAAGCAGGAGAAACCGACTGGAGCCCTGCGAGGCTGCGCGCGGCGCGACTTGGGGCTGCGCGGGGACATCTCGTTCCATGTACGATGGCCTTTACAAGAACCTAGCATTTCCTTCATTTCCTATAGCTCCTTTATTTACTACTGTAAGGTAATAAAGGAACTATAGGAAATGAAGGACCTATTCCATGAATGAACATTTCGCGCTTCAGCGCACCAGCGCGCCGATCAGTATCCTGCCAAGCGCCTGGAGCAGCAGCGTCGCGATGATCGGCGAGAAGTCGAACATCATCGCGCCGGGCATCAGGCTACGAATTGGCGCCAGAATCGGCTCGGTGATATCGCGCAAAATCTGCGTGATGCGATTATTCGCGAATGGATCGACCCATGAAGCCAGCACACGGCCAAAGATTGCCAGAGTGAGAACATTAAAAAGGACATTGATAAAACTAGCAAGATACGAAGACGCGGTCATCTACTGCCTCCTTAGAGCGCGTAGCAATGGGATTGCATTATTATACCAAAGTTATGAGTTTTGAGTTTTGAAATATGAGTTGTCGTAGGTCTCTAACTCAAAACTCATATTTCAAAACTCTGAACTTTCTAGGCGGGCGCGCACCGCCGCCGCATGCCCAGTCAGCCCCTCGGCCTCGGCCAGGCGCGCGGCGGCCGGGCCGATCCGCCGCAACGCCGCCTCGTTCAGCCCGACCAGCGAGATGATCTTGCGGAAGTCGTCGACGTTGACCGGCGAGGCGTAGCGCGCGGTCCCGCCGGTAGGCATGATATGCGACGGGCCGGCGGCGTAGTCGCCCAGCACCTCGAACGAGCGCTCGCCCAGGAAGATCCCGCCGGCATTGCGCACCTTGCCGACATGCTGCCAGGGTTCCTGGAGCAGCAGGCATAGATGCTCGGGCGCGAAGGCGTTCGCCAGCGCAAAGGCCTCGTCGAGATCCGCCACTACCACGATCCCACCGCGCTGTGCGATCGATTGGGCGGCAATCTCGGCGCGCTCCAGCGCCTCGAGTTGCCGCGCGACCTCGGCCTGGGTCGCTGCGGCCACGGCGCGGCTGGGCGTCAGCATGATCGCCGATGCCACCAGGTCGTGTTCGGCCTGGGCCAGCAGATCGGCGGCGGCCAGCCGCGGGTCGGCCGTGTCGTCGGCAATCACCAACGTCTCAGTCGGGCCGGGCAGCGCCTCGATGCCGACCACACCATAGACCGCGCGCTTGGCCAGCACGACGAACAGATTGCCCGGCCCGGCGATCTTGTCGACCTGTGGCACGCTCGCGGTGCCGTAGGCCAGCGCGGCGATCGCCTGGGCGCCGCCGAGCGCGAACACCCGATCGACGCCTGCCACGTACGCGGCAGCCATCACGATCTCGGCGACCTCGCCGGTGGCCCGCTGCGGCGGCGAGCAGACCACGATCTCCTCGACGCCGGCGACACGTGCCGGGATGGCCGCCATCAGCAGCGACGAGGGCAACGGCGCGCTGCCGCCTGGTGCGTATAAGCCCACGCGCTGGAGCGGCACGACGATCTGACCCAATGCTCCTTCGACGTTGAAATCGACCCATGAGTTGCGCGCCTGCTTGCGGTGAAAGCGCTCGATCTCGCCAGCGGCCAGCTGCAACGCGCCAAGCAACTCCGGATCGAGCGCCTCGGCGGCGTGCTGCAGCCGGGCACGCGGCACCTCGAATTGCGCATCGCGCGCGCCGTCGAGCTTAGCGCTCCACTCGTAGAGCGCCGCGTCGCCGCGCTCGCGCACATCGCGAATAATGCGGCCGACCGCCTCGGCCGGCGTCAGCCGCGCGCCGAACATCCGCTCGATCGAGTCGAGCAGCGCTGGCGGCGCGCTGATTTCGTCGAGCGGCACGCGCCGCAGGATCGTGCGGCGAGCCAGCACAATATCGTCGATAATCGAAATTGACATACTTACTCTTGTGATCTGCCTTTTTACTAGAATTATGTGGTCACTCGCAAAACTCGGGTTTTTCTTCTTCGTATCGAACGTTTTTCGTTCTGCAAAGAAAAAACGTTCGATACGAGAGTTTTTAATCCGTGGCTGAGCACAGTATACCATTCCTTAGTCGACCTGGTCGGAAGCTACACGCTCACGCGACCTGATAATCGGCCAGCGCTTGCTCAAACCGCGCAACGCTATCGACCAAGCCGCCCGGCCGGTTGCGCGCCAGCCAGATCTCGCGGTACTCGCCGATGATCTCGCGCAGGTCGGCGGCCAGTTCGTGCGCCAGCGCCGGGCGCGGGTTATGTGCGTATAGCCCGCGCCGGCAGGCGTGCTGTAGCAGCCGCACCGTCTGCGCGAACTCGCGCGCAATCAGCGCCGCGTCGGGCCGATCGATCTGCGCCTGCGGCAGCGCCGCCGTCACCTCGTCGATTGCTTCGAGCGCCCGCTGATATCCCTCGGGTGGCGCGATTGCCTTGGCGCTCAGATCGTCGATCGAGCGCTGGAAGGTCCAGAACAATGCCGACGAGTTGTGCGGCTCGACTCCAACCGCGCGGTAAATATTGCCCAGATCGTACGAGAGCCGGCCCATGACACCGGCTTTGTCGCGGAACGCGAAACGATTGAGCGCCGCCGGCACGTTCGAGTCGCGGTTGGCCGCAAAGGCCCAGCTATAGGCCGCGCCGGCCGCGAAGCCCAGATAGCTGATCGGCAGCGTCTGCCAGTGGCCGCGATCGCCCCAATCGGTGTTGAGGTAGCCGATCGCGCCGTGGCGCCGGCCGTGCTCGGCCGCGCTGCGCAGATTGCCAAGCGCATTGTCGGTGCGCCCGGCGATCGTGTTCCACGACGACGTGCCCGGGCAGACATAGAACGGGATGCCGGATGCGGCAAACTGGGCGCCGTGCTGCTCGAACGGGTGATTGGCCTCGTAGCCCCACTCCAGCGCGATCACGTCGCGCGGCAGTTCCGTCACCAACTCGGGGTGTTCCATGAGGATGTCGCCCCAGAACTGCATCGTACGGCCGCGCGCGGTGACCTCCTGGTAAATCTGCAGCAGGAAATCGAGGTACACCCGCCCAACCCCGCGCTCCGCACAGGCCTGCTGGCTGCGGTCCTGGCCAAGATCGACCGTCTCATCGCAGCCGACGTTGACCATGCGGCTGGTGAAGTGCGGCAGCAGCTCGTCGAGCATGTCGCGCACCAGCGCGATACTGCCGGGGTCGCTCGGGCACAGAGTGAACGGCTCCATAAAGCCCCAGCGCGTCTCGCAGCCCGCGGGCGCCTCGGCCAGCGAGTTATAGCCTTCGAGCTTGAGCCAGCGATTCATGTGGCCAAAGGTGTTCTGATTTGGCACCAGCTCGATGAAACGCTCGCGGCAGTAGGCGTCGAGTTTCAAGATATCCTCGCCGGTGATGGGCGATGCCACGGCCCAGACATCTGGGTGCTTGAGGTAGGTGAAGGTGTGCTCAGTGTAGAGCTGAATCTGATTAATCTTCCAGCTCGCCAGCAGGTCGATCAGGCCAAACAATGTCTCCTGTGTCGGCACCTTGTCGCGGCTGACGTCGAGCATCACGCCGCGCACGGCGAAATCGGGCCAATCGGCGATCTGCAGGCACGGCAGCTGCGCACCGCTCTGCTCGACAATCTGGACGAGAGTGTTGATGCCGTAGAACGCGCCGGCCGGGTCGTGCGCGACGATCTCGATCCGCTCGGGCGTAATCATCAATTCGTAGCCCTGGGCCTGCGCGACGCTATCGGGCGTAATTCGCACCATCACGCCAAGGCCTTCGTCCAGCCCACCGAACGCCGACAGCGGCCAGGATCCGCCGGCCAGGCGACGCAGCGTGCTTTGTAGCTTCTGAGCCGCCGTAAGCAACTGCGGCGCCGCGCCATTTTCCAGCACTATTCGGTGGTCGCCCAGGAGCGAGTGCATGCCATCCTGGCGTATGATCGAGCGCGGCTGTGGCAGCAAAGTAAGTGGTGTATTCAACGTTGAATCCTTTCGGTTTAATAGGCGATGCTAGATTCCTATTGTAACAGATGAACCATTTACCACCGCTGACGATCATCGGGGTTGTCCTGAGGCATACGCGTTGAGATTTCCACAAGGGGCTGCTTCATTTCAACCTAACAAATGAATCTCAAATGGTATACTGAACGAACTTTGGAGCCAGCACAAGCACCGCACCAGGCAATTTGGGGAGGATGGCAGATGAGCCAGCAAAAACGCGTCCAATTCGATTTCGAAATCGAGTTCACCAATGGCGGCGGAATCCAGGGCCAAGATTTCCGGCTGGACATTGCCGGCGACGACATCGCCGACACGGCGCTGGCCGACTATATTGTCGCGGATATGCGGCTGCTGATGGTCGGCGCAGTGCGGATTCTCAACAAGCGGATCATCGCCGAGCCGCACAAGCGCGCGCCGATCGACGCGCACGCCGACCCGGCGCGCTTCGTCGACCTGAGCCACACCATCATACATGGGCTAGTGACTTATAAGGGGCTGCCGGCGCCGATCATCTGCGACTATCTCAGCCGCGAGGACTCGCGCGCGCTCTACGCGCCCGGCACCGAGTTCCAGATCGGCAAGATCGAGATGGTCAGCAACACCGGCACGTATGTCGACTGCCCGTTTCATCGCTTTGCCGAGGGCAAGGACACGTCGCAGGTCGAGCTCGATCGCTTCGCCGACCTGCCGGGGATCGTCGTGCGCGCCGATTATCGCGTATCGCCGGCGGTGGATGCCGAGGCTTTTCATGGCAAGGAGCTGCGCGGCCGGGCCGTGTTGGTGCATACTGGCTGGGACGCCAACTGGAACACCGAGCGCTACTTCGAGGGTCACCCTTATCTGACCGAGGCCGTTGCACTCTATCTGCGCGAGTGTGGCGCGCGGCTGGTCGGCATCGACTCCATGAACATCGACGACACGAGTGGCCGGTCGCGCCCGGTGCATTCGACACTACTGGCCGCCGAGATTCTGATCGCCGAGCACCTGTGTAACCTGGCAGCGCTGCCGAACGAGGGCTTCACATTCAGCGCCGTGCCGCCCAAGCTGCAAGGCGTGGGCACGTTTCCGGTGCGCGCGTTCGCGAAAGTGGAGTAATTGCAGATTCGACTGAGAGCAAACTGAAGCTACTGGGGCGATATTGAGGCTGGTCGAGCGCCATCTGTCGTGCTGTGCGGTTGGACATCACGCAGCCACAGCCCCACAAACTCCGGCTGCATGGTCTCATCCACCACGCGCAGCAACTCGCCGGTAAGATTATCCAAGTCCGTCTCGTCGCGGGCGGTCGCGCCGAAAGCTGCCAGCACCTTGGCTGCGTCGTACTTGCGGCGGTAGAAGCGCTTGTCGATGACATTTTGGATGCGCCGACGCAGGGGCGTGAACAGCGCGGCGATCGCCAGCGTCGAGGCCACAATCGCC
>Ga0137368_10000344_pt1 | contig 42749 bp, 47 predicted proteins | sample SagtaG_13_FD_104917 | JGI IMG/M metagenome (GOLD analysis project Ga0137368, IMG submission 104917) | Vadose zone soil microbial communities from Sagehorn Ranch, Mendocino, California, USA - Sage1_L_100_16 metaG | ecosystem: Environmental > Terrestrial > Soil > Vadose zone | place: USA...
CTTCTGGCTGCTGACTTCTGACTTCTACACATGAGGAGCAAGTATGGCTTCTAATCTGTTCGACATCAGCGGCCGGGTCGCGATGATCACCGGCGGCGGGCGCGGGCTGGGTGCGGCGCTGGCAAGCAGCTTCGCCGCGGCGGGCGCGCGTGTAGTGATCGGCGATCAGGACGAGCAAACCGCGCAGGAAAGCGCCGCGGGGATTTGTGCGCGCGGTGACGTGGCGCTCGCTGCGCGCTGTGATATCACCGATGAACAGGAGGTGCATGACCTGGTCGATCTCGCCGTTCAGACGTACGGCCGGCTTGACATTTTGGTGAATAACGCCGGTATTAACATCCCCAAGCCGGCGGAGGATCTGGCGCTGGATGAGTGGAACCGCATCATTGGCGTCAATCTGACCGGCACGTTCATCTGCTGCCAGATCGGCGGCATGGTCATGCTGCGCCAGGGTGAAGGCTGCATCGTCAATATCTGCTCGATCCACGGCCACGTCGGCAGCTACGTGCATAAGGCCGCCGCCTACAACGCCAGCAAGGCCGGGATGATCAACTTGACCCGCTCACTCGCGCTCGAATGGGGCGAGCGTGGCGTGCGGGTGAACGGCATTTCGCCCGGCCCACTGCGCACCGAGCTGATGGCCAAGCGGCTCGAGAACCCCGACTATGTTCGTAAGCTGATGGAGCGGCCGGCAATCAAGCGGATCGGCGTGCCCGAAGATATCGTCGGCGCCGCGATCTTCCTGGCGTCGCCAGCCGCGGCCTGGCTCACCGGCCAGATTCTTGCCGTCGATGGCGGTTGGCTTGCCGCCTAGATCACTGCAGATTCACCGGGTACCCTCTGGGTGTGGGTACCCGATTGTAGATTGCAAACTGTGTCTAGCTTATATCAATCATCTCCGCACTCCTGACTCCTGGCTTCTTGCTTCTACTGCAGGCGACTCTTCGCGCTCCGCTAGCGCCGCAGCTTCGGCCGCGACCTGGCGCAGGGCTGCCCGCAGCTCGGGCGGCTGGCGAATAACGAATGGGCACTTCAACATCAGAAGCATGCGCGCCATCCAATCGAGGCGTTCGACATGCGCGCGCATCACCACCCCGCTCGGCGCCTGCTCGAGCAGCCCGTTGCCAGGCGGAATACGTCGCTGCGCCTCGGCCAACGTTGTTTCTAGTAATACCTCGATCTGCCAGCCCCACGGCGCAGTCGCCAACGACTGAAGCACTTGTTTGAGACTATCAGACTCCGGCGGGCGGGCGAATGTTTCGGTCTCGAGTTCGGCGGAGAGCACACGGTCGAGCCGAAAGACGCGCACTGCGTTACGTAGGTGGCACCATCCAATGGTGTACCAGCGCTCCCAGTGATAAACCACACCATAGGGGTCGAAGCTGCGCGCGGTTTCTTCGCGGTGCGATTGATAGCGTAGGTGCACGCGGCGCGTCTGTTGCGCGGCCATGCTGAGACACATAAGGATTTCGCCCTGTGGCTGGGGCGCCGACGGCGTGGGACTAAAGGAGACCACCGCCTGAACCGCCTGCACTCGTTCACGTAGGCCCTGTGGCAGAACTCGCTCGATCTTCGCCAGTGCTCCCTCGATCGCCAGGGCATCGGCGGCAATGCCTTGACGCCGCGCGGCGATCAGGCTGAGGGTGATCGCCAATGCCTCGTCGTCGGTCAACATCAGCGGCGGCAGCTTGAAACCCGGTCGTATGCGATAGCCACCATACGGTCCGTAGATCGCTTCGATCGGAATGCCAAGATCCTGCAGCATCGTAATGTAGCGCCGCACAGTCCGGCGGTCGACCTCCAGGCGCGCGGCAAGCTCTGATCCACTCAGGCTCGCACGGGCCTGCAGCAGCTCAAGAATCGTCAGAACGCGGGTGGTCGGCTGATACATCTTTTTCTCATTCTATTATCTTCGAGCGTTTCTTTATCTTCTTTCTGTTCTTCATTTTTCGCTCTACGAGCGAAAAATGAAGAACAGCGAACATTGGGAGGTGCCATGCTGCCGCAGGCAAGGTCGTCTGCAACGCGAGCGATTGCGTAAATCATGTCGATAAGGGCGCATTATACCCTAATCACCTGGTAGACTGAACAGGTGCTCGCGATGCAATGCCATCCATTGCATAGATTCATCCGTATCTTGTTGATAAATAGGACTTACACATATGAAACAGCGGTTGTGTGGACCAGTGTTGCGCCTGTGCTGCACGATGCGCACTTCTTGAGGAGATCGCCATGGCGAACTATACCAAACCAGCGGATGCCGAACTTCGGCAGCAACTGTCGCCCGAACAATACAAAGTGACACAGCAAGAAGGCACCGAGCGACCCTTTGCCAATGCCTATTGGGACAATAAGCACCCCGGTATCTATGTGGATATCGTCTCTGGAGAACCGTTATTCAGCTCGCTTGATAAGTATGACTCAGGGACCGGCTGGCCGAGCTTTACCAAGCCCTTGGAGCCAGACAATATTGCCACCGACACCGACCGCAAATTGTTCATGACCCGCACAGAAGTACGATCCAAACATGCCGATTCCCATCTAGGGCATGTCTTTGACGACGGCCCGGCCCCCACCGGCCAACGCTATTGTATGAACTCGGCCGCGCTGCGATTCATACCAGTGGAGCGCTTGGAGGAAGAAGGCTACGGGGAATATCTATCGATGTTCCCATAGATCGGGAGGGGCGCGATGTACCAAACAGATATGTACGAAGGCATGCTCGCGGAAACCGTCTCGATGCCCGGCAATCATGGAGAGCTGATCAATGCGTATCTTGCGCGGCCCATGGGGGCTGGGCCGTTCCCAGGGCTGGTGTTGGTTCACCATCTGCCTGGTTGGGATGAATGGTACCGCGAGGCCACTCGCAGGTTCGCCCACCATGGCTATGTGGCTATTTCACCCAATCTCTACTATCGCGACGGCCATGGGACTCCCGAGGATGTGGCGGCCAAAGTGCGCGCGGCGGGCGGCGTGTCCGACGATCAAGTGCTGGGCGATCTTGCGGGAGCGATGCAGTACCTGCGCTCGCTGCCCTATTTCGCGGGCAAAGTAGGGGTTTTTGGCACCTGCTCAGGCGGCCGCCATGCCTTCCTCGCCGCATGCCGGGTGCAGGGGTTCGATGCTGCCGTCGACTGCTGGGGCGGGGGAGTGGTGATGGCACAATCGGACCTCACGCCCAAGCGGCCGGTCGCCCCGATCGACTATACCAAAGACCTGTCATGCCCGCTGCTAGGCCTCTTTGGCGATGAGGATCACAGCCCCACACCGCAACAAGTGGCCCAACACGAGCAAGAACTCAAGCGGCAGGGCAAAACCTACGAGTTCCATATGTATCCGAAAGCCGGCCATGGCTTTTTCTACTATCACCGGCCGAACTATCGGCCGGAGCAGGCAGTCGACGGCTGGCAGAAGGTGTTCGCTTTTCTTGAAACCTATCTCGGAACGCCGGCGCAGTCAGCCTAGAATATCGGTCAAGAATCCACGAATTGCACGAATATAGGCGAATATTTTGTACTATGTTCGTGTAGATGAGCATTATTCGCGGTTAGCTTCCGAATACTTGACCAGCGCTCTAGCCGATCATAAGGAGTGCGATCGATGTGTACGATGATTGTTCAGCAAGTGGCGATCGACGGCAGCGGCAAGGGAACAAGCGGGTGGTTCACTTTACGTCAGGCGAACGTGTCGTATGACCATCCGTTCCATGCGCCGTTGGAACATGCGCTGAACATCGATTTCGTGAATGAGGCGCAGGGGCCGGGGGCGCGGGTCGCAGTGGAACTTAGTGCCGCGTCGGCCCGAACGCTGGTCGAGACGATCCTCGCGGTGTTAGATCGGGCTGCGGCAGGCGGACACCTGGAGCCAGTAGCAAGCGATGCCTCACGTTGATACGGCGACCCTATAGTGCGTCAATGCTGGCGGCCGTACAGACCCGATTCCGCCCATCTGCTTTCGCTTGATAGAGCGCGGCATCAGCCTGTTGTAACAGCGCATCGAGCGTGGCGACATCTGTCGACTCGATGCTCGCTACACCAAAGCTAGCAGCCAACTCAACCTGTCGGCCGTCCTCCAAGAGTAGCGGTGTTGCACGAATGCTCGCGCGCACCCGATCAGCAACCATGGCGGCCTGGGCAAGCGTGGTCTCTGGCAGCACGATCAACAGCTCCTCCCCGCCCCAGCGCCCAACGATATCATATGGCCAGACATTTTGCACCACGGTTGCAGCGATCAGGCACAGCCCCTGGTCGCCGATGTGGTGACCGTAGCGGTCATTGACCTGCTTGAAGTGATCGACGTCAAGCAAAACCACACTCAGGCTCGTTCCGTTGCGCTGCGCCCGAACCAATTCACTGTTGGCGTTCGCGGTGAGCGCGCGGCGGTTCCTCAACCCGGTCAGGCTATCGGTATCGCGCGCCTCGCGTAGCCGCATCTCAAGATCGACGATGCGCGACCCGATCGCAATGCGTGCACGCAGTTCGTTCGTATCACAAGGCTTGGTCAGGTAGTCGTCTGCGCCAGCATCCAAACCGGCGACCACATCGGTCAGATCACCCTTTGCGGTCAGCAGCACGATATAGGTGTAGCCTGGCAGATTCGCACCACGGATGCGACGAATCAGCCCTGGTCCATCGAGGGTCGGCATCATCCAATCGGTGATAACAATCGAGATCGCTTCCTGTTGAAGCAAACTCCAAGCCAGCTCGCCATTTGCCACATCGCGCACATCATAGTCTAGGCGCGCGAGTAGGGCGCGTAGCAGGCGGCGCTGGAAGGGGTCATCATCCACTATCAAGATTTTCATTGTCGACCTCGGGTACGCGCATGCAAACATGGTATGAGCGCAGATATGAGATACGATACGTTGTGCGTGGTGCAAAATCAATGCGTACGATTGAGCAAATTGATACCAGATTACGATCGGCGCGTCGCAGGGGTTGATCTGCTACAATAGCTGCGAGCCGGTATCGTAGAAGGAACGTATCTGTGATGATCGACAGAGCGATGGATCGGATCATCGAACGGGTGATTGCCTGGGGAGAAGCGCGGCCCGATATTCGGGCGGCTTTCATTGTCGGCTCGCGTGCCCGGGCCGACCATCCTGCGGATGAGTGGTCGGATTTAGACGTCGTGATCGTGGCGGATGATCCGCAGCCATACCTTGCATCAGCCGAATGGCTCTCGGCGATCGGGGATGCGCGGCTGACCTTTCTCGAACCAACCGCGGTTGGCGGCTTGACCGAACGGCGCGCGCTGTTCGATGGCGGGCTCGACGTCGATTTCACGTTTATTCCGACCGGGTACATTCAGCACATGCTCCAGCATGCGCTCCCGGTAGAAGTTGCGCGGGTATTTCAGCATGGCGTGCGGATCTTATTTGATAAAGATGCGGCGATCGCTGGCCTCGTGCATGCACCGCCTTCCGAACAGCCGCGCCTCAAGCTGCCGACATCGGCGGAGTATGGCGAACTCGTCAACGACTTTTTGTATCATGCGATCTGGGTCGCGAAGAAACTGCGCCGTGGCGAAGTATTCGTTGCCAAAACAAGCTGCGACATCCATATGAAGTGGTTGCTACTTCGCTTGATCGAATGGCATGCACAGGCGATCAACGGTCCCGTATATCAGACATGGCACGCGGGCCGTTTTCTCGAACAGTGGGCCGATCCGCGGATCATAGCCGATCTGGGCAGCACGTACGCGCAGTACGATGCCGCGGATGTTCGTCGCGCTTTATATGCAAGCCTGCGAGTTTTTCATTGGATTGCACTTGAGGCAGCCGATCACTTGCAATACGAATATCCACACGATGCTCACGCATACGTCGAGACCTGGCTCAACGCCCAGCTGCCTAAGGAAACCCAGCAGCACAATATACGAGCATGATCTATCTCATCATTTCGACGACATCTATAAGAGGTTTGGGCTTTAGATTTGTCGAAACAGGTCATTTTTCGAGTGATTCTTGGCACGCGTCGTGATAGATAGTCACAGTACACCTGATGATTGCGGCGGTCATCCTGGCCACGCTGGTAGCGTTGCTGTTTGGCCTCACGCCGTACCCTTTTCCTCACGGCTGCCAAATGGCGGCCGTTTCTTCTTTGCTCGACGATTTAGAGTGCGTCGATATAGTCTTTGGCCTCTTTCAATCCCGCGCCGGTAATCTCGCGATACAGCTTGATCGCCTGGATCTTCTGGCCCTGGAGCGCCAGCGCGTGTACTTCAGCCAGATCGCCGCTTCCTATTGGTGCTGGCTTGGCCGCGGGCAGCGGACCACCCGACTCCAGAGCATCGACATAGTCTTTGGCTTCTTTCAATTCTACGCCGGTCAGCTCACGATAGACCTTGATCGCCTGGATCTTCTGGCCCTGGAGCATGAGCCGATGCACTTCCTCCAGGCCACCGGCCGGTGGCGCGTCGATACTCACGGTCAGTTCCGGCGCCGCACCAGTCTGCTGCCAGCTCTCGACGTAGTCTTTGGCCTCTTTTAACCCCAGGCCGGTCAGCTCGCGCACATGCTTGATCGCGGCGATTTTATTGCCGCCGTCGATCAAGGCGCGAATCGCGGCTCGCTCCGCATCGGGAATATCGGTGACGCTATGGTAGTGCACGTTTGGCGCCGCGGCCGCGCGATCGAGCGAGCTACCCCAGCTGCGCTGGAGCATCATGGCGACCGTGCCGATCAGTACTAACACGACGACGCCTAGGATGATTAAGGTCGTGGTGTCCATAGGTTGCTCCTCTTTATTTAGACCCTATGCGGTTGCCCTTTCGCGCGGTTTTTGCCTTCGGCACGCTCCCCTTCGACAAGCTCAGGAACCGCAACCGCGGCACTTTATGTTTAATGTTTTGGTTTTTGCCCTCGTAGAGCGCAAAAACCAAAAAAGGAGAATGAGAAAAGCTGCTTCTTTGCGTTCTCAGTGGCCTCTGTGGCTCGATCTCAGCGTTCGACCGGGCGAATGCTGACAAGGTTGCTATGAAACGTGCTCTGCCCAGCCAGGTCAGCCAGCGCGTCGGACGTCGTCCAGTTGATGTTGCGTTGGCCGGGCGCTAGCCGGGCCCATGGTCCTTTTGGCGCTACCGCCACGCCCACCGGCACGTCGTCGGTAACCACAGCGCGCAGCTCGCATGCGCCGCGCGCGCTCTCGACCAGCACCATGCCGCCGTCGGCGATGCCGCACGCCAGCGCGTCAGCCGGGTGGATCTCGACGAATGGCGTGCCTTCTTTCGCCATCAGGCTCGGCTGGTTCGCAAAGCTGCTCGAGACATAGTGATGAGAAGCACCCGAGATCAGCACTAGTGGCGAGTCCGTAGTCCGTAGTCCGTAGTTCGTAGTTTGTCGATTATCGTCCTCTGTAACTGACAACGGACTGCGGACAACTGACGCATCGCGGAACTCGTCTGGGGGTCGGTACTGCGGCAGTGGGTCGATGCCGTGGTCGCGCATGGCCTCGCAGCGCAGCTCGGCTTTGCCCGAAGGCGTCGGAAAGCGGCCGTCGGCGAAAGGCACGCCGTTTTCGGGTGTGAAGCTGAGCGGCACGGTGCCTTCGTGCTGTAAGCGCTCGAGCGTGATACCGGCCAGATGCTGGTTGCTCGCACGGGTCGCGTCGAGCACGCCGCGGATGGCCTCCTCGCCGCTCTCGCGCAGCCAGGGTTCATTGTAGCCCATGGCCGCGGCTAGGAGTCGCATCACATCCCAGTTGCTCTTGGCCTTGCCCAATGGCGCGATCGCCGGGTTGTTGTATTGTAAGTTGCGATGCCCATACGCTTTATGCAGATCGACGTGCTCGAGCTGGCTCGTCGCCGGCAGCACGATGTCGGCATAGCTGGCAGTATCGGTCATGAACAGCTCATGCACGACGGTGAACAGGTCGTCGCGCATCAGCCCCTGCGCGATCAGACCAGCGTTCGGTGCGGAGGTGGCCGGGTTGGCCGCAAAGACGTACAGCGACTTGATCGGCGGGTCCTGGGCTTCGCCCATCAGCGCCGCGCCGAGCCGGTTCATGTTGATCGCGCGCGGGGTTGGCGGGCACGCCGAGGCATGCCCGACTACCTCGGCGTTCCAGCGCACATAGCCGCTGGCGCTATAGCCGAGCCCGCCGCCGCGCAGCCCGTACTGGCCGACCACAGCGGGCAAACAGCACAGCGCCCGGAAGGTCTGGCCGCCGTTGCCATGGCGCTGCACGCCGTCGGCGGTTTTCAGCAGCGCGGGCTTGGTGGTGGCGTAACGCCGCGCCAGATCGACGATCGTCTCGGCTGGCACACCGGTGATCTCGGCCACGCGCGCGGGCGGGTACGCGCTCGTGCGCTCGCGCAGCTCACGCCAGCCGATGCTGTAGGCTTCCAGCCATGCCTCGTCGTGCAGGTTCTCGGCGAAGATCACATGCATCAGCCCGAGCGCCAGCGCGCCGTCGGTGGCCGGGCGCGGGCGGATATGCTCGTCGGCGCTACGCGCGGTCAGCGTGCGGCGTGGATCGATCACCACCACATACGCGCCACGCTTCTGAGCCTGGCGCAGCAGCGGCATAAAGTGTGGCCCGGTGCTGGCTGGATTATGGCCCCAGATCAGCACCAGCCGGCTGTGCAGCACGTCGGCTGGGTCAGGCGCCCAGCGCACTCCTAGAGTCGACTCGACCGCCAGTTCAGCCGCCGCGCAGCAGATCGCCCGGTCGAGCCCGCTGGCGCCCATGCGGTTCCATAGCCGCGCGTTGCAGATCCCAAGCTGGAGCAGGCCGAGCGTGCCACTATAAGAGTAGGGCAGGATCGCCGCCGCCGTATGCTCGGCGATGATCGCCTTCCAGCGGGTCGCAATCTCGTCGATCGCCGACCCCCACGAGATGCGCTCCCAGATTCCGCTGCCCTTCGGGCCAACGCGCCGCAGTGGGTCGTGCAGCCGGTCGGGCGCATAGACGCGCTCAAGATACGGGCGCACCTTGGCGCACAGCCATCCCTGTGTGATTGGGTGGTGCTTATCGGCATAAAAGCGCACCGCCTTGCCGTCGCGCACCTCGGTGAGTGTAGCGCACGTATCCGGGCAGTCGTGCGGGCAGGCGCCGCGCACGAGCGTCGGGTTGGCTTCGGTGGTCATAGGTTATCCTTTTCATGGCGGGCGCCAGATGTATCAACAGCAGGAGTTACGCGGTTGCCTCGACGATCTGTTTTAAGCCTGCGGCAGCATGGTACTTCACGATTCAATGTTTTTCGTTTTTGCGCTCTACGAGCGCAAAAACGAAAAACGATAAAAATAGAGTACCACTCTGCCGAAGGCTATGAAGGCATTTGGTCGCCACTGCGTAAGCCCTGCCAATAAGAACTCATTGATTGTAGCCGATTGTATCATTCCCGAGAACGGCTGGCAATTAGGCCAATTTGACGCTGCCCATTCACGCTGTTATAATCCCGCGCAACAACCAAGCGCCACGATACGGTGCGCCATGCCCGGATGCACGGCGCGCAATGGGGGAAGCCGGTTTCAGTCCGGCGCTGTCCCGCAACGGTAGGGAGCCACGCTTTTTACGCGCGCTCCGAGCCCGATAACCCGCCGTATCGCATCCCGTTTGTTCCCTCGTGGAGAAGGGAAGGGAGACGTGGTCCTTTTGGGGCATCGCCTTCTTTCCTCTTCAGTCAGCGCTGAAGAGGATTTTTATGCCCTTCGAGCCGCGCTAGAGAGATTGGAAGCGTATCGAATCAGGAGCTCCTATGGTTATGCCATCCAACCGTCCGGATGATCAGTCGGTTGAAATCGACAGCGCCGACCAGGCCGTGGCGGACGATACGACGCGGCAGAGTTCGCCCCCGGCTGCGGAGCCGCGCCGCGCGCGCAACCGCCGGGCCAACCAGCAGAAAGGCCTGGTGATCGTCAATACCGGCAATGGCAAGGGCAAAACCACCGCCGCGCTCGGCATCCTCACCCGCGCATGGGGCCGCGATATGCGCCTCGGCGGCATCCAGTTCTTCAAGCACGAGAATGCTCATTTCGGCGAGCTGCGCGCGATGGAGCGCATGGGCATCGAGTTGACGCCGATGGGCGATGGCTTCACCTGGACCAGCCGCGACCTCGACGAGACCCAGGCCAAGGCGCTGCACGGCTGGCAGACCGCCAAGCAGAAGATTGCCAGCGGCGACTATGATATTTTCTTGCTCGACGAGTTTACCTATGTCATGCACTTCGGCTGGCTCGACGCCGACGAGGTGGTGGCTTGGCTGCGCGCTAACAAGCCGCCGATGCTGCACCTAATCATCACCGGGCGCGATGCACCGGCCGCGCTGATCGCCTTCGCCGATCTCGTCACCGAGATGCATGAGATCAAACACCCGTTCAACGAGCAGGGCATCCACGCGCAGAAGGGGATCGAATTTTAAAACTGTACAGGGCTTCATCCACAGATGACACAGATTTCGCAGATTATTTTCGCCAATAGTAGCCATATCTGTGCAATCTGTGCAATCTGTGGATAATAGCTCCTCGGCACGAGTACTTGTGATTGGAGGCCTGCCAGGTGAACCAGCTTCTATCGACCACAATCGAGTGGTGATCGACGGCTTTATCTCTGGTGCGGCCGCGCTGATTGCGCAGCGGCTGGCGCCGGCCGTGCAGCCATACCTGATCGCCGGGCACCGCTCGCTCGAGCGCGGGCACCAGGCGGTGTTCGAGCAGCTTGAGCTGAGCCCGCTGCTCGACCTCGATCTGCGGCTGGGCGAAGGCACTGGCGCGGTGCTCGGCCAATCGCTGTGTATCGCCGCGTGCAAGCTTCTCGATGAGATGGCCACCTTCGCCGACGCGGGCGTTACGGAGAAGGCGTGACAAGATGACAAGATGACAAAGTGATCAGCTACACTTATCTTGTCATCTCCATTTGATACAGGAGCGGAAACGAGCGTGGAATCTCGAATATCTACATATCCGATCACTCTCACCTCTTTGATTGGCGCGCCGGTGGTTGTGGTTGGCGGCGGCGCAGTCGGCGAGCGCAAGGTGCGCGGGCTACTGGCGGCCGGCGCGGCGGTGCGGCTGATCAGCCCTGCCGCCACCGAGCAGCTGCAATCTTGGGCCGCCGCAGGCCAGATCAGCTGGGAGCAGCGCAGGTATGCTGCCGGCGACCTAGAAGACGCGCGGCTGGTGTTTGCCGCCACCAATCAGCGCGCGGTCAACGCGCAGGTAGCCATTGACGCGGCGGCGCTAGGACTGCTGTGCAATGTCGCCGATACGCCGGCCGAGGGCAGTTTTCATCTGCCGGCGGTCTATCGCGGCGATGGTGTGACGATCGCCGTCAGCACCGATGGCGCCAGCCCGGCGCGCGCGGTGGCGTTGCGCGATGCGATCGCCGCTTGGCTCAGTCAGGAGCCCAACGCGGATCAGTAATGGTTCAATCCACAGATTGCGCAGATACCACAGATTTAGATTTTTACCGATATGCTGTCTATGTAATCTGCGTAATCTGTGGATTGGTGAGTACTATGACTACAACTCCTCGCCTCATGATCGCCGCGCCCATGAGCGGCAGTGGCAAGACCACCGTCACCGCCGGGTTGATCGCTGCGTTAGCGGCGCGCAGGCTGCGCGTGGCGCCCTTCAAGGTTGGGCCTGACTATATCGACCCGAGCTACCACCGGCGCGCGGCCGGGCGCGCCTGCCACAATCTCGACACGTGGATGCTGGCCGAGGATCAGGCCGTCGCGCTGCTGGCGCGGCACACGCAGGGTGTCGACCTGGCGCTCATCGAAGGCGTGATGGGCCTATTCGACGGCCTGTCCGGCAGCGACGACACCGGCAGCGCTGCGCATCTGGCGCGCCTGACCGGCACGCCGGTGCTGCTGGTACTCGATGCAGGAGCGATGGCACGCACCGCCGCCGCGCTAATTCAGGGTCTGCGCGATTTCGATCCACGCGTGCGCCTGGCTGGCGTTATCTTGAATCGCGTTGGCGGCGCGGGCCATGCCGCGATCATACGCGAGGCGCTGGACGACAGCGTGGGCGTACCAGTGGTTGGCTTCATCGCGAACCACGAGTCACTGCACCTGCCCGAGCGCCATCTTGGTCTGATCCCAGCCACCGAGCCTGGCCAATGGGATGTCTGGCTCCAGTATGTCCGCGCCCAAGTTGAGGCGACTGTCGACCTTGATCAGGTGATTGCCATCGCGCAGTCAGTTGTTCCGCTGGCAGGTTCTGTCAATTTACCTAGCGCGTTACCGCCGCGGCGCCTTGTCACCCCAACAATCGCGGTCGCGCGCGACGCGGCGTTCAGTTTTTTATATGAAGATAATCTCGATCTGCTGCGCGATGCTGGCGCGCGGATTGAATTCTTCAGCCCTTTGACCGACCCGGCTCTTCCGCCAGGTACTTGCGCGCTCTATCTGTGCGGTGGTTTCCCCGAGCTGTATGCTGGCGAGTTAGCGGCCAACGAGGCCATGCGCCGCGCTCTTCGCACTGCGGCGGTGGATGGGATGCCAATCTATGCCGAGTGCGGCGGGCTGATGTATCTGGCCGAAGCGATCGTCGATCAGCAGGGCGCGATGCACCCGATGGTCGGCGCGCTGCCAGGCGCATCGCACATGACCGGCCGCCTGAGCATGGGCTACCGCACAGTGCAGGCGCTGCACGATGGCTGGCTGTGGCGGGCTGGCGAGCAGGTTCGCGGCCATGAGTTTCACTACTCGGCCTGGACCGGACTGGATGGCCGAGCGCGATCGGCTTATATTGTGCTGCCTGGCGCCGTACAGCCAGCGCCACGCGTCGAAGGTGCGCAGATTGGTTCTATCTTCGCCTCGTACATTCACCTGCACTTCCGCAGCTTTCCCATCCTGGCTCAGCGCTTTGCTGAGGCGGCTGCCCGCCACTTCGTGCGATTGGGCGCCAATGAGAACAAGCGGGTATACTGAAGGCGAATACTTCATCACTGTTCTAGTGCAGTTCCAAGCAAGGTTATCGGTGATGGGTTATTGGGCATCAGAACGCCTATAACCTATTGCCTATGACCTATCGCCCGCACTGAAAGCGCACTAGGAACCGCCTAGCGACTAAAGCCACAAACCCGATTGCAAAAGCCTGGAACTGATTTGTAACTTGCGCATGGACACTAGCATCACAGCATGTGACCAATGCGTTGTTTCAACATTTCCGCGAAACCGCACGCGGCGCGCTGATCGAAACAGTGGCGTTACGGTCGGACAGGCGATGCAATGGCTGCGTCGGCTGCGACTTATAAGGTGAGAATGATGGATGTGATTCTGCTTGGCCCTCCCGGCGCAGGTAAAGGCACTCAGGCGTTGGTGATCGAGCAGCAAGTTGGTCTAACACATGTATCAAGCGGCGATCTCTTCCGCGCCACGATCAAGCAGGGCACGCCGCTGGGGCTTCAGGCGCAAGGCTTTATGGATCGCGGCGAGCTGGTGCCGGATGAGTTAGTTATTGGCATGATTGTCGAGTGGGTTGGCTGCGCGGATTGCGACGACGGCGTGCTGTTCGACGGCTTCCCGCGCACCGCGGCGCAGGCGATCGCACTCGATGCCGCGCTGGCCAAGCATCGGCGGCAGATCGATTATGTCCTGTTCTTGGATGTGCCGAACGATGTGTTGCTGCGGCGCCTGGCCAGACGCCAGATCTGCGCGGGCTGCGGGGCGATCCACAATAGCTCCTCGTTCCCATCTCGGCAAGCGGGCGTCTGCGACACATGTGGCGGCCGGCTCTATCAGCGCGCCGACGATACGCTCGAGACCGCACGCCACCGCCTGGAAGTGTATTTCGCCCAGACACTGCCGCTGATCGAGTATTATCGCCGGCAGGGCAAGCTCATCCAACTCGACGGTCAGCGCGACATTGCGCAAGTCTCCGAAGCGATGCTCGAGTCATTGGGCTTGCTGCAGGCGATTGAAGTATCGGCGCTGATGAAATCACATGCTGCGGCGATCGAGCGCGGCGCGGCGTTCGCATAAGTAGAGAAGATATGTTCACCTTGTATGTGTAGATCTTCTCTTACAAGCAGAAAGACACGGCTATCATAAGCCTATCGTCGGGATGCCGGAAGCCGCCATCTACTGCCGGCATCAGCCGTCGCTCTCGTAGCTTGCGGCACAGGAGCAGGAAGGAGCCGGATCATGCAGGTTTCTGATTGTATGAGTACGCCCCCAATCACAATTGGTCCCGACAGCGTCTATCACAAGGCCCTGAAGCTGCTTCAGGCGAATGGGCTGCACCATTTGCCGGTAGTCGACACACATGGCAAGCTGGTTGGCATCATCGCCGAGCGCGATCTGCTGCTGGCCGCATCGCACTATGTCCAGAATCCCGTCGATGTCGCCGAGGTGATGCACCGCGAGGTGATTACGGCAACTTCCGACATGCAGATGGCGGAAGCGGCGACGCTGATGGTCGATCACAAGATTGGCAGTTTGCCGGTAGTCGACGCGGAGCGTCGCTTGGTCGGCATTATCACCGAAAGCGATGTGTTCAGGGCATTTATTGAAGTGCTGCGCGAGCGCGCCGAGTTGAAGGCTTTACAGATCTGAAGTTCCAACACAGTCGATCGATGCCAGTGTCGCCAGGCTGATATTTGCGCCACACACGATCACGGCCGCCCGTCGACCGCGCACAAGCTCCTGTCGCTTCAGCAACCCCGCCAGTGCCACTGCGGCCGCCCCCTCGATCTGATAGTGCAGCCGTGCGATGCCAAGAAGGCACATTTTGAATATGATGTGGTGAATCTTCAAGCAAGGAAGGGCGCTATGTCGGAACCACGAGATTGGAACGCCGAGGTCATCGCCGAATTTCGCGCCAACAAGGGCGAAGTCAAGGCGCCGTACGACGATCCACCGCCGATGCTGCTGATTCACACTATCGGCGCGAAGACTGGCAAGGAACATATCGTTCCGATGCGAGCCATGCCAGATGGCGAAACGCTCTACGTCTTCGCGTCAGCCCACGGCAGCGACAGGAACCCCGACTGGTACTACAACATCGTCGCCAACCCCGACATCACGATCGAGAAGGGCACCGCGACCATCCCCGTCCGCGCGACCGAGATCGTTGGAGCGGAGCGGGACGTCATCTTCGCTCGGCAAGCTGCCAGATTCCGAGTCTTCGCGGAGTACCAGCGCAAGCTCAAGCGGGCAATCCCGGTGATCCGCCTCGATCGCCGCACTATCTGACAGCAACATAACATGCGCTTGAGCGGTCACGCAGTTTCCGCTCTCGCTTGCCCAACGGCACAATAATCAGCAACTCTTCTCCGACCACTATCTGAATGTCACTTTGCCGCAGCGCCCCGAGTGGAAGCTGCTCGCCCACGACGCCGCGCGGGCGCTCGCCGCAATCGCCCCGATCGTCCGTGCCTACGTGCCCAGCGACAACGAGGCGCAAACCGAGCGCGATGTGCCGCTCTGTCAGAATATGATCACAATGAGTTTTAAAATCATTACGATAACGGCAGGCTTCGACTTTGTAAATGAGTATAGGATCGAAACCACAGACCTGACAACGGCCATCATCAATCGGCGCCGACTGGGAGCTACGATGTGGGCCGAACAATCGCTTTCGTGTGCTCTACCGTATCGCGGACACCGGGCATGAAATCTACGTGCTAGCGGTTGGTATCAAAGATGGCAATCACCTCTTGATCGGTGGGGAGGAGTTCAAACTATGAAAATCGCACCAGTCGCAGATATCAAGGCCCACCTCAGCAGCTATCTCGAGCAGGTCGAAAACGGCCCGGTGATTATTACCAAGAACGGTCGGCCAGTCGCTGCGCTTGTAGCCATTACCGACGACGACGAGCTGGAGCGCCTGGTGCTGGCCCACACGCCACGCCTTCGCCAGTTGCTGGATGAGGCCGCCGAACGTATCAAGCGCGACGGCGGTATTCCTCACGACGAGTTCTGGCAGCAAGTGGCCGAAGAGTCAGAAGCATCAGAATAAACGTTGTTTGTCCCCACGTTCTAACGAGCGAACGGCTGTTTGCAGTGTTTGCAAAAGGTCGCGTCGCGCCGCACATATCCGCCGCAGGCGCCACAGCGCCAGCCGCTGCCATCCGACACGATCGCGCTATGCGCCTCTGGCTCAGGTGGTGGGCCAGCCGCCTGAAGCAGCCGCTGAACGATCTGCGATGCCTCATATTTGACTGTCAGCGTCGTTGCGATGTAGAGGAAGCTGCTCAGGAACAGCACTAACACCAGCGGGAAATGTACGATCAGCGCCCAGGCCCAGAGAAACGCCACTTGGCCAAGTGCAAGCAACAGATACGCGGTCGCGAGCCGTAGTGTGAGATCGATCCGCGTGCCGGCCGGATCGATCCGTAGAACACCGCGCGTGTGTAGGCGGAACCGCCGATTCGCGATCGGTCCGTTGAGCGTGAAGCTGTCGCCAGCGAACTGGCCTTCATAACGCGCATCACTTGAGAACCAGCCGGGCGCCGGCGCAGCGTTGAGGCGCTCGATCGTCGCGGCCAATTGCGCGCCGACGGTCGCCTGATCGAGTGGCGAGACAATCACCCGATGATCATACGGAATGAGCCACGACAGCAGTGGCTGTGTCGAGTAAACAAGCGGATGAGATGAGGATATCATATATTTCTTTCACACGCTGGCAAAACATAGATACGTAAACGAACGCGCACATACTATATACGCCGATCAACCGCGCCAGGTAGCAGGATGCAACGCGCGCATCGACGCTTAACAGCTTTGGGTACGCGCTAAACGAGCCAACGACTGTACACGAGCTCAATACTTGGGCGTGACGAGGGGCTGCTGGATACGGCCGTATCCAGCAGCCCCTTTTGTTTGCTCCGCACCTGTTCTATCACAACCTTGTGAATCAGCTTCATCTATGCAGCTATCAATTCCCGCACATGAGCAATCTCGTTTGCGCGGATTGGACGTACCTGTTCCGCAGGAAGCGTAACAACGGCAACTGTATCACCGCTGAGAGTCATGAATTCGACGGTATACCCCTTTGCATAGCTTGTCCCGAATGATGTGTCCTCGACTGCTGTGACCTCGTGTTCAGCCGCATGCTGACGGAGCGCATCAGCCAGGATCTCTCAGGTATCCACGGTAAAGCCGAAGCGCAGAAAAAAGGCAGCCTTACCCCGCCCAGCGCGATGCGTGATCGAGAGCAGATACGCTTAGCGCCGATACGCCTTCCCGGAAGTTCGCGAAGCAGCGATGTTTCGGCGATTCGCCGCGATCTTCAAACTTCCGGGAAGGTGGCTTGTCCCTTTCAGCCTCGCTTATGCTACCCCGCGCGCAATCGTCACCATCTCGATCCCCAGCAGGCGCGCCAGTTTCTCGATCCGGCTGATCTGATGGCCAACTCCGAGCGCGACATGATGCGTCGGCCCCTCCTGGCACCAGCGGTTCATAAACGTCGCCGGGTCGAGCGGATAGCGTAGCCGCGAGTTGGTGTTGCCGATTCGCATTATCGGCCCCGGTATCGACTCGCCCTCGGCCGCGATCATCTTGAGCCGCCCATCGGCGGTCTGAGTCATCCCCAGGACGGTGATCGGCCCATTCTTCACTTTGCACTCAACCGATACACCGCCGCCGCGCTTGCCATGGTACAGCCCCAGCCCGCGCAGCACCGGCTTGGCGTCGCCGATCGCGATATGGGCCGGCCCGTCGTGGCCCATCAGGATGAAGTTCTCCTTGAAGTCCATGGCGTAGAACTCGGTATACGAGCCGCCGCAGCCGAAGCGATCCATGATCATCATGGCCATGCAGGTCTTCAGATCGCCCTCGCCGGCGGCCGGGATGCCGCGCGCCGTCAGCATGGAGTTGCCCATGATCAGCCCGGCGCCCAGGCGCTCGAACTCATTGCCATCCAGCCCACGGTAGTAGTAGGTCAGTCCGTCGAGGTCGAAGTCGGTCGCCAGTTTGTCGAGCCCGACCGCCACGCGCGCCGCCCACTCTAAATCGTCGTCGTCGATCGGGCGGGCGATCGGGTCTTTGCCCGGCTCGGCGAACTCGAACAGCTCGCGCGCCGCGGCCTGCTTGGCCGCAATCTCGTCCGGGGTGGCGGCGTCGACGCGCTGCTGCAGGTCGTCCATTTCGAGCAGCTCGATATGCATGCCGAGCTGCGCATGATGCATCGTAAAGTCGGAGTACATATCGAGCATGCCGGGATAGGTATGGCCCAAAAAGCCGGTGCGGCCATACTGCAGGCTGCGCATCACGCCGGCCGCCTCGCACCACTCGCGGATCTCGCCCCAGGCGCGCACATCGCCGAATAGCATGCCCGACACGACATTGAACTGAATGCTCGATCGAGCGAAGGCGTTCGCGATCTCCGGCACGCAGCAGGCCGAGCAGTTCGAAAGCCACTCGCCCGTGCCGATGTTCTCGTAGTCGAGCGCCGCGACTGGCTGGAGGTTCAGCACCAGCACTGGCGCTTTGCGGCGCTGAACGGCTGGCAGCACTTGCGATGACGTGGCGTAGGTCGCGACATAGCAGACAATCAAGTCCACATTCTCGCGCGCGAACAAGTCGCCGGCCTCGCGCGCGCCCGGCGCCGTATCGACCAGGCCGGCTGAGAAGATGTCGCAGCCGAAGCCCGCGATTGTGCGCTCGACATGGGCCAGGTAGCCGTCCAGCTGGTCCTTGAGGCCTTCAAACTGCGGCCAGTAGGCGGCCAGGCCGATCCCAAACACGCCAATTTTGGCGCGCCGTGGTTGCTTTCGTTCCATCCACGCCTCCTTAATGTAGTTATCCACAAATTACGCAGATAACACAGATTGCATGAGCATATATAATCTGTGTAATCTGTGGATAAGAGCCGAATCTCTGTGTTCTACGCGTTGATCTGCTCGGCGAACTGGAGCTGGTACAGCCGATGGTAGTAGCCGCGCTGCGCCAGCAAATCTTCATGCGTCCCGTCCTCGACCAGACGGCCCTTGTGCATCACAATGATTCGATCGACATCGCGGACGGTCGAGAGCCGGTGCGCGATCACGATCGAGGTGCGGCCATGCAGCAGTCGCGCCAGCGCGGCCTGGATCAGCGCCTCGGTCTCGGTGTCGACGCTGCTGGTGGCTTCGTCGAGGATCAGCAGCACCTCGGGGTTGAAGGCCAGCGCACGGGCGAATGCCAGCAGCTGGCGTTGGCCGACCGACAGGTTCGAACCGCGTTCGCGCACCTCATAGTCGTAGCCGCCCGGCAGCCGCTCGATGAATGGCGCGGCGTTGGCGATCTCGGCCGCGCGGCGCACTTGCTCGTCGGTGATCTCCCGATTGTGCAGGCGGATGTTCGAGGTAATCGTTCCACTGAAGCACACCGGATCCTGCGGCACGGCCGCGATATGGCGGCGCAGCTCGGCCTGGCGCAGCTCGCGAATGTTCATGCCGTCGAGCGTTATCGCGCCGCTCTGGATGTCGTAGAAGCGCGCCAGCAGGCTGATCAACGAGGTCTTGCCCGCGCCGGTCGCGCCGACCACCGCCACCGATTGCCCGGCCGGGATCTTCAGCGAGATCCCGCGCAGCACCCAATCGTCCGTCGTCCGTTGCCCATCGTCCGTTGCCTGTGGTTCGGTGCCATTTGCAACTGACAACGAACCACGGACAACTGAGGCGCGTTCATCCTTCGTTGCGGCATAGCTGAACCACACATCCTTCAGCTCAATCTCGCCGCGCACCGGCTGCGCGAGCTCGCGCGGCTGGGCCGGCTCGGCTACATCGGCCGGCGTGTCGAGAATGCGGAAAATACGCTCCGACGAGGCCATCGCGCTTTGCAGTGTGTTATAGTTCTCGGCGATCTGGCGGATCGGGCCAAACGTCTGGTCGGTATATTGGAAGAACGCAATCAGCATACCAAGCGTCGCCAGGCCGCCCAGCACCACCTGACCGCCCAGGTTGAGCAGCAGCACTGTCGCTGCGACCGACAGGAAGCTGACGGTCGGAAAGAATACTGCGAAGGCCATCAGCGATCGAAACTGCGCCGCGCGGTAGTCGCGGCTAAGGTCGTCGAAGCGGATGCGGCTGCGCTCTTCGCGGTTGAATAGCTGTGTCACCAGAATGCCGGTGATCTGCTCGTTCAGGTAGGCGTTGATCCGCGCCAGCCGCTGGCGCACCGCGCGGAAGGCCGATCGCATCACCCGTTGGAAGAACATCGTCGCCACGCCCATAATCGGCAGCATAATGAAGCTGATCAGCGCCAGCCGCCAGTTCAGCACCAGCATGGTGATCACGATGAATACCAGCCGCGCGCTATCGCCCAGCAGCGACACCAGGCCCTGCGCGAGGAACTCATTCAGCGCGTCGACATCATTGGTCAAGCGCGTGATCAGCCGGCCGACCGGGTTGCGGTCGAAGAACGACAGGCTCATGCTTTGGATGTGGCTGAAGATCCGCATGCGGATGTCGACCATCACCTGCTGGCCGGTCGACTGCATAATATAGGTCTGGCCGTAGCGGCAGGCAAACGCGACCGTCAGCGCGCCCAGGTAGAGCGCGAAGATCGGCAGCATGCCGGCCGGATTGTGCGCCGCGATCGGCCCATCGATTGCGGTGCTGACGAGGTAGGGTGGCAACAGCTCGGCGAACGCCGCGCCAAACAGCAGCCCCATCGCCAGCGCGAGCCGGCGCCAGTATGGCTGTATAAAAACGCCCAATCGCCGCATTAGCCGCGCGTCGTAAGCCTTGCCGAGGATCTCGTCTTCTTCGAAGTTTGACTGAGTCATCGATGCCTCCTATGCGTATCAGGAGTCAGGAGTCAGAAGTCGACACCTATGATTTGTATCAGCAAGCTTCTGAATGCCTATATCTCCGGATTGCGCAATTCTGACTCCTGACTACTCTTCGGTCAGCTCGGCCGCCAGCAGCTCGCGCCGATACATCGCGGCGTAGCGCCCCCCTTGGTTCAGCAGATCGCGGTGCGTGCCCTGCTCGACAATCCGGCCGTTGTGCAGAACGATCGTCCGATCGGCGTCCTTGACCGTGGCAATCCGCTGGGCGATGATAATACTGGTGCGATCCTGCATCACTTCGCGCAGGCCGGCGAGAATCTCGGCGGCGGTATGCGTATCCACACTCGACAGTGCGTCGTCGAGCACCAGGATGGCCGGGTCGCGCAGCACCGCGCGTGCGATCGCGGTGCGCTGCTTCTGGCCGCCAGAGAGCGTCACGCCGCGCTCGCCAATCAGCGTATCCAGGCCCTGCGGGAACTGGTTCAGGTCGTTGCTCAGCCGCGAAAGCGTCACCGCGCGATCGATCTCTTCCTCCGCCGCATCGGGGCGCCCGAACGTGACATTCTCGCGCAGTGGCACGCTAAACAGGAACGTATCTTGCGGCACATAGCCGATTGCATGGCGCAAATCTTCTAGCGGCAATGTGCGGATGTCGTTTCCGTCGATCAGTACCTGGCCCTCGTCGGGGTCGCGCACGCGCGCCAGCAAATTTACCAGCGTGGTCTTGCCCACGCCCGTCGCGCCGACGATCGCTAACGACGAGCCGCGCGGGACGGTGAACGAGATATGGCGCAGCACCCACCCGTCCGTAGTCCGTAGTCCGTGGCCCATGGTCAGTGACGGATGCGCGGCTGCGACGGACAACCGACTACTGACAACTGACTCGCGTTCGTCGTTCGTTGTTCGTTGTTCGTCGGCTAGGGCGTGCTCGAACCGAATCCCCACATCGCGAAACTCGATCGTGCCCGCTATTGCGATATGATCGGGCGCGTCGTCGGGCGAGACGATGTCGGGTTGGCGATGCAGCACTTCGGCGATCCGACCCATCGAGGCGGCGGCCTGTTGGTAGAGATTGACGGTCCAGCCGAGATTGATCATCGGCCACGCCAGGACTGCCAGGTAAGTATTGAACAGCACCAGGTCGCCCAATGTCATCGTGCCGCTGGCGACGAAGCGCCCGCCGACCAGCAGCACCACCGCGCCGGTCACACCCATCACCACCGCGATCGACGGCCAGAGCAGGCCGCTGAGCAGCACGTAGCGCACATTCATAGCGCGGTAGTGCTCATTCTCCTCACGGAACACCTCGATCTCGGCCTGCTCCTGGGCATAGGCCTTAATCGTGCGGATGCCGCTGAAGTTCTCCTGCGCGCGTGTCGAGATGTCGCCGAACTGATCTTGTACATTGCGAAAGATCCGGCGCATCCGCCCGCCGATCACAATGAATAGCACCGTGATGATCGGCAGCAGCACCATCACCAGCAGTGCGAGTGTCGCGTTGGTCAGGAACAGCAGCGTGCCGGCGGCCGAGATGAACAGCGTCGCGGTCATCAGCGAGTTGACGCCGGGGCCGAGAAATTGCCGCACCGACGAAAGATCATTGGTGACGCGGGTCATCAGGTCGCCAGTGTGGGCCTTGCCGTAGAAGCCCTGGTCGAGCGACAGCAGGCGGCGGAACAGCGCGCTGCGAATATCGAACTCGACCAGATAGGCGCCGCCGGCGACAAATAGGCGCTGGCCAAAGCGAAATAGGCTGTCGACGAATGCCAGCAGGACCATCAGCTCGCCCGCGCGCAGCAGATCGGCTGCGACTACGCCGCGCGTGTTCAGCTCGTCGATCGCGCCGCGCAGAATCTGCGGGATCGCCGTCACCATTGCGGCCGAGCCCGCCGCGCATAGAAACCCGAGCAGCAGCCGCCAGCGATAGCGCGCAACGAACGGTAAGAGGTGGCGCAGATGTTCCATGGTGAGGCACCTCCTTTGACGAAGGTTTGTGCGACGAGAGGGGGACGGCAAGAGGCGCGCCAAACATCGTTGGCGCGCCGAACTCGGAAAGTATAACATTCTTACAATGATACAGGGATAGGACTTTTGACGGATGTTGGTGGGCTTGTACGCGAAGGGCGGGTGGATCAGCGCTGCTGACGTGGGGAGTGGATAGCGGCTGAGCTAGCGAGATAATCCCAAGTAGCCGATATGTATGCTATACTGCTCACTGTTGAACATGCTATGAGTAGAGCGATGCGAGTCGACTTATGCGGTATGCTATTTTGCTTCAGCAGCGTCCCGATGGAAAGTATCAAGCAACGGTTCCCGTGATCCCTGGTCTAACTAGGGTTGGAGAAACCCGGGATGAAACGCTTGAGGCAGTCCAGCAGGCGATTACGACCACGCTAACAACTGCTGAATTGGTCTATCTTGATGTACCTGATCAGCGCTCCGCGACGACAAACCCTTGGCTTGAGACGGCGGGGCTGTTTGCTGATGATCCGACATTAGAGACCATGCTCCAAGATATTTACGCGACGCGCGATGACAATTGAATTACCTCAAACGGTGCGCTACGTGCTCGATACCGATAGCGTGACGTATCAACAACTCGGCAGGAACGCTATCGTACAGCGTCTCGCGCAGGTCCCCGCCACCGAGGTCGCAACGACTATTGTGACGATGTACGAGCAGTTGCGAGGGCGATTAGCGGCAATCAATCGTAATCAAAGCGATCAAGAGTTACAGTTGGCCTTCAACTTCCTACTTACAACTTTTATCGAAACACTACCCGATCCACCACCATCACCACAAACAGTAGGAACAGGTACAGCAGCGAGAACTTGTACAGCCCCCATGCTGAGGCAATCGTGCCGGTGCGCCACAGCCGGATGACATAGGCCAGGAATATGGCCCCTAAGGCCAGCGCCATCAGCAGGTACGGGATGCCGAGCATCCGCAGCGGTGTCGGCAGGATCGTCAGCGTTAGCATCAGCAGCGTGTATAGCAAAATCTCCCGCTTGGTCTCGGTGTCGCCGGCCACCACTGGCAGCATTGGTACGCTGGCGCGGGCATAATCCTTCTCGCGGATCAGCGCCAGCGCCCAAAAGTGCGGTGGCGTCCAGTAGAAGATAATCGCGAACAGGAACAACGATGGCAGCGTCAGTCCACCGGTCGCGGCCGCCCAGCCGACCAGCGGCGGGAATGCGCCTGCGCCGCCGCCGATTACGATATTGCTTGGCGTAGTGCGCTTGAGCCAACGGGTGTAGATGAACACATAATAGAGATACCCGGCCAGGGCGAGCAGCGCCGCCGGCAGATTGACGAACGCAACGAGAATCACGAACGCGATCGCCCCCAGCGCGATGCCCAGCGCCAGCGCGTGCCAGGCCGGTATGCGCCCGCTCGGAATCGGGCGGCGGCTGGTGCGGCCCATGTTGATATCGATATCTCGATCGGCCCAGCAATTGATCGCATGTGCGCCCGAGGCCATGAGCCAGCCGCCGGCGAATGTCCAGAGCACCAGCGCCAGCGGCGGCGCACCGGCCGGCGTGATATACATGCTTGCCACGGTGGTGAAGATCAGCAGCGTGATCACGCCTGGCTTGGTCAGACTCATGTAGTCCTTGAGAATTGTACCTACCGCTCGTTGTCTGTTGTCCGTCGTCCGTCGTCCGTTGTCCACTGCAACGGACGACGGACGACGGACGACGGACAATGGCAGGTATAGCGCCAGCGCGATCTGCACCACCAGCGCGGCCCACGCGCCGACGCCGATCGCCAGGTGCGCGGCGCGCACGGCACTCAGCGGCGCAATGGCGCCCTCTAATGCTAATATGATCTGTGCCATGCCGATCAGAATCTGCACGGCCATGAGCGCCAGCGCCCAAAGCACCGCGCGCCGCACGATCCGCTCCGCACGCATGCGCCAGGTTCGATACCCTAGCTCGACCACCAGCAGCGCCGCCAGTGCCGCCAGCAGGCGGTGCCCGATCGAGATCAGCGCCTGGCTCCGGCTCGAGCTGTCGCCGCCAGCGAGCGAGCAGAACGGCAGCGCCAGGCATGCCCGCAGCGCATTTTCGTTCGCGACCAGCGCGCCGGCCACCAGCGTCAGATAGACGACGCCGAGGGCAACCAGGGCAACTCTTCGATAGTGCCGGCGCGCCGTCTGTGCGCGCCCACCCAGCCGCGTATCGACGGAGGGCTTCACCTGAGCGGTAACATACACGAACAGCGCCACACCCAGGGCAGCGATTGCCACCGCGCTCAAGGCAGTCGCGCCCAGCGTTGGCGTACCTCCCCCAGCCACGGCCAGGACATATGCCAGCGCCGCCGCGGCAATCAACAGACGCTGCACGCGATCATTTTTGATGCTTGGCGAAGCGGATGGTTGCGGTTGCATAAGCGGTTCTTCTAGCGACAGCCACGCGCTCCAATGAGCGCCAGCGCAGTATAGATAACGATTATTTTCATGTGGAGCGTGGCCGAGTTTAGCACAGCCGCGAAGTTGTGTCAAACATCACAAGATTGGGGTAAGGTTATAGGTGCTACGGTACGCTGCGGCGAGACACTGCATTTAATGTGCCTTCGAAGTGAAGAAAATGATGGACAATCGCCCTAGAACGCACTACAATACTTCCGCGAATCAAGCGGCTTGCGAGATACGGCCTGGCAGCCACACGGGTGTGCAATGATTCCAACGTTCCGGCTTTTATTATTCCTGTTACTCGGCTCGCTGCTGGTGGCAGGGGCTGCCCTGGCGCCGGCGCTGCTGTGGCTGGCGCTGGCCTACACCGTCGTGGTAGGTGCACTTGTTGCGGCCGATTATGCCGTTACAGCCCGGCCGCACGAGCTGGAGATCGAGCGCATCAATGATACCAAGCTCTCGCTTGGTGCCGAGAATTTGGTGACACTACTGCTGGCAAATCGCAGCCGGCACAGCATTAACTTTCAACTGCGCGACGAGTATCCCTACCAGTTCAACTCCGACGCAGTCACTCTGGCCGGCGTGGTCGCGCCCTACGATCTCCACGAGGCGCGCTACCACCTGAAGCCGCTTCAGCGCGGCGATTACAGTTTTGGCGACATCAACATTCGTTACCTCAGCCTGCTGAAGACCTTTGTGCGCCAGGCGCGCTACCCGGCCGCCGCGCAGGTGAAGGTCTACCCGAATGTGCTCGACGTACGCAAGTACGACCTGTTGGCGCGCAAGGGCCTGCTGTTCGAATTGGGGCTGCGCGCCGCGCGGGTGTATGGGCAGGGCACTGAGTTCGAGCGGCTGCGCGAATACAACACCGACGACGAGTTCCGGCGGATCAACTGGAAGGCCACCGCCCGGCGCGGCAAGCCGATCGCCGCCGAGTACGAGACCGAGCGCAGCCAATATGTTGTCAGCATGATCGACACCGGTCGTCTGATGCGCCCGCCAATCGGCGACCTCGCCAAGCTCGACTATGTGATCAATACGGCGCTGCTGCTCTCGTATGTCGCCACGCTCAAGGGCGACCATGTCGGGCTGCTGACCTTCGCCGACGACGTGCGCACCTACTTGGCGCCCAAGCGCGGCAGGGGCCAGTTCTATCGCATGCTCGAAGCGCTCTACAACGTCCAGTTCGAGCCGGTCGAGGCCGACTATGCCCAGGCGATGTCGTACCTTGGCATTAAGCACAAGCGCCGCTCGCTGGTGATCGTCTTCACCGATCTGGTGACGCTCGACGCCGCCAAGCCGCTGATTGCGCATATGGCCCAGCTGGCGCAGCGCCACCTACCGCTCTGCGTGATCATCGCCGACCCGAATATCAGCAACCTGGCCGCGCAGCCGCCGCGCGACTCCGACGCGGTGTACCAGCGCGCGGTGGCCGAAATGCTGCTCGACGAACGCCAGGTGGTGCTCGACACCCTCAATCGCAGCGGCGTGCTGACGCTCGACGTGCCGGCCGATAAACTCACGGTGAGTGTGATCAATAAGTATTTGGAATTAAAGGGGCGCGGGGCGATTTAGGTCCCTCGAGAAGTTTCTCATCTGTTTGTGGAACTTTACAGTCTGGCTGTCAGTTGTCCGTTGTCGGTCGTCAGTTGTGAGTACTGACAACCGACAACTGACAACTCCATACGAACCTTTTCTTATCCGCCAACCGAATCTGTCCGGCGTGCAGGATAGCGAAAAAGAGGAAAAAATGACATCTAATACCTTCAAAGCCCTTGTGCTCGATCAGCGTGATGGTCAATTGACCGCCACCCTCCAGAGTCTCGGCATTGATGCGCTGCCCGCCGGCGATGTGCTCGTCGATGTGGCCTATTCGAGCCTGAACTACAAAGATGGCCTGGCGATCACCGGGCGCGGCAAGATCATCCGCGCATTTCCGATGGCGCCGGGAATCGACTTCGCCGGCACCGTCGCCGAGTCGCAGCACCCCGATTATCGGCCCGGCGACCAGGTGATCCTGACCGGCTGGGGCGTGGGCGAGCGGCACTGGGGCGGTATGTCGCAGAAGGCGCGCGTCAAGGGCGATTGGCTGGTGCCACTCCCGGCCGGCCTGAGCCTCCAACAAGCAATGGCGATCGGCACGGCCGGCTTCACCGCGATGCTGTGCGTGATGGCGCTGGAAGACCATGGGTTTGCGCCGGGGCGCGAACTGCTGGTCACCGGCGCATCCGGCGGCGTTGGCGGCGTGGCTGTGGCGCTGCTGGCGCAGTTGGGCCACACGGTGGTTGCTTCGACCGGGCGCGCCGAGGAACGCGATTACCTTGCGGCGCTCGGCGCGCGCGAAGTGATTGGTCGCCTGCCGGCCGAGGGCAAGCCGCTCGAAAGCGAGCGCTGGGGCGGCGCCGTCGATACTGTCGGCGGCGCGACGCTGGCGGCAGTGCTGCGCGCGCTCGCCTACCGCGCCAGCGTAGCGGCCTGCGGCAATGCCGGCGGCATGGAACTGGCCACCACGGTCTTTCCCTTCATCCTGCGCGGCGTCAATCTCCTGGGCGTTGAATCGGTGATCTGCCCGCCTGAGCGTCGACGTGCCGCCTGGGCGCGCCTGGTGCGCGACCTGCCCGCCGATAAGCTCGACCGCATGACTCAGATCGTTCCGCTCGCCGATGTCCCTGCATTCAGCCAGAAGATTGTAGCCGGCAATGTGCGCGGGCGGGTGGTGGTGGATGTGGGACAGGCGTAGCTATTTCGAAGTGAGGTGCCCGGCAATACTACTGCCAGCACAATCCCTCCAGTGGTATACTAGCATTAGAACAATCATGTCAATGAGGAAAGATCCATGAGCGAACAGGAACTACCACGCGTCGCGATGATCGTTGTGGCGCACCCCGACGATGCCGAGTTTGGCTGTGCCGGCTCAGTCGCGGCTTGGGCGCGCGAAGGCTGGGATGTGTACTGTGTGATCTGCACCGACGCCTCGGGCGGCGGCTCCGACGAGGCCATCGATGTCGGCCCGGAGGCTCGCCGCCAGATCACCACGACTCGTAAAGCCGAGCAGCGCGAGGCCGCCCGCATCCTTGGCCTGCGCGATGTCATTTTTCTCGACCGGCCCGACGGCATGCTCCAGCCGACGCTCGATCTGCGCCGCGACCTGGTGCGGCTGATGCGCCGCTATCGCCCAACTCGCGTGATCTGCCAATCGCCCGAGCGCACCTGGAAGCCGGTCTACTCGCTTGGCCGCCACCACCCCGACCACCTGGCGGCTGGCCAGGCGACGATCGCCGCGATCTACCCGGCCTGCCAGAACCCCTGGGATTTCCCCGAACTGTTGGCGGAGGGACTGGCGCCCCACAAGGTGCGCGAGCTGTATGTCATGGGCGCGCCTGAGATCAATCAGGCCGTCGATGTCAGCGCGACGATCGATCTCAAGCTGGCCGCGCTTGCCGCGCATGTCAGCCAGCTTGGCCCGCGCATGGCCGAGCTCGAGCCGCGCCTGCGCGAATGGGCCGCCGAGATCGGCAAGCAGCACAATATGCAGTACGCCGAGGTGTTTCACCGCGCCGAGAATGGCTAGGAGCAAAACCATGATTGCACGGATCTGGCGCGGCATGACGCGGGCCGATCAGGCCGACGCCTACTACGACTATCTTGAGCGCACCGGGCTCAAAGACTACCGCGCCACTGCCGGCAACCGCGGCGTCTGGGTGCTGCGGCAGCTGCGCGACGACAAGGCGACATTTCTATTGATTTCGCTGTGGGATTCGATCGAGTCGATTCGGCACTTCGCCGGCGACGATATCGAGACTGCAGTGTACTATCCAGAGGACCGCGCCTTCTTGCTCGAGCTTGAGCCAACTGTATCGCACTACGATGTTCTCGCCCCCGCCGACGCAATCGCGTTGGCTGGCTGACCAAGCCAGTGGTCAACGACATTGATTTTGCGGAGTCGAGGCTTTACTTGACCGATGCTCTAGCATTGTAAGCGACAAGGTTTCTCACCGCGATTCGCCGCGTCCCTACGATGAATTCCTTGCATGTCGAAGCGTACCTACGAATCGGCCTACCCTGCGTGGGGATGAAGCTAAGTGACGAGCTGGAAGGGCGTGTAGCCAGCACAAAGCCCTCTAATGCATTGCACTAGAGGGCTTAGTACAGTTCCGAGTTCCGATGAAAGCAGGTAAACGACTACGCCTCGTCGCCGTAGATTTCCTTGAGCAAGCTGGGCTTCTTGGGCGCCGGCTTATTCTTCTCATCACGGCGGCGCGCGGCGTCGGCCTGCTGCGCCTGGCTCGACTGCAACCGCTTCATAAAGCGATCGACCTGGCCGGCGGTATCGACGATGCGCTGCTCGCCAGTGTAGAACGGGTGGCAGTGCGAGCAGATATCGACGCGGACGTTCTGGCGGGTCGACTGCGTCGGCCAGATGGTGCCACACGTCGTGCAGACGATCGTCGTATCAAAAACTTTGGGATGAATAGTATCTTTCACAGCTGTATCTCCAAATACGAAGCTTTTTGATCAGGCCGCAGCGTTTTCGGCGCTCTCGGCCACTGGCGCGTAAACGCTGACCTTCTTCTGAGTACGCGAGTAGTGCTCGAACGTCACAATACCTTCGGCCCTGGCATAGATCGTATGATCGCGCCCCAGGCCAACGTTCACGCCAGGTTTGATTTTGGTGCCGCGCTGGCGCACAATGATCGAGCCGGGTTGCACGAACTCACCGCCATAGCGCTTGACGCCAAGCATTTTCGGTTTGCTGTCGCGACCATTGCGCGAGCTGCCGACACCTTTTTTATGCGCCATAATGGGCCTCCGTAATACGTAGTGCATATCGTTCGGCTACTACGCACTATGCTTCACGTTTCAAACAATTATCGTCTTCTTGCTGTCCTACCCGACGATCTGGCTGATCGCGATCCTGGTGTACTGCTGGCGGTGACCGGTGCGGCGGCGATAGCGCTTCTTGTTCTTGTATTTGAAGACGATGATCTTGTCACCTTTGGTGGTATCGAGCACCTTCGCCAGCACTTTGGCGCCCTCGACCAGCGGAGTGCCAACCTTGACGCTGTCGCTCCCGCCGACCATGAGCACTTCGCCAAGCTCAAGCTGGCTGCCTGGGTCGGCATCCAACAGCGCGACCTCAACCACCTGGCCCTCTTCGACGCGGTATTGCGTCCCGCGATCACGAATAATTGCGTACACGACGCCGCTCCTCAATACTTCTATCGGGTGTTCAAGGCGCATCTGCGGCCTGACACGATCGCCTTACTCAAGAAAAGAGAGACACCACACGAAAAGAGAGTGGGCCCACCACTCTCTCGATGGCGTGTACTCTGATCAGACTGCACCTGATTATAGCAAAGCGCGGCGGCTCTGTCAAATAGAATAAAGCCGCATATCCTGCACCCGCAGCCGTAGCGCCAGCGCGCCGGCCAGGTTGCGCATCAGCCGGTAGCCGATCTCAGTGTCGGTCTCGCACAGCTCCAGCAGCGCGGCCCGTTTGAAGGCCATCAGCCGCGCGCCATGCGACCCGGCCCGGAGCTGGGCCGAGCGCACGCCGCCGTCGAGCAGCGCTAGCTCGCCACAGGTCTGCCCGGCCTGCAAGCCGGCGATCTTCCGCGGCGGGCTGGCCGTGTCGCCGACCGATGCCGGGTTGAGCCAGACTTCGACACTGCCGCCGCCGATGATATACAGCTCGTCGCTGCGCTCGTGCTCGTCGCAGATCAGGTCGCCCGCGTTGTAGCTGCGCATCTCGCCAATCGTCGCGAGCTGCGCCAACTGGTTGGGTGCGAGACCATCGGCAAGCTCGGAGCCGCCAAGCGCCTGGGCGGCAAACTCGACAAACGCCGGATCGTGGCTGATTGCCGCGAAGTCGGGAATGATTGGATCTTTGGCGACGCTTGAATCGGTGCTGCTCATGGCGTTCCTCGTGTGCGTATATATGTTATGCTGGCGAGTTGAGGTGCTGCTTGGTAGTATACCATGATCCTGATGACAGTGAATAATATTTACAACTTTCCTGTACAGGACTTATGCGGTGGCGTCCAAAATGCCTTCATAGCCTTTCCTTCGACAAGCTCAGGACAGGCGGCAGAGCGGTACTTTATCTTAATTATGGTTTTGTTTTTGCCCTCTGCGAGCGCAAAAACAAAAACATTGAATTAGGAAGTGCCATGCTGCCGCAGGCTAAAATAGATTATCGGGGGCAATCACATAATTCCCGTTATTCTACAATTGTTCCTGGCAATTGGATCGAGTACAATGCGATCGCCTCGCGAATTTATGATTGTTAATGCAGAATCAAGCAGAATGTTGGGAAATTCAGTACAGGCTAGACATAATCTGCAATTGCAATCTGCAATCTGCAATTACGTTAGGGTGTAGCATGAGCACGATCATTGACACTGTGCGCGGCATGCGCGATGTACTTCCCACCGACCTCGCACCCCAGCTGGCCGTGGCGGCGCGGCTGGAACATGTACTGGCAAGCTATGGCTATCTGGCGATCGAACTGCCGATCATCGAGCAGCGCGACCTATACGGGCGTAAGCTGGGCGAAGAGTTGGTCGGCAAGGTCTATGAGTTTAACTTCAATGGACGCGAGCTGGCCTTGCGCCCGGAATGGACCGCCTCGGTGCTGCGCGCGTATGTTGGCCGCATGCAAGGCCAACCTCTGCCGCTGCGGCTGCGCTACGCCGGCCCGGTGTTTCGCAACGAGCGGCCGCAGCGCGCGACATATCGCCAGTTCACACAAGTTGGCGTGGAACTGATTGGTGGGCCGGCTCCGCGCGCCGACGCCGAGTGTATCGCCCTGGCCTGCGCCGGGCTCGACGCCGCCGGTGTCGCGGAGTATCGTGTGCGCATTGGGCATATCGGGCTGGTGCGCGAGATTTTGCGCAAGCTTGGGCTGGCCGAGCGCACACAGGGGCTGCTGGCCTGGAGTCTCGAACGCATGCGCCAGCATGGCGTGGATGCGGTGCGCGATCGGCTCAACGCGGCGCATGGCGAGCTGCCGTTCGACGCGGCGCTGCTCGAAGGCCTCGACGATGCGCAGGCCGAGGCGCTGCTGCTTGGATCGCTCCAGGCGATCGGCGTTAATCTTCAATTCGGCACGCGATCGCCCGAGGCGATCGTCGGGCGGCTGGTGCGCAAGCTCCGTCGCGAGGACCCGCAGCCCAAGGTCGAGCGGGCGCTGGGCTTGTTGGCACGGCTTTGTGCCATCCAGGGGCCGCCGACCGAGGCGTTTGCGGCGGTCACGAATCTGCTGCAAGAGTTCGCTCTGCCGATCGCCGCGCTGGACGAACTGCGTACGATTATCGGCGTCGTAGCGGCGCACGGCCTAGCGAGCGAGCGCATTGTGCTCGACTTTGGCCTTGGGCGCGGGCTGCATTACTACACTGGCATGATCTTCGAGATCTATGATCGCAACGAGATGCAGGTGTGCGGCGGCGGGCGCTACGACGATCTGGTAACTGCGCTCGGCGGGCGCCAGCCCACTCCGGCGGTTGGCTTCGCCTATGGGCTGGAGCGCGTGGTCGCCGGTGCTGAACAGCCACTCGGCGCGGATCAAGCGCCAACCGAGATTCTGGTCGTCGCCGCCGACGACGCGAGCTATCCTTATGCGCTCCAGGTGGCCCAGGCACTACGCGGGCGCGGCTACGTGGCGCTGGTCGACGTGCGCGGGCGCGGCCTGGCGAGCAATCAGCGCGACGGTGTGCGGCGCGGCGTGACCGCGCTGGTGGCCGTTGGCCTCGAAGAACAGGCGCGCGGCGAGATCATCTGGCGCGACCTGTCGGCCCGCACCGAGCAGCGGGTTGCGCTTGAGGACGTGCCGCCAGTGCATCAATAAGGGTTTCGCGGAAATAGCGCATCCCCGAGAATCTCTCGCAAAGACGCCGGGTGCCTACACCCAGAGGGTACCCGGCGACACAAAGGAATCCCGCACTTTGCACTCTTGGCGGCTTTGCGAGAGCATTATTAGCCTGTCACCCCGAGATCAATAGATCTGAAAGGCCTTAACTCACCATCCATTCATCCAAAACGATGCTCAAAATGGTATACTAAAGTTGGCTCATCGCGCGATGCACAAGTGTCGAAACACCGAACAATCCAAGCTCATGAGCCTCGAACGATCGACAAAACCATTACGGAGAGCCGGGCGCATGCCCAGCGAAACATATGCGAGAGTTTTTTCAACGGCTTTTGCGCCTTCAACTACCAATTTGGCTGGTCTTACCGATGCTCGGGCTAACGTTGATGCTCGGCCTTGGCGGCGGCTATGTAGGCACGCTGTGGTTCAAATCGCCGAGTCCCTGTCCCGAGACACCCGAGATCTGTCTCAACTTCGAGAATTTTTGGAAAACCTGGGATCTCGCGCGCGATGAGTATGTCGATCCGAGCGCCGTCGATTCTAAAAAGATGATCGACGGTGCGATCGAGGGCATGCTCGATACGCTGGGCGACAACGGCCACACGCGCTATTTGGCGCCCGAGGTGGCGCGCGAGGAGCGCGAGGAGCTGTCGGGGCGCTTCGAGGGTATCGGCGCCTATATTGATGTCAAGGATGGCCAGCCGCTGATCGTGCAGCCCATGGAAGGCTCCCCGGCCGAGCGGGCTGGCCTACGGCCGAACGATATTATTCTCAAAATCAACGGCGATGAGATTCACGGCATCAGCATCGCCCAACTGCGCAATAAGGTGCGTGGCCCAAAAGGCACGGATGTCACGTTGACCATCCAGCATGCCGGCGAAACCCAGCCGGTCGATGTGACGATCACCCGTGATGAAATCAAGACGCCGAGCGTCACCTGGCGGCTGCTGCCCAATCAAGTTGCGCTGCTGCACCTCAATCAGTTTGCCGAGCATTCGGGCGACGAGATCAAGCAGGCGCTGACCGATGCGCGCGCGCAAGGCGCCCGATCGATGGTGCTCGATCTACGCAACAACCCCGGCGGGTATGTCAATGAGTTGGTTGGAGTAGCAAGCCAGTTCTTGCCGGCGGATACCACGGTGTTGCTCGAGCAGGACCGCGCCGGCGATCAGACGCCGTACAAAACCAGCCCCGGCGGCGTGGCGACTGACCTGCCGTTAGTGGTGCTGGTGAATAACAACAGCGCCAGCTCGGCCGAGATTCTGGCCGGCGCGCTCAAAGACGCTGGGCGGGCGCGTCTGATCGGCGAGCCGACCTTTGGCACGGCCACGGTACTGCGAACATTCAATCTGAACGATGGCGCCCAAGTGCGCATCGGCACCACCCAATGGCTGACGCCCAAGGGCCAGGTGGTACGCGGCAAGGGTATCCAGCCAGATGAAGTGATTATGCTCGCGCCCGATGTTGTGCCGCTGACGCCCACCAACGCCGCTAAGCTCGACGCACAAGCGCTTCTGCGGAGCGACGACATTCAGTTGGTACGCGCGCTTGAAGTGCTAAAAGGCACCGCTGGGAAGTAATTCAGGTTGAGAGTTTAGAGTTATGAGTTATAAAAGATTGCTCTGAATTCTCAAGTCTCTATTCAACTCGCAACAATCGTGCCTGGCCGCGCGTCATACCCGCAGAGATGTGAACTTTATGCGGAGCAGTCCACGACGCTCCGCTGCGTATGAGGTGCAATTATGCAGGGCAAGCGTTTGCTTCGCAGTCGCAACGAGCGCATTGTCGCCGGTGTCGCAGGCGGTATTGCGGCAATGTTTGACGTCGACCCGCTGCTGGTGCGGATCGCCTTTCTGGCCCTCGCGTTATTCAACGGCTTCGGCCTGATTATCTACCTGGCGCTGTGGCTGCTGGTACCGAACGACGATAGCCTGGCCGTCGATGCGCGCGAGCAAGTGCGCGAGAATGTCGGCGAGATGCAGGCCGCGGCCGAGTCGCTGGTACAGCGAGTGCGTGGGATGTTTAGCGCATAGGCCTTTCCAGCAATCTGTTCTACGAGCGGATGCCCGGTGTACCCGGCGCATCCGCTTTTTATATTGGCGTGTTGTGCAGATGCTGCCAGAAATAGAATGCTGCAATCGTACAAACACCGGCCGATGAGGTGATCCCTGTAAACGGTGCATCGCGACGGTGCCATGCTTATGGTGTTGCGCCAGTCACCCCAAGCTGTGCAAGCAGCGTTCGCACCGCTTGAAGCGTAAATGGCTTCTGCAGAAAGCCTGCCAGGGGCAGCTGTGCGACGTTTGAAGTCAGGTGCGCAGGGATGCCGGCGCTCAGGAGTACAATCGGCACCTGCGGCAGCACGCGATGCATGGCCATCGCGACATCGACCCCGGTCATGTCCGGCATCTGAATGTCCAAGAATGCCGCGGCGAGTTCCGTCGCATGGCTGCGGGCGGCCGCAATAGCGTCCGCGCCGTTGGTGACCACAATGGGCGTGAGTCCAAGTGGTCGCATGATGCGGGCAAGTAGAATACCGATGTCGCGATCGTCATCGGCGATAAGCACAGAGCGTGGTGCGCTTGGCATGGCCTACTTTCGTGGTAACGGCACATCCCGATAATCAACCAAGCGGCTTCGCTCTCGTGATGGATGTAAAATTGAGTATAGCTGATGTGCGCTACTACACGAGCACCACCCGCCTTAGCGGTGTTGCTGCATTGGATACGCACTGGCAATCGCACCGAGTAGCTCGTCCATCAGAAACGGCTTGACCAAGTATTGTTGAATATCATAGGCCGTCAAACGAGCAGCAGCACTGGGGTTAGCAGTCATAACGATGACCGAAACTGGGCACTGGTCGCGGTGCAACTGCTCCAGCACTGCCCAGCCACTCATTGTTGGCAACACCAGATCGAGAAGCATGACGGCCGGAGGAGCCTCCGTAACAGCCGCTACTGCGGCCGCTCCATCCATTACCACGCGCACGGTATAGCCGGCACGGTGTAGGACGCGCTTCATGAAATCGATAATGTCGGGCTCATCTTCGACGAGCAGGATTTCAGCGGGCGGAGCCATCATCGGCATGGCTTTCTCGGGTATCTCTTCTCTGGCGAGCTTGGCCGACATCAACGCGCAGGGGTGTACCATACAGAACGCGGACACAGGGCAAAAAGATATGCCCGGCCAGCGTAGCAGAACAATTGCTTCTCGGTCGATAGCAGCGTGGTTGTAAGTGTCGAGCGCTCGCACAGGAGAAGATACTGAGCGAATTCCGCGATCAAGTTGTTGCTATTTTGGCAGCCCAGTCACGCACTGTTCGGGTACACTCTACTCGAGAGCGGCTCACGGGGAGTTGACCTATGCAGCACAGCTGGCGGCGACTGACAACCATTGCGAGCACCGACCCGGATGCGGTGCGGCGCGGGCGCATGCTCGTCCATTTAGTTGTGGCATTGTTAGGGCTGGCCGTCTTAGTCATGCCCCTGGCGCTGACCGGACCCGCGCCCTGGCTCAACAGCGCTGCAATCATCGCGAATATGGGGTGTTATCTAATCGTGCTCGGTTTGGCGCGGCATGGCCATGTCACGGCTGGCGGATTGCTCATGATCCTCATGCTGGTGCTTGGAACCTTAAGTACCAGCAACGATCCCAACTATCCCCTCGCTGGCGCCACCTATCTGGTGGTGCCGGTGCTCGTGGCCAGCCTGGTGTTGCGGCCAAGCCATGTCTGGTTGGTACTGGTGTTCACGCTTGGCGGGCTGGGCGCAATCATTGCTTTGTCCCAGCAGGCCCCGGTGGCGACTCCGGCTGGACGTTTATTGGCGTGCAGTCTGGCTGCGCTATTCGTGATCGTCACGGTGCTCAGTTTCTTGAGAAGTCAGGCTACCTCTGTGGCGCTGTATGCGGCACAGACGGCGCGCATCGCTGCTGAAACAGCGACTGCTCACCTCGCTCAGGCCAACGCTGACTTGGAACAACGGGTGGAGGAGCGTACGGCCGACTTACGGATGGCGAATGCTGAACTGGCCCGCGCAGCGCGCCTCAAAGACGAGTTTCTCGCCAGCATGAGTCACCAGCTACGCACACCGCTGAATGCAATCCTGGGGGTATCGGAGGCGCTGCAAGAGCAGATCTATGGCGATCTGACGATGCAACAACAGCACAGCTTGCAGACGATCACCCAGAGCGGCCAACACTTGCTGGGGCTGATCAACGACATCCGCGATCTGGCGAAAATCGGGGCGGGCAAACTGGAACTGTGCTTTGAGCCGGTTGAAGTGGTGGTGATCGCGGAGGCAAGCGTGCATCTTATCAGCCCGATGGCCCAGCAGAAGAACCTGGAGGTTGTCGTGTCCATTGACCGGGCGGTGCAATTACTTCAGGCCGACGCGCGTAGCCTCAAGCAGATCCTGGTCAATCTCCTTTCCAATGCCGTCAAATTTACTCCTGCTGGTGGTGCGGTGGGTCTGGAGATTGCTGGTGATGCCGTGCAAGGCCAACTCTATTTCAGCGTCTGGGATACTGGTATCGGGATTGCTGAGGAGCATCTGGCGCAGATCTTTCAAGTGTTATCGATTGTTATAGCGGCGCTCACAAGCCAACAAGGTCTACAAAAACTGGTTCCATATAACGTGTAGCGAAAATTCCCCACCGTCGTGCTATCAAAGGATCCGCCGTCAGGTTGCCGCCCAACAACGCCGCCCGCTCCACCATCCCGGCGAGACCGCTGGACAGCGTGGTTCGTGCCGTCTGGAGATCGAAACCGCGTCCCTGGTCGACAATAATCACCGAGAGGGTGTCCGCGTCGGTCCAGAGCCGCACGGTCAGCTCACTCACGCCAGCATGGCGGGCGACGTTGGTCAGCGCTTCTTGGACGATGCGGTAGGCGGTGGTTTCCACGTCCGGCGCGAACCGCTGCTCCTCCAGCCCTGGCCCGCCGCACCCGTAGTTCGTTCTCCGCTGATTGCCCTGCGGCCATCGTCGAGCGTCAGTGGTCGACACTCCTTGCACGATCTTCAGGATGAATCGTAGCATCCCAGTTCCAGCCCTGCACGTCCTGCAAAGACAGACCCAGGTATTGCAGCCAGCGTTGATTCACGAAATCAACAGAGCCGTGCGGTAAGGCGGTAAAAACCATCGCAGGAATCGTATCGATGACAAGCCGAAGGCGATCCTCGGCCTGCTTGCGCTCGACGATCTCCCGCCGCAGCGCCTCATTGGTCGCCGCAAGCTCGCTGGTTCGTTCGATAACTCGTTGCTCAAGCTCCTCATTCAGTCGCTGTATCTCTCGTTTGGCTTGCATCAGCTCGGGGGTTTCGAGAACCTCCCAATTCCCTTGTCGTCGTGCGATGGCAAACTGATGTGTTCGTGCCACATCCAGCAGTTCAGCTCATCAAGATTCTCGAGCAGGCCGAAAAGGGCGAGCAGACCATCGCGGTACTCTGCCGCGAGCACGGCATTGCCGAGAACACGTTCTACCGCTGGCGCAAAGCCTATGGCGGGATGTCGGTCAACGAGGCCCAGCGTCTGAAAGAACTGGAGAAGGAGAACGCTCGCCTCAAGCGGCTACTGGCCGAGCGGCTACTCGAAAATGATCTGCTCAAAGAGCTGTTGGGAAAAAAGGGCTGACGATGGCCGAGCAACGCGCGGCGGTGCAGTTCTTCGTGGCCGGTGGATTGTCGGTGCAGCGAGCCTGTGCCTTGGTGCAGATCCATCGCTCGACCTTCCGTTACGTCGCGCACCCGACTGACGATACGGCGTTGCTGAGCCAAATTCAAGCCTTGGCCGTGCAGCACCCACGCTACGGCTATCGCCGGATCAGCGTCCTGATCAATCGGACCCAGTACATCAACCAGAAGCGGGTCCGTCGTTTGTGGCAGCTCCATCGGCTGCAAGTGCGCCGCCTGCTGTGCAAACGCACGCGCCGAGTGCGTCCGGATTTGATGGCTACACGACCCCGCGCATTGTCCCAGCGCAGGCGCTCGCTCCAGCGCCACCCACACCGAAAGCCTAAGACCGCGCGCCGCCAGGCAGGCGCGCGATGCCATAGCTCATGGCGACGAATGCTCCTCGTTCTGCGTCGAATCGGGCTGTGCTGCCTTTGCCGAACGCCGAGAACGCCAACCCGCGAATGCGATCAGGAGCGTCGTGAGGGTGATCGCTAGGCCATAGGCGATGTAGATCATGCTGCGGCGTGGCTCTGGCCGCTTCTCCTCGGTCGTGCGCTCGAACGGGATGAAGCGCGCTACGCGCGGTACCTGGTTGAAATCGAACGCGCTCAGAAGATTGTTTGCCTGCGCATCACGCGTCGAAAGTGGCCCGACACCCCAGTTATACTGAATGAACTTGAGCAGTGATGTATAGTCGAGCTCGGTGTGATCAATATGCCCGCGCTTGGCATACGGGCTGATCATTAGCGCCGGAACACGGAAGCCGTAACCGAACTCGTCGACCCGCCGAGGAAGCACGTGATCGTACCATCCACCCCAGTCGTCGTAGGTAAGTACAAACACTGAGCTGTGCCATGCGTCCCGCGCAATTAATGCCTGGATCAACGAGCGGACGAATTTTTGTCCGGCCTGAATGCTGCTCGGCGGATGCTCGCTTGGGCCTGATGGCGCAATGTAGGCGACGGCCGGCAGTGTGCCGTTCCGGAGATCCTCAAAATATTGGTCAAGATTCACAATATGGCTGGAATACCTGGAATCGTCGATAAAGCGATCCATATTGAGGACCGGTACCCAGGTGACCTGTGAGGCGCGATTGCCCGGAAACTCATGCACGGTCCGGTAGTTCAGCCGCGGCTCGTAGTTCTGGACGTAGAATTTCCAGGAAATGCCCTTCTCTTCGAGCCGGTCGAAGATCGTCGGCAGATTGTTGATGGGTTCGCCGGTCATTCGGTCGCCCGAGCCCGCTGGCTGGCCCGCGACCCAATACATATGGTTCAGAAAGCTCCCGCCTGCCGCCGAGCTGAAGAACCGATCGAATAGTACATACTCGTCGGCCAAGTTCCAGTAGTAGGGTAGATCGCGCTCGTCGTAATACCCCATCGTCAGACGACCATCCTGGTTGCGCTTATTGAGCGCATACACAAACCCATCCAAGTTTCCGTCGTTGTACTGAAGCTGGTGCGTCGCGGCGCTATGATCCGGGTCTTCCAGCGTCACTTCGTTATCGCCGATACGAAATGGCTCGACGCAGTCGGTGTTGGCCTCGTCGAATGGATCGACTGGCATGCACACGCCCTCCGGAATGCCATCGGCGCCGGGATATGTGCCGAAGTAGTTGTTGAACGAGTGATTCTCTTGCATCACAACGATGAAGTGCTTAATGGGCGTCTTGGTCTCGGTCGCGGCGGCGGGCGCCGCCCACGCGCGCGCGGACAGCACGCTAAGCGATACACACACAGCCAGGGCGTACACCAGTGGGCGAAGGCGACTCATGGGCATGCCTCTTAGATCATAGTCATCAGCTTGACGGCCGTCGACCCGTCGGGCGGCGTGACGGTCACGATTGCCTCATCAGAGAATATACCGCGCAATTCTGAAACTAGATTCCCGCCTTATCGGTGACATCCGGCAGATTAGCACATCATCACCCTTTTTCTTTTTTAGGGCGACAAGTGAACCGCGAAGGGTTGCTGAAATGCGAAATGGGTAGTACAGTGAGCTGGACCATACGCACGAGGCCACACCCCTCTTGCAGCTTCGGTCACCGCCGAGGAGTGCCCACCACTCCTCGGCCCTCGCTCTTCATTGCACCGGCGAGAATACAGCAACATTTCGCGGATACATGTACGAACGTCGGTAGAAGCCACAAAGTTACGGCTGGTACAGACAGCTCCACGACGAGTGATGGCCGCACCACGCGGGTTACGGTAGTGATGATACGGCGTTGGGCAGAGCTGTCACCGCCCCGCACGTTACCACATCCCTCATCTGTGATACCCCTGGAGCAATCCAGGGGCATTGATTGTGCTGCTCCCGAAGCGCCCGCTTCGTCTCACCGGTCACGTGAAGGAGCAGAGATGCAGTTCGTGTGTACGTCCCCCGGCGCTGCCGACTGACAGCGATGATGCGCTCGGCTTTGCGCTGCCAGGCGTACGCCGCTACACGGTTCGGTCGGCAGTGATAACGACTCCCACCCCCGTGGCGGTGACGCTGGATGGCGAGGTGTGCGCGCAGACACCGGTGTTTGTGCGGGTGGCGCCGCAGATATGGCCGCAGCGATCGACGCTGCTGCCTAATAGCAAGGAATGCCATCGTGAACGACGAACATCCCGATACGATGCAGCAGCTGAGTGGCCAGGTGCAAGCCATGTTCTACCTCGTGGATGAGCCGGCGATTGCCCTGACAATTCAGACCGACGGGCAGACGATCGCCGCCCGTGCTACTGGCCGGGTCGCCCTGGATGTCCGCGCGCTGCCGCGCGGCGCGACGATCCATGTGACGCTGGACGCTGCGCCGCCGGACGATCCGCAGATCATCGCCTTCACTATCATCCGAATTCTGACGGCCTGAACGACCCCAAAGCTCAAGGCGCCTATGGATAAACCTCTATCCGTACCCGTACTGCGTCCAGGTATCGCCACTGTATAGCAGCGGTATGCCGCACGACTGTTGTTCGATACTGCATATTCGGAAGTACCAGCAGCCTCAGGGTAGTACAATCCTTCAGTTTTAGCTTTCCTCACGATACGCTTAACGTGACTGGCTGCATCCGCTGCTTAGTGCGCAGCACGGCGCCGAACGCTGCGCTGTACACCAGCGTCACGATCCCCAGCACCGGCTCGTAGCGACCAAAGGCTGTATAGAGCGCGCCGGCGCCCACCGGTGTCAGGGCCTGTGCCCGAGCCAGGAAGAACGCTAGCACCCCGTTGATACTCCCATAGTGCGCCTGCTTATAATACTCGGCAAGTAGCGCCGGCCGCGCCAGTGTGCCCGCCCCACTCGCTGTTCCAAACAGCGCAGCGCTGCCGAGCACCCCCAAAAGAAGTTGTAGAAATAGCGCTTGTTGATCACCGCAAGGCCGATGAGCAGCAGCGCACTGACGATACAGAGAATCAGTAGGTTACGGTTCGAGCGGCGAATGGTGCTATAAACAAGACTGTTGGTCATCTCAATCTCCACAACAAATGTATCTCAGCAAGTGTAGATCAGGTGTCGACCTGGTGCATTTCCGAGCAACCTGTTTGGCTTCGTAGTGATACACAAGGCTTCAGGATGCGCTAGGCCTAATCTGCAATCTGCAATTGCGCTAGTCGGCGCGCGCCAGTGCTTTGACTACATACCTAACAGAGATCAAGAGATTGCCGAGGTAGGTGCGCAGATCGACGCGATCTGCGGGTTGGCGCGCCATCGCTACTTTGGCCAGCCGGTGCTGCTCGGCCTGCCTGAGACGATCTTTGCGCTGTTCGTGCGCGATGAGCTCGCTTAAAATAGGGTTGAACATTTATGTAATCTCCTGGTTAGTGGTAGGAACGTTCAATCTCGAGGCCAGACTAGCGTAGCGGCGTCCACCAGGCGTCGCCGGGCGCGTCCCTTGCAATGTCCTTCTTAGGAAGGTTGTGCGATCCAGGAATCTCCGGTATGATCGCCCGAACATCCGGAGAATCGACGATGGCACACCTGAAGCTATTCGTCCTCGGCCAGCCACGGCTGGAGCGCGACGGAGAGCCGATCGAGCTGAACCTGCGCAAGGCGCTGGCGCTGCTGGTCTACCTGGCGGTCAGCGGCCAGGGGCACAGCCGCGATGCTCTGGCGACCTTGCTGTGGCCCGAGAGCGATGGGCGCGAGGC
>Ga0137368_10000361_pt1 | contig 41956 bp, 18 predicted proteins | sample SagtaG_13_FD_104917 | JGI IMG/M metagenome (GOLD analysis project Ga0137368, IMG submission 104917) | Vadose zone soil microbial communities from Sagehorn Ranch, Mendocino, California, USA - Sage1_L_100_16 metaG | ecosystem: Environmental > Terrestrial > Soil > Vadose zone | place: USA...
GCCGCTGCCCGGTTTGTCGAACGAATGGAACATGCGGAACGTGTCGGCGGCGGCTCCGGTCGTCACTCGGGCGACGCTCGGGGCCGCCACTCTGAAGCCGTGTTGTACGAGCTGCGATTCCGTCTCCGGCGATACAACAATCACCGCGTGCTGCGTCCCTCCCAAGCCGATCGATCGCACGTCCGCGACCTCGAACCCGAGGCGGGCGAGTGAATCGAGACTGGCCCGCCCAGCGATGGGCACTTCGACGATGCGAAGCTGTGCGGAGGCCGGAGCGGCCCCGAACAGCATCAGGGCTAGAAGCCCAGTCGCGCCGCGAGCCACGCGGGGGCCGGCACGTAGCCGCCGAGCACCAGGCCGAGCCAGATCAGTAGGAAGGCAACGGGCGCCCACACGACATAGACCGGCCAGAGCGATGGCCGCCAGGCGGCAATGGCATCGATCTCGGGAGCCCAGCGGCCGCGCTCTTCGTCCACTTCCGCCTCGAGCGCCAGCCATGCGGCTTCGAGCCGTCGCGCAACGGTTCGGAGCGCCTCCTGCCAGGCGGTGTGCGAATCCTTGTCGAGCACGGAAGCGTCGGCCGCGCGCGCCGCGGCTGCTTCGAGCTCGTCGAGCGCCGCGACGAAGGGGCCGCCGCCCGTTCCCAGCCGCGCCACAATCGCGCGCTTCTCACTGTTGGTCAGCAGATGGCGGCGCAGACGGCGCCGCGGCAATCGTACCTCCCGCGCGGTGCGCGTGATTTCGGCGTCGAGCGCAGCGGCGACGCGGGCTCCGGCGTGCCGCACGGCGTTGTCCCACGTGGCAGCCCAGGCACGGCGCCCCGTGACCTCGAGCGTACGTAAGCGTTCCTCTCCCTCGACCTCACGTGTCGCGGCCACACGGCCCTCACCACCCAACTCCAACACGCGGGTCGCGAGCTCCTCGCGAATGTCGTCGACTGGCACCCACGGATCGAACAGGCGACGTGGCACGATGATCCGTCCGAGCGACGGCGCCAGCTCCGGGACACGCAGGGGCATCGGCAGCTTCATAGCGCGAGACGTGCGGTCCGCCCTGTACGCTGCTCGTATGCGTGGACGAAATGGGGTAGTGCTTCCGGTAGAAACCGGTCGCGCCCGAGACCCGTCGCGCGAACGGCACTCTCGATCGCCTCTGGTTCGCCTTCGATCTCGACCAGCACATCCATCGCGGGATACCACTCGATCCGTACCGCGGCGCCTCCGAGTCGGTACTCCGCGATTTGCCGATCGATGCGCAGCACGACCTCGTAGCCGAGGCGCTCGAGGATGATGCGCGCGGCCTCCGGCTGCGCGACCTGCACCTCGTGCTCTTCGCGATGCTTGTAGCCGTCGCGCACGCTGACGGGTCCCTTCCATCCCAGGACGCCGAAGGGCGGCGCGCCGCTGTCAGGGCGATACACGCGCAGTCGTAACACTTCGTCGCGCCGCTCCAGCTTGCCCCGGCGATCGTAGCGCCGGTCGATCATTTCTCCGCGGAACAGGAGCTCGGCACCGGCGTCCACGATCGCGCGCTCGAGCGCCGCCGGGTCGTCCACGCGCGCTTTCAGCTCGAGCTCGTCGACGGACTGGGGGGGGTTCATGAAAACAACGCCTGGAGCACCGCCTGCGTGTCGCCGAGGTTCTCGAAGACGTGCGTGGCACCCGCAGCCCGGAGCGCTGCCGTGTCGAAGAATCCCGTCGCGACGGCGACCGTGCGCGCTCCCATCGGGCGGGCGCACGCGACGTCGTCGGGAGTGTCGCCCACCACGACCAGGTCTGCTCCCGTAAACCGCCGGCCAGTGCGCTCGGCCGCGCGTTGCGCCGCGACCGCCGGCAGGTCGGCTCGGGCGTGGGAGTCGGAGCCGAACGCGCCAACGACGAAGCGCGCGGGGTCGAGGCCCGCCGAGCGAAGCTTTAGCGCCGCGCCGTCTTGCACATTGCCGGTGAGCAGGCCGACGAGCGCGCGGCCGCCCGATTCGTAAGGCTCGAGCGCCGCGAGCAGCTCTTTGACCCCGGGATAGAGCTTGGTCGCCTGCGTGGGCTTCGCCAGCTCGGCAGCGAGCAGATCGACATAGCGCCGGCACACCGCCGTGATCCGGTCGTCCGAGCGGCACTCAGGGTGCCCGGCCAGCTCCAACAGCTCACGCACGATCTGCGGATCGGTCTTGCCGTCAAACCGGTAACCGTCGATCGGCCCGGCGGTACCAATCTCGTCGAGCAGTGCACGATGAATGGCGCGTCTTCCTGCACCATTCGTCCAGAGGAGAGTTCCGTCGATGTCGAAAAGGATGAGACGCATGCGTGCAATATCAGGTGTCTGGTGTCAGGTGTCAGGGCCCTGACACCTGACACCTGACACCTATGACAGGCGCCGAACCCCAACGAGGCTAGCGCGCAGCCGCACCATCCGCGGCTCATCTCCGAACAGATGATCCCCACCGACCCCGCCCCGTGAGAGCGCCGCGTGCACGATCCGTCCGGCTCCCGCCCATAACGCCACGTGCGACACTCGGCCGCGTTCCGTAAAGAACAGCAGATCGCCGGCCTCGTAACCCGCGCCGTCCGGCGACATCGCGATCTCCTTGCCCTGGCCGAATTGCTGATCGCTATCGCGCGGCAGCTTGATGGCGCGCGCGGCGAACACCGCCTGCGCCAAACCGGAGCAATCGATGCCCCACTCGGTGCGTCCGCCCCACAGGTAGGGCGCGCCCGCGTACCACTTCTGCGCGAGCTCCGGCAGCGCGAGATGCCGCGCTTCGACGCGTAACTCTTGCTCGCGGCGAACGTTCCCGGCCGCGACGGCGCCGCGTTGCCCGTCGGCCAGCTCCACGACGCCGCGGCGGAGCGCGACGCACGCGCCCGTTGGCAGTCTGCGCCGCCCGGCTGTCGTCAAAATGTCGGCGCTGAGCGAGCGGGCCGTTGCCCGTTCCGCCCAGTCTTCGGCCCAATCGGTCGGACCGGTCGCGACGTATCCCCCGTTGAGCCAGGCGATGTACCCGTCGGGCGCGCGCACGCGCATCCAGTCGTCGCGCTGCTCCAGCACGTCGAGGACTTCGCCGTGCAGCACTTCGCTGACGCGGGGCGCGGCGAGCCGCGGCTCACCGAGCAGCGGCGCGAGCGCCGCCGTGACGATCGCGGCAGGTGCGTCGATGTTATCGGGGATCAGCTCGACTTTGTCGACGAGTCCCGCATCTCCGGCAAGGCGGCGCAGGGCATCCCGCGCGTCGCGGCTGGACGTGACGCCAGCGAGTAGGGGCGCAGCATGCTGCGCCCCTACATTCACGGAGACCTCGAATACCGTGAGTCGGCCGTCCGGCACCCACTTCCGGCGAATATCGTCGACGGCGCGCTCGACTTTATCCATGGCGGACGGCGCGTTCCACGGCCTCGGGCACGACGAGGGCGGCAATCGCGTCCACCTGCATCGGCGACTTCGGCTTCGTCGTCGCCGTGCTCACCGCGAAGATCACATCGCCGTCGAAGAGGCTGCCGTAGGGCGTGATGCGCCGCGCGAGTGCATCGCTGCCCGACTGCGCCAGCGCTTGCAGCTGCACGCGATCCAGGTCCGCATTCGTCGCGACGACGGCGAGGGTCGTGTTACGGTTCAACCGCTCGGGGTCGCCGAGCGGCGCGCCGCCTTCGGCGAGGTAGCGCTGACTATCGACGAGTTTCCCGTCCGGTCCGCGACCCGCCGCGATGAGCTCCCCGCGCGCGTTGCGAATGTCGCCGACGGCGTTCACCACGACGAGGGCCGCGACGATCACGTCACCAAACCGCGCTGCCCACGAGCCGATCCCTGCGGGCACCATCTTCTCGATCCCGGCCGCCTTGCCACACGTGGCGCCGCGCCCCACCCCGACCGATCCCTCGGCGTAATCAGCGGTCGCGTTGTCACAGGCGCGGTAGGCATCGTCGGGACTCGGCCACCCGAGCGGCTTGCCGGCGTTGCCGAGGTCGAAGATTACTGCGGAAGGAACGATCGGAATCGTGCCCATGTCGCCCACGGGAAGTCCGCGCCCGCGCTCGCGCAGCCAACGCATCACACCGTCCGCCGCACCAAGACCCAACGCCGAGCCACCGGTGAAGAGGATCGCGTCGATGCGTTCGACGAGGTGGCGCGGATCCATGACGTCGAGCTCGCGCGTACCGGTGGCGCGGCCGCGCACGCAGACCGCGGCCCGCATCCCGGTTTCCGGCGCGAGCACGACGGTGCAGCCGGTGCCGTGATCTTCGATTGTCGTATGCCCCACGGTGATGCCGGGCACCGCTGCGAGATTCGTGCGTGATGTGCTCATTGACGCGCCAAGATAACGTCAGCAACGTTGACGGCCATGACATCTCCCAAAGTGCCCCCCCCCGTCGATCGGACGAACGTACTCGTGGTGGACGATGAGGATGGCATCCGCCAGGCGCTGACTCGCTTTCTCACGCGCCTGGGTTATGAAGTGCGGGCGGCGGCCAACGCCACGGAGGCGCTCGAGCAGCTGGCGGCGCACCATCCGCAAGCGATGCTGTGCGATATCCGAATGCCCGAGACCAGCGGCGTAGAGTTGCTCCCGAAGGTGCTCGCCCAGGATGCCGATCTCGCGGTCCTCATGCTCACGGCGATCGACGAGCCGCGCACCGCGATCGAGTGCCTCAAGCTCGGCGCCTACGACTATCTCATCAAGCCGGTGGATCTCGAGGAGCTCGAGCTGTCGTTGCAGCATGCATTGCGGCAGCGCCAGCTGGAAGTGGATCGACGGGAGCTCGAGCAGTGGCTGGCGCGCGAAGTGGCGGTACGCACGCGTGAGCTCGAGGAGCGGTCGGTGGCCATCGAGGAAGTGGCGCTGGATGCGTTGGCGGCGGCACGTGATTGGGAGGGGACGGACGCGGCGCTGAGCAAGCTGGCGAAGGAGCTTGGCGCGCCGCGCGAAGAGCTCGCGCTGGAATTAAAGCGCCGGCGGGCGGGGGCCTAGGCTTTCGCGGCTTTCGCCTTTTCCTCGCACGCCTTGCAGCGCGTGACGCCGCGGAAGGTGCAGATCAGGCAGATGAAGGTCCCGCAGTCCGCGCAGGGATAGCCCTCCGACGCCCGCTCTTCATTCCCGCAGGACCGGCACTGCATGCCGTCGTGTTCTTTGAGCTTGGGTTTGTCCATGGCGTAATCTCTACCAGCAAGATAGCACTTCTTCAAGGAGCGATCGATGTTGTACCGCATCTGCGCCGGCCTCCTGCTGCTCGCGACACTCGGTCACACGCTTGGTGGGATGCTGGGAACCGCGCGCACGGGGCCCCGGGCGGGAGCCGAGGCCGATCGGGTCTTTCGCGACATGCAGTTCGTGCACTTCACCTGGCAAGGCGCGGATACGACGTGGTTTAAGTTTTGGCTGGGGAATGGTCTCTGCGTGAGCGCGCTGTTTCTGCCGGCGATCGTCGTGCTCTGGGTCCTGGGGGGGGTGGACTCGACCGTACGTCAGGCGACGCTGCCGATCGCGGTGGGGACACTGGTCGGCATCGCGCTGACGTCGCTGCTCGGGTTCAAGTACTTCGGTCCCCGCGCGGGAGTGGGTTTTGGAGTGATCACGATTCTGATTGGCATCGCGATCGTCACAGCTTAGAGGTTCAGGCTGTAGGCCCTGATCTTATCCTCGGCGCGCAATTAGCGGCTACGCACGCCCATCCGGCATCTCGCAGCCTGCCTTCTTGATGCTCTCTTGACGCCACCCCCGTAACCTGCGCACGACTGAACAAGGAGCCGTCCCGTGCGCTCGCATCGACTCGTTTTTCCAGCCCTGGCTGCGCTGCTTACCAGCTGCGCAGACCCCTTCGGGACCTTTAGCTCGGATGTGCGCGAGCCCGATATCAAGGCGACCATCGTCTTTTTCGAACGCGTCTCAGGATACGGCGAATGGATCGACACCCTGGCCGCCGGTGAAGACGTCATGGTGATGGTGCAGACGGTCTGCGCCGGTGAGTTCCCGCTCTACCGCGTAGTCGTCATGGCGAACGCAGACACGGTCCAGGACGGGCAGCAAGGCTGCACCGGGGACGGCACTGGCTGGGGGGCGGGCGGCCGCAGTTGGACCCCGCCGCGCGGTGGGGTCTATCACTTCACGGCCGTCCTGGACGCCGACGATCAATTCGCCGAAACCGACGAAACCAACAACACGGCGACCGGCACGCTGGTCGTCCTCGGCAGGAGCATCTCCCCATGAGACACTCGCCATTCCTTGTTGCCCTCATCGTGACGCTCGTGGGCGTGCCGAGCGCCGCCCAGTCCGGCCCGACGTGTTTCCGCGGACGCCCCGCACCGACCTGCGGGTGGTACGTCGTCCTCGAGGGGGGCGCGGGCACTGGGCTCGCGCAGACCGCTTCGCCGGTGATCTCGGGCCTCCCCGATCTCAGTATCCAGGTGGGCCTCATGCGCAACCGAGGCCTTCGACGCGGGTTCGGCGGAACGCTCTACGGTTCCCGCGACCTCGCGACAGGGCGGACGATCGTGGCCATTCTTCCTCGATACCGCCGCTGGCTGAATGGCGACCTCGCGCTGGATATGGCGGTCGGCCCCGCGTTTCACGTGGGCAACTTTGACGGACGTGTCTCGGTCTACAGCGCGGGCGCGATGGCCGAGATTGGTTTGAACGTGGGGGACCTCGTAGGCATTACGAGCCGGCTCGAGCTGCTCCCCACGCCGTGGGACCGCACGGGGGTGTCGTGGCACACCGGCATTCGGGTGGGGTCGTACGTCACGCTCGTGGCCGGATTCGCGGCGGGGATCGCGGCGGCGGCAAAGGCCTTCGAGGACGCCATGTCTTGGAACTAGAACGGGTCGAATCGTTCACACGTGAGAAAGCCCGTACTAGCACGACGTCTTAGATCGCAAGGGCGTATAGTTTGATCTTGTTGATCAGGGTCGCGCGTGAAATCCCGAGCTCTAACGCGGCCCGCGTCCGATTCCCACCGTGATGGCGCAGCGTGCGCTCGATGTGCTGCCGCTCCATCTCCGACAGCGACTGCGCATGGTAGCGCTGGTCCGCCGTAGCACGTAGTCGCATGTCGGACGGCAATTGCTCGAAGCCGATCGCGGCTTGGCCGCGCCCCAGAATCATCGAGCGCTCGAGCACGTTCCGCATCTCCCGCACATTGCCGGGCCACGCCGCCGATAACAGCCTGTCCAGAACGTCTGTGGTGCATTCGCTCGGACATCCCGGCAGCTCCGTCTTCAGGTCGCTGATGATGCGCCTGATCAGGTCGAGCCGATCTTCCCGCGAGCGCTCGCGCACCGGTGGCAGCACGAGCGGCATGACGTTCAGCCGGTAGTACAGATCCTCGCGGAACCGCCCCCCCTCGACCTCCCGTACGAGATCGCGGTTCGTCGCGGCAATCAGCCGGACATCCACGCTCAGCTCGCGCGTGCCGCCCAGCCGGCGGAATCTTTTCGTCTCCAGGACCTTGAGCAGCTTGGGTTGCAGCTCCGTGGTCAGCTCGCCGATCTCGTCGAGGAAGATCGTGCCGTGATCCGCCAGCTCGAACAGGCCCACCTTCCGCTCTTTGGCGTCGGTATACGCGCCCTTTTCGTGTCCGAACAATTCAGAATCGAGGAACGTGGCCGAGAGTCCGGCGCAGTTCACCTCCACGAACGGACCGACGGAGCGCGGAGAGAGATTGTGGATCACGCGCGCGACCCACCCCTTTCCCGTTCCGCTCTCGCCCGAGAGCAGCACGGTGGACCGTTCGCTCGCCGCCAGCAGCTCGATCTGGCGCGCCAACTCTCGCATCGCGGGCGATACCCCCAGCGAGCCGATGCCCTCGGCCTCATGGTCCAGCGCTTTGAGCCGGGCGTTTTGGCGCGACAGCCGCGTCTTTTCGGCGACGCGCGCGATCGCGGCCGCCAGATGCGTCATGTCCACGGGCTTGGTGAGGAAATTCTCGGCGCCAAGCTGCATCGCTTTTACCGCGGTTTCGATATCGCCCTGGCCAGTCAACAGAATCACCGCCGCGCCGTCACGCCGCAGCCGCTCGAGCACGTGGAGCCCGTTCGAGTCGGGGAGATGCAGGTCGAGGAGCACGACGTCGGGGCGCACACGCTGGAACGTGTCCATCGCCTGCTCGCCGGTGCCGTCACGCCAGACCTCGTAGCCGATGCGCTCGAAGTAGTCACCGATCGCGCGCAGCACAGCCGCGTCATCGTCCACCAGCAGCAGGGTGTCAGCCATGATGCGCCTTGAATGCGGGTCCGACCAACACGGCGAGCGCACCCGGCAGGAGGCGAGCCTCGAACGGCGTCGTCCCGGTGACCTCGCCGTCCAGCTGCACGAGACGCTCCGTGCCGCCCGGCACTTCGACCCGCACCGTCCGGCCACGCGCCCACCAGACGCGCCGTCCTTTTCCGGCCGTCTTCCCATTGCCCAGCAGCAGCTCGATCACCGCGCTCGCGCTCTGCAACGCACCGTCCGCGTCGAGCGCCACGACGTCGAGCCAGCCGTCGTCAGGAACGAGGCCGGCGCGCAGTTTGAGGAATCCGGGCGGCAGTTGGCCACAGTTCAACACCAGCAGCATCGCTGCTCGGACCTCGTGCGACGTGCCGTCCACGGTGACGCGATGCCCCGCGCTGCGCACGGACCCGAGCGTCAGCGCGGCGCGGGCGACGTAGGCCGCGAGCTTCCAGCGGCGCTTGGCCTGCAGGCCGGTGTCCGCCATCAGCTGCGCGTCGAATCCCGTGCCGGCGCCGACGGCGAAGTAATGCGGACCGTCGGGTCGTTCCACCACGCCGAGGTCGATAGGATGGCGCCGCGCGTTGAGCAGCGCGCGCGCCGCGCGCGCCGTCGTGCGCGGCAGGCGCAGGTTGCCCGCGAGCACGTTGCCCGTACCGCCCGGCACCAGGCCCAACGCGATCCCGGTCCCGGCGATGCCCGCCGCGACTTGCATCGCCGTGCCGTCGCCGCCATGGCTGACGAGGACGTCGAAGCCCATCGCCCGCGATTCTTCCGCAATCCGACGGGCATCGCCGGGGCCGCTCGTCGACCGAACCTCCACGCTCCAGCCACCGCCTTGGAGGATGTCGCGAATCGTCGTGACGGCTCGCGCGTGCGCGCGCGCCGCGAAAGGATTGGTGATCAGCAGCGCGCGCGTCATCTAGTAGCGCCGCTCCCAGAACAGGTCGAAACCGACCTGGCGCTGTACGGTCGTGTTGAGCTCAGGATCGACGACGCAGTTGCGCACCGGCTCGAAGCTCGCCTCGGTCCGCCATTCGGGACTGAACCGGAACTGCAGCGTCGCGCCGAGCATCTTGGTGAAGCGCGCCTGGGTTCGGTTGCTACAGAAGCCTGCATTCAGGACCAGGAATGTCTTCGCCCCCATGGCCCATCCAGCGGCGAGCTGCGTGCCGGAGAATTGATTGGTCGGATCGCCAGGCCGGATTTCGAAGTAGTCGAGCGGCACGCCCAGATCCGACACCACCGTGCGCTCCAGCTCACCCGCAAGGAGTGATGCCCCGACGCCGCGAACATAGGCGCCTTGCCCGCCGCTCAGCTCGAACGACCGCTTGCCAGTCATCAAATACGAGAGCAGCTCGGCCTGGGAGTAATCGGCGTGCTCGGCCTCGAGCGTGAGGCGCGGCAAACGCAGCGTCCCCCGAATGTGCGCCAGCACGGTGATTTCGGGCGGCTGGCCGGGTCCCGGCAGCGGATGGACGACGTGGCTCGCTTCGATGTCGAGCGCGGCATCGAGATCCGGCGTGCCGAAGTACTGCACCGTCCCCCGTTGCACCACGAACTCGCGCGTCACCGGTCCGATGATCAACCGATAGGTGCCGCGCGGCGCCTGGAGCGTGCCACTCAGCAGGTAGGTGTCCCGAACCTTGTTGACCGTGACCAACCCCGAGAGCTGGATGTTCGCTTCGTTGGACCGCAGCCACACGTCCTCGCCCATCCTGAGTTGCAGGTTCCTGACCTGCAGGCTGTCGAAGAAAACGCTCTCGAACTCGGGGCCGAGCCGCTGCGTGCGGATGAGCGAGGTGTCGATGAGGTCCTGCACCCACGGCTCGTCGAGGTTCACGACGCGCTTGTTGACGAGATCGGCGAAGTGCAGCACGCCCGACGTCACGGTCCCACGGCCGGTGAGCGTCGCGCCGAACACGGGGCCTGTCAGTGCGACGCGGCCGCTGGCCGTAAGGGCGAGATAACCACGCAGATCCAGCGCCTTGAACTCGGACGTCGTGATGTTCAGCGCGAGCACCGGCTTGGTGAGCTGCTCGAGCCGCATGAACCCGGTCAACTCCGCGTGGCCGCGTTCACTCGTCGCGGTGATGCTATCCACGCGGATCGTGTCGCCCCGCAGCGACAGGCTGCCGTTCAGATTCGTGTAGCGCACACTCAGCGCAGGGATCGTGACCGCCGCCTGGCCGATGTCGAGCCCGCCGCGCAACCTCGGCGCCTCCCACGTGCCGCCGATGCCGAGGTCGGCGCTGAATACGCCTTCGACCTGCCGCACGGTCGTGGTGACCGCCGCCAGCACGCCGAGATCGACGCTATCGGCGCGCGCCTGCACTGAGAGCGTGTCCGGTAATTGCCGCTGCGCCATCGGTACGAGCGCGAGGTCGAGCGGCAGATGGGCGGTGACGTTCAAGACCTGTTGTCCCGACCGCCACAGGTGCACCTCACCGTTCAGCCTGCGACTGCGATAGTCGATGATCCCGTCCATGAACGGCGCTCGGAATGAGCCGAACGAGGCGTTCGAGAATGCGAACGAGCCAGTGTACGAGGGATTCGCGCGAGTGCCGTTCGCAGCCACTGTGGCCGTGAGGGCGCCCGCAACTCCGACCGTGTCCGCCTCCATGAGGGCGTAGATACCGGTGAGCGGGAAGCTGTCCAGCGCTACAAGGGCGTTGATCGGACCGCGCGCGGGCAAGTCGCCGGTAACCATCAGGCGACCTGCACCCGCAGCACTTCTGAACGATGCCGAATCCACGTGCAGCACCGAGTCGCCGAACGTCAGCGCCGTGGGCCGCTCGAGGAACCAGACGCCGCTCGGGAGCAGCACGGCGAGCGAATCCACGACCGCGTGCTGCGGGCTACGTCCGCCCGGCCGCGCGTAGCGTCCGCCCGCCAGGAACGCCCCCAGATCGCCGACGCGCGAACGGGCCACCCAGGTAAGCGAGTCGCGCGTGCCGCGCGCGTGGGCGGCGGCGGCGCCGAACCCGAGCCGTCCATACCCGAGCGAGTCGATGTTCGCGTCGACGTCGAAACGCGGGACCGGCCCCGGCTGATATGCAATCGTGCCCTCGCCCTTCGGCATCCGCCATCCGCGCCACCGCAGGTCCAGGACGTGCGCGTCGCCACCGATGGACATCGAGTCGAGCGCGCCGTCCAGCGTCAGCCGCACCTGGGCGGAGCCTTTGAGCCTGTCCTCGCTCGACCCGGACGCCACATTTGGACCGGCGATCCAGGTCACGAGTGAATCGAGGACACTGAGGCTGTCGGCCTCGAAATCGAATACGAACGTGCCGTGGTCCGGCCGTTTCCAGCCTAGCGATCCGCTCCCTCTGGTGAGCAGACCCGGCTGTTGCAGCCGCAACGAGTCCACGTGCAGCCGTCCTTCGGCGAACCGGATCTTCGTCGCGCCGCTGTCGATGATCGTGCCGGCGAACAACGATGGGTCGAGCATGACCGAGAGCTCGCCGGTGGGCTTGGTGATGCTGTCCGCTGCGACGGTGCTGCTGGCGGTGAACGTGAGCCGTGACGGCGGCGCGCTGCCGCGGGTCAGCCAGCGCTGCAGGTTGAGATCTTGCGCGTGTAGCGTGAACCCGCGGGCACCGAAGCCCGGATGAACGTCCCGTGCGCCGAGCAGCAACGTTCCGTCGCCGCGGACCGCGCCGCCCCCGCCCAGCATCTCGAGATCAGCGTGTGTCTCGAGTCCGGCGAGATCGCCCTTCAGGCGGATCGTCCCAGCGAGGGTGCCGCGCAGCGGGAAGGCACGGATCCGGCCCGTCAGGCCGTCGAGCGACAACGAATCGGCGCGCACGTCGGCGGAGACGCCCAGCACGTCCGTGCGGGAATCGAGCCCCACAACACCGCGGATGATGCTCGCCGGACGATCGCCATCGTGATGGCGCAGCGTGCCGCTGAACGTGGCGTTCTTGAGCGTGCCGGTGAGCGTGCCGGTCGCGTCGAGCTCGCCCTGGAGATCGAACCCCGGCACCAGCCGCCGCACTGTGCCGATGTCGACGCGAGCCGCTGACACGGCGAACGGCTGAAACGCGAGGTCCCTGCCGGCGAGATTGATTTCGCCCTTCCCCTGAATCTGTGATTCCGGCCATCCGGGGACGAGCGAATCGCGGAAGGACCACGCGGTCTCGATCTTCAACGCGCTCATCGGCCCGTCCACGATGGTTTGCCCGTTCAGTCGTCCATAGAACGGCAGCGAGTCGATATAGACGCGGGCGAAATCGAGCGAGAGATCGTGCGCGACCAAGTCGCCCTGGCGCACCGCCACGAGTCCGGAGTCGGCGGCGCTGAACGCGGTGACGTGCCCGGTGAGCCGGCCCTGGCCGAACGTGAGGTCGAGCGGCCGCAGCTGGATCTCGAGGACCCGGCCGCCATGGGACGCGAGCGTCACCCCGCCGTGCAGCACGGCGTTTTCAGGGAAGCGCCGATCGAGGAAGCGGACGTCCGTCAGCGTGGCGGAGTCTGCGCGCATCACGAGGTTCCACAATAGCGTGTCGCGCGGCCATTGCACCGTGCCACGCGCGCGGAACTGGGTGCCGGGGAACCGCACGCGCGACAGATCCACGTCGAGTGTGCGCCCGTCGATCGTTACGCGGCCGACGACGTCGGCAATCGACAACTTCGGGTCGCTGCTTTCGGTGGCGAGCCGCAGCACGTCGATGCGAATGCCCTTCTCCCGCGGTGCCTGGATGCGTAGCGCCGCGAGCCGTGCATTGAGATGCTCGAAGCGCCGCACGCGATAGCGACCGTCTTCGCCGGAGTATTCGATTTCTTCGTTGGCGCTGGTGATTTCGCCGTGCTTTTGCAGCCGCAGCGTCAACGAACCATCCATGATCTGCACGTTGCGCAGCAAGATGAGTGAGCGCGGGCCGGCGGGACCGAGTGGTTTGACGGTGATGGTGTCCTTTTCACCGAGTCGTAACAGCTCGTCGAAGTTCGTCTTGCCGTTGGCATGCTGCACGATGTTGAAGATGGGGCGCTCGAGGCGCACCTCCATGAACACCACGCGGCCCGCCGCGAAGTCGATCGGGTTGTAGCCCAGCTCGGCCCGTGGCAACCAGGCGACGAGGGTCGAATCAGGATCGAGCAGTCTGACGTCGGTGAGCACGACGCCCGTCAGCAGCGATCCCCGCACCTCGCCCACCTCGATCGAGCCGGACACCGCGCTTGCGACGACCGAGCTGGCCACGCGCGCGAGCAGCGTACGGCCGGCATGCGTGCCGACGAGCGCGTTGAGGGCGCCGAGGAAACAGGCGAGCAGTCCGACCAAGGACCAGAGCGCGACACCGAGCGAGCGGCGCATCTAAAAAGCCTGCCCCACGGCGAACTGAATAACGACTTTCTGCCAGAAGCTCTTCTGCGCCCGGAGCGGCGGATAGGAATCGCGAATCTTCACGATCGGATCGGGAGCCGGCGGCTGATACAGGAGCGGTCCGCGCTCGACGGGATAGCCGTTATAGGCGGCATCGATGCGCACCGGGCCGAGCGGCGTCGCGAATCGCACGCCGACGCCCGGGGTGATGCGCATGCCATGAATGGTCGTGAGCGAATCGCCGCGCTCCCACACCTGTCCCGCATCGACGAATAATCCCAGGCGCATCCGCTGGGCGAAAATCGGCGACGGAAAGCGCAGCTCGGCGCTGAGGACGACGGCGGTGTTCCCGCCGGTCGGCGCGGTGACCACGCCGCGCCACACGGTATCCCCGGCCAGCCGCGTCGCAACCGGGTCGACCGCGGTACTATCACGAACGCGAATCACGTACACGCGCGGCCCGAGCTCGTTACGGCCATAGCCGCGCACCGAGTTTGGACCGCCGCCGTAAAACCGCTGGTCCGGCGGCACATAGCCGACGGGCGGCCCGCTGAGCTGAATGTCGCGCGGGAGAATCGCCCCGCCGCGAATCCGCCAGGCAAATACCGTACGGCGTCCGATGGGATAGTACTTGGCGACCTCGACCTCACCCCGGTTGAACTCGTACGGCACTTGTGAGCCGACGAAGCGTGACGCGTACAGCAGCGTCACGTTGGTGACGCTCCCCTCGGAAGCGTCGAGCACGTTGTTCACCTGATCGCGCACGACGCTGATCGTCACCGCGCCGAACTGGCGGCGGTCGCTGAGGAATTTGCGACTCGCCTCGTCGCACAGCCGAAACAGACTGCAGTAGATCCCCTCCGCCGCCGCGGTGCGGCCGACGGAATACGAGTATCCCAATGTCAGGGGCAGACGCCCGCGTGCGTTGAACGTGACATCGGCATTTCCGCCGATCGCCTCGCGCGTGTAAATCCCGAACTCCGAGCGCCGCTCCGCGACGAACCCCAGCGTCGCAACGTGTGACCGCGACAGGAATGCCGGCTGCCGCAGTGTTATGCCGAACGTGTAGTTGAGCGTGTCGAACGTCCACGTGCCCGCGAACGGGTTGCAGAACTGACGGAGTCCCGTCGTTTGCGTGGGCGTGCCGGCGCCAAGTTTGGACAGACGCGCTGACAGATCGAGCGTGCGCGCGCCGCCGAGGAAGTCATTCGCGGTCCAACCGCTCTGCACCCGGAAGCATTCCACGGTGGCGTAGCCGAAGCCGGCGCGCAGCTGGTGGCGGGGACCTTCCTGCAACTGAATGATGGCGCGCACCGTCGAGTCGCGGAGCACCATCGTCTGCGGGGCGACCGAGTCCAGCAGCGCGACGTTGACCGAACTGAACACCCCCATGCCATAGAGGTCGCGCTGCGTCTGGTACAGCGCGTCCTGGTTGAACGAGCTCCCGGGCCGCAACGACATGACACGGCGCACGGTGCCCGTATCCACGTCGCGCAACCCGCGGATCATCACCTCGCCGATGCGCATGCGGGGACCCGGCTGCGCATCCAGCTCAACTTCCGCCTTCAGGATTCCGGCTTCGGAATCGAAGTTGCGCAGCACCTCGGCGTAGGGAAAGCCGTGGTTGCGCAGCCGCGCCACGATCGTGTCGGCTGATGCCTGCATCAGGAAGCGGTTGAACGGATCGCCGACTTGCAGCGGCAGGTCGCGTTTCAGTTTTGCGACGTTGAAGATTTCGTCCACGCCTCGCACATCGAGCCGGACCAGCCGCACGGGATCGCCTTCGTGGATTCGGAACGTGGCGTACACGTCGCGCGCCGTGCGCCGCACCGACGTATCCACCACCGCGTTCATGTAGCCGCTCTGGCGATAAAGCAGAATCAGCCGGACGACGTCGCGCCGGAATTCGATCTCGTTGAAGTAGCGCTTCTCGCCCATTCCCAACCAGCGCACGATCGCGTAGCGGGCCCAGGCACTCGATTTTGTGGTCGCGATGGCGCTCTCGAGGGTGTAGTCGTCGAGCGCCCGGTTACCGACGAACGACAGACCCCGAACTACCCGCTCCTGTTCTTGAGCGGCGAGGACGGTTGTCGCCACCACGGCGGCGAGCAACAGGCAGGGTATAACGCGCAATTGACGTGGTTTACCAATCTCGGCTATGTTGCGACACTTGCACCGCACTGTCAACCTTTTCGACACCGCGAAGTGCGTCCTGTTCCTGTTTCTTCTCGCCGCCTGTCACGGTCAGTCGGGCGGAGGAGGTCAGGCCCGGGGTCTCGTCTACTACGAGACATACGACCCCCGCTCGCTCGACCCGGCACTCTCCACTGACGTACCCACCGGTGAAATGGTGACGCTGCTGTTCGACGGGCTCACCCAGTTCGATGCCGATGGCCGGCTACTGCCCGCCCTCGCCGACCGCTGGACGGCCGACCGCACAGGGCAGCGGTACGTCTTCCATCTCCGTCCGGGCGTCAACTTTCATGACGGGCGCCCCGTGGTCGCCGCGGATGTAAAGCGCTCCATCCTGCGCGTCCTCAATCCCGAGACACACGGCGGGCGGGTGTGGCCGTTGCTGCCGATCGCGGGAGCCGGCGACTTCGCGGACGGGCACGCGCGCGACGTGCGCGGCATCGAGGTCTTGGGCGACACAGCTGTGGCATTCATGCTCACCGAGCCGCTGGCCATTTTCCCCAAGTTCCTCGCGATGCCCGTTGCGTCGGTCGTGCCTGCGTCGGTGCCCGCCGACTTCGGCCAACGGCCCGTCGGCACTGGGCCGTGGCGCTTCGTGGCGTGGGAGCACGACGACTACCTGCGCTTTGCAAAGAATCCGAGCTACTGGGCTGGCGCGCCGCTCGGTGAGTCACTCACCGTTCGTATCGTTCCCGAGCCGCTCACCCGGGCGGCAGAATTCCTGGCGGGGCGCATCTCCGTCGCCGAGATCCCCTTCGGCGAGACAGTGAAATGGGAGCAGGAACACCCCGGCTGGCTGAAGCGCAAGCCGGCGCTCCGCGATGTCTACGTCGCGCTCAACAACCGCCGCGGCCCGCTGCGTGATCCCAACGTGCGGCGCGCGCTCAATCACGCGGTCAACGTGCCCGAGATCCTCCGCACCGTCTGGAACGGCCGGGGTGTCGCTGCCGCTGGATCGATTCCCCCCGCACTGGGTGGGAGCGACGCCTCTCGCCGACCGTACGCGTACGACACGACCGAGGCCCGCCGGTTGCTGCGCGCCGCCGGCTACCCGGACGGCTTTGCGCTCCAGCTGTGGCGGTCGGGCACGAATGTGGAGCTGGGGCGGGTCGCTCAGGCAATCCAGGCGCAGCTCGCCGCCGTCGGAATCCGCGTCGAGATCGTCTCGCGCGATGCGTCCAGCATGCGCGAGGCCGTCCGCAAGGGTGACACCGACATGGCGATCTTGGATTGGTGGGCCGACTATCCCGATGCCGACAACTTCCTTTATCCGCTCTTTCACAGCGCCAGCTTCGGCCCGGGCGGCAACTACTCCTTCTATAGCGACCCTGTCACCGACTCGCTCATCCTCGTCGCGCGCCGCACCGTCGACCAGGCAACCCGGGAAGCGCTCTATCGGCGCATCGACGACCGGGTGCACCAGGCCGCACCGTGGATCTACCTCTGGTCTCCCGTGGACCTTTGGGCGCAGCATCCCTCGATCGAGGGTTGGGACGTTCCGGTGATCTTCAACGGGCAGCGCTGGACCACGGTTCGTGTTGCAGCTGGTCGGTAAGCGGTTGCTGGCGACGATCCCCACGTTGTTCGGTGTACTCGTCGTCGCTTTTTTACTGTTGAACGTCGTCCCTGGCGATCCGGTCGCCGAGATGGTAGGCGAGCGCGCCGACTCCGCCACGATCGCCCGGCTGCGCCTGGAGCTGCATCTCGACGAGCCGATTCCCGTGCAGTTCGGGCACTATCTCTGGGGCGTCGTGCGGGGCGATCTGGGCCGCTCTTACATCACGCAGCGCCCAGTGCTCGGTGATCTTGCCGAACGCTTTCCCAAGACCCTGCAGCTGGCAGGCGCTGCCATGCTGCTCGCGGCGACCTGTGGCATCACCCTGGGCGTGCTCGCCGCGATCCGCCCCGGCGGCGTGGTCGATCGCGTCAGCATGCTGATCGCCTACGTCGGCGTCTCGTTTCCCGTCTATTGGGTCGGGCTGCTGCTGATCCTGCTGTTCGCGGTCGCGTTGCGCTGGTTGCCGCCCTCCGGGTATGGCGGCATTGCGTTTCTCGTCTTGCCGGCGCTGACGCTCGGCACGCGCTCGATTGCCTTTCTCGCGCGCATGACGCGCGGCGCCATGCTCGAGATCTTGCCGTCGGATTTTGTGCGCACGGCCCGGGCAAAGGGACTCGGCGAACGACGAGTCATCGGCCGGCATGCGTTACGCAATGCCTTGCTCCCGATCATTACCGTGCTCGGACTCGACGTGGGTAACTACCTGACCGGCAGCATCCTGACCGAGACGATATTTTCGTGGCCCGGTGTAGGACGATACGTCCTGCTGGCGATTCAGAAACGCGATCTGCCCGCGGTCCAGGGGAGCATTCTCTTTTTGTCCGTGATCTTCGTGCTGGTCAACCTTCTCACCGACGTGCTCTATGCGAAAGCTGATCCTCGCGTCGCTTACGATTAGCGCCGCGGTCTCGCTCGAGGGGCAAAGCCGGGGCTCGCTGCAGCAGCGCCTCACGCGACTCCTCGACCAACCGCCGTTCGACCGCGCCACATGGAACGTCTTCGCGCAGGACGACCGTGGGCGTGTGCTGTTCAATCGCAACGGGGATCGCTTTTCGGTGCCGGCGAGCAACACGAAACTCGTCGTCGCGGCGGCGGGGACGGTTCTGTTACCCGCCGACTATCGCGTGCGCACGAGCATCTATGTCAACGGCACGATCACGAGCGGCGTGCTGCAAGGCGATCTCATCGTCTATGGCCGCGGGGATCCGACCTGGTCGCAGCGCTGCTACACCGTCGATACGCTCGCGCCGGGCGGCTGCGACTCGACCTGGACCGCGGTCGATGCGATCGCCGATTCGCTGCGCGCCCGTGGGCTCCGGCGCGTCACCGGCAGGATCGTCGGCGATGGCTCGTATTTCGAGCCGATCCTGACGCATCCCGGCTGGAACTCGTTCGACCTCAACTGGTGGTACGCCGCCCCGATCTCGGGGCTCGGTTTCCACGACAACAGCGTCGATTTCCAAATCACGCCGGGCGTGGCGATCGATCAGCCACCCACGATCACGTGGAATCCCGACCTACACCTGTTCAGCTTCGAAAACCGCGCTCGTACCGTGCCGCCGGAGTCTTCCAGCACCATCGGCGACAACTTCTTCCGCAAGCCCGGGACACTCGAAATCTGGGCCGCGGGCACGGTGTCCCTGAGCCGCTCGCCATGGATCGAGAGCTTCGCGCTTCCCGATCCGAATCTGCTCGCCGCGCGCGCCCTCGAGGCCTCGCTGCAGAGGAAGGGGATTGCCGTCGAAGGCGGCGCCGCGAGCACGACGGATTCGATGGCCTACCGCGCGCTGCGCTGCTGCGGCACCCCGTTCGCCGAGTATCGCGGCCGGCCGCTCCCCGACATCATCTTCCCCATTCTGAACACGAGCCAGAATTGGTTTGCGGAGATGCTGCTCAAGATTCTGGCGCGTGAAGTGGGCGACACGGGGAGCTGGACAAAAGGTCTCGACGTCGAGAAACGGTTTCTCATCGACTCCGTGAAGGTTGACTCGACGGCGTTCGCGCTGGAGGACGGCTCAGGGCTGGCCGCGGGAAATCTCGTGACGCCGCACGCATTCGTGCAGCTGCTGGCCTACATGTACCGCCATCCCAAGCGGGCGCCGTTTCTGGCCGGGTTGCCGCGCGCCCAGCAGCGCGGCTCGCTGCTCAGGCGTTTTGCCGGGACGCCACTCGAGGGACGCGTGCTCGCAAAAACGGGATCGATTGATCGCGTGAATACGCTGTCGGGCTACATCGAGAGGGCCGACGGACGCGTGATCACGTTTTCGATTCAGGCCAATGCGCATGACGTTCCGACGAGGCAGATGCTGGCCCAAATCGATTCGGTGGTGGTGCAGCTGGCGCGGTGAGTAGGGGCGCAGCATGCTGCGCCTCTACCTTTTTGATCAATCCTCTTTCTGTCCAAACAGCGCCATGTTGGACGAATGGCCCGGCATGACCTTCGCTGCCGGATTCAGGAAGTGCGCGATCTGATTCACGGCGATGCACGCTTCCGAAAACCCCGTCGCGATAAGCTTCAGCTTCCCCGGGTAGGTGGTGATATCCCCGGCGGCGTAGATGCCGGGGATGTTGGTCTCCATCGTCTGCGTCACCTTGATGTCGCCCTTCTCGATATCGAGACCCCATTCCGCGATCGCGCCCAATGAGGAGATGAAGCCGAGCTGGGGGATGACGCAGTCCATCGCCAGCGTCTCCTCCGCTTTCGTCTTGTTGTTGAAAACCGTCACCCGCTCGATACGGCTTGAGCCGGCGATTTCCTTGAGCTCCCAGAACGTGCGCAGCTCCATCTTGCCGGCAGCCGCCAGGGCCTGCACCTGGTCCACGGTCGCCTGGTGGGCGCGGAACCCGTCGCGCCGGTGAATCATCACGATCGATTTCGCGATCCCCTGCAGATTCACTGCCCAATCGAACGCCGAGTCGCCACCCCCGACGATGAGGATTCGCTTCCCGGCGAACTCGCGCGGATTCAGGACGCGATCGTGCAGCCCTTTGTCGTTCCATTGATCCACGTCTTTGAGCGGCAGTTTGCGCGGAGTGAATGCGCCGATCCCTCCGGCGATGAGCACCGTGCGGCCGGGATACTCGTCCTTGTCGGTAACGATCGTAAATAGAGCCTTGCTGTTCTCCTCACTGCGGCGCAGGCCGATGACCTTTTCGGCGAGATGAACTGGCGGTTTCCATTGCAGGCCCTGCTCGGCAAGTGCCTTGACCAAGTCTTTGGCGAGAATCTTCGGAAAGCCGGCGACATCGAAGATGTATTTCTCGGGATACAGGGCCGTGAGCTGTCCTCCGACCTGATCGAGGTTGTCGATCAGACAGTGCGACGCGCCGCGCATCCCCGCGTAAAACGCCGCGAATAGTCCGGTCGGGCCGGCTCCGATGATGGTGATATCTTTCGCCTCTTGCATCGCGCGAACGCTAGCGTGCTTCTCGTCCTCGGTCTACTGTCTTGCGCCTCCGGCAATCGGCCGGCTGCGCTGGGTTGGAGCCTCGGCGGCGAAGCCCACGTCTTCGTCACGGGCGATCGTTTCGCGCGCGACCTCTATCGCGACCTTACCGGCAGCGGACGTCTTGCAGACTCGCTGGGGCGGCGGCCACGCGTCTCGGTCGCGCCACGGAAAGCCCACCGCGCGACGGTGTTGTCGGCAAACGGCGCGACTCCAGCTCGGCTGACGCTCGCGCGATTTCACGCTGCAGAGACGTGCGGCTATCCCGGGATAGCCGCACGTCTCTGCAGCGTGAAATCGCGCGAGCGTCAGCCGAGCTGGAGTCGCGCCGTTTGCCGACAACACCGTCGCGCGGTGGGCTTTCCGTGGCGCGACCGAGACGCGTGGCCGCCGCCCCAGCGAGTCTGCAAGACGTCCGCTGCCGGTAAGGTCGCGATAGAGGTCGCGCGCGAAACGATCGCCCGTGACGAAGACGTGGGCTTCGCCGCCGAGGCTCCAACCCAGCGCAGCCGGCCGATTGCCGGAGGCGCAAGACAGTAGACCGAGGACGAGAAGCACGCTAGCGTTCGCGCGATGCAAGAGGCGAAAGATATCACCATCATCGGAGCCGGCCCGACCGGACTATTCGCGGCGTTTTACGCGGGGATGCGCGGCGCGTCGCACTGTCTGATCGACAACCTCGATCAGGTCGGAGGACAGCTCACGGCCCTGTATCCCGAGAAATACATCTTCGATGTCGCCGGCTTTCCGAAGATTCTCGCCAAAGACTTGGTCAAGGCACTTGCCGAGCAGGGCCTGCAATGGAAACCGCCAGTTCATCTCGCCGAAAAGGTCATCGGCCTGCGCCGCAGTGAGGAGAACAGCAAGGCTCTATTTACGATCGTTACCGACAAGGACGAGTATCCCGGCCGCACGGTGCTCATCGCCGGAGGGATCGGCGCATTCACTCCGCGCAAACTGCCGCTCAAAGACGTGGATCAATGGAACGACAAAGGGCTGCACGATCGCGTCCTGAATCCGCGCGAGTTCGCCGGGAAGCGAATCCTCATCGTCGGGGGTGGCGACTCGGCGTTCGATTGGGCAGTGAATCTGCAGGGGATCGCGAAATCGATCGTGATGATTCACCGGCGCGACGGGTTCCGCGCCCACCAGGCGACCGTGGACCAGGTGCAGGCCCTGGCGGCTGCCGGCAAGATGGAGCTGCGCACGTTCTGGGAGCTCAAGGAAATCGCCGGCTCAAGCCGTATCGAGCGGGTGACGGTTTTCAACAACAAGACGAAAGCGGAGGAGACGCTGGCGATGGACTGCGTCATCCCCCAGCTCGGCTTCATCTCCTCATTGGGCGCGATCGCGGAATGGGGTCTCGATATCGAGAAGGGCGACATCAAGGTGACGCAGACGATGGAGACCAACATCCCCGGCATCTACGCCGCCGGGGATATCACCACCTACCCGGGGAAGCTGAAGCTTATCGCGACGGGGTTTTCGGAAGCGTGCATCGCCGTGAATCAGATCGCGCACTTCCTGAATCCGGCAGCGAAGGTCATGCCGGGCCATTCGTCCAACATGGCGCTGTTTGGACAGAAAGAGGATTGATCAAAAAGGTAGAGGCGCAGCATGCTGCGCCCCTACTCACCGCGCCAGCTGCACCACCACCGAATCGATTTGGGCCAGCATCTGCCTCGTCGGAACGTCATGCGCATTGGCCTGAATCGAAAACGTGATCACGCGTCCGTCGGCCCTCTCGATGTAGCCCGACAGCGTATTCACGCGATCAATCGATCCCGTTTTTGCGAGCACGCGTCCCTCGAGTGGCGTCCCGGCAAAACGCCTGAGCAGCGAGCCGCGCTGCTGGGCGCGCGGCAACCCGGCCAGAAACGGCGCCCGCTTGGGATGGCGGTACATGTAGGCCAGCAGCTGCACGAATGCGTGCGGCGTCACGAGATTTCCCGCGGCCAGCCCTGAGCCGTCCTCCAGCGCGAACGCCGTCGAGTCAACCTTCACGGAGTCGATGAGAAACCGTTTCTCGACGTCGAGACCTTTTGTCCAGCTCCCCGTGTCGCCCACTTCACGCGCCAGAATCTTGAGCAGCATCTCCGCAAACCAATTCTGGCTCGTGTTCAGAATGGGGAAGATGATGTCGGGGAGCGGCCGGCCGCGATACTCGGCGAACGGGGTGCCGCAGCAGCGCAGCGCGCGGTAGGCCATCGAATCCGTCGTGCTCGCGGCGCCGCCTTCGACGGCAATCCCCTTCCTCTGCAGCGAGGCCTCGAGGGCGCGCGCGGCGAGCAGATTCGGATCGGGAAGCGCGAAGCTCTCGATCCATGGCGAGCGGCTCAGGGACACCGTGCCCGCGGCCCAGATTTCGAGTGTCCCGGGCTTGCGGAAGAAGTTGTCGCCGATGGTGCTGGAAGACTCCGGCGGCACGGTACGAGCGCGGTTTTCGAAGCTGAACAGGTGTAGGTCGGGATTCCACGTGATCGTGGGTGGCTGATCGATCGCCACGCCCGGCGTGATTTGGAAATCGACGCTGTTGTCGTGGAAACCGAGCCCCGAGATCGGGGCGGCGTACCACCAGTTGAGGTCGAACGAGTTCCAGCCGGGATGCGTCAGGATCGGCTCGAAATACGAGCCATCGCCGACGATCCTGCCGGTGACGCGCCGGAGCCCACGGGCGCGCAGCGAATCGGCGATCGCATCGACCGCGGTCCAGGTCGAGTCGCAGCCGCCCGGCGCGAGCGTATCGACGGTGTAGCAGCGCTGCGACCAGGTCGGATCCCCGCGGCCATAGACGATGAGATCGCCTTGCAGCACGCCGCTCGTGATCGTGCCGTTGACATAGATGCTCGTGCGCACGCGATAGTCGGCGGGTAACAGAACCGTCCCCGCCGCCGCGACGACGAGTTTCGTGTTGCTCGCCGGCACCGAAAAGCGATCCCCGTTGCGATTGAACAGCACACGCCCACGGTCGTCCTGCGCGAAGACGTTCCATGTGGCGCGGTCGAACGGCGGTTGGTCGAGGAGTCGCGTGAGGCGCTGCTGCAGCGAGCCCCGGCTTTGCCCCTCGAGCGAGACCGCGGCGCTAATCGTAAGCGACGCGAGGATCAGCTTTCGCATAGAGCACGTCGGTGAGAAGGTTGACCAGCACGAAGATCACGGACAAAAAGAGAATGCTCCCCTGGACCGCGGGCAGATCGCGTTTCTGAATCGCCAGCAGGACGTATCGTCCTACACCGGGCCACGAAAATATCGTCTCGGTCAGGATGCTGCCGGTCAGGTAGTTACCCACGTCGAGTCCGAGCACGGTAATGATCGGGAGCAAGGCATTGCGTAACGCATGCCGGCCGATGACTCGTCGTTCGCCGAGTCCCTTTGCCCGGGCCGTGCGCACAAAATCCGACGGCAAGATCTCGAGCATGGCGCCGCGCGTCATGCGCGCGAGAAAGGCAATCGAGCGCGTGCCGAGCGTCAGCGCCGGCAAGACGAGAAACGCAATGCCGCCATACCCGGAGGGCGGCAACCAGCGCAACGCGACCGCGAACAGCAGGATCAGCAGCAGCCCGACCCAATAGACGGGAAACGAGACGCCGACGTAGGCGATCAGCATGCTGACGCGATCGACCACGCCGCCGGGGCGGATCGCGGCGAGCACGCCCAGGGTGATGCCACAGGTCGCCGCGAGCAGCATGGCAGCGCCTGCCAGCTGCAGGGTCTTGGGAAAGCGTTCGGCAAGATCACCGAGCACTGGGCGCTGCGTGATGTAAGAGCGGCCCAGATCGCCCCGCACGACGCCCCAGAGATAGTGCCCGAACTGCACGGGAATCGGCTCGTCGAGATGCAGCTCCAGGCGCAGCCGGGCGATCGTGGCGGAGTCGGCGCGCTCGCCTACCATCTCGGCGACCGGATCGCCAGGGACGACGTTCAACAGTAAAAAAGCGACGACGAGTACACCGAACAACGTGGGGATCGTCGCCAGCAACCGCTTACCGACCAGCTGCAACACGAACCGTGGTCCAGCGCTGCCCGTTGAAGATCACCGGAACGTCCCAACCCTCGATCGAGGGATGCTGCGCCCAAAGGTCCACGGGAGACCAGAGGTAGATCCACGGTGCGGCCTGGTGCACCCGGTCGTCGATGCGCCGATAGAGCGCTTCCCGGGTTGCCTGGTCGACGGTGCGGCGCGCGACGAGGATGAGCGAGTCGGTGACAGGGTCGCTATAGAAGGAGTAGTTGCCGCCCGGGCCGAAGCTGGCGCTGTGAAAGAGCGGATAAAGGAAGTTGTCGGCATCGGGATAGTCGGCCCACCAATCCAAGATCGCCATGTCGGTGTCACCCTTGCGGACGGCCTCGCGCATGCTGGACGCATCGCGCGAGACGATCTCGACGCGGATTCCGACGGCGGCGAGCTGCGCCTGGATTGCCTGAGCGACCCGCCCCAGCTCCACATTCGTGCCCGACCGCCACAGCTGGAGCGCAAAGCCGTCCGGGTAGCCGGCGGCGCGCAGCAACCGGCGGGCCTCGGTCGTGTCGTACGCGTACGGTCGGCGAGAGGCGTCGCTCCCACCCAGTGCGGGGGGAATCGATCCAGCGGCAGCGACACCCCGGCCGTTCCAGACGGTGCGGAGGATCTCGGGCACGTTGACCGCGTGATTGAGCGCGCGCCGCACGTTGGGATCACGCAGCGGGCCGCGGCGGTTGTTGAGCGCGACGTAGACATCGCGGAGCGCCGGCTTGCGCTTCAGCCAGCCGGGGTGTTCCTGCTCCCATTTCACTGTCTCGCCGAAGGGGATCTCGGCGACGGAGATGCGCCCCGCCAGGAATTCTGCCGCCCGGGTGAGCGGCTCGGGAACGATACGAACGGTGAGTGACTCACCGAGCGGCGCGCCAGCCCAGTAGCTCGGATTCTTTGCAAAGCGCAGGTAGTCGTCGTGCTCCCACGCCACGAAGCGCCACGGCCCAGTGCCGACGGGCCGTTGGCCGAAGTCGGCGGGCACCGACGCAGGCACGACCGACGCAACGGGCATCGCGAGGAACTTGGGGAAAATGGCCAGCGGCTCGGTGAGCATGAATGCCACAGCTGTGTCGCCCAAGACCTCGATGCCGCGCACGTCGCGCGCGTGCCCGTCCGCGAAGTCGCCGGCTCCCGCGATCGGCAGCAACGGCCACACCCGCCCGCCGTGTGTCTCGGGATTGAGGACGCGCAGGATGGAGCGCTTTACATCCGCGGCGACCACGGGGCGCCCGTCATGAAAGTTGACGCCCGGACGGAGATGGAAGACGTACCGCTGCCCTGTGCGGTCGGCCGTCCAGCGGTCGGCGAGGGCGGGCAGTAGCCGGCCATCGGCATCGAACTGGGTGAGCCCGTCGAACAGCAGCGTCACCATTTCACCGGTGGGTACGTCAGTGGAGAGTGCCGGGTCGAGCGAGCGGGGGTCGTATGTCTCGTAGTAGACGAGACCCCGGGCCTGACCTCCTCCGCCCGACTGACCGTGACAGGCGGCGAGAAGAAACAGGAACAGGACGCACTTCGCGGTGTCGAAAAGGTTGACAGTGCGGTGCAAGTGTCGCAACATAGCCGAGATTGGTAAACCACGTCAATTGCGCGTTATACCCTGCCTGTTGCTCGCCGCCGTGGTGGCGACAACCGTCCTCGCCGCTCAAGAACAGGAGCGGGTAGTTCGGGGTCTGTCGTTCGTCGGTAACCGGGCGCTCGACGACTACACCCTCGAGAGCGCCATCGCGACCACAAAATCGAGTGCCTGGGCCCGCTACGCGATCGTGCGCTGGTTGGGAATGGGCGAGAAGCGCTACTTCAACGAGATCGAATTCCGGCGCGACGTCGTCCGGCTGATTCTGCTTTATCGCCAGAGCGGCTACATGAACGCGGTGGTGGATACGTCGGTGCGGCGCACGGCGCGCGACGTGTACGCCACGTTCCGAATCCACGAAGGCGATCCCGTGCGGCTGGTCCGGCTCGATGTGCGAGGCGTGGACGAAATCTTCAACGTCGCAAAACTGAAACGCGACCTGCCGCTGCAAGTCGGCGATCCGTTCAACCGCTTCCTGATGCAGGCATCAGCCGACACGATCGTGGCGCGGCTGCGCAACCACGGCTTTCCCTACGCCGAGGTGCTGCGCAACTTCGATTCCGAAGCCGGAATCCTGAAGGCGGAAGTTGAGCTGGATGCGCAGCCGGGTCCCCGCATGCGCATCGGCGAGGTGATGATCCGCGGGTTGCGCGACGTGGATACGGGCACCGTGCGCCGTGTCATGTCGTTGCGGCCCGGGAGCTCGTTCAACCAGGACGCGCTGTACCAGACGCAGCGCGACCTCTATGGCATGGGGGTGTTCAGTTCGGTCAACGTCGCGCTGCTGGACTCGGTCGCCCCGCAGACGATGGTGCTCCGCGACTCGACGGTGCGCGCCATCATTCAGTTGCAGGAAGGTCCCCGCCACCAGCTGCGCGCCGGCTTCGGCTACGCCACCGTGGAATGCTTCCGGGTGCAGAGCGGTTGGACCGCGAATGACTTCCTCGGCGGCGCGCGCACGCTCGATCTGTCAGCGCGTCTGTCCAAACTTGGCGCCGGCACGCCCACGCAAACGACGGGACTCCGTCAGTTCTGCAACCCGTTCGCGGGCACGTGGACGTTCGACACGCTCAACTACACGTTCGGCATAACACTGCGGCAGCCGGCATTCCTGTCGCGGTCACACGTTGCGACGCTGGGGTTCGTCGCGGAGCGGCGCTCGGAGTTCGGGATTTACACGCGCGAGGCGATCGGCGGAAATGCCGATGTCACGTTCAACGCACGCGGGCGTCTGCCCCTGACATTGGGATACTCGTATTCCGTCGGCCGCACCGCGGCGGCGGAGGGGATCTACTGCAGTCTGTTTCGGCTGTGCGACGAGGCGAGTCGCAAATTCCTCAGCGACCGCCGCCAGTTCGGCGCGGTGACGATCAGCGTCGTGCGCGATCAGGTGAACAACGTGCTCGACGCTTCCGAGGGGAGCGTCACCAACGTGACGCTGCTGTACGCGTCACGCTTCGTCGGCTCACAAGTGCCGTACGAGTTCAACCGGGGTGAGGTCGAGGTCGCCAAGTACTATCCCATCGGACGCCGTACGGTATTTGCCTGGCGGATTCGCGGCGGGGCGATTCTCCCGCGCGACATTCAGCTCAGCGGGCCGCCCGTCGGCTATGTGCCGCCGGACCAGCGGTTTTACGGCGGCGGTCCAAACTCGGTGCGCGGCTATGGCCGTAACGAGCTCGGGCCGCGCGTGTACGTGATTCGCGTTCGTGATAGTACCGCGGTCGACCCGGTTGCGACGCGGCTGGCCGGGGATACCGTGTGGCGCGGCGTGGTCACCGCGCCGACCGGCGGGAACACCGCCGTCGTCCTCAGCGCCGAGCTGCGCTTTCCGTCGCCGATTTTCGCCCAGCGGATGCGCCTGGGATTATTCGTCGATGCGGGACAGGTGTGGGAGCGCGGCGATTCGCTCACGACCATTCATGGCATGCGCATCACCCCGGGCGTCGGCGTGCGATTCGCGACGCCGCTCGGCCCGGTGCGCATCGATGCCGCCTATAACGGCTATCCCGTCGAGCGCGGACCGCTCCTGTATCAGCCGCCGGCTCCCGATCCGATCGTGAAGATTCGCGATTCCTATCCGCCGCTCCGGGCGCAGAAGAGCTTCTGGCAGAAAGTCGTTATTCAGTTCGCCGTGGGGCAGGCTTTTTAGATGCGCCGCTCGCTCGGTGTCGCGCTCTGGTCCTTGGTCGGACTGCTCGCCTGTTTCCTCGGCGCCCTCAACGCGCTCGTCGGCACGCATGCCGGCCGTACGCTGCTCGCGCGCGTGGCCAGCTCGGTCGTCGCAAGCGCGGTGTCCGGCTCGATCGAGGTGGGCGAGGTGCGGGGATCGCTGCTGACGGGCGTCGTGCTCACCGACGTCAGACTGCTCGATCCTGATTCGACCCTCGTCGCCTGGTTGCCACGGGCCGAGCTGGGCTACAACCCGATCGACTTCGCGGCGGGCCGCGTGGTGTTCATGGAGGTGCGCCTCGAGCGCCCCATCTTCAACATCGTGCAGCATGCCAACGGCAAGACGAACTTCGACGAGCTGTTACGACTCGGTGAAAAGGACACCATCACCGTCAAACCACTCGGTCCCGCCGGCCCGCGCTCACTCATCTTGCTGCGCAACGTGCAGATCATGGATGGTTCGTTGACGCTGCGGCTGCAAAAGCACGGCGAAATCACCAGCGCCAACGAAGAAATCGAATACTCCGGCGAAGACGGTCGCTATCGCGTGCGGCGCTTCGAGCATCTCAATGCACGGCTCGCGGCGCTACGCATCCAGGCACCGCGGGAGAAGGGCATTCGCATCGACGTGCTGCGGCTCGCCACCGAAAGCAGCGACCCGAAGTTGTCGATTGCCGACGTCGTCGGCCGCGTAACGATCGACGGGCGCACACTCGACGTGGATCTGTCGCGCGTGCGGTTCCCCGGCACCCAGTTCCGCGCGCGTGGCACGGTGCAATGGCCGCGCGACACGCTATTGTGGAACCTCGTGATGCGCGCAGACTCCGCCACGCTGACGGACGTCCGCTTCCTCGATCGGCGCTTCCCTGAAAACGCCGTGCTGCACGGCGGGGTGACGCTCGCGTCCCATGGCGGCCGGGTCCTCGAGATCCAGCTGCGGCCGCTCGACCTCACGTTCGGCCAGGGCCGGCTCACCGGGCACGTCACCGCGTTCAGCGCCGCCGACTCCGGACTCGTGGCGGTGCGCCAGGGCGACTTGGTCGCGCACGATCTCTCGCTCGATTTCGCCCGCGTCTATATCGACTCGCTGCCGTTCTATGGACGACTGAACGGGCAAACCATCGTGGACGGGCCGATGAGCGCGTTGAAGATCGAGACCGCGTGGTCCTTCCGCGATTCGCTCGTCCCCGGATGGCCGGAATCACAGATTCAGGGGAAGGGCGAAATCAATCTCGCCGGCAGGGACCTCGCGTTTCAGCCGTTCGCCGTGTCAGCGGCTCGCGTCGACATCGGCACAGTGCGGCGGCTGGTGCCGGGGTTCGATCTCCAGGGCGAGCTCGACGCGACCGGCACGCTCACCGGCACGCTCAAGAACGCCACGTTCAGCGGCACGCTGCGCCATCACGATGGCGATCGTCCGGCGAGCATCATCCGCGGTGTTGTGGGGCTCGATTCCCGCACGGACGTGCTGGGCGTCTCCGCCGACGTGCGCGCCGATTCGTTGTCGCTCGACGGCCTGACGGGCCGGATCCGTGCCTTCCCGCTGCGCGGCACCCTCGCTGGGACGATCCGCCTGAAGGGCGATCTCGCCGGACTCGAGACACACGCTGATCTCGAGATGCTGGGCGGGGGCGGCGCGGTCCGCGGCGACGGAACGTTGCTGCTCGGCGCACGGGACGTTCATCCGGGCTTCGGTGCCCGCGGGTTCACGCTACACGCGCAAGATCTCAACCTGCAGCGCTGGCTGACCCGCGGCAGCGCGCCGCCGTCACGGCTCACGTTCACCGCCAGCAGCACCGTCGCAGCGGACAGCATCACCAAGCCCACCGGCGAGCTCTCGGTCATGCTCGACCCATCGTTGTTCGCCGGCACGATCATCGACAGCGGCGCGACGAAGATCCGGTTCGCCGAAGGACGGCTGCACGTGGACTCGTTGCGGCTGCAACAGCCGGGTCTGCTCACCAGAGGGAGCGGATCGCTAGGCTGGAAACGGCCGGACCACGGCACGTTCGTATTCGATTTCGAGGCCGACAGCCTCAGTGTCCTCGATTCACTCGTGACCTGGATCGCCGGTCCAAATGTGGCGTCCGGGTCGAGCGAGGACAGGCTCAAAGGCTCCGCCCAGGTGCGGCTGACGCTGGACGGCGCGCTCGACTCGATGTCCATCGGTGGCGACGCGCACGTCCTGGACCTGCGGTGGCGCGGATGGCGGATGCCGAAGGGCGAGGGCACGATTGCATATCAGCCGGGGCCGGTCCCGCGTTTCGACGTCGACGCGAACATCGACTCGCTCGGGTATGGACGGCTCGGGTTCGGCGCCGCCGCCGCCCACGCGCGCGGCACGCGCGACTCGCTTACCTGGGTGGCCCGTTCGCGCGTCGGCGATCTGGGGGCGTTCCTGGCGGGCGGACGCTACGCGCGGCCGGGCGGACGTAGCCCGCAGCACGCGGTCGTGGATTCGCTCGCCGTGCTGCTCCCGAGCGGCGTCTGGTTCCTCGAGCGGCCCACGGCGCTGACGTTCGGCGACTCGGTGCTGCACGTGGATTCGGCATCGTTCAGAAGTGCTGCGGGTGCAGGTCGCCTGATGGTTACCGGCGACTTGCCCGCGCGCGGTCCGATCAACGCCCTTGTAGCGCTGGACAGCTTCCCGCTCACCGGTATCTACGCCCTCATGGAGGCGGACACGGTCGGAGTTGCGGGCGCCCTCACGGCCACAGTGGCTGCGAACGGCACTCGCGCGAATCCCTCGTACACTGGCTCGTTCGCATTCTCGAACGCCTCGTTCGGCTCATTCCGAGCGCCGTTCATGGACGGGATCATCGACTATCGCAGTCGCAGGCTGAACGGTGAGGTGCACCTGTGGCGGTCGGGACAACAGGTCTTGAACGTCACCGCCCATCTGCCGCTCGACCTCGCGCTCGTACCGATGGCGCAGCGGCAATTACCGGACACGCTCTCAGTGCAGGCGCGCGCCGATAGCGTCGATCTCGGCGTGCTGGCGGCGGTCACCACGACCGTGCGGCAGGTCGAAGGCGTATTCAGCGCCGACCTCGGCATCGGCGGCACGTGGGAGGCGCCGAGGTTGCGCGGCGGGCTCGACATCGGCCAGGCGGCGGTCACGATCCCTGCGCTGAGTGTGCGCTACACGAATCTGAACGGCAGCCTGTCGCTGCGGGGCGACACGATCCGCGTGGATAGCATCACCGCGACGAGTGAACGCGGCCACGCGGAGTTGACCGGGTTCATGCGGCTCGAGCAGCTCACCAAGCCGGTGCTCGCGCTGAACATCACGACGTCCGAGTTCAAGGCGCTGGATCTGCGTGGTTATCTCGCCCTTACGGCCAGCGGCCGCGTCGCACTGACAGGCCCCGTGTTCGGCGCGACGCTCACCGGCCGTGGGACCGTGACGTCGGGCGTGCTGCACTTCGCCGATCTCGTCAACAAGCGCGTCGTGAACCTCGACGAGCCGTGGGTGCAGGACCTCATCGACACCTCGCTCATCCGCACGCAGCGGCTCGGCCCCGAGTTCGAGAGCGTTTTCTTCGACAGCCTGCAGGTCAGGAACCTGCAACTCAGGATGGGCGAGGACGTGTGGCTGCGGTCCAACGAAGCGAACATCCAGCTCTCGGGGTTGGTCACGGTCAACAAGGTTCGGGACACCTACCTGCTGAGTGGCACGCTCCAGGCGCCGCGCGGCACCTATCGGTTGATCATCGGACCGGTGACGCGCGAGTTCGTGGTGCAACGGGGGACGGTGCAGTACTTCGGCACGCCGGATCTCGATGCCGCGCTCGACATCGAAGCGAGCCACGTCGTCCATCCGCTGCCGGGACCCGGCCAGCCGCCCGAAATCACCGTGCTGGCGCACATTCGGGGGACGCTGCGTTTGCCGCGCCTCACGCTCGAGGCCGAGCACGCCGATTACTCCCAGGCCGAGCTGCTCTCGTATTTGATGACTGGCAAGCGGTCGTTCGAGCTGAGCGGCGGGCAAGGCGCCTATGTTCGCGGCGTCGGGGCATCACTCCTTGCGGGTGAGCTGGAGCGCACGGTGGTGTCGGATCTGGGCGTGCCGCTCGACTACTTCGAAATCCGGCCTGGCGATCCGACCAATCAATTCTCCGGCACGCAGCTCGCCGCTGGATGGGCCATGGGGGCGAAGACATTCCTGGTCCTGAATGCAGGCTTCTGTAGCAACCGAACCCAGGCGCGCTTCACCAAGATGCTCGGCGCGACGCTGCAGTTCCGGTTCAGTCCCGAATGGCGGACCGAGGCGAGCTTCGAGCCGGTGCGCAACTGCGTCGTCGATCCTGAGCTCAACACGACCGTACAGCGCCAGGTCGGTTTCGACCTGTTCTGGGAGCGGCGCTACTAGATGACGCGCGCGCTGCTGATCACCAATCCTTTCGCGGCGCGCGCGCACGCGCGAGCCGTCACGACGATTCGCGACATCCTCCAAGGCGGTGGCTGGAGCGTGGAGGTTCGGTCGACGAGCGGCCCCGGCGATGCCCGTCGGATTGCGGAAGAATCGCGGGCGATGGGCTTCGACGTCCTCGTCAGCCATGGCGGCGACGGCACGGCGATGCAAGTCGCGGCGGGCATCGCCGGGACCGGGATCGCGTTGGGCCTGGTGCCGGGCGGTACGGGCAACGTGCTCGCGGGCAACCTGCGCCTGCCGCGCACGACGGCGCGCGCGGCGCGCGCGCTGCTCAACGCGCGGCGCCATCCTATCGACCTCGGCGTGGTGGAACGACCCGACGGTCCGCATTACTTCGCCGTCGGCGCCGGCACGGGATTCGACGCGCAGCTGATGGCGGACACCGGCCTGCAGGCCAAGCGCCGCTGGAAGCTCGCGGCCTACGTCGCCCGCGCCGCGCTGACGCTCGGGTCCGTGCGCAGCGCGGGGCATCGCGTCACCGTGGACGGCACGTCGCACGAGGTCCGAGCAGCGATGCTGCTGGTGTTGAACTGTGGCCAACTGCCGCCCGGATTCCTCAAACTGCGCGCCGGCCTCGTTCCTGACGACGGCTGGCTCGACGTCGTGGCGCTCGACGCGGACGGTGCGTTGCAGAGCGCGAGCGCGGTGATCGAGCTGCTGCTGGGCAATGGGAAGACGGCCGGAAAAGGACGGCGCGTCTGGTGGGCGCGTGGCCGGACGGTGCGGGTCGAAGTGCCGGGCGGCACGGAGCGTCTCGTGCAGCTGGACGGCGAGGTCACCGGGACGACGCCGTTCGAGGCTCGCCTCCTGCCGGGTGCGCTCGCCGTGTTGGTCGGACCCGCATTCAAGGCGCATCATGGCTGACACCCTGCTGCTGGTGGACGATGACGCGGCTGTGCTGCGCGCGATCGGTGACTACTTCGAGCGCATCGGCTACGAGGTCTGGCGTGACGGCACCGGCGAGCAGGCGATGGACACGTTCCAGCGTGTGCGCCCCGACGTCGTGCTCCTCGACCTGCATCTCCCCGACTCGAACGGGCTCCACGTGCTCGAGCGGCTGCGGCGTGACGGCGCGGCGGTGATTCTGTTGACTGGCCAGGGCGATATCGAAACCGCGGTAAAAGCGATGCAGCTTGGCGCCGAGAATTTCCTCACCAAGCCCGTGGACATGACGCATCTGGCGGCCGCGATCGCGCGCGTCGCCGAAAAGACGCGGCTGTCGCGCCAAAACGCCCGGCTCAAAGCGCTGGACCATGAGGCCGAGGGCATCGGCTCGCTGGGGGTATCGCCCGCGATGCGAGAGTTGGCGCGCCAGATCGAGCTGCTGGCGGCGAGCGAACGGTCCACCGTGCTGCTCTCGGGCGAGAGCGGAACGGGAAAGGGGTGGGTCGCGCGCGTGATCCACAATCTCTCTCCGCGCTCCGTCGGTCCGTTCGTGGAGGTGAACTGCGCCGGACTCTCGGCCACGTTCCTCGATTCTGAATTGTTCGGACACGAAAAGGGCGCGTATACCGACGCCAAAGAGCGGAAGGTGGGCCTGTTCGAGCTGGCGGATCACGGCACGATCTTCCTCGACGAGATCGGCGAGCTGACCACGGAGCTGCAACCCAAGCTGCTCAAGGTCCTGGAGACGAAAAGATTCCGCCGGCTGGGCGGCACGCGCGAGCTGAGCGTGGATGTCCGGCTGATTGCCGCGACGAACCGCGATCTCGTACGGGAGGTCGAGGGGGGGCGGTTCCGCGAGGATCTGTACTACCGGCTGAACGTCATGCCGCTCGTGCTGCCACCGGTGCGCGAGCGCTCGCGGGAAGATCGGCTCGACCTGATCAGGCGCATCATCAGCGACCTGAAGACGGAGCTGCCGGGATGTCCGAGCGAATGCACCACAGACGTTCTGGACAGGCTGTTATCGGCGGCGTGGCCCGGCAATGTGCGGGAGATGCGGAACGTGCTCGAGCGCTCGATGATTCTGGGGCGCGGCCAAGCCGCGATCGGCTTCGAGCAATTGCCGTCCGACATGCGACTACGTGCTACGGCGGACCAGCGCTACCATGCGCAGTCGCTGTCGGAGATGGAGCGGCAGCACATCGAGCGCACGCTGCGCCATCACGGTGGGAATCGGACGCGGGCCGCGTTAGAGCTCGGGATTTCACGCGCGACCCTGATCAACAAGATCAAACTATACGCCCTTGCGATCTAAGACGTCGTGCTAGTACGGGCTTTCTCACGTGTGAACGATTCGACCCGTTCTAGTTCCAAGACATGGCGTCCTCGAAGGCCTTTGCCGCCGCCGCGATCCCCGCCGCGAATCCGGCCACGAGCGTGACGTACGACCCCACCCGAATGCCGGTGTGCCACGACACCCCCGTGCGGTCCCACGGCGTGGGGAGCAGCTCGAGCCGGCTCGTAATGCCTACGAGGTCCCCCACGTTCAAACCAATCTCGGCCATCGCGCCCGCGCTGTAGACCGAGACACGTCCGTCAAAGTTGCCCACGTGAAACGCGGGGCCGACCGCCATATCCAGCGCGAGGTCGCCATTCAGCCAGCGGCGGTATCGAGGAAGAATGGCCACGATCGTCCGCCCTGTCGCGAGGTCGCGGGAACCGTAGAGCGTTCCGCCGAACCCGCGTCGAAGGCCTCGGTTGCGCATGAGGCCCACCTGGATACTGAGATCGGGGAGGCCCGAGATCACCGGCGAAGCGGTCTGCGCGAGCCCAGTGCCCGCGCCCCCCTCGAGGACGACGTACCACCCGCAGGTCGGTGCGGGGCGTCCGCGGAAACACGTCGGGCCGGACTGGGCGGCGCTCGGCACGCCCACGAGCGTCACGATGAGGGCAACAAGGAATGGCGAGTGTCTCATGGGGAGATGCTCCTGCCGAGGACGACCAGCGTGCCGGTCGCCGTGTTGTTGGTTTCGTCGGTTTCGGCGAATTGATCGTCGGCGTCCAGGACGGCCGTGAAGTGATAGACCCCACCGCGCGGCGGGGTCCAACTGCGGCCGCCCGCCCCCCAGCCAGTGCCGTCCCCGGTGCAGCCTTGCTGCCCGTCCTGGACCGTGTCTGCGTTCGCCATGACGACTACGCGGTAGAGCGGGAACTCACCGGCGCAGACCGTCTGCACCATCACCATGACGTCTTCACCGGCGGCCAGGGTGTCGATCCATTCGCCGTATCCTGAGACGCGTTCGAAAAAGACGATGGTCGCCTTGATATCGGGCTCGCGCACATCCGAGCTAAAGGTCCCGAAGGGGTCTGCGCAGCTGGTAAGCAGCGCAGCCAGGGCTGGAAAAACGAGTCGATGCGAGCGCACGGGACGGCTCCTTGTTCAGTCGTGCGCAGGTTACGGGGGTGGCGTCAAGAGAGCATCAAGAAGGCAGGCTGCGAGATGCCGGATGGGCGTGCGTAGCCGCTAATTGCGCGCCGAGGATAAGATCAGGGCCTACAGCCTGAACCTCTAAGCTGTGACGATCGCGATGCCAATCAGAATCGTGATCACTCCAAAACCCACTCCCGCGCGGGGACCGAAGTACTTGAACCCGAGCAGCGACGTCAGCGCGATGCCGACCAGTGTCCCCACCGCGATCGGCAGCGTCGCCTGACGTACGGTCGAGTCCACCCCCCCCAGGACCCAGAGCACGACGATCGCCGGCAGAAACAGCGCGCTCACGCAGAGACCATTCCCCAGCCAAAACTTAAACCACGTCGTATCCGCGCCTTGCCAGGTGAAGTGCACGAACTGCATGTCGCGAAAGACCCGATCGGCCTCGGCTCCCGCCCGGGGCCCCGTGCGCGCGGTTCCCAGCATCCCACCAAGCGTGTGACCGAGTGTCGCGAGCAGCAGGAGGCCGGCGCAGATGCGGTACAACATCGATCGCTCCTTGAAGAAGTGCTATCTTGCTGGTAGAGATTACGCCATGGACAAACCCAAGCTCAAAGAACACGACGGCATGCAGTGCCGGTCCTGCGGGAATGAAGAGCGGGCGTCGGAGGGCTATCCCTGCGCGGACTGCGGGACCTTCATCTGCCTGATCTGCACCTTCCGCGGCGTCACGCGCTGCAAGGCGTGCGAGGAAAAGGCGAAAGCCGCGAAAGCCTAGGCCCCCGCCCGCCGGCGCTTTAATTCCAGCGCGAGCTCTTCGCGCGGCGCGCCAAGCTCCTTCGCCAGCTTGCTCAGCGCCGCGTCCGTCCCCTCCCAATCACGTGCCGCCGCCAACGCATCCAGCGCCACTTCCTCGATGGCCACCGACCGCTCCTCGAGCTCACGCGTGCGTACCGCCACTTCGCGCGCCAGCCACTGCTCGAGCTCCCGTCGATCCACTTCCAGCTGGCGCTGCCGCAATGCATGCTGCAACGACAGCTCGAGCTCCTCGAGATCCACCGGCTTGATGAGATAGTCGTAGGCGCCGAGCTTGAGGCACTCGATCGCGGTGCGCGGCTCGTCGATCGCCGTGAGCATGAGGACCGCGAGATCGGCATCCTGGGCGAGCACCTTCGGGAGCAACTCTACGCCGCTGGTCTCGGGCATTCGGATATCGCACAGCATCGCTTGCGGATGGTGCGCCGCCAGCTGCTCGAGCGCCTCCGTGGCGTTGGCCGCCGCCCGCACTTCATAACCCAGGCGCGTGAGAAAGCGAGTCAGCGCCTGGCGGATGCCATCCTCATCGTCCACCACGAGTACGTTCGTCCGATCGACGGGGGGGGGCACTTTGGGAGATGTCATGGCCGTCAACGTTGCTGACGTTATCTTGGCGCGTCAATGAGCACATCACGCACGAATCTCGCAGCGGTGCCCGGCATCACCGTGGGGCATACGACAATCGAAGATCACGGCACCGGCTGCACCGTCGTGCTCGCGCCGGAAACCGGGATGCGGGCCGCGGTCTGCGTGCGCGGCCGCGCCACCGGTACGCGCGAGCTCGACGTCATGGATCCGCGCCACCTCGTCGAACGCATCGACGCGATCCTCTTCACCGGTGGCTCGGCGTTGGGTCTTGGTGCGGCGGACGGTGTGATGCGTTGGCTGCGCGAGCGCGGGCGCGGACTTCCCGTGGGCGACATGGGCACGATTCCGATCGTTCCTTCCGCAGTAATCTTCGACCTCGGCAACGCCGGCAAGCCGCTCGGGTGGCCGAGTCCCGACGATGCCTACCGCGCCTGTGACAACGCGACCGCTGATTACGCCGAGGGATCGGTCGGGGTGGGGCGCGGCGCCACGTGTGGCAAGGCGGCCGGGATCGAGAAGATGGTGCCCGCAGGGATCGGCTCGTGGGCAGCGCGGTTTGGTGACGTGATCGTCGCGGCCCTCGTCGTGGTGAACGCCGTCGGCGACATTCGCAACGCGCGCGGGGAGCTCATCGCGGCGGGTCGCGGACCGGACGGGAAACTCGTCGATAGTCAGCGCTACCTCGCCGAAGGCGGCGCGCCGCTCGGCGACCCCGAGCGGTTGAACCGTAACACGACCCTCGCCGTCGTCGCGACGAATGCGGACCTGGATCGCGTGCAGCTGCAAGCGCTGGCGCAGTCGGGCAGCGATGCACTCGCGCGGCGCATCACGCCCTACGGCAGCCTCTTCGACGGCGATGTGATCTTCGCGGTGAGCACGGCGACGACGAAGCCGAAGTCGCCGATGCAGGTGGACGCGATTGCCGCCCTCGTCGTGCCCGAGGCCGTGGAACGCGCCGTCCGCCATGGATAAAGTCGAGCGCGCCGTCGACGATATTCGCCGGAAGTGGGTGCCGGACGGCCGACTCACGGTATTCGAGGTCTCCGTGAATGTAGGGGCGCAGCATGCTGCGCCCCTACTCGCTGGCGTCACGTCCAGCCGCGACGCGCGGGATGCCCTGCGCCGCCTTGCCGGAGATGCGGGACTCGTCGACAAAGTCGAGCTGATCCCCGATAACATCGACGCACCTGCCGCGATCGTCACGGCGGCGCTCGCGCCGCTGCTCGGTGAGCCGCGGCTCGCCGCGCCCCGCGTCAGCGAAGTGCTGCACGGCGAAGTCCTCGACGTGCTGGAGCAGCGCGACGACTGGATGCGCGTGCGCGCGCCCGACGGGTACATCGCCTGGCTCAACGGGGGATACGTCGCGACCGGTCCGACCGATTGGGCCGAAGACTGGGCGGAACGGGCAACGGCCCGCTCGCTCAGCGCCGACATTTTGACGACAGCCGGGCGGCGCAGACTGCCAACGGGCGCGTGCGTCGCGCTCCGCCGCGGCGTCGTGGAGCTGGCCGACGGGCAACGCGGCGCCGTCGCGGCCGGGAACGTTCGCCGCGAGCAAGAGTTACGCGTCGAAGCGCGGCATCTCGCGCTGCCGGAGCTCGCGCAGAAGTGGTACGCGGGCGCGCCCTACCTGTGGGGCGGACGCACCGAGTGGGGCATCGATTGCTCCGGTTTGGCGCAGGCGGTGTTCGCCGCGCGCGCCATCAAGCTGCCGCGCGATAGCGATCAGCAATTCGGCCAGGGCAAGGAGATCGCGATGTCGCCGGACGGCGCGGGTTACGAGGCCGGCGATCTGCTGTTCTTTACGGAACGCGGCCGAGTGTCGCACGTGGCGTTATGGGCGGGAGCCGGACGGATCGTGCACGCGGCGCTCTCACGGGGCGGGGTCGGTGGGGATCATCTGTTCGGAGATGAGCCGCGGATGGTGCGGCTGCGCGCTAGCCTCGTTGGGGTTCGGCGCCTGTCATAGGTGTCAGGTGTCAGGTGTCAGGGCCCTGACACCTGACACCAGACACCTGATATTGCACGCATGCGTCTCATCCTTTTCGACATCGACGGAACTCTCCTCTGGACGAATGGTGCAGGAAGACGCGCCATTCATCGTGCACTGCTCGACGAGATTGGTACCGCCGGGCCGATCGACGGTTACCGGTTTGACGGCAAGACCGATCCGCAGATCGTGCGTGAGCTGTTGGAGCTGGCCGGGCACCCTGAGTGCCGCTCGGACGACCGGATCACGGCGGTGTGCCGGCGCTATGTCGATCTGCTCGCTGCCGAGCTGGCGAAGCCCACGCAGGCGACCAAGCTCTATCCCGGGGTCAAAGAGCTGCTCGCGGCGCTCGAGCCTTACGAATCGGGCGGCCGCGCGCTCGTCGGCCTGCTCACCGGCAATGTGCAAGACGGCGCGGCGCTAAAGCTTCGCTCGGCGGGCCTCGACCCCGCGCGCTTCGTCGTTGGCGCGTTCGGCTCCGACTCCCACGCCCGAGCCGACCTGCCGGCGGTCGCGGCGCAACGCGCGGCCGAGCGCACTGGCCGGCGGTTTACGGGAGCAGACCTGGTCGTGGTGGGCGACACTCCCGACGACGTCGCGTGCGCCCGCCCGATGGGAGCGCGCACGGTCGCCGTCGCGACGGGATTCTTCGACACGGCAGCGCTCCGGGCTGCGGGTGCCACGCACGTCTTCGAGAACCTCGGCGACACGCAGGCGGTGCTCCAGGCGTTGTTTTCATGAACCCCCCCCAGTCCGTCGACGAGCTCGAGCTGAAAGCGCGCGTGGACGACCCGGCGGCGCTCGAGCGCGCGATCGTGGACGCCGGTGCCGAGCTCCTGTTCCGCGGAGAAATGATCGACCGGCGCTACGATCGCCGGGGCAAGCTGGAGCGGCGCGACGAAGTGTTACGACTGCGCGTGTATCGCCCTGACAGCGGCGCGCCGCCCTTCGGCGTCCTGGGATGGAAGGGACCCGTCAGCGTGCGCGACGGCTACAAGCATCGCGAAGAGCACGAGGTGCAGGTCGCGCAGCCGGAGGCCGCGCGCATCATCCTCGAGCGCCTCGGCTACGAGGTCGTGCTGCGCATCGATCGGCAAATCGCGGAGTACCGACTCGGAGGCGCCGCGGTACGGATCGAGTGGTATCCCGCGATGGATGTGCTGGTCGAGATCGAAGGCGAACCAGAGGCGATCGAGAGTGCCGTTCGCGCGACGGGTCTCGGGCGCGACCGGTTTCTACCGGAAGCACTACCCCATTTCGTCCACGCATACGAGCAGCGTACAGGGCGGACCGCACGTCTCGCGCTATGAAGCTGCCGATGCCCCTGCGTGTCCCGGAGCTGGCGCCGTCGCTCGGACGGATCATCGTGCCACGTCGCCTGTTCGATCCGTGGGTGCCAGTCGACGACATTCGCGAGGAGCTCGCGACCCGCGTGTTGGAGTTGGGTGGTGAGGGCCGTGTGGCCGCGACACGTGAGGTCGAGGGAGAGGAACGCTTACGTACGCTCGAGGTCACGGGGCGCCGTGCCTGGGCTGCCACGTGGGACAACGCCGTGCGGCACGCCGGAGCCCGCGTCGCCGCTGCGCTCGACGCCGAAATCACGCGCACCGCGCGGGAGGTACGATTGCCGCGGCGCCGTCTGCGCCGCCATCTGCTGACCAACAGTGAGAAGCGCGCGATTGTGGCGCGGCTGGGAACGGGCGGCGGCCCCTTCGTCGCGGCGCTCGACGAGCTCGAAGCAGCCGCGGCGCGCGCGGCCGACGCTTCCGTGCTCGACAAGGATTCGCACACCGCCTGGCAGGAGGCGCTCCGAACCGTTGCGCGACGGCTCGAAGCCGCATGGCTGGCGCTCGAGGCGGAAGTGGACGAAGAGCGCGGCCGCTGGGCTCCCGAGATCGATGCCATTGCCGCCTGGCGGCCATCGCTCTGGCCGGTCTATGTCGTGTGGGCGCCCGTTGCCTTCCTACTGATCTGGCTCGGCCTGGTGCTCGGCGGCTACGTGCCGGCCCCCGCGTGGCTCGCGGCGCGACTGGGCTTCTAGCCCTGATGCTGTTCGGGGCCGCTCCGGCCTCCGCACAGCTTCGCATCGTCGAAGTGCCCATCGCTGGGCGGGCCAGTCTCGATTCACTCGCCCGCCTCGGGTTCGAGGTCGCGGACGTGCGATCGATCGGCTTGGGAGGGACGCAGCACGCGGTGATTGTTGTATCGCCGGAGACGGAATCGCAGCTCGTACAACACGGCTTCAGAGTGGCGGCCCCGAGCGTCGCCCGAGTGACGACCGGAGCCGCCGCCGACACGTTCCGCATGTTCCATTCGTTCGACAAACCGGGCAGCGGC
>Ga0137368_10000379_pt1 | contig 41389 bp, 40 predicted proteins | sample SagtaG_13_FD_104917 | JGI IMG/M metagenome (GOLD analysis project Ga0137368, IMG submission 104917) | Vadose zone soil microbial communities from Sagehorn Ranch, Mendocino, California, USA - Sage1_L_100_16 metaG | ecosystem: Environmental > Terrestrial > Soil > Vadose zone | place: USA...
CGGGGCCCCACCACCATCAGCAGGCCCGACAGCGCGAGGCCCGCCCACGGGAAGTAGTCCCCCAGTCGCGTGTACACGGTCCGGGCGCCCGAGGCCTGGATCACGTCGCGGTCGATCGTTGCCCGGAACAGTCCCGTCGCCTGGTGCACCCCGCCGTGCGGGTCGATGAACGCGCTGATGCCCGAGATCGCCGCGTGCACCACCCACCGGCCGTTCTCCACGGCCCGGAACCGGCTCATCAGCAGGTGCTGGCGGGACGCCGCGGAGCGTCCGTATGACGCGTTGTTGGTGGACACCACGAGGAACTGCCCTCCTTGATCCACCAGACGGCGGTCGAGCGACGGGAACGTGTTCTCGAAGCAGATGAGGTCGGCGAACCGAATCCCGTCCACGGCGAGCAGGTGCGCGTGGCGGCCGGGGGTGAGGTCCCGCGGGATCTGATCGAGGGCCGAGATCCAGTCCAGGTACCTCCGCCACGGCACGTACTCGCCGAACGGCACCAGGTGGACCTTCGTGTATTTCGCCACGATGCGCCCCCTGCCGTCGTACAGGAGGCCCTGGTTGTACTGGCGGCCGTTCGGGGAGCCCGTGATCGCGCCCACCAGCGTCGGCACGCCGACGGCGCGTACCGCCCCCGTGACAAGCCGGTCGTACGTGGCGTGCAGTTGCGGGTCGACGTCCACGGCATCCTCCGGCCATACCGCGAGGTCCGGAGGATCCGATGCGAGCTCACGGTGCAGCCGGGCATGGTTCTGCGCGATCGACAGGTTCTCCTGGTCAGGATCGGGCAGCGGCTGCTCGTGATCGTTGCCCTGCACGATGGCCACGTCGAGGCGCCGGCCATCCGGCGCCGGGATCCGGATCAGCCCCGGAAGCAGGACCGCCATGAGCGCCACGCCCACCATCCCGACCGCAGCTGCTCGCCGCCGGCGTCCCACGCGCTCCAGCGCCAGCAGCACGAGCGCGTTCACCAGGACCACCACGAACGAGACGCCCCACACCCCCGTCCACGACGCGAGCGGGAGGAGGAATCCGTCGTTCGCCTGCGTGTAGCCCACCCCGCCCCACGTGAACCCCCCCAGCGGCCACAGGGCCCGGAGGTACTCGATCCCCGTCCACAGCGCCGCCAGGCCCACGCCGAACCGGACCGGCCGCCGGCCCCTCGCCACGAGCGGCGCGAGAAGCCCGAACAGCGCGGGGTAAGCCGCCGACGCGAGCGAGAGCGACCCCCAGGCCAGCCAGCCGAACAGCCGGATCCAGTACAGCGTCGAGGCGAGGAAGGCGAACCCGAACACGAACCCGGCCAGCAGCCCCCGCCAGGGCCGCGACCGCCCCACGACCCACAGGAACGGGATCATCGCCACGAACGCGAGCGGGCCGACGTCCGCCGGGGGCAGCGCCAGGGACAGCAGGAAGCCCGAGATGGCGGCCAGACCGAGGGAGATGAAGAGGGGGAGGCCGGGGGGGCCGGCCTCCTGGTCCCGGGCGCTCAGGCGCAGTCGCGGCAGAGCATGCGGGCCTTGTCCGCGAGCTGGGCTCGGTGCTTCACGAGATGGCAGTTGCTGCATACGAACTCTTTGTCCGTGGGGGGGACCACCTTGACCGCGAGCGGCTCCAGCCGTTCCTCGCGCCCCAGGGCCAGGATCGAGTCGTCATCCTCCTCTTCCTCGGCGGGGCGCGCCTCCCGTTTGGCCAGCAGCTCCTCGAGGCTCGACTCGACCTCGCCCTCCTCCGGTTCCGGAGCGGGCGCGGCCGCGGGCTCCTCCTCTCCTTCGTCGTCGGCGCCGTCGAGGTCCTCGTCCTCGGCGGTTTCTTCGACGCTGTCTTCGATCTCTTCCATCAGTTTCCTCGAATCCGTGAGCGACGCGGTGGGCGATTGTACTCCCGGCGATCGGCCGTCGTGGGCTGATCGCGGGGGTGTCAACGCGGGCGGGCTCGGCTTTGTTCCCGTACCCGGGAGTGCCTGTGCCCAAGCCGTCGGACCGGCCGAGCCACGGTTCGAGGAGGCGGCGGACGACAAAGGACCCAGAGACCTTTGGGTCCGCAGCGCCGGGGCGCCGCGTTCTCTACTCAGCCTCTGGGTCCTCGCACCTCCGGTCGCCCGGCGGCGTGCGTATGCTAGGTCGCCCCGTTCCGAGTGTCAATCCCTCGTTGAGGGTCGTGGCGCAATGCCCGACACGAAACCCTCGACCTCGAGTCGATGGTCGCCGCTCCCCTCCCCTCCCCTCGCCTCCCCCACTCCTCGTTCGCGTTGCGGGGCAAGGATCTCGGGCTGAACGGGACCGGGTCCGGGGTCAGCGGGCGAAGACTTCACGCCCCAGCGAGACAGTGAGCACCGGCTCCAGCCCGCGCACGGACGGCGCCGTGGTGGGGTCCTGCTCGTACGCCGCGAAGTCGGCGTGGGCCCCGGGCTCCAGCCGGCCCTTCTTCTCGTCGAGGTGGGCCAGCATGGCGCTTCCCAGCGTGAACAGGCGGATGGCCTCCTCACGCGTCAGGCGCTCCGCGGGATCATGGTGGTTCTCCAGGGCCTCGATGCCTCCCATCGGGTCGAGCGGCGTGACCGGAGAATCGGAGCCCGCCCCGACAACGATCCCCCGCTGGAGCAAGGTCCGGAAGGGGTTCATGGCCGCCGCCCGGTCCTCTCCCAGGCGCTGCTCGTACAGCCCCCCGGGACTGCCCCACGTGGAATCGAACGCGGGCTGGATGGAGATGGCCAGCCCGAGCATCCCCGCCCGCTCCACGAGGTCCGGCGACGGCATCTCGAAGTGCTCGACCCGGTGGCGCCTGGCCCGGAAGTGGCGCCGCGACCTCGAGTCGAGCGCCGAGTACACACGCTCCCAGGACGCCAGGACCTGCTCGATGGCCGCGTCCCCGATGGCGTGGACGGCCACCTGGAGCCCCGCCAGGTGGGCGTTGTGGAAGAACTCCACGAGGTCGTCGCCCTCCACGTAGCCCACGCCTCGTCCCTCGCCGTCCACGTACGCCCTCGACAGCCACGCGGTCCGCGCTCCCAGCGACCCGTCCAGGGACAGGTCGCCGCCGATCCGCGGGAGGCCGAAGTCGATGACGAACGGGATGTCCATGGACGCGACGTACGGGACGGCATCCACGGGAAGCCGGTCTCGGTGGGTCATCAGGACCTCGAAGTCGCGCGGACCACGCGAGTTCGGGATGGCCATCTCGTGCACGCACGTGATCCCGCGGGCCGCGGCCAGCGCGGCCGCCTGGAGCTGGTAGTCCTGGACCTCACGGTCCGACAGGCCCTCGTGGAACCATCGCTGGAGCGCCCAGTTCGCCTCCTGGCGGACCACGCCCGTCGGGTCGCCGCCGTCGCCGGTCTCGACGCCGCGCATACCGAGGACGCCCGACTTCGCCAGGGCGGGCGAGTTGGCCAGGCTGACGTGGCCGTCGGCGCGCACCACGATGAGCGGCCGGGCACTGGCCCGGTCCAGGTCCCCGATCGTGGGCAGGGTGGGACGGTCCCACGCCGTCTCGTCGAACCCGTGGCAGAGCAGGGCTCCCTTGCGCTGGGCCGCCGCGCGGGCGACGGTCGCCACGAGCGCCTCGGGCGAGCGGCACGCAGCCAGGGGAGGTCCGCTCCGGTCGATGCCCGTGCCGGTGAGGTGGACGTGGGCGTCGATGAACCCCGGGATGATCGTGGTCCCGGGGAGGTCCACGACTCGGTCCGCTGCGGGCGGCTCCCCCGTGCCGACGCGTTCCACGTGCCGCTCGTCCACCAGCATCCACTCCCCTTCCCCCGGATGGGTCAGGGTCGCGACCCGCGTGGCGCGGTAGAGGGTTCGCATCGAAGCGCCGATTATAGGCGGGCCGCCGGGGCCGGCCGACCAGCAGCGCCCTGGCCACGAGACGGACGCCGAGAGCGACGGCCAGCCCCACGGCATCGGCCCTCCGACCCACGCTCATCCCCGGGCGGAGGAGGCAGCCAGCTCGACCGCGCGCCGGATCACCGGGCTGGGCTCGTCCTCGAGCCCGGCCGCGCGGTCCAGGCAGGTGCGGAGGTCCGTTGCCGCGAGCGCGCGCCACGCCCACGCCCGGACCTGCTCGTGGCGAGCGGGATCGAGCGCCGCGCCCCGCAGGAGGCCGGCCTCGGCGCGGCCCAGCCGGAGGCGGGCCAGGCGTCGAAGCGCCCGGAGGTGCGCGAGGGCGGTCGCGGGTTCCCCCGGGGCCTCCAGGGTCGCCAGGTCCAGGTCCAGGTCCAGGTCCGGCGGCCGGGGGCCGCCGCGGGTGAACGGCATCGCCGGCGCGGCCTGCTCTCGGCGGAGGCCGGAAGCATCGCCCACGGCTCCCAGCGACGGATCCGCCCCGTCCGTGATCCTGCATTTCTCGTCGGCCGTCTGGAGTCCAAGCCGGGCCAGGGCAGCCCGGAGCCGCTCCAGGGCCCGGTCAGCCGCCCGGACGTCCGGCGCCGCCACGACGAAGTCGTCCACCCACCGGAGGTGCCGGCAGCCCTCCCGAGCCACCGCTCCGTCCACCGACGCGAGCACGGCGTTGGCCAGGACCGCGGACGGCGCAGGGCCGACGGGCAACCCCGCCACACCCGCGGCCTTCCACCGGTCCAGGAGCCGGGCCAGGCCGGCGACCACGGAGTCGCGGGCGCCCGTTCGCTCCAGGCATTCCAGGACGACGTCACCGGGGATGCGTCCGTAGCAGTCCCGCACGTCCGCCACCGCCACCGCCCCCGGCCCGGCCGCCAGCAGGCGCTTGACACCGTCGCGCCATCGGGCCCGGGCCCGACCGAACGGCTCCAGCCGCAGGCGGCCCCGCTCGGCGAGCCGCCGGTCGGCCCGGTTCGCCACGACGGCGGGCGACAATGACGGCTCGATCGTGGCCGCCGCCTCCGCCCCCAGGGCCAGGTATGCCGCCTCCTCGGACGGGTCGAGCAGCATGACCATCCGAACGCCGCCCCGCTTGGGGACGGGGAACGGCGCGCGCTCCACGCGCGGCGGGGCGACCCCTTGCAGGAAGGCGCGATGGAGGTCGGCGAGGCCGGCGACGTCCGGGATCTCCGCCCGTCGCTGGCCTCGCTCGAGCTCGCCCCACGCGATCGTGAGGGCACCGTGCCGGTCCATGACCCCTCCCCACCCGGCCCGGGGGAGGGGTGGACCGTGCCCCGCGTTTCTATCGCCGTGGCCGCCCGGCGGCAATGACACCGTGGGATGGATTTCGCTCCGCCGTCCGCGGGCCGAAGCGTCCCCCTGGCCGTTCCGCTGCGGGCCGCCCGGGGGACGGACCGCCGGGCCCCCGGAGGAGGGAGCGGGTGGTGAGGGGGCCCTATCATGGTCCCGTGCTCGACCAGCGAGACCTCGAGATCCTGGCGGCGCTCCAGGATGACGCGCGGGCGACGTACGCCGACGTGGCCCGTCGCGTCGGCCTGTCCCCGTCGTCGGTCCACCAGCGCGTCCGCAAGCTGGAGGAGTCCGGGGTGATCCGGGGCTACCGGGCGATGGTGGATCCCGAGGCGGTGGGGCTGTACGTGACCGCGCTGGTCTCGGTCATGCCGCTCGATCCGAAGCAGCCCGACGACCTCCCGCAGCGGGTCGAGGAGCTCCCGGAGATCGAGGACTGCTTCAGCGTGGCCGGCGACGAGAACTACATCCTGAAGGTCCGCACCCGCACGACCGCCGACCTGGAGGACCTGCTGCGCCGGCTGCGGGAGAAGGCCGGCGTCCAGACCAGGACGACGGTCGTGCTCTCGATCCCGTTCGAACGCCGCCCCATCCGGGGCTGAGGCCGGGACCGGCCGCACGCGCCGGCCCGGCCGGGGCTGGACGGGGCGAGCCCTAGCCGATCTCGTCCGCCCCCACAGGCCCGCGGGGGACCTCCGCCGCGCGGGCCAGCCGCCTGGTCTCGCTCGCGCCGATGGCCGCGGCACCTCCCGTCGCCAGCACCACGAGCCCCAGCGCACACCCGACCCCGACGGCGAGGGCCATGCTGTGGGTGACCCCCAGCCGGGATCCGTCGGCCAGCCAGGCGAACCCGACGCTTCCGGCGGCCGCCGCGAGCTCCGTCAGCGCCGCGGCGACGCTGTAGGCGCGGCCACGCAGCGCGTCGGGAAGCGTCTCCGCGAGGGTGGCCGACAGCGGGATGCCGACCCCGGCGTCCGCCAGCCCCGCCACGAGCGCGACGGGCAGCAGCGCGATGAGGGACGGCGTCCACAGGATCGCCGCGAACGCGCCGAGGCCGAGCACGGAGGCCACCGCCCAGGGCCGCCGGCTGTGGCGCTCGTCGCGGGCCGCGATGGCCAGGCTCGACAGGACCGTGCCGAGGCCCACCACGGCGAGCACGATGCCGTACTCGCCGCCGGGCCCCCCCAGCACGTCCCGCACGTACACCACGAGCAGCGCGATGACTCCGCCCCACCCCAGGTTCAGCGCCGCGCCCAGGAGCACGTAGGTCCGCACGGCGGGCGCCCCCAGGAGCCCGCGCAGGCCGCCCCGGAGGTCGCTGAGGGCGGAGCTCCGTTCGCCCTCGGGCCTCCCTCTGGCCCGGACCCCCAGCAGGAACGCGGACGCCAGGAGGAACGAGGCCGAATCGACGAAGAACGCTGGACGGGCCCCCACCAGCAGCACGACCAGGCCGCCGAAAGCCGGACCGACCGTGTGCAGCACCTGGTGCGTGGTCTCCATGACCGCCAGGGCCGGGACCAGTCGCTGCTCCGGCGCCACCAGCGGCAGCAGCGCGGACCGGGCGGACCGAAACAGCGGGCCGAACACCGCACTGGCCAGGGCGATCGTGTAGATCTGCCACAGCTCGGTGGTGAACGGAAGGAGCGCCACCAGGGCGGCCCGGATCAGGTTGCTGGCCACCATCACCCGGCGCCGGTCCATGCGATCGGCCAGCACACCCGCCAGCGGCCCGATGGTGAACCACGGGACCGATCGCAGCGCCAGCGCCACGCCCACGGCCACCGGGCTTCCCGTGAGCTTGTTGACGTACACGGCCAGCGCGATGAACGTCACGAACGAACCCGCGTCCGACACCCAGTCGGACATCCAGAAGGACCGCAGCTCCCGGTCCCGGAGGATCCGGAAGATCGCGGATACGTCGTGGACGGCTCGATGAGGCATGCCCTCGATTATCCCGGCCGAGCCGCTCCCTGGCGCCCGTCGAGGGCCCGAGGTAGCCTCCCCATGCATCGTCGAATCCGGGGAGGGGGACATGCGCAGGATCCTGTCGACACTCGTGGTTCTCGGTTCCATGGTCGTGCTCGCGGTACGTCCAGCGGCGGGCGCCGAAGCCGTTCCAAAGGCCGAGCCGGCCGCCCAAGCGGGACCTGCGACCGCGTCGAGCGTTCCGGCCCCCGTCTCCCTCGCTTCGATCACGGCCCTCGGGGTGAAGGGCAACGACAACAGCCTCGATCCGGATATCTCGTCGTCAGGCCAGAGGGTGGCGTTCGACTCTCGGGCGGACAACCTCGCCGCAGGAGGCGACACCAACCTCGGGGACGACATCTTCGTGAAGGACCTCACGACCGGGGACCTCTTCCTGGCCTCGTCCTCCGACACGGGAACGATCGGTGACGACTTCAGCGTGGGGCCATCCATCGGGGCCGCGGGCACGCGGGTCGGCTTCTATTCGGCCGCCACCAACCTGGATCCCGGCGACGTCGATGCGCTGTACGACGTCTACGTCAAGGTTCTGGACACCGGGAACATCATCCTGGCCTCGACCTCGGACGTCGGGGTCAAGGGGAACGGCTATTCGCTGGCGCCGAGCCTCGCCCGGCTGGGGAAGAAACTGGCCTTCTACTCGACCTCGACGAACCTGGACCCCCTGGATGTCGACCTGACCGCCGACATCTACCTGAAGAACCTCGCCACCGGCGACATCAGGCTCGTGTCGACGTCGACCGGGGGAACGAAGGGGAACGGGTACAGCTCGGAGCCGTCTCTCGCCTCGAACGTCGACGTGGTGGCGTTCGCCTCGTTGGCCACGAACCTGGATCCAGCCGACGCAGACTCGATATCGGACATCTTCGTGAAGGACCTCACCACCGGAACGCTGACGCTGGCCTCCACGTCGGACGCCGGGGTCAAGGGGTCGAACTCGAGCATCCACGCGTCCATCTCGAGCGGCGGACGATGGGTGGCCTTCGAGTCCACCTCGGACAACCTGGACCCCAGCGACGCCGACATCGACGCGGACATCTACGTGAAGGACCTCACGGCGGGCGACCTGGTCCTGGTCTCAACCTCGGACGACGGCGTGAAGGGGAACGGCCGCAGCTTCCAACCCAGCATCTCAGGGGACGGCAGGCGGGTCGCGTTCTATTCCGAGTCCACGAACCTGGACCCCGCCGACACCGACACCGAGGCAGACGTCTACGTGAAGGACCTGGCCACCGGCGACATCGTGCTGGCCTCCACGTCGGAGGACGGCGTCAAGGGCGACGCCAGGAGCGCCACCGCCTCCCTCAGTGGCAAGGGGAAGTACGTCGCGTTCCAGTCAGAGGCGGCCAACCTGGACCCCGCCGACACCGACAACGTGATCGACATCTTCCGCAAGGAACCCCTGATCTGCACCAGGGTGGGCACCGCCGGGAACGACGTCCTCAACGGCACGAGCGGACCGGACGTGCTGTGTGGTCGGGGTGGCAGCGACACCATCTCCGGACGGGGGAACGCGGACGTCCTGTTGGGTGAGGGCGGCGCCGACACGCTCGTCGGGGGCGCCGGGGCCGACGCCCTCGACGGCGGGGACGACGTGGACACAGCCGACTACTCGGCCTCGGCCGCCCGGGTCGTCGTGTATCTGACCAACGTCGTTTCCGGCGCGGGCGGCGACGCCGACGGCGACACGGTCTACGGCATGGAGAACCTCACCGGCAGCGCCTTCGACGACGAGCTGTATGGCGACGCGGGGGTGAACGTGCTCACCGGCGGGGCCGGCATCGACATCCTGGCCGGGATCGAGGGGACGGACACGCTGCAGGGTGAGGGCGGCAACGACTTCCTCATCGGCGGCCCGGACGGCGACGTGATCGACGGCGGGGCCGACTTCGACACGGCGACGTACTCGGAGTCCCCGGTCGGGGTGAACGCGAACCTCACCGTCGGCACGGGGACGGCCGGCAACGCGGCCGGGGACACGTTCACCTCGGTGGAGGCCTTGGTGGGCAGCCAGTACAACGACAAGCTCAAGGGCGATGCGGGCGACAACACCCTCGAGGGCAACGACGGCGACGACACGCTGACCGGCCTGGCGGGCACCGACACGTTCGACGGGGGCCCCGGTACGAACACGTGCGACGACGTGGCCGGGGAGACCGCGGTCAACTGCGAGATCTGACCACCAGCGGCCCGGCTCGGGTGGCTCAGGCGCGTCCGGCGATGCGGCGGCCGATGATCATGCGCTGGACCTGGTTGGTCCCCTCCACGATCTGGAGGGCCTTGGCCTCCCGCATGTACCGCTCCACCGGGTACTCCTGCATGTAGCCGTAGCCGCCATGGAGCTGCACGGCATCGGTGGTCACCCGCATGGCCGTGTCGGACGCCATGAGCTTGGCCATCGATGCGCCGACCGTGAAGTCGCCGTTGGCGTCCCGGACCCGGGCCGCCTCCCGGTACAGGCGCCGCGACGCCTCGATGCCGGTGGCCATGTCCGCCAGCATGAACTGGAGTGCCTGGTTCTCGACGACGGGCCGGCCGAACTGCTCGCGTTCCCTCCCGAATGCGACCGCCGCGTCGAGGGCGGCCTGGGCCAGCCCGACCGAGCACGCCGCGACGCCCAGGCGTCCGCCGTCCAGCGCCGCCAGGGCCACCCGGAACCCGATCCCCTCCTCCCCCACCAGGTTCTCCGCGGGCACGCGGCATCCCTCGAACAGGAGCTCGCGCATGGGCGAGGAGTGCCAGCCCATCTTCTCCTCGAGCTTCCCGAATTCGAACCCGTCCCAGCCCTTCTCGACGACGAACGCGGAGATCCCCTCGGGACCGGCCCCACCGGTCCGGGCCATCACGAGGTAGGCCTCCGCCTCACCGGCATGGCTGATGAACCGCTTCGAGCCTCGCAGCACGAAGGCGTCACCATGGCCGTCGCCGGCCCGCTCGGCCCGGGTCCGCAGCGACGCCGCGTCCGAGCCCGACGAGGCCTCCGACAGCGCGTACGCCCCCAGCCACTCGCCGGCGAACAGCCGGGGCAGGTAGCGCTCCTTCAGCGATTCGGAACCGAACTCGTGGATCCCGAACGCGCACAGGTGGTGCACGGAGAGCCCGATCCCCAGGGCGAGGTACCCGCGGGCCACTTCCTCCAGGACCGCCAGGTACAGCAGGTAGGACTGCCCCCCGCCCCCGTATCGTTCGTCGTACGGGATCCCGGTGAGCCCCATCTCCCCGAGCTCGGCGAACAGCTCGCGGGGGAACTGCTTCTTCTCCTCGTAGGACGCGGCGGACGGCGCGGCCCGGTCGTCGGCCCACCGCCGGACCATGCCGACGAGCTCGCGTTCGTCGGCGGTGAGTCCGAAGTCCCTGTCCACGAACCCGAAGCGTAGCAGCGCGCCCGGTTATCCTGTCTCGTCATGCGCCTGTACAACTCCCTGTCCCGGCAGGTCGAGGAGGTCAAGCCGGTCGACGGGCGGACGGTGAAGATGTACTCCTGCGGCCCCACCGTCTACCGGTACATCCACATCGGGAACATGCGCTCGTTCATGCTCGGCGACCTCATCCGCCGCGCCCTGCGGTTCGAAGGGCAGACGGTTCGCTGGATCATGAACATCACCGACGTGGGGCACATGACCGACGACGTCACCGACACCGGCCGGGACAAGATGGAGCTGGCCGAGGCGGACGAGGGGCTCTCCGCCGAGCAGATCGCGGAGAAGTACACCCAGGCGTTCCTGGCAGACGCCGACCTGCTGAACATCGAGCGGGCCGACCTCTACCCGAGGGCCACGGCGCACATCGCCGAGATGATCGAGATCATCAAGGTGCTGATCGAGAAGGGCCACGCCTACGAGGTGCACGGCACGGTCTACTACGACGTCACCTCGTTCCCGGGCTACGGCAAGCTCTCCGGGAACACCCTCGACGCGTTGCGCAGCGGACACCGCCAGGACCTCGAGGTCGACCCGCACAAGCGGCACCCCGGCGACTTCGCGCTGTGGAAGAAGGCCGGGCCCGGACGGCGGATGAGATGGCCCAGCCCCTGGGGCGAGGGGTTCCCCGGCTGGCACATCGAGTGCTCGGCCATGTCCATCAAGCACCTCGGGGACCGCTTCGACATCCACACCGGGGGCAACGACAACAAGTTCCCCCACCACGAGGACGAGATCGCCCAGTCCGAGGCCTATGCCGGGCACCCGGTGGTCTCCATCTGGGTGCACGGCGGGTTCCTCCAGATGGCCGGGCAGAAGATGGCGAAGTCGGCCCGGAACATCTACCGGGTCACCGACCTGGCGGACCAGGGCATCGATCCCCTGGCCTACCGCCTGCTGTGCCTCGGCACGCGGTACCGCAGCGAGATGGACTTCAGCTGGGAGTCGCTGGAGGGATCCCAGCACCGGCTGGCGACCTATCGCCGCCGGATGGCCGATTGGGCGGAGGCTCCCCGGCCGGACCCGCCGTCCGAGGAGGCGCGGGACCTCGACCGGCGGTTCCGCGACGCCGTGTCCGACGACCTGGACATGCCCCAGGCGCTGGTGGTCCTGAACGAGGCCGTGTCGTCGGCGATCCCGGACGGAGACAGGTACGCGCTGCTGGCATCGTGGGACGGGGTGCTCGGCCTGGACCTCGAACGGCGGGCCCGCGGCGACACGGCGCTGCCCGCGGAGGTCGCGGACCTGGTGCGGGAACGGGACGAGGCCAGGGCGGCCCGGGACTTCGCGCGCTCGGACGCCCTCCGGGCCCGGCTCATCGAGATGGGCTACGAGGTCATGGACACCGCGGAGGGGACGAAGGTCAGGAGGGTGACGTGATGGCGGCCTCGATCGTGGCCTCCACCACCCCGGCGTCCTGCTTGCTCCGAACCGGCCCGACGGCCGGCAGGGTGACGCCGGCGGCGCGGTAGTCCTCCACCTTCGCCCGCACCACCTCGGGCGTCCCCACCCCGGCGAACTCGTCCACGAACCGGTCGTCCAGCGCCTTCAGCGCCGCCGGGACGTCCCCGGCCGCCAGGCGCTCGTCGAACGCCGCGAGCGCGTCCGGGTGGGCCGCCTGGACCTCCTTCCGGTAGAAGGGCAGGTTCATGTACGGGAAGGCCTGGGACCGGAAGGCGTTCCGAGCGGCCTCGACGTCATCGGTCGCGGCGACCGGCACGGCTGCCAGGACCTCGAACTCCTCCGGGGACCGGCCGTGCTCGGCCAGGGCCTGGTCCAGGATGGGGCGGATGGTCTCCCGGACGTGGCGGGGCGAGCACATCCACAGCACCACGCCGTCGGCCAGCTCCGCCGCGGCCCGGAGCATCCGCGGCCCCATGGCCGCCCACAGGATCGGGAGGTCTTTCCGGGCCCCGTAGCGGATGAACGAGAACCGCGACTCGTAGTGGCGCCCCCGGAGCTCGCCCCCGCCTTCCCGGAGGATCAGCCGCAGGATGCGCGTGTACTCGCTGATTCGCCCCACCGGGTCGTCCAGGGTCAGTCCGTACCACCCCTCCACGGTCACCTTGTGGCTGACGCCGACGCCCAGGCGAAGCCGGCCGCCCGTCGTCTCGTCCAGCGTGGCCGCCTCCATCGCCAGCAGGGCCGGGTGCCGGAGCATGAACGGCACCACGCCCGTCCCGAGGCCGATGCGCTCGGTGGCGTGGCCGTAGTGCGCGAGGACCTGGAGGGGCTCTCGGGTCGCGATGTGGGTGACCCACACGCTGTCGTAGCCGAGGGACTCGGCAAGGCGGACCCGCTCGACGGCCTCGGGGAGGGAGCGTCCGGGATCCAGGAACAGGGAGAGCCGCACGGCGCGCCATGGTAGCCCCGAAACGCCGAGGAGCGCGCCCCCCGGGGCGCGCTCCTCGTGTGCTGCCTGGTACTTCGAGCCTTACGGCTCCCGCTGGACCGGCGAGGAGTAGTACACGTCCTCCTCCACCGTCCCGTTCAGGCCGCGGGTGTCTGCCCACACGATGATGGGCTGGCCGTTCTGGTAGCCGCCCCGCGAGTCGTGGGCGAGCCACATGTAGTCACCCAGGAAGCCCGCCTGGGCCGGGTTGTTCCCCGGGACCAGGTTCGGCATCGACCCCGTGGTGATCCGGGTGGCCGTGACGCTCCCCAGGCTGTGGGCGAGCGGGCTGGCGATCCGGAGCCACGTGATGTCGTTGCACCCGCTGAACTCGCAGCCGTAGTGGCGGTCGTAGAACGCCACGTCCAGGAACGTGCCGTCCGCCTTCACCTGGCTGCCGGGCTGCCACTGGGCCGTCTGCCCGTACGGAGCAACAGCCGTAAGGTTCGTCACCGGGCTCCACGTGGCCCCGCCGTTCGTGGACGTCGCGTACAGGACGTCCTGGTCACAGGGCGGGACCGCCGTGGCGGCGGAACCGAGCGGGTTGCAGTTCGAGCTGATGTTCCGGCTGTCCGAGAACACCGTGTACAGGTTGTTCGCGTTGTCCACCGAGATCGAGATGAAGGTCTCGTCCGGGGTCCGGTACCCGTTCGGCGGGATGCACTGGCGGCCGGACGGGCAGCCCTGCGGGGAGGGACCGAACGGCATGAGGTCGAACGTGGTCGACACCTTGACCGGCCCCGTCCAGTTCCCCGAGCTCGAGCAGTCCAGCCCCGCGAGGCACTTCACGAACAGCACCTGGTTGATCCCGAGGTCCGGGGTGTTCCCGTTGAAGAACGACACGTAGATGTTGCCGTCGGTCCCGACGACCGGGAACGATCCCTGGTCCTGGTCGCAGGCGTTCGGGTTCACCTGGCCGCTGAACGCGGTGCAGTCCGGGCTGGCGCCGGAGATCTCCGCCGCCGCCGACCACGTCGCTCCGCCGTCGGTGGACTGGCTGAAGAAGATGGGGCTGTCGCCCCCCACGCCCGCGCCGGTGCACGCGTTGAACCGCGTCCACGTGGCGTAGACGTTGTTGGCCTTCGAGCTGGCGGGGTGTGCATCCGCGACGATGAACTCCTTGTCGTTGAAGATGCACGTCCCATCGTCGTTGGCGACGACCCCCGGCGGGTTGTCCAGGTAGGTCTGGAACGGACCTGCCGCCGTGCTGGGCGTGTGGTAGAAGGCCCCGCCGATGGGCGCGTTGGACTTCTCCACCAGGAATGCGTTCGGGTTGGCGAAGACGTCGAACAGGATGCCTCCGATGTACGCGTTCCCACTGGCGTCGAACGTCGCCGTGGGGTCGGAGCACGCGTCGAAGGTGTGCCCGTCGGTGCCGGGGAACTGCCAGAACGGCGGGAGCTGGTCACCCCACTGCACGCCGTGGTTGAACGTCCAGTCGTAGCCGCAGTGGTTGAACCCGATGCGGCTGTCGTTCTGGCCGGCGACGAGGTTGAGCGAGTTGAGCGGGTTGGCCACGATCGTCTCTTCAGCCTGCCGTCGCCGCGAACAGTCCTGGTTCACCCGGACGTTCGTGATGGAGCCGTTCGTGAACGTGCGCTGACAACCCTGCGTGTTGGTGGCCGGCGGTAGAGCAGGAGCCGCCCCCTTCGCGCCGGCCGCTACGACCCGCCGGTCGATCACACCGGTCCCCTGGAGCAGGGCGTAGGTGGTGCCTCCCGACAGGTGAGCCCGGAATGGCCACTTGGCGACCCCGAGCTCGGCCCGGAGGGCCGCCCGGAGGACCTTGTTCTTGACGTGCGGTGCCCTCACGCCATTTCGTGCATTGGCCGAGAACACTACGGCGCCGACCATTGTCGCCGTTATCGCGAGCGCCACGACGAGGCGCACACGTGCTCGCATGCCCTTCCCCCCTTCACTTGGTGGACGATTCGGGCCGGAGCCTACCTTTGCGTCGTGCTGGGGCGCAAGACCTCGGCCTGGCCGAACCGCTACGCGAGCCCCAGGCCCTTCGCCACGTTCGTCCGCAGGATCTCGCTGGTCCCCTCGTACAGGCGCATGGCCCGGACGTCCCGGTACCACGTCTCCAGGCCGAGCTCGGTCATGAACCCGTTCCCGCCGTGCACCTGGATGGCCCGGTCCGCGACCCGCCCGACCATCTCGGTGGCCACGAGCTTGGCCAGCGCGCATTCCTTGCGACCGTCGGAGCCGTCGTCGATGTCCGCCGCGGCCTTGTACACGAGCAGGCGAGCCTGCTCCAGCTCTGCGTAGGAGTCGACCAGCATCCCCTGGACGTACTGGTTGTTGCCGATGACCCGTCCGAAGGCCTCCCGCGACTTCGCGTACTCCAGCGACCGGTCCAGCAGGTGCCGGGCGATCCCGAGAGCGCTGGCGGCGATCTGGAGCCGCGCCCCGTTGATGGCCCGGGCCGCCGAATAGAACCCGTACCCCGCCTTCCCCAGCACGTTCTCGGCGGGGACCTCGCAGTCGGAGAAGGTCAGCTCGGCCGGATTCTGAAAGGGCGACATGGTGCGCTGGATCCGGGTGACCTCGAACCCCGGCGTGTCCCTGTCGACGAAGAACGCCGTGATGCCGCCCCGGGCCCGCTTGTCGGGATCGGTCAGCGCGAACACCAGCGCGAAGTCGGCCTGGTCGCCGCCGGTGATGAAGTGCTTGCGCCCCGACACGATCCAGGACCCGTTCGTCTGGATGGCCTTCGTCTGGATGGCCGTGGCGTCGGAGCCGGCGCCCGGCTCGGTGAGGGCGAAGCACGTCACCTTCTCGGCCCGCATGAGCGGATCGAGGTAGCGGGCCCGCTGGTCCGGCGTGCAGTCCAGGTAGATCGGCGTGGGCCCGGTGACCACCGGGAAGATCGACTCGAACTGGGCCAGCAGGAGCCCGTGGCGGTACCCCTCCTCGTGCAGGACGACCTGCCCGAGGTAGGACAGGCCCCCTCCCCCGACTTCCTCCGGCATGTGCAGGGTCCAGAACCCCAGCTCGGCGGAGCGCTTCCGGAGCTCCAGGCGTTCCTGTCCGGCCCCCTCGAACGTGCCGGTCTCCTGGATCTCCTGGCGGTGGCGTTCCTCCCGGGGGCGGATCTCGCGGTCGATGAAGTCCCGGAGGGTGCTGCGGAGCTCCAGGATCTCCTCGGGGATGTTCAGCAGCGGCACGGCGCTCCTCCTCGTGGCGAAAACCTACCGGCGCGTAGGTTACTCGTCGGTAAGTCTACCCTCAAGGGGGGAGACACACCCGGTGGCCGTCATGGCCGTCACCGAATCCGCGTCCGGCGCCACAGGCGGTGCAGGAAGTACAGGAGGGCGGGGCCCGCGAACACGAGGTACAGCAGGAGGTACTTCAGGCCGGTGAAGCCGAGCATCCCGCCGAACGCGTAGACGTACACGAGGTACGCCGCGACGAACAGCAGGAGGGAGGCGACGAGGCGGCCCGGCCATCCCATGCTGGTGGGCCCGCCGCGGAAGCGCGAGAACTCAGAGGCCGGCGCGGGGGCTCGCGGCAGCCGGAGGCCCCGCACGGCCAGTCCGGGGCGAAGGGCGGGCTCGGCCGCCGGAGACGCCACCGGCGCATAGCACCGCGAGCACCATTCCAGGTTGCCGGCCAGTTGAGCCCCGCACGAGGCGCAGACGTCCATGCTGTCGGCCTGCGCATCGGCATTCGGATCTCCGGGCTTGAGTCGCGGTGACTCAGCGAACCGCGCGGAGATCTCGGGGCGCCTCGTTCAGCCTCGTGGCCCCGTCCTCGGTCACCACCACGATGTCCTCGATCCGCACGCCGAACCGGCCCTCCAGGTAGATGCCGGGCTCGATGGAAAAGGACATCCCGGGCTCGAGCGCTTCCCGGTTGCCGGCCACGATGTAGGGCGGCTCGTGCTCGTCGAGCCCGATCCCGTGGCCGGTCCGGTGCAGGAACCGGTCCCCGAACCCCGCCGCCTCGACGACCGCTCGCGCGGCCCGGTCGACGTCCTCGGCCGGCACGCCCGGCTTCACGGTCCGGAACGCACGTTCTTGAGCCTCCTTCACCGCCTCGTACACCTCGACGAAACCGTCCGGCGGTTCATCCACGGCCACCGTCCTGGTGATGTCCGAGCAGTACCCGCCGACCCGCCCACCGAAGTCGAGGACCACCGGGTCGCCCGGGCCGATCTCTCGACCGTCCGGCTCGTGGTGGGGCGAGGCGCCGTTCGGACCGGAGCCCACGATGGTGAACGCGACGGAGTCGTGGCCCTCTTGGACGAGCAGCTCGCCAAGGGTGGCGGCGACGTCGACCTCCTTACGACCGCCGAGCCCGTTGTCGCAGACCCGCGCGAACGTCCGGTCGGCGGCGTGGGCAGCCGCGGACAGCAGCGCCACCTCCTCGGCGTCCTTCACGGCCCGCAGGCCGGCCACGGCCCGCGACGCCGGCACCAGCTCCACGCCCGGGGCGGCCGCCTGGAGCCCCAGGACGTGAGCGGCCCAGGTCCGGTCGGTGACTCCGTAGGCTCCCGTCGGCCAGAGCAGGCGCCCCACGAGGTCGTACGGATCCTCGGTGTCGCGCCACCCGACCGTCTCGACACGGGCGCCGGTCGACACCGCCAGCGCCCGAGGACGCTCCAGCTCCGGCACCACGAGCGCCGGATCGGAGCCCGGTCGCACGACCAGGCAGGTCAGCCGCTCGAGCGGCGGGGGGTCGTACCCCGCGAGATACACGAGGTCAGCCGACGGCGTCACGAGCAGGCCGGCCAGCCCCGCTCGCTCCACCAGCTCGGCCGCCCGGGCCAGCCGGAGCTCGAAACGGTCGCCGCGATCGCCCATGCCTTAGATCTTCACCCGGATGGGGAGGCGGATCAGCTCGAACGTGGCCGGGGGCGTGCCGAGGACGATCCCGTCCGCCTCGACCGGGACCGGCCGGTCCGTCTCGACGCGCACGGTCTTTCCCTTCATCTCCACGATGTTCGGGTGCGGCAGCTGCTCCCCGCGATAGACCAGTGGCAGCAGGGTGAACTGGTCCGACCGGGGCCCGGACATGATCAACACGTCGAGGAGGCCGTCGCTGGGCCATGACCGAGGGGACAGCCGCAGCCCGCTCCCCTCGTACTGGCAGTTCCCCACCACCACGTTCGTGGCCCTGCCCTCCCAGGCCTTCTCACCGACCTGGACGCGGAACGGCTGGGGCTTCGAGCGCCGCAGGCTGAGCCAGAACCCCAGGAACCGCCGGCCTCGCCCCAGGAACCGCGGCAGGCGGCCGGCCCGGGCCAGGGTGGCGGCGCCGAATCCCGCCTGGGCCACGTTGGGGAAGTAGACGGCCGTCTCGGTCCCGTCCGGGCCCGTGCACGTGACCTTGCCGACGTCGATGGGGAACACCCGGTCCCCCGCCATGACCCCCGTGGCCCTGGTGGCGTCGCCCGGGAGGCCGAACGTCTTGACGAATCCGTTGTCGGCTCCGGCGGGGACCACCCCCAGCACCGCGTCGTCCTCGACTGCCCGGTCGATCTCGATCATCCCGTTCACCACGAAGTGCACGAGGTCGTCACCCCCCACCGCGACCAGGAACCGCTCGCCCCCGTCGAGCGCCTCCCGGGCCAGCCGCTGTGCGTCCTCGACGCTGCCCACCTCGACGATCCGGTAGTCCAGGCCACGCCCGCGGACGGTGCGCTCCACCTCGGGCATCTCGGCGCCCACCTGGCCCTTGCCGGCCCGAGGATCCACGATCAGCACCAGTCGACCGAACGGACTCGCCACGCTGCCGATGGTAGCGGCGGCAAGGAGTCCGTAACGGACGGGGTGCCATCGTGAACTGGAGGTCGAAGCCATGAGACTCCGATCGCTCGTCCGTCGTCATCGTGTGGTCGCCGCCGGCACGGTGCTGATCGTCGCCGCAGGGATCTCGTTCGGCCTGTACTGGTTCGCTCCCTGGAACCTGTTCGTGGACAAGCACGTGAACGAGGCCCTGCCCACGGTGGCAGCCTCGCCTGTGGCCACCCAGACCCCCACGCCGGCGACGCCGCCCACGACGCGGCCGTCCAGGCCAGTCTCAGCGACCCCCTCGGTCCGGCCCTCCCACACCCCTTCGCCGCAGTCGACGACACCCGTCGTCCTGGCCCGCGGGGACTTCCGGAGCCTCGAGCACTCCACGAGCGGCCGCGCCCTGGTCCTCGAGCTGGCCGACGGATCCCACTACCTTAGGTTCGAGGACCTCGACACCTCGAACGGCCCCGACCTCCGGGTCTGGATCACCGAGCAGCCCGCGTCATCGGACTGGCACGTGTGGGACGACGGGACATACGTCGACCTCGGCGCGCTGAAAGGCAATGTGGGCGACCAGAACTACCTCCTCCCCGCGAACGTCGACCTCACCAAGTTCAGGACCGCGGTGGTGTGGTGCCGCCGCTTCAAGGTCGGCTTCGGCGTCGCGCCCATCGAGACGGCCTGAAAGGCAGCGTCAGGCAGCGCCGATCAGCCCGTCGCCATCAGCATCGGTTGTCGTTCCATCGCGTCCGCCGGCGGTGACGGCCCGGCACCGAACACTCGTCCGCCTGGGCGGCACCACTCGAGCGTGCCGTCGGGGAGCCGCCTGAGGCTCCACCCCAGCTCGTGCAGGAGCTTGTGGTGGAACGAGCAGATCAGGGTGAGGTTGTCGAGGTCGGTGCGCCCGCCGGCCCGCCACCACACGATGTGGTGGGCCTCCGTGAACAGCCGGGTGCCGCAGCCGGGGAACGTGCACCCGGAGTCCCGGTGCCGCACCTGGCGCAGCAGCCACGCCGGAGGGTCTCGCGAGATCCGGCCCACTCCCACGGCCCGGCCGAAGGGGCCCTCCACCACGGTCTGGAGGCGGCCGTGGCAGAGCAGGCGGCGCGCGGTGAGCGCCGAGATCACGGGGCCGCCCTCGATCTCGCATCTGCGGCCCTCCGAGGTGAGGGCCTCGAACGGGACGTGCACCACCACCGTGGCCCGGTCCGGGTCGGCGTCGTCCGCGACCCGCGATGACGCCAGTGCCACCAGCGCGTCGGCCCTTCGGGCATCCACGCAGGAGGGTCGGTCCTCGCCCGGCATCACCGGGACCTGCTCCGCCACCCGGTCGAGGGCCTTCGCCACCACGGCGCCGTCGGCCCCGGAGAGCTCCGCCTCCAGGTGGAACCGCCGGCCCTCGTCGTGGAACCACCACGACACCGAGCGGCTCCGCTCGGCGTCGTGGACATCGGAGGGCCGCTCGCGAACCGCGGCATCCGCTCGACGGCGGATGCGGGCGCACGACACCCGCCGGGCCCAGGCGATCAGTCCGGCCCCGTCCTCCGCCGTGGCGAACCGGGCCAGCTCGACCACCTTGTCCACCCCCAGCCCTCCCGATGCCAGCGCATCGGCGAGGCGGGGAAGGCCCTCCAGCACGTGCGCCGCATGTACCCACCGGCGGGCCTTCCACTCCGAGATCCCGTAGCGCATGCAGACCCAGTGCGCGATGTCCCGGGCGCCGTCGCGGCGCCAGCGTTCTCCGCGGTCGATGTGGACGATCGCCTCGAACAGCTGTCGGTGGGCGAACCCGATCGCACGATGGACGCTGTCGGCGCGCTCGACGGGGTCGTCGGTACTTCTGGTCTCGCACATCTCCCGGACCTCGGCTCGGTCACGGGGGGAGGGACACTTATAGTATCGAACACGTGTTCGATTGTCAAGCCCTCAGTCCAGGAAACTTGGCTCACGCGAGAGTGGTCTTGCTTGACCACGACGCATTCGCAGCGATGGACACAGAACTCACCCTTCATCGCCGGAACCGCGGCCACGGAAGCCCTGTTCGCAGACGCCCTCGTGGCGGCCGACTTCGGACGGGGGCCGCAGGACGATCTCGCCGTCGGGGAGCGGTTCGGCACCGTCGGTCGGTACCGCCGCGCCGGCGAGTTCCACGTCCTGTTCGGAACCCCGACCGGCCTCCGGGCGAAGGGCGGCCAACTGTGGACGCTGAACACGCCCGGCGTACACGGTCGGGCGAGGACGAATCGGTGGTTCGGAGGCGTCGGATGTGCGGGCGATTTCGGACGCAGCGGCCGGTTCGACCTCGTCGAGACGGAGGCGGACCAGCCGCCCCACAACTCCTACGGGCCCGGCGCCGTGCAGATCCTGTACGGCTCCGCGCGCGGCCTCAGCGGCGTCGGTGTCCAGCTGTGGCGGGAGGGCGAGCACGGAATCCCGGGCACGCGCACCTCCTCCGATCTCTTCGGTAGCCCCTTCGCGTGCGGCTGAGCCCGCCTACAGCCCCGTGTAGGACACGACGCCGCGGTTCACGGCCTCGTGGGCCCGGCGGGCGAGGGCGCTGACGTCGTCGGGGGCCACTTCCTGAATCTGGCGCAGGAGGTCCACCAGCATCTTGCAGCTCCGCACGAAGTCGCCGGGTGCCATGCCTGTCTCGGCCAGGACGGCCTCCAACGGCTTCCCTTCCGCCCAGTGGAACACGGCCGCCGCGAAGCCGGGGTCCAGCTCGCGGCACAGCTCGACCTGGCGTTGTTCCTCAGCGCGGCGGATGCGCTGCCAGACCGACAGGAGCTTCCGGTACCGCTCCCCCACCGCCGAGGTCGGCATGTCCGGGACCGGCCGGGGAAAGCGTTCCCGCGTCTCGTAGACCACGGTGGAGACGAGGGCCGCGACTTCGGCCGGGGACAGCCCGTGGAACAGCCCCGAGCCGAGCGCCTCCGAGACCAGGATGTCGCCCTCGCCGTAGATCCGGCACAGCGCCTCGCCCTTCGGGAGCAGCTCGAACCCTCGCACGTATCCGAGGTCCTCCAGAACCGAGAGGACCCGGTCGAACTGGCGGGCCAGCGTCTCGGTCCGGGCCCGGACCCGCCGCTCCACCCCTCGGATCTGCTGCTCGAGCTTCGTCGCCCTGATGGCCCACCGCTCGTGGTGCGCGCGGTCCGGACACGAATGGCAGGGATGCGCCCGGGCCCGCTCCTCCAGCGCGCTGGCCCTGGCCTCCGCGGCCGGGTCCACCCGATCGCCTCGCCGCCGCGGCGGTCGGACGTCGATCGCCACCAGCCGCGCCGCGAGGTCCCGCCGGTATCGGGCGCTCCGTGCGCTCCCCGTCCGCGGGAGCTGGATCTTCGTCACCACTTCGGGCAGCTCGTCGAAGTCCGACCCAGACAGGCGGAAGAACTTCCGGTCCTGCGCCAGGACGGTGGGGCGGCCGTCCCGGTTGGACAGCACGACGGCCAGACCCCGGCGCCGTGCCCGCGGCACGAACACGACGTCGCCCGGCCGAAGCCCCGCCAGCGCCTCGCGCATGGCCTCCGCCCGGTCCCGGCCCCGGCCCTTCCGGGCCTCCTCCCGGACGAGGTCGGCCCTCGTCCGCAGCGCCCAGTATTCCGCGAAGTCGCCCAGATGGCAGGCCATCTGCTCGCGGTACCCGTCGAGGTACGCCTTGTCCCGTTCCAGCTGCCGCTCCAGCGCGACCACGCCCCGGTCCGCCAGGAACTGGGCGAACGAGGAGTTCAGCAGGTGGTGCGCCTCCTCCCGGGTGTAGCTCCGGACCAGGTTCACCGCCATGTTGTAGGAGGGCCGGAAGGACGAGGTCAGCTCGTAGGTCCGGGTCGTCGCCAGGGAGGCCACCCGCTCGAACGGGACCTGCTTCTGGTACACGACCACGGCGTGGCCCAGCTCGTCGATGCCCCGCCGGCCGGCCCGCCCGGTGAGCTGCGTGTACTCCCCCGGCGTCAGCAACTCGTGGCGCTCCCCCTGGAACTTCCACAGGTCCTCGATGACCACCGTCTTCGCCGGCATGTTGATGCCCAGCGAGAGCGTCTCGGTGGCGAACACCACCTTCAAAAAACAGCCCTTGAACAGCTCCTCCACCGTTTCCTTGCACAGCGGGAGCATCCCCGCATGATGGGAGGCGATCCCGGCCGCCAGGGCCTCCCGGAACTCGTAGAAGCCCAGGGTCGCCAGGTCCTCCTCGGCCATCCACGCCGACCGCATCTCGGCGAACTCGCGGATGCGTTCCTCGTCGGCCGCAGCGGTCAGCCGGACCCCGGACGACATCAGGAACTCCACGCTGCGGTCGCAGCCCGCCCGGCTGAACACGAAGTAGATGACCGGGAGCATCCCCTCCTGGGCCAGGACCTCCACCACGTCCTCGCGCCGGGGGACGAAGAACCGGCGATGGCCCTCCCGGGGCCGGGACTGGCGGTGGAGCTGCTGCGCGCCGCTCGAGCGCCGGTATCGGGTGTTCACGCGGAGCTCGCGCTGCTCCAGCGACACGATGTAGGGGTTGGGGATCAACTGGCCGTCGACCTCGGCGTGCATGGGGTGGAGCTCCCGTCCGATCAGGTAGTGGTGCTCGAGGGGAACGGGCCGGCGCTCTTCGATGATCACCCGCGTGGGGCCGCGGAGGGTCCCGATCCATTCCCCGAACTGCTCCGCGTTGGAGACCGTCGCGGACAGGCACACCACCGAGACGGTCAGCGGCAGATGGATCAGCACCTCCTCCCACACGGCGCCCCGGTAGGGGTCCTGGAGGTAGTGCACCTCGTCCATCACCACGTACTGGAGCCCCTCGAGCGTGGAGCTCTGCTCGTAGAGCATGTTCCGGAGGACCTCGGTGGTCATGACCACGACCGGCGCCTCCGAGTTGATCGAGTTGTCGCCCGTCAGCAGGCCCACGCGGGCCGCGCCGTAGCGGGCCACGAAGTCCCCGAACTTCTGGTTCGACAGCGCCTTCAGCGGGGTCGTGTAGAAGGCCTTGCGGTCCCGGTCCAGCGCCTTCTCGACCGCGTACTCGGCCACGACCGTCTTGCCCGATCCCGTGGGCGCGGCGACCAGCACCGACTCCCCCTCATCCAGGGCCCGGATCGCCTCCACCTGGAAGTCGTCCAGTGGAAAGGGGTAGTAGGACTCGAACCGTTCGAGATCGGCCACCAACCCAGTCTACGGGCGAGGGTGCCGTCAGCCTCAGGCCGCGATGAGCCCGTCGGGGCCCTTCCCCACCTCGACAGTGGCCGCGACCGCGCCGGCCTCGGGAAGCTCCCCCGCACCCCGCCAGGAGCATGGCGGCCCCCAGAGACGTCGTCGCCCGTGGCGCATGACGCCCGGAGATACGTGTGTGCGACGGCTCGAGGATGTGACGGCCCGTTACAGGCCGCAGCGCTCCAGGTGTTCTTCCAGCAGCCGGTTGAACTCCTCCGAAGCTTCCAGGTTCGACAGATGCCCGGCGCCCTCGATGACCTCGAGGCGCGCCCCCGGGATCTGGTCCGCCATCGGCGTGGTGGCCTCCGGCGGGATCAGCGTGTCGCCGCTGGACGTGATCACCATGGTGGGAACGTCGATGCCGGGGAGGTCCGGGGTGGAGTCCGGTCGCTCCGCCATTCCCAGCGACGCCGCGGCGATGGCCTCGGCCGGCTGGGCGGCGATGATGCCCTTCACATGGTCCCGCAGCTCCGGCGAGGTCGATTCCGACAGCAGCGGCGGCGGCTGCTCGACCAGGAACCCGTTGCCCTCGGCGCGAAGCCGCTCGGCCAGCGCCCGGCGGCGCTCCTTCCCTGCCTCGTCGTCGGCCCCGGCCTTGTTGTTCGCGAGCACCAGGCCCGCGAACCGATTCCGGGACCGTCGCCACAGCTCGAACGCCACGTAGCCGCCCATGGACAGCCCGACCACAACCGCCCGGTCGATCCCCGCCTCGTCGAGCGCGTCCTCCGTCCGTTGCGCAGCCGACGCCATGGTCATGACGTCGCTCCCCGCCGTCCCGCCGAACCCGGGCAGGTGCGGCGCCACGACCGTGAGGCGGTCCCGGAACGCCTGCAGCTGCAGCTCCCACATGGACGCGTCCAGGGGAAAGGCGTGGATGAGCAGCAGGCCGTCCGTCACGAGGCGCCCTTGGGCATCACGACCCGCAGCGACTTCGGCAGGACCTCGAACGCCGCCGGCAGCGGCACCGACTGCTCCCCGTCCGCGTAGACGTCGAAGTGGCGGTCGGCGGCGATCTCCACACGGGCCCCTCGCAGCATCGTCACCTTCGGGTGGGTCGTGTGGGTGCCCCGGAACACCCGCGGGAAGGCCCGGAGGAAGGCTCCCCGGCCCATGGCCCCCACGACGCATACCTCGAGCTGCCCGTCGGTGAGCGAGGCGTCCGGGCAGACCTTCATGCCGCCGCCGTACGAGCGCCCGTTCCCCACGGCTACGAGCATGGCGGACAGCGGGTGCGGCTGCCCGTCCACGGTGATCTCGAACTTCGCGGGCTTGAACCGCCGCAGGGTGGAGAACACGGCGGCCACGTACTTCGCCGTGCCCTGGACGCGCGTCTTCATGCGGTTGGCGGTCTCGTTGACCTCGGAGTCGAACCCGGCCCCGGCCACGTTGATGAAGTGCTCGACCCGATCGCCGCTCTGCAGCCGGACGGCGTCGATCTCTCGGATCTCTGGGTCCACCAGCGAGGGCAGGACCGACATGGGCTTCTTCCGCTTGAAGCCCAGGAAGCCCGCGAAGTCGTTGCCTGTCCCCGTCGGGATGACGGCCAGCGCGGCCCGTGTGCCCACCAGGGCCGACCCCACCATTCCCGCCATGCCGTCCCCGCCCAGCGCGGCGACGATCTCGACGCCGTCCTCGGCGGCCTCCCGAGCGATCCGGGGCGGGTCCTGGGGGCCCGCCGACAGCACGACCTCGTGCTCGACGCCGAGTGCCGCCAGCTCCTCCCGGACCTTGGGGACCAGCCGGGCCCCTCGGCCGCGACCGGAGGTGGGGTTCACCACCACGACGACCCGGGGCGCCATCGTCCGCCTCTAGCCGGTCGGTGAGCCCGTGGGCTTGGGCTTGGGCGACCCCGACCCCTGCGGCTTCGGCGAGCCGGAGCCCTTGGGCTTCGGCGAAGCCTTCCCGCTGGGTGCGGTCGTCGGCGCCGTCGCGCCGGTCGGTCCGGTGGCCGCGGTCGGCCCCGTGGGCCCGGTGAGGGACCCGGGGGCGGGCGGCGGAGCCAGGGGCGCCGGGATGCCCAGCTCGGCCTTCAGGTTGTTGATCTTCTGGAAGCCGTCCTGGAACAGCGTGGCGCCCACCGGCAGCAGGCCCTGGGCCTGCGTCACGAGCGTGGTGCGCTCGTCACCGGTGGCCTGGGCGGCGTCCTTGAGGATCTCCGCGACCTGCTGGTACAGCTTCAGCGACTGCGTCAGGAAGTTCTGGGCGTCGATGAGGTCGAGCAGCCCGGGATGGCCCGCCACCAGGTCCGAGGTGGGGATCTGGCTGATGGCGTTGAAGGCCTGGAGGGCCAGCTTCGCGTTCGAGTTCGCCGTGGTCACGATCTTGCCGGTGTCGAGGTTGTCCCCGCCCCCCTGGAGCTGCGAGAACGCCCGGGTCAGGTCAGGGAAGGGAATGTAGGAGTCCTGGAACGGCGTGGCGATGGGCTGCATCGCTCCCACCACGAGGGTGGAGAACTGGCCGACGATGTTCCGCTCCTTCTGCTTGCGGTCGTTGGCGCCCTTGACGAGCAGGGAGCTCGTGAGGGCGACGGCCACGCCCACCACCACGACCGCCGCCGTCGTCAGCTGGAACCACCGCCGGCGCCACAGCGGCCTGGGCGGCTCGACGTAGACCGGCTTGGGGCCGCCCGTCACCGTGCGGCGGCGGGTCTTCCCCTTTCCCTTGATGGCCATGAAGCGACTACTCCCCCGGTTCGCGGACGGTACAGGATAGCTGGCTCACCGCTTCATCAACCGGACCACCACGATGGCCACCTCATAGAAGACGATCATCGGGATCATCATGGCGAGCTGGGTGTACGGGTCCTGGCTTGGCGTGATGACCGCGGCGAACACCGTGATGAGGAGCCAGGCCATGCGCCGCCACTTCCGGAGGCGCTGGGAGGACACCACGCGCACCCACGCCAGGAAGATCAGCACCAGCGGGAACTCGAAGGAGATGCCGAACGCCAGCACCAGCAGCAGCACGAAGCTGACGTACCGGGTCCCCTGGATCAGCGGCACGATGGTGTTCCCGGCGAACCCCAGGAGGAAGTGCAGTCCCTTCGGCAGGGTCAGAAACGCGAAGAACCCGCCCAGGGCGAACAGCACCATCGACGACAGCACGAAGGGAACGGCCAGGCGGCGCTCCTGCTTGGTGAGCCCCGGCGTGACGAACCGCCACAGCTGGAACAGGACCACTGGCAGCGCGATGGCGAGCCCGGTGAACATCGAGACCTTGAACCGGAGGAGGAATGGCTCGACGACGCCGGTGACCACGAGCTTGTTGCAGCCGGTGGGAGGGCGGACCGGCAGCTGCCGGCAGGCCTGGGTGTAGGACTTCAGGAGCAGGTGGAAGACCTGTGGGTACAGGATCCATCCGGCCACCGCGGCCAACCCCACGGCGATGAGCGCGATGAGCACCCGTTTCCGGAGCTCCTCGAGGTGCTGGACGACCGTCATGGGCCGTTCCCGGTCCCCCCGGCCGCGGACGCGTGGGATCAGCCGCATGGGCGCGCCGCCTGGACGGGCCTACCCGCGGTCCGCCGGAGGGGCGGACCCGGGTTCCTCGCCGGGAGGCTCGGCGGGCGTGGGCTCCCGGCCGGGCTGGTCCTGGGCCGAGACGTCGTCGGGCTCCACGACGGTGCCGGGAGCGACCTCCCCGTTCGGCGACGGTTCCTCGTCCAGGCTGGCCTCGAACGAGGACCGGACCTCCTCGGTGGTGCGACGGAACTCCCGGAGGGCCTTGCCGATGGACCGTCCCACCTCCGGGAGGCGCTTCGGGCCCACGACGAGCAGCGCCACGAGCAGGATGACGATGAGTTCCATCGGACCGATGTTGAACATGAGACTCCGGGGTGGGCGCGCGCCCAGACGCCGATTCTACCGCCCGGCCTGGGCCTCGGGCCCGCCCGCGTCCCCGGTCAGCGCCTGCCGCGCCCGCGAAGCGGCAGCTCCCGGGCCTGGAGGCGCTCCGCCCGTTCCCGGGCCCGCTCGGCGTCCTTCTGCATCTCGAGGAGCACGGGCTGGAGTTGCTTGTTGAGCTCGCTCACCGATGCCGCCAGGCGTTGGAACTGCCGGAACAGGCCGATGAACACGGCCGCCATGATGAGCATGGACACGAGCCCGACGGTGAGCCACACGACGACGGGGACGGACATGGGCCGAGGATACCGCGGCCCGGTCGGGGCCGCCCGGTGCGCCCGACGCTACTGGTCGGCGGTGAGTTCGCGGAGGAACCGGTCGTCCTGGAGCAGGAAGTGCATGCGGATGACGTCGTCGATGGTGAACGGCGGGAGGTCGGCGCCGGGGCCCGACGGCCGGTCCTGGGGATCGAGCTCCGCGTCCGGCGCAGGCGCGTCCCGCTCCGTGTCGACGTCCAGGTCGGGACCGGCGAAGTCGAGCTCCGCCTGGAGTCGGTGCGCGGCGTCGGAGACGTCCACCCCCGCCGACACGAGCAGGGCCACGATCTTGCGGTCGGCGCGCTTCTCCACGGACCCCATGCACTCGGGGCACACGAACCGGTAGGTTCCCTCACTGCCTCCGCGGCGGACCGAAAGGAGGATGGATTCCGGCCCCATGTCCACTTCACCGCACTGCGGGCAGGTGGTTCGGATCGTGGTCATTTCGCCGCAAGTATCGGCCCTCCGATCCGGTGTCTTGATACGGACTGATGGCTCTGAGCGGGGGGTTCGTTCGGCCTACGACTTGTGGCCATACAGGGCCAGGGTGCGCCGGACCAGGTCGGCGACGCCTTGGCGCAGCTCGTCCGGCTCGAGGACCTTCGCGTCCCCGCCCAGGCGCGCGACCAGCTTTTCCACCCAGGCCAGGTGCTTCGTCGGTAGGGTCGCCTCCAGGGTGCCGTCCGGGCGCTCGGCGACCGCTTCCACGTCGTAGTACTCCGCCACCCAGCGCGCCGCGGGCGCGAGCAGCAGGCGCACCCGGACGTCCTGGTCCGAGCGCGTGTACAGGGGACGGCCGGCGCCGGCCAGGCCCCGGGGCTCGAACCGCTCCCCGGTCTCCCGGGCCGATTTGACCCGGTCCGCGCGAAACATCCGCTCGCCGTCGGCCTGGTGGTCCCAGGCCACGACGTACCAGTTGCCCATGGCCGAGAACACCTCCTCGGGATCGACCTGCCGGGTCGAGGTGGAGTCCCGGGACGCCGAGTAGTACTCGATCTCGAGACGGCGGTGCCCCGCCGCCGAGCGCCGCAACGCCTCGAGCGTCTCCGCTGGTGGACCGCCCTCGGCCGCCTCCACCAGCCCCGCCAGCCGCCCCAGCGTCTCGGGGCCGAGCGCCGCTTCCAGCTTCCCCAGCGCGGACTCCAGCGCGCCGGCCTCGGGAAGCCCCGGCGTGCCCAGGAGGGCCTTCCCCTGGAGGTACAGGGCCAGGGCCTCGCTCCTGGACAGCCGCAGGGGTCGGGCGAAGTAGTCGGCCATGTCGATCCACACCCTGCCCTCCTCGACCTGGACGTCGATGAGGTCGCCGGGCCCGTACGGGGGGACGCCGGACACGAACAGCAGGTTCAGCTCGGACAGGAGCTCGTCCTCGGAGACGTGGAACATCTGGGCCAGCTCCTCGACGCGGGCTCCAGGGTGCCGGACCACGTAGGGCACCCATACCAGCAGGCGCCGGAGGCGCTCGGCCGCCCTACCCGCGGGCACGGACCGCCTCCAGGCGGCGGATCACCTCGTCGCGCAGGCGCGCTGGGCTGAGGACCTTGGCGTCGGGTCCGAACGACAGTAGGAAGGACAGGAAGGTGTCCGTCTCGGAGGCGGGCATCTCCGCCTCCACCCATCCGTCCTTCCCGGTGCGAACGGCCGTGGCCCCCGGCACCGAGCGGACGGCCCACCACGCCACCCGGGGCGAGAACGCCACCCTGGCCCGTTCCTGGGGCTCGCCCGGGCCCCAGGGCGCGAGCTTCAGCTGCTCGCGGGCGTCGAACCCCTCCGGCGGCTCGGACCCGGGGCCGGCGTCGACCGGATCCGACAGCATGCGGGACAGCCGGAAGGACCGCGGGGCGTCGCGCTCCCGGTCGAGCCCGACCAGGTACCACTGCCCGGCCCGGGACACGAGCGCGTACGGGTCCACATGGCGTCGTCCCGGCTCCCCGGATACCGGCCGGTACCGGAACCGGACGCTCCGGCGCCGCACGGTGGCGTCGAGCACCGCGCCCAGGCGAGCCCGGGGGACGTCCGACCCCGCGGCGAGGGGCCCCGGCGGCGCCGCGGCGACGACGCTCTCCTCGGCGCCCACGCGGAGCTTCAAGACGGCCTGCTCGGCCTCCTCGTCCGGTCCCACCGCCTGCGCCGCCACGAACAGCGCGGACAGCTCCTCCGGGGTGAAGTCGACGTCCGGGAGGTAGTAGCGGTCCTTCGGGATCGTGTAGCCCTCCTCGACCTCCCACACGTCCGTGTGGGCGAGCTCGACCGGGACGCCGAGATCGCGCAGCACGTCCTTGTCCCGCTCGAACATCCGCTTCGCCGTGGCGATGTCGCCCTGGGCGTAGGCCGGGAGCTTGTCTCGGACCTGGGCGAACGTGAGGGGACGCGGGCTGTCGAGGAGGAGGATGACCAGGTTCAGCAGCCGTTCCAGGGGGTGCATCCGCGGGGGATGATACTCGGGAGATGGTGCGACTTCGCCGAGGAACGGTCCGGGCGGTGGTGGCCGAACGGCCCGGCGCGGTCGAGCTCGAGGTCGACGTGGAGGGTGGGACCGCGCTCGCCGTCGCCTATCCCGACCTGAGCGGCCCGGTCCGTCCCGGCGACGTCGTGGTCCTGAACACCACGGCCGCCTCGCTCGGGCTCGGCACGGGCGGGTTCCACCTGGTGGTTGCGGTGGAGGGCGGGCCCGACGTCGACCTGGTCGGTCCCGGACGGGTGATGAAGACCCGGTACACGCCGCTCCAGACCGCCGTGCGGAGCGTCGAGGAGACGCACCGCGACACCCTGGAAGCGTCCCCTGGTCTGGAGGGGACGCCCGTCGTGGTGGCTCCCCTGCATTCCATGGTGGCCCTCGGCGCGGCGGGGGCGAAGGCCGCCGGGGCCGAGCGGGTCGTCTACGTCATGACCGACGGCGCCGCCCTCCCGGGTGGGCTGTCACGGCTGGTCCCTCGCCTCCGGGCGGCCGGGCTGCTCGACGGGTTCGTCACGGCCGGCCAGGCCTTCGGCGGGGAGCTCGAGGCGGTCTCCGTGTGGACCGCGCTGCTGGCGGCGAAGGAGGTCCTGGGCGCCGACGTCATCGTGGCCGCCGACGGCCCCGGGAACATGGGGACCGACACGAAGTGGGGGGTGTCGGCGCTGGGCGGGGGGAACACCGCCAACGCGGTCGATGCGCTGGGCGGCAGGCCGGTGGTCTCGCTTCGGATCAGCTTCGCCGACACCCGCCAGCGCCACCGGGGCGTCTCGCATCACTCCCTGACCGTCCTGACGGAGGTCTGCCGCGTGCCGGCCCACGTCGCCGTCCCCGTGCTGGAGGACCCGGAACGGGAGGTCGTGTGGAACGCCCTTCGCGCCGCCGGCCTGGAGGACCGCCACCAGCTCGTCGAGGTCGAAGGCCGTCCGGGGCTCGACCTGTTGGAGGAGCGGGGCGTGGAGGTCGACTCCATGGGCAGGGCGCCCCCCGACGATCCCGCGTTCTTCCTGGCGGCGGGTGCGGCGGGCATCCTGGCGGGCCGCATGGCGGCGCGCGCCGCGGCGTGGAAGCCGGGGGGCCCGGAGGCCGCCTCCGACTAGGACTCGGCCGGCTCTCCCCGCAGGTCGCCGTTCTCGGCGAGCGTCGCCGCGGCCGGCTCGGGACCCTCGCGCTTCGGGATGGCCGGGCGGGCCGAGACGATCAGCGCCACCGCAGCCAGGATCACGGCCCCGGCCAAGAGTGTCGTCCCCGTGATGGGTTCCGACAGGATCGCCCACCCCAGGAACACCGCCACCACCGGGTTCACATAGGCGTACGTGGAGATCAACGAGATCCTCGCGTTCTGGAGCAGCCAGACGTACGCGCTGAACGCCACGAGCGAGCCGAACACGACGAGCCAGGCCAGGCCCAGGATGGACGCCAGGGAGATCTTCGAGGGATGGACGGCTCCGAACTCCCCGGTGGCGGCTCCCACCACCAGCAGCAGGGCTCCGCCGGCCAGCATCTGCATGCTCGTGGACACGAGCGCGCGCCGCGGCAGGGAGGCCCGTCGCGAGTACACGGAGCCGGTCCCCCAGCACAGTGCGGCTCCGACGACCGCCAGCATGCCCGCCAGGTCGAACGACCGGCCGCTTCCCACCCCGCCGACCAGCAGGAAGATCCCGCCGAACCCCACGATCACGCCCACGACCTCGCGCGGGGTGATCCGCTCGCCGAACCCGAGCCGGCCCACCGCTACCATCCACAGTGGCACCGTCGCCACCAGCAGCGCGGCGATCCCGCTCGGGATGCGCTGCTCCGCCCAGGACACCAGGCCGTTCCCGCCCAGGCACAGCAGGCCGCCGACGATCGCTGCCGCCAGCCACTGCCTCGATCCCAGCCGGTCGCCCTCGCGGTCGCCCCGGCGAGCGGTGAACGCGAACAGGATTCCGCCGGCCACCAGGTAGCGCACCGAGGCCATCAGGAACGGCGGCATGGTCCGGACGGCCTCGCGGATGGCCAGGTACGTCGAGCCCCACAGGACGTAGACGGTGGCGAGGGCCGCCCACACCTGTGTCGAGGTGGCGTGCATCCGGGACGTCATCCGGTCCGAGGGGACCGCGTTCGGCCGCCCGGCCCGCGGCGAGGGGGCCCGACCCGACTCGGTCCTCAACGCCACAACTCGCTCTCCTTGGGGCACCAGTCGCAACCGTCGACGCTGTCGGCGCCCCACAGCCACCCCGCCAAGCCGAGGGTCGCGAGGCCCACCGCCAGCACGGCGAGGGCCGCGAACCCTGGAAGATGCGCCAGCAGGCCCAGCCCGACGAACGCCACGATCGCGCCCGCCAGCAGGCCGAGAAGGGAAACCTCACCACGCCGGTTCCTGCGCCTCATCTCGCCCACCGCCTTTCGCGCCCCATCATAGAAAAGGAACTTGCTTCTTTGGAAGGCATATTCCAAAATGCTTGCGTGATACTCGGCACAATCTGAAACCGAAGGAGGCATTCTGCTTTGGAACATGTCGAGAGCCTCGACGACACCGGATGGAGGATCCTGCGCGAGCTCCAGGCCAACGCCAGGATGTCGTACTCGGAGCTTGGCCGCCGCATCGGCCTGACGCCGCCGGCGGTGGCCGATCGCGTGCGCCGCATGGAGGAGGCCGGGATCGTCACCGGATACCGGGTGGAGCTCGACCTGGCCAGGATCGGGCTCCCGCTCACCGCGCTCATCCGGGTGACGCACCGGGGCGTGAACTGCCTCGAGCTCGGCCGCATCGTCGCCCAGTATCCCGAGGTCCTGGAGTGCGATCGGATCACCGGGGCGGAGTCGTACATCATGAAGGTGGCGCTGCGGTCGGTGGAGCACCTCCAGGAATTCATCGACCGGCTGATGCCCTACGGCGAGACCGTCACGTCCATCGTGCTGTCCTCCCCGGTCACCCATCGCGTGATCGACCCGGCCGCGATGACGGAGAGCGTGGCCGCGACGGCCTGAGGTTCGGGCGCCCATACCGAGAGAACGCCGCTGAGCCCGGCTTCGTGAGATTCACCGCGCTTCGTAGGGCGGGCCTCGCGCCCGCCCTACCGGGGCCAAGCCCCGGCCTACATGTGGGCGATGAGCTGCTCCACGCGCTCGTCGACCGAGCGGAACGGGTCCTTGCACAGCACCGTCCGCTGGGCCTGGTCGTTCAGCTTCAGGTGCACCCAGTCGACGGTGTAGTCGCGCCGGCGCTGCTTGGCCTGCCGGATGAACTCGCCGCGGAGCCGGGCCCGGGTCGTCTGCGGTGGCTCGCGCATGGCCCGCTGGACGTCCCGCTCCTCCACCGCGCGATCCATCTTCCCTCGCCGTTCCAGGAGGTAGTACAGCCCCCGGTCCCGGTTGACGTCGTGATACGCGAGGTCCATGAGCGCGACCCGGGGGCTGGCCAGCGGGAGGCCGTGCTTCTCCCGATAGCGCTCGATCATCACGTACTTGGCCACCCAGTCCACCTTGCGTGCCAGTCGCTCAGGCTCGCCCGCGGCCAGCGCTTCCAGGGCGGTCCGCCATTCCTCGAGGAGCTTGCGGGCCAGGGGATCCGGGGTGCGACGCTCCAGGAACCGCGCCGTGCGCTCGTAGTACTCGGCCTGGATCTCGATGGCCGACAGCTCGCGCCCGTTGGCCAGGCGGACCTTCTTGCGGCACGAGATGTCGTGGGAGATCTCGCGGATCGCCCGGATGGGGTTCTCGAGCGTGAGGTCCCGCATCACGGTGTTCTCCTCGACCATCCGCAGGACCAGCCCGGTGACCCCGACCTTCAGCAACGTCGTCGGCTCGCTCATGTTCGAATCGCCGACGATCACGTGGAGCCGGCGGAACCGCTCGGCGTCGGCGTGGGGCTCGTCACGGGTGTTGATGATGGGCCTGCTTCGCGTGGTCGCGGACGACACGCCCTCCCAGATGTGCTCGGCCCGCTGGCTGAGGCAGAACTGCGCCCCGCGCGGCCCGTGCAGCACCTTGCCGGCGCCGCAGAAGATCTGGCGCGTCACGAAGAACGGGATGAGGACGTCCGCCATGCGGGCGAACTCGCCCTGCCGCGCCACCAGGTAGTTCTCGTGGCAGCCGTAGGAGTTGCCGGCCGAGTCCGTGTTGTTCTTGAACAGGTAGACCTCGCCGGAGATGCCCTCCTCGTGCAGGCGGATCTGCGCCGCCGAGAGCAGCGCCTCCAGGATCCGCTCCCCCGCCTTGTCGTGGGCCACCAGGTCCAGGACCGCGTCGCACTCCGGCGTGGCGTACTCGGGATGCGACCCCACGTCGAGGTACAGGCGGGCGCCGTTCTCCAGGAACACGTTCGACGATCGGCCCCAGTGGACGACGCGGCGGAACAGGTATCGCGCCACCTCGTCGGGCGAGAGGCGGCGCTGGCCCCGGAACGTGCAGGTGACGCCGTACTCGTTCTCCAGCCCGAAGATCCGACGCTCCACGCAAGGAGTGTAGCCGCGGCGTGCGACGAAACCGGCAGGTCAGGCGGGGACGGCCTGCGTCTCCGGCCTGGCCGGCCCTTCGACGGCGCCCAGGCCCCCCTCGTCGCTCCGCTGGAGTCCGCGCACGCTGTCCCAGATCGACCAGGCCATGAGGATCGCGGTGAGCGGGATCCCCGTGACCAGGTTCACCACCACGAACGCTCCCACGGAGGCCTGGAGCGCCCACAGCCGGAGACCGGAACGCGCCAGTAGATACGTGCCCCACACCACCGAGCTCTTCCCGAACACGCGCCGGTAGGTCCGGGACGCAACGACGTCGCGCGGGATCGGGTGGATCTCCTGGGCCACCAGCCCCGTGAGCGGCCAGGGCGTGAGGACCGACGGAATATGCAGGCGGTCAGCCGGGTTGGCAAGATCTATTGACCGTGGTCAAGCATCGTTGGGAAGGGAATCGATGAGTCAATCGTCTCCGCCGTCGCCGAACGGCGCTAGCGGGAACTCTCGGGCGATCGCCGTGCGTGACGGCCGCACCGTTCCGGCCTGGGCCATGCTGGCGCTCGTGTGCCTCGGCCAGTTCATGGTCGTCCTCGACGTGTCCATCGTGAACGTGGCGCTCCCGTCGATCCAGCGGGATCTCGGGTTCAGCCCTTCCGGGCTCCAGTGGGTGGTCAACGCCTACACGCTCACGTTCGCCGGATTCCTGCTGCTGGGAGGCCGGGCCGCAGACCTGTTCGGCCGCCGGCGGATGTTCCTGCTGGGCCTGGGCCTGTTCACGCTGGCCAGCCTGGCCGGAGGGTTGGCCCAGAACGAGACGATGCTCGTGACCGCCCGCGCCCTCCAGGGCCTGGGCGGAGCCGTGCTGGCCCCGGCCACGCTGACGATCCTCACGACCAGCTTCGCCGAGGGACGGGAACGGGCCCGCGCCCTCGGCGTGTGGAGCGCCGTGGCGGCCGGGGGTGGGGCGGCCGGGGCGCTGATCGGCGGCATCCTCACCGACCTCGTCTCGTGGCGATGGATCCTGTTCGTCAACGTCCCCATCGGGATCGGCGTCATCCTGGCGGCCCGGGCCGTGCTGGCCGAGTCCAGGGCCGACCTCGGGCACCGAAGCCTCGACGCCGCCGGTGCGGTCACCGTGACCGGCGGGCTGGTGGCGCTGGTCTACGCCATCGTCCGCACCGAGACCTACGGCTGGGCGGCGTGGCAGACCGTCGCTTCGCTCGCCGTGGCGGCCATCCTGCTCGGCGTCTTCCTGGCCATCGAGACCCGGGTGGCCCGGGCGCCGCTGGTGCCCCTTCGGATCTTCCGGTCCCGAGCGGTGACGGGCGCGAACCTGTTCATCCTGCTCCTGTTCGGAGCGGCGTTCGCCTCCTGGTACTTCCAGACCCTGTTCATGCAGAACATCCTGGGCTACACCCCTCTCCAGGCCGGCCTGGCCTTCGTGCCGCAGACCCTCCTGATCGCCGTGGGGGCCCAGATCAGCGCCCGCCTGGTCACCCGGGTCGGGGCCCGGGTGCTGCTCCTGATCGGTCCGGTGGTCTCGGCGGCGGGGCTCCTGTGGCTTTCCGGGATCACCCCCTCGAGCCAGTTCGTGGCGGGCCTCCTGGGGCCCGGCATCCTGAGCGCGCTGGGGTTCGGGCTGTCGGTTCCGCCCGTCACCATGGCCGGCACGTCCGGGATCCCCCGGCAGGACGCCGGGCTGGCCTCGGGGCTCATCAACACCAACCGCCAGGTAGGGGCGTCGATCGGGCTGGCGGCGCTGGCCACGGTGGCCGCGGACCGGGCCTCGTCCCTGCTCGCCTCCAACTCGGCCAGTGTGGCCGCCGCCATCACGTCGGGCTACGCGCGCGGGTTCGTGGTGGCGACCCTGATCGCCCTGGCGGCCGCCGCGGTGGCCTGGTTGGTCCTGCCCTCCACGCAGCGGTCCCGGGCGACCGATTCCCAGGCCCCGGTCGTGTCAGAGGAAGCCCTCCCGGAGGCCGAAGCCGCCCAGATGGTGCCGGAGGCAGAAACCGCCTGACGCCGCCCCGGAACCGCAGCCCGCACGGTGCAGTCAGCGAACGGGGTGCACCCGGGGGGTCTGGGTGTCCGAGGCGAGAGGGATGTTCGGAACGGCCAAGGGGCTGCTCAGGATCTCGCCGCGGGCTTGCTCGCCTTCGCGATGACGCTGGTGGCCACGCAGTCCCTGCGGTCGGGCGGGATCAGCCTCCGCATCAGGGCCAGGATCTGCGGCGTGAACAGGGGAAACAGCGCGGCCTGGTCGATCCCGAAGGGAACCCGGTGGCCGACCGAGATCGCCTCGAACCCCACCTTCTCGAGCTTCCGGGCGAAGACACGCTCCGCCATGGCGCCGGACACTCAGCCGGCCCAGGCGGAGTCGCTGGTCAGGATCTCGGGCGGAAGGTCTTCCTCCACCGTCAGGTCGGCCACGCACAGGCGGCCCTCCGGACGGAGGACTCGGTAGATCTCCGCGAGGGCCCTCGACTTTCGGGCGGACAGGTTGATGACCCCGTTCGAGACCACCACGTCCACGGACTCGTCGGGGAGGGGGATGGCCTCCATCTCGCCCTGAACGAACTCGGTCCACCCGCCGACGCCGGCCTCGGCGGCGTGCGCGCGGGCCCGCTCGAGCATCTCGTCCAGCATGTCCAGCCCGATGGCATGGCCGGTCGGTCCCACCCGGCGCGCCGCGAGGATCGTGTCCACGCCTCCGCCCGAGCCCACGTCGAGCACGGTTTCACCGGGCGCGAGGTCGGCGTGGCGTATGGGGTTCCCCACGCCCAGGGCCCACTCGACGGCGCCGCGGGGCATGCCGGCCAGCTCCTCCTCCGAGTACAGCCGGCGGGCCACCGGGTCGCCGCCGCCGGACGGGATGGCCGCGTAGGCCCTCCGAACGGCCTCCTTGATCTCCTCCTGGAACAGCAGGTCCTCGTGGACGGCCATCACGACAATCCGCCCAGGTACCGCTCCAGGCGCTCCCGGACGGGAGGCGGGATCTCGTCTCCGGCCTGCGACGCCAGGACCACCTGGACCTCCTTCGCGAACTCCAGCTCGCCGCAGCACTTCCGGCAGAACGAGAGGTGCTGCTCCACGCGCGCCAGGTCCTTCGGGTCCAGGGCCCTGTCCAGGTAGTCCCACATCTGCTGGACGGCCTCGGAGCACGTGATCAGACGGCTCGCGCTCATTGCATCGCCTCCCGCTCCAACACGTTCGCCTCCTCGGCGTACCGCCACATCTCCCGCTCGAACAGCTTCCTGCCCCGATGGAGCCGCGCCAGCACAGTCCCGAGCGGCGTTCCCAGGAGCCTCGCGATCTCCTTCGTCGCGTAGCCCTCCATGTACCGAAGCACCAGGGGCGCCCGGTAGATCTCGGGAAGCCGCAGCAGCACCGCGTGGACGTCCTCCCGCCCGAAGGCCCGCAGGAAGTCCATGTGCAGCGTGTCCGAGTACGGAAGGGGGTCCTCGTCGGCGACCGTTCGGTACAGGGAGAACTCGTCCACGTCGTCGACCCCGACCTCCTCCACCGCGCGGGCCTCCCGCCGGAGCCGGTCGCGGAACGCGTTCACCAGGATGGACTGGAGCCACCTCGGCCCCGCCTCGGGCGCCCTGAGCGATCCGAAGGAGCGATAGGCGTTCAACAGGCACTCCTGCACCAGGTCCTCCGCGCCGTCGCCGGCCAGGCGGCGGGCCAGCGAGTACAGCCGGGCCAGGTTCTCCCGGGCCAGTGCCTCGAACTCCTCCCGGTTTCCGTTCCGCTCATCCCCCACCACCACGTGCCCCGCCGGCTCCATCCCCTGACGCCACCCCATCTCCGGTATAGGACGCTCGACCGGACGAACTTATTGCATCGGCCCGGAATCGCAATGAGCGGGTCCCGGGCCGCGTCTTGTCGGGGTGACGGCGGGAGGCGATCGCGCCACCCGAAGACGGAGAAGGAGGTTCCACATGGCCACGGCCACCATCCGAAACGGCGTCGACGTCGACCGGCTGGTCCAGACGATCGACGCGATCAAGCAGGACGCCGGGATCGGTTCGTTCACCTTCCGGGCCTCGACGACCTGGGAGGAGGGCGGCACCTCGCGCTCGCAGATCGCCTCGTTCCGCCACGCGGGCACCGAGGTCTCCCACGCGAGCACCCACGTGCTGGTCGGCGACGAGCCGGACGTGCTCCTCGGGCAGGACCGGGGTCCGAACGCGGTGGAGCTCGTGCTCGCGGCCCTGGGGTTCTGCTACTCGGTGGGGTTCGCGTACAACGCGGCCGCGCTGGGCTACGAGCTCGAGGAGCTGTCCTACGAGCTGGAGGGCGACCTCGACCTCAGGAACTTCGTTGGCATCGACGAGGGGCCTCGGCCGGGCTTCACGGAGATCCGGGCAAAGGCCCGGGCCCGGGCCAGGAACGCAACCCCCGAGCAGCTCGAGCAGCTGTGCCAGTACGTCCAGGACACCTCGCCGGTGCGCGACATCATCGCCAACCCCGTCCCGGTGAAGACGACGATCGAGGTGCTCTGAGGCTACGGCCTGAGGTGGACCGTGTGCCAGGTGCGGCCGTCGGTGGTGCGGTAGACCGTGCCGCCGGCGGCCGCCCAGCCGTGGTCAGGATCGACGAACTGGAGGCCGACCATGGGAGGGTTCCCGAACCTGATCCGTTGCCGCCCGCTCCGGCCGGTCGTGCGCAGCAGGTACAGGGCCTGGGCAGCCGCGTTGTCCACGATCCATCCGGACGTGAGCGAGACGGCGGCCACGTCCAGGTCGTAGCCGGACGCACCGATCCAGCCGGGCAGCCAACGGCCTCCGCCGTCGCTCGAGACGAACAGACGCCCGAACGTGCTGCCCCCAGCGGGCTCGACCAGGCACATGAGCCACAGGGTCGACGGGTCCACCGCCGAGAGGTGCTCCTCGAACACGAACGGTCCGATCGTGGTGCCCGCCTGGTCGACCCGCGCCAGGCACGGGTTGTCCAGGGCCGACCACGACGAACCGCCGTCGTGGGTCACCACGAGCCGGGACTGCTTCGAAGTGGTGTCGCCGCTCGACAGGATCCAGCCCGTCGAGCCCCGGCGCTCCATCTGGAGGTCCGGCCCCGACAGGCCGCTGGGAAGCCGTGCGCCGTGCCACGCCGCGCCCGCGTCGGTCGAGATGCGAAGGGAGACGCGGTGACACCTCGACTGCGTGCAGTCCGCCAGGAGGGCCCACACGCTCGGGCCGGACACCGCCACCGAGACCACGGTCTCTCCGGGGTGCTGGCGCTTCCAGGACCGGCCTCCGTCCCGTGTGACGAACAGCCCCGGGCCGAACGCCCACCCCAGGGTCGTGGTCGTGAACCGCACGTGGTGGACGACACCCGGGTCCCATACCGCGCGATCCGCGCTCCACGTCCGCCCCCCGTCCCTCGTCCGCCGCACGGCGAGGCCGGGGGACTCCCCGCCTCTGATCGCGACAAGCGCGAACCCGTGGTCTCGGTCGAGGAACGACAGGTCGAGCACGTCGATCATTGCGGGCCGGGGACGAGGAGCCGGCTTGGGGCTCGTCGAGGCCGACGGGGCCGGGGACGACGCTGGGGTCGTCTGCGCGAACCCGGTCGCGCCCGTGGCGAAGCCGGACTCCGTGTGCCTGGTGCACGCCGGCGCGACGACGCCGAGCGCGACGATGATGGCCAGCGCCGCCCAGGCCCGGCGGCCCCTCACGGAGCCCCGACGCGATGGATACACCCACACATGGACGGCTTCATGTGGAGGGACGCCCAGCTGGCGCCGGCATCAACCGTCCGGTACACGGTGTCTCGCTGCCACGCCCACCCGATCGGAGCCGTCACGAACTGCAGTCCCCAGTCCAATCCGTTCTCGCCCGCGAGATTTCGAGATACGAGTCCGCGGTCGGACACTCGCACCAGGCCCTCGCCGTTGGCAACCCACAACACTTCTGGCGACGCGGCGTCCACCGCGTCTCCCTCTCCGAAGTTCGACGGGCGGACGCTGACCTCCCATGTGCGCCCGCCATCGGCAGAGCGATACACCGAGGCCAGCTCGCTCCCCGCCCCGAACACACCGCAGTAGAGCCAGAGCACATCGCTGGATGCGGCTGCCATGTCTTCCAGCTCGTCAGCCGGATTGCAGGGCGATGGAAGTTGGGACCATGAACGGCCGCCGTCCCTGGTCGGCACCACATGGTCGAGCCAGACCAGCCATCCGGCATCCGCGCCAAACCGGACCAACCCTTGGACCTCGCCTCGAACGGGCGGCGCCGTCCGCACACGGTGCCACCGATCGGCCGGTATGGACGACGTCATCAGGCGGTGATGGGCGATGGCCCACACCGTTTCTCCCGCCGGCTCGAGCGCCAGCACTGGCCCGCCGACGCGCTCGCGGGTCCAGGTCGAGCCGCCGTCGTGGGTCGCGTACAGCGCAGGGCCGAACGCCCACCCGTCCATCCGGTTGGCGAACCGAACGTGCGTGACGGAGCGCC
>Ga0137368_10000404_pt1 | contig 40659 bp, 34 predicted proteins | sample SagtaG_13_FD_104917 | JGI IMG/M metagenome (GOLD analysis project Ga0137368, IMG submission 104917) | Vadose zone soil microbial communities from Sagehorn Ranch, Mendocino, California, USA - Sage1_L_100_16 metaG | ecosystem: Environmental > Terrestrial > Soil > Vadose zone | place: USA...
CGGCGGCGCGGAGCACGTCGGTCTCCCGCGGGGTCAGTGGGGTGCTGCCCGTCTCCAGGGCGGCAGCGACCAGCTCCGGGTCGATCACCCGCTCGCCTTTGGAGACTCGTCGTATGCCGTCGGCCAGGGTCTCGGCGGGGGCGTCCTTGACGATGAACCCGCGCACGTGCACCTTCAGCGCTCGCAGCAGGTTGCCGGGCTGGCTGAGCCCGGTCAGCACCAGCGTGCGGCACTCAGGCAGCCGCCGGTAGAGCTGCTCGGCGGCGCTCAGGCCGTCCAGCCCCGGCAGGTCGATGTCGACGACCGCGACGTCGGGCCGGGTCGCCAGCGCGGTCGGCACGATCTGGTCGCCGCGGTCCAGCTCGGCGACGACCTCCATGTCGTCTTCGAGGGAGAGCAGCGCGACCAGCGCGCCACGGATCATGTGCATGTCCTCGGCGATCAGCACCCGGATCACGCGGCTTCCTCGGGGATCTCGACCAGCAGCCGGAAGCGGCCGCCGCGGGTGTGTTCGCCGGACGCCGACCCGGACAGTGCTCGCGCGCGCTCGGCCAGGCCGGCCAGGCCGCTGCCGCGGCCCGCAGACAGATGTGCCCCGTCGTTGACGATCTCCAGCCGCGCCATCCCGCCCCGGCGGGCGGCTGTGATCGAGCACGTGCTGGCCTGGCTGTGCCGCAGCACGTTGGTGATGCCTTCCCGGACCGCCCACGCCAGCACCGCCTCCACCGCGGGTGGCAGGCCGGGCAGGTCCACGTCGATGCGGGCATCGATACCCGCCGCGCCAAGCAGCGCCGCCGCCCCGTCGGTCTCGGTGCGCAGCGACACGGCGTGCTCGTCGCGGGTCACGGCGCGGATGTCACGCAGCGCGTCACGCGCGACCCCGGTGAGCCCCTCGATCTCTGCCCGTGCAGCGTGGATGTCGCTGTGGAGCAAGCGCCTCGCCAGGTCGCCCTTGAGGGAGACCGCCGACAGGCTGTGGCCCAGCAGGTCGTGCAGGTCCCGGGAGATCCGCAGCCGTTCCCGTCCGATGGCCAGCTCGGCCAGCTCGGCACGGGCGGCGTACAGCTCATCTACCACTCGGACCAGCCGCACCGACCCGTACAGCGCCACGGCGCCTATCACCAGGCCGACGATCCAGTAGACAGCGAAGAATGCCCGTTGGGCGCCGCTGTCCCCATAGATGGGAAGAGGGACTGTCGCCATGCCAACAAGGGGCGCGGTGACCATCGTCGCGGCGGGCCAGCCGCGCAGCAGCATCGCTCCGGAGGCGATCACGAAGTACTGCATGGGCGCCCAGTCCAGCGTGAACCACACCATCGGCAGGTAGACCAGGACGATCAGCGCGGACAGCGTCCACGGCCAGCCGCGGGGGCGCTCACCCCCGGCCGCGGCGAAGCTGTGCCGCAGCTGCAGTGCCCCGACCGCGAGGGCTGCCAGCACCGCGATCACCGGGTCCCGGGATCGCCCAGGTAGCCGCTGATCGTAAAGACCGGCGCGACCGCCACCAGCGCGATGTGGAGGCCGAACAGGAACCATCGGGCGCGCCGCACGGTGGGCAGCGGCTGGCCCACGGGGCTGGTCGTCACCGCGTTCACGCGACCGCCACCTGTGTCATCGCTGGGCCGGTTCCGTCGGCGCGGAGCTCCAGCCGCACCCGCCCGTCCTGGCGCGTGACCACAATCGAGCAGTGCCGCGTCGCGTCGTCACCTAGCAGCCGGGCGACCGCTGCTCGCAGCGCTGCCCGTGGTCTGGCGTCGACGGTTTCCGGCAGCTCGCCGCGGGGCAGCTCCAGCCGGGTCTGGATGCCCGCCGCGGTCAGCAGGGCCGCGGCACTGTCCAGCTCCGCTCGGAGCGAGAGCTGCTGGTAGCCGCGGATCGTCCGCCGGGCCTGGGCCAGCGCCCGCCGCGAGCCCTCGACCAAGGCACGCAGCTCGTCGTCCAGCGTCGCGGCATCCCGTGCGGCCAGCAGGGCAGCGACGACAAGCAATGACCAGGGCGGACGCACGATGATCAGCACGGAGACAGCCAGCGAGTGCAGCGTTGTCAGCCAGCTCGTGCCGATGACCGGCAGGGCGCCGATGATCACCACTGCCATGGCGGTCAGGGTCCACCCGCCGCCCGCCGGGCGCGACCCTCGCGCCGCGTGCCAGACGTGCCGGACATGCAGGGGCAGATAGCACGCGGTGGCCGCCAGCGCCAGCTGGGTGTGGCCGGGGCTGGGGGTCCACCCGGTGGCGATGCGAGCGAGCTCCAGCAGGGGAAGCACGATGCTGCATGCCACAGCGCCAGCAGTGGCGAGCCGGACGAAGCGGCCGGATTGCTGACGTTCCTTCAGCCTGTCCACCACCTGTCGCCAACCCTCGGCTCGCCGCGGTCGGCGCCCTGCTTGGGATGATGCCAGCGCAACAGCCATGGGAGCGCCGAATCTTCCTAATTCGCCAGGGCAATGTCGGTGAACATGGTCAACGTCCTTCCGCGCCGGAGCCTTCCCAGCTTCGCGGATGGCGGTGCGGTGGCGGTAGATGCCGATGTCCTCGCTCGGCGATGACGAACATCACCACCCACTGACGACATCGGCATCTACCGACGTCCGGCCTGCCGTATGAGCCTGGTTGCGGGACCGCACACCGCGACATGCACATACGGGAGCGGCAAATGGGCAACCCTGACGCTGGCGGCCGCGGGGACGCGGTCCGGCTGGAGTCGGTTCGGAAGGTCTACGGCCACGCCGGCAACGGCGTGGTGGCGCTCGTCGGGGTCACGATCGGCTTTCAGCAGGGGAGTTTCACTGCCGTCATGGGGCCCTCCGGCTCCGGCAAGACCACGCTGCTGCAGGTCGCGGCGGGGCTGGTCCGGCCGACGTCGGGGTCGGTCGTCGTTGACGGTATGGAGCTGACCGGGCGCAGCGAGACGGCAATGGCCAAGCTGCGCCGGGAGCGGATCGGGTTCGTCTTCCAGGCGTTCAACCTGCTTCCGGCGCTGACCGTGGAGCAGAACGTCACGCTGCCGCTGCGGCTGGCCGGCCGCAGGCCGAGTCGGGCCCAAGTCGCCCAGGTCATCGGGCGGGTCGGCCTGGCCGACCGGCGGGGCTACCGGCCGGGTGCGCTGTCGGGCGGGCAGCAGCAGCGGGTGGCGATCGCCAGGGCGCTGGTCACCCGACCCGCGGTGATCTTCGCTGACGAGCCGACCGGCGCGCTGGACAGCCACAGCGCCCGCGAGGTGCTCGGGCTGCTACGCGAGTCGGTGCAGGCGGTGGGGCAGACGGTGGTAATGGTCACCCATGATCCGATGGCCGCCTCCTACGCCGATCGGGTGGTGTTCCTCGCCGACGGGCAGGTCGTCGGCCAGCTGCCGCACCCGACGGCCGACGCGGTCGCCGAGCGGATGCTCCGTCTGGGCGCGTGGGCCGAGCGGCCCGGACAGCCGGCGCGGTCGGTGGAGGGAGGTGCTGACTGATGTGGCGCCTGGCCGTGTCCACCCTCCGCTACCGCAGGACCGGCCTGATGGCCACCTTCATCGCGATGGCCCTGGGTACCGCCATCGTGCTGGCCTGCGGGGGGCTGATGGAAACCGGCATCCGCATCGCCGTCCCACCGCAACGGCTGGCCGCCGCGGCGGTCGTGGTGACCGGGAAGCAGGCCTACCAGCTGCCCAAGGCCGACCCGGCGGACGAAGAGGAGGACCCTGGCTCGGCGACCCTGGTCGAGCGGGTCCGGGTCGACGTCGGGCTGGTGAACACGATCCAGACGGTGGCCGGGGTGGCCAAGGCGGTGGGTGAGGTGTCGTTCCCGGCCACCGTGCTCACTGGGGGTCAACCGGTCGCCGAGGGCGCCCAGGCGCAGGGGAACAACTGGGCGTCTGCCGCGCTCACGCCGTACTCGCTCCGGATCGGCGCGGCACCGGCCCGACCCGGCCAGGTCGTCCTGGATGCGACCCTGGCGCAGCAGTCGGCCGTGGCGGTCGGCGACCGGATCCGGGTCGCGACCGGCGGCACGACCGGCACCTACCGGGTAACTGGTGTCGTGACGCCGGCCGGCGACCGGGCGGTCACCCAGCCCGCGATGTTCTTCTCCGCATCCGACGCCCGGCGACTGGCCGGTCATCCCGGCCGGGTGGACGGCATCGGCATCCTCGCCGCCCCAGGGACCGACGCCAGCCAGCTCCGTCGGCGGGTCAGAGCCGCGGTCGCCGCCGACGCGGCGGTCGCACTGGCCGGCGATGACCGCGGGCTGGCCGAGTTTCCGGAGGCGAAGACCAGCAGCGAGACCCTGATCGCGCTGGCCGCGGTCTTCGGCGGGATGGCGGTCATGGTCGCGGTGCTGGTGGTGGCGAGCACGCTGACGCTGTCGGTCCAGCAACGCCAGCGCGAGATGGCGCTGCTGCGGGCGGTCGGCGCCACCCCCAGACAGGTCCGCCGGATGATCCTCGGTGAGACGGTCATCGTCGCGACACTCGCCACGGCACTTGGCTGCCTGCCCGGCGCGCCTCTCGGCCGGTGGCTGTTCGACCAGCTCGCCGCAAACGGCCTGGTCCCGCGGGCGGTGGCGTTCCGCCAGGGCTGGATCCCGGCGGTGGCCGCGGCGGGCGTGGCCCTGCTCACCGCGCTGGCCGCCGCTCTCGTGGCGGGCCGGCGCGCGGCGCTGACACAGCCGGGCGAGGCGCTCGCGGAGGCGGGCATGGACCACCAATGGCGCACCCGGGGCCGGCTGCTGCTGGCACTGGTGTTCCTGGCCGGAGGCGTCGCGCTGGCCATCGTAACGATGACGGTGATGAGCGGCCCGGTCGCGGCCAGCACGGCCGGCCCGACCGTGATGGTGTTCGCGATCGGGTTGGCGCTGCTCGGCCCTGGCGTCACCAGGGTGATGACCGCCGTGCTGCAGTGGCCGCTGCGTGCGGTGTCTGGACTGGCCGGCGAGCTGGCGATGCTCAACGCGCGGGCGCAGACCCTGCGGATGGCCGCCGCGGCCGAACGCGCCTACACCGAGAACCTCCGCGCCGACGTTGTACTGACCTCCGCCGGCGGCGGTCTGGCTCCCGACCTCATCGACAGCGTCCAGCGCCTGCCCGGTGTGGCGGGCGCCTCGGAGCACGTGGCCAGCACCGGGTTCGTGGAGCACCCGCACGACCGCCTGATCAGGATGCGTCTGGGCGACCGCGCGCGGGTGGAGCTGCGGGTGGTTGCGCTGTTCTCCGCCAGCTCCGGCTACCAGACGATCCTGCTGCCGGCGGAGCTGCTGGCCGCCCACACCACCGCCGGCCTGCCCACCGAGATCCTGGTCCGCGCCCTGCCTGGCGCGGACACCACGCGGCTGACCGCGGCCCTGACCGAGCTGGCGGGACGCTGGCCGGGGGTGGCGGTGGCCGACCGCAGCGTGCTGACCGCCGCCCATGGCGAGCAGCAGCAGACCCAGGCCTGGGTGAACTACCTGCTGGTCGGGATGATCGTGGCCTACACCGCCATCTCGGTGGTCAACACCCTGGTGCTGGCGACCGCGCGGCGCCGCCGGGAGTTCGCGCTGCTGCGGCTCACCGGATCCACCAAGGCCCAGGTGCTGCGGATGATGACGATGGAAGGCGTCCTGATCGCCGTCATCGGCATCGTGCTCGGTACGGCGGTCTCCACCACCACGTTGGTTCCCTTCAGCGTCGCGGCCAGCGACTCGCTGATGCCCTCGGGGCCACCGTGGATCTATCTCGCGGTAATCGGCACCGCCGCGGTGTTGGCGCTCGCCGCGACGCTGCTGCCCACCTGGCAGGCGCTGCGGTCCTCTCCGGCCGAAGCCGCCGCCGCTCCCGAATAGATAGGGGAAGGCCAGCCGGACCTGCATGGGGAATCAGGACAGGCCGTTCAGCGCGCTCTGCTGTCGAACGTCCGCCAGCGGCGCAGCCACCGGGTCAGGTCCGATGGGGTGATGATCCCCACCACCTCGCCATCCTCGACCACAAGCACCCGCCCGGCCTCGCCGTCCTGGAGTTTGCCCATCACCTGGTCCATGCGGGCATGCGGCGCCACCACGACCTGGTCGCCGAGCGGGACCATGTGGTCCCGCACCCGACGGGTGGGCCATTGCTCGCTCGGCACCCGCCGAACCCCCCGGAGCGTGAGCAGCCCGATCGTCCGCCCCTGCTCCTCCACCGGGAACGCGCTGTGGTCGTAGCGCATGAAATAGTTGTCCACGGCGTCCTGCAGGCTGAGGTCCGGCGGGATCCGCAATAGGTTGCCGGCCATCACGTCATGGGCTTCCACCCCGCGCAACATCTCCCGGACCTGGAGCTCCTGGTAGGAGGCCCGGGCGGCCTGGACCAGGAACCACCCGATGAACGCGAACCAGATCGCGCTGGCGAGATTGCCGGCCAGCAGGAAGAAGACCCCGCCGACCACCAGCAGCCATCCCACGGCCTGGCCGGCCAGGGAGGCGATCTGGGTGGCCCGGCGGAAGTTGCCCGTGGTCCTCCACACGACCGAGCGCAGCAGCCGCCCACCGTCCAGCGGGAACCCCGGGACCAGATTGAACGCGGCCAACAGCAGATTGACCCAGGCAAGGTAGCCGAACATGCCAGTCAGCGGCCTGGACAGCGCGCCACGGCCAAGGACCTCGATGACCCAGAACAGCGCCGCCAGGACCCCGCTGGTGAGCGGCCCGACCACCGCGATCACGAACTCGTCGTTGGGTCCGCGGGACTCCACCCTGGCCCGTGTCGCCCCGCCGAACAGGAACAGGGTGATGTCCTGGACCCGGATGCCCCGGGCCTGGGAGACCAGCGCGTGGGCCAGCTCGTGGCCGAGGACCGAACCGAAGAACAGCACCGCCGCCAGGATGGCGATCCCGACCGCTCCCCCGGTTGACAGGCTCGGGTACACCAGGGAGAACCGCAGGTACAAGCTGTAGGTGATGAGCAGGGCGATCACCACCCAGGAGCTGTCCACGCGAACCTCGATGCCGGCGATCCTGCCCACGCGCCATGATGTTCCGAACATCACTCGCTCCCCTCAGCCGGTCATCTCCTACGCAGCGTCGCCTTCTTGGACTGTGGCCGCAAGCGCCAGCATTTCGCTGCTGTCAGCAGGATGTGACGGAACGACCCCACGTGCCAAGCCAACGATCGGATTCTCCGGCCGGATCACGTGTCTTCGGGGTTGAGCGGGAGGGCGAACCCCCAGATCGGGTTGTTGCGGTCATGATCACCCGTCAGCCGCGTCGTTCCTGGAGCCGCCGGCCGGGCCTCCAGCGGGCTGGGATAGTATCGGCTCTGGACCCGACCGAGCTGAGGAGGCCCCGATGGTGGTCGAGCCCCCGCTGCGGGTCGAGCGCCGCGAGGAGCTCGTCTGGTTGCTCGCCCAGGCGTGTGAGCTGGAGCACGGGCTCATGTGCGAGTACCTGTTCGCCCAGTTCACCCTCAAGCGGAGTGAGCAGGAGGGGCTCAGCGCCGAGCAGCTCGCCAGGGTGGCCGCCTGGGAGACCGTGATCGTCGACGTCACCAAGCAGGAGATGCTCCACCTTGCCCTGGCCATCAACCTGCTCACCGCGATCGGGGCCGCGCCGCACCTGCACCGGCCGAACTTTCCGATCCTGTCCCGCTGGTACCCGCCGGGGGTACAGATCGCGCTGGTCCCCTTCGGCGAACGGGCCCTGCGCCACTTCATCTACCTGGAGCGCCCGGAAGGGATGGACCTCGACGACGCCGAGGGCTTCGCCGCCGCCGGCCAGGCCCGGCCGCTGACCGATGGGGACTCGCTGATGGCCGTCCCGGAGGACTACCAGACCGTCGGTCACCTGTACCGCGGCATCGAGCGGGGCATGGAGCGGCTGGTGGAGCTTCACGGCGAGGCCGGGGTGTTCATCGGGCCTCCCCAGGCGCAGGCGACCACCGCGGTGTTCGAGTGGGCAGAGCTGACCGCGGTGACCGACCTGGCCTCGGCCAAGGCCGCCATCGAGCTGATCGTAGAGCAGGGGGAGGGCGCCCGCGGCGACTGGCGCAATGCCCACTTCGGCAAATTCGTCGCCCTGCTCGACGACTACCTGCGCTGGCGGGCGGCCGACCCGGGCTTCGAGCCCGCCCGGCCCGTCCAGCCCGCCTACGTGCGGCGCCCACCCGACGTCGAGGCCAAGGTGACCACGATCGGTGACCCGCTGGCCGCCCAGGTCGCCGACCTGTTCAACGCGGTCTACGAGACCACCCTGCAGGCACTCAGCCGCTACTTCGTGCACAGCGGGGAGACCGACGACCAGGTCACCACGCTGGCCACCACGGCCAAGCACCTGATGAACTGGGTGATGCGGCCGCTGGGCAGCGTGCTGACCACCCTGCCGGTCGGGCCGCAGCTGCCCGGTGTGCTGGCCGGCCCGGCGTTCGAGATCGTGCAGCCGTCCTTCTATGTGCTGCCCCACCGCCAGGCGGCCTGGCGGATCCTGGCCGAGCGGCTCGACGAGCTGGCCGGCCGGGCCGAGCGGCTGAGCGGGACCGCCGGGCTCGGACAGCTCGCCGAGCTGACAACCGACCTGCGCGGGATGGCCCGCGACGTCGAGTCGGCCCGGACCGAAGCGACGTGAGCTGTGACCTCCAATGAGACGGGCCGCGCGGGCGTCAGACGAAGGCACTGATGCCGGTGATCGCCCGACCGACGATCAGCGTGTTCATCTCGCGCGTGCCCTCGTAGGAGTAGATGGCCTCGGCGTCGGCGACGAAGCGGCCGACGTGGTGCTCGAGCAGGATGCCGTTGCCACCCAGCAGCTCGCGGGCGTAGCCGACCGTCTCGCGCATGCGCACGGTGCAGAACGCCTTGGCGAGCGAGGCGTGCTCGTCCCCGGCCAGGCCGGCGCCCTGCAGCTGCGACAGCCGCGCGCACAGGGTGGCCGAGGCGGTGACGTTCCCCAGCATCCGCACGAGCAGGTCCTGGACCAGCTGGAAGCCGCCGATGGGCCGGCCGAACTGCTCGCGCTCGAGGGCGTAGACCAAGGCGTGCTCGTAGGCGCCGCGCGCGCAGCCGACCGCCATCCAGGCCACGCCGGCCCGGGTCATCCGGAGCACCTCGGCGGTGTCCCGGAACGAGGTGGCGCCCTGCAGCCGGTTCGCCTCGGGGACCCGGACGCCGTCAAGGGTGATGTACGCGTTCTGCACGACCCGCAGCGCGATCTTGTCCCGCAGGTCCTCGGTGGTGAGCCCGGGCGTCCCGGCCTCGACGACGAAGCCCTTGACCTGGCCGTCGTCGACGTCCTTGGCCCAGATCACGGTAAGGTCGGCGAAGCTGGCATTGCCGATCCACTTCTTGCGCCCATCCAGCACCCAGCCGTCACCGTCACGGCGGGCGGTGGTCGCAAGGCCGCGTGAGGCTCCGGAGCCGACGTCGGGCTCGGTGAGCCCGAACGCGCCGAGCTTCTCCATGCGGGCCATGACCGGCAGCCAGCGCCGCTTCTGCTCCTCCGAGCCGCACAGGTAGATCGAGCCCATCGCCAGCCCGCCGTGCACGCCGTTGAACGTCGCGATCGACGGGTCGGTGCGGGCCAGCTCCATCGCGACCATGCCGTCCAGCAGCGGGCTCTTGCCAGGGCAGCCGTAGCCGGTGTACGGCAGCCCGGCGATGCCGAGCTCGGCCAGGCCGGGCAGGATCTCGTGCGGGAACTTCGCCCTGGTCCAGTACTGGTTGATGATCGGCTCCACTTCCTTTTCCATGAAGGCCCGCACGCGGTGCAGCAGTGCGCGGTCCTCCTCGTCGAGCAGCAGCTCCAAGGCGTAGAAGTCGGCGTCGCTGGGCACGGGGACCTCCTCGGCGGTACGGTCAGGCGGGAGCGTCGATGGTTCGGCCGTCGCGGCGCAGGAAGCGGTCCACAACGGGCGCGAGGACGGCGGCCTCGGTGAGCAGCCCGAGGTGCCCGCCGTGGTAGACGTGCAGCTCGGCGTCGGGCAGCAGGCGTCGCATGATGCGGGCGTTGACCAGCGGGATGATGGGGTCGTCGTCGCCGGCCAGCAGCAATGTCGGGTGCCGGACCCAGGGCAGGAACGGCAGGCTGCTCCACCCGGAACCGGCGATCAGCTGGTACAGGTAGCCGCGCCGCGGGCCGACCCGGGTGCGGCCGTGCAGGAGTGCTCGCGCCTTGCTCGGATCGGACCGCATGGTCCCGCCGTAGAGGTCGGCGGCGATCCGGACGGCGTAGTCGGGGTCCAGGTACCGGCGGGGCGTGACCATCCGCGCGAGGGCCGTCGGCCGGCCGGGCACCATGAGCAGGCCGGTGCCGGTGGCGGCCAGGACCAGCCGCCGGCAGCGCTCGCGGTGGCACAGCGCGAACTGCTGAGCCAGCCCACCACCCCAGGAAACGCCCAGCAGGTCGACGGTGGGGTAGCCGAGCTGGTCGAGCAGGCGGGCGAGCAGCCGCGCCAGTGCCGGCAGGCGGTAGGGGAGCCGTGGCAGGGGCGAGCCGCCAACGCCGGGGACGTCGAAGCGGAGCACCTCGATCGACGGGTCGAGGGCGTCCACGAACGGCTGCAGCAGCTCCAGGCTCGCCCCGATGCCGTTGGCGAGCACCAGCGGGGTGCGCGTCCCGTCGCCGGGACGCACGGCGACCCGCAGGTGCTGGCCCCCGACCACCACGGTGCGCACGGTCCGGTGCATCGCGCCTCAGCGGTCCAGGACGTAGGTGCCGGGGGTGGGGTCCGTCGGGCGGAACCCGGCGGCGCCCAGCCGGCGTGGCCTGGCCTTCTCCCCGCCGCCGCGATCCTCGAGCCAGTGGACGTAGTCGGGCCACCATGAGCCGCGCTCGGTGGTCGCAAGGCCAAGCCAGTCGGCGGGGTCCGGCGGGTTGTCCGGCGCGACCTGGAAGGTGGCCTTCTGGTTCCCTGGAGGGTTGACCATCGAGGCGATGTGACCGCTGGTCGACAGCACGAAGCGTGAGCGGCCGCCGAGCAGCTGGGTGCTGCGGTAGCACGACTGCCACGGGCAGAGGTGGTCGGCGACGCCGGCCACGACGTAGGCGTCCACGTCGATCTTGGCCAGGTCCACCGGCGAGCCGAGCATGCTGGCCGCACCGGGGCGGGTGAGGGCATTGTCGACGGCGAGCCTGACGAAGTCCCGGTGCAGCCCAGCGGGCATCCTGGTGGTGTCGGCGTTCCAGTACAGGATGTCGAATGGGGGCGGCGTGCGTCCCTGCAGGTAGTTGTTGACCCAGTAGTTCCAGATCAGGTCCGCGGGACGCAGCCAGGCGAACACCTCGGCCAGGTCGCGGCCGTCCAGGAACCCGCGTGCCGCCGAGGCGGCGACGGCGGCCTGGGCCGTTCCCTCGTCGAGCGCGGCGCTGGCCATCCCGGCGCGGGCCTGGTCGAGCACCGTCACCGCCAGGCCGAACCCGGCGACCCGGTCCTGCCGGCCGGTGGCGGCCAGGTGCGCCAGCACCATCGCCGCGAGGATCCCACCAGAGCACAGCCCCAGCAGCAGCGACCGGTCGGCGCGGCAGATCCGCCGGGTCGCCGCCAGGGCCTCGACGATCGCCTGCCCGTAGGTGCCGGCGTCCCAGTCACGGTGGCGGGCGTCGGGGTTGCGCCACGAGATGACGAAGACCTGCTGCCCGCTTCGGACCAGGTGCTCGACGAGGCTGCGCCCGGGGGCGAGGTCCAGGATGTAGTACTTGTTGATCGTCGGCGGCACGATGAGCAGCGGGACCCGGCGCACCGTGGGCGTCTGCGGCTGGTACTGCAGCAGCTCGAACGCTGGCGTGCGCAGCACGACCGCGCCGGGGGTCACCGCGAGGTCAGCGCCCACCTCGAACGCGTCGGGCGCCACCATGGACGGCACGCGTGGTGGTGAGGCCAGGTCGGCGGCCAGGTGGCGGGCACCGCGCACGACGTTGCGGCCGGCGGAGTCGGCGACGGCCTTCCAGAACACCGGGCTGATGACCGGGTTGTTGCTGGGAGCCAGCGCCTGCACGAGGTTGTCGACCGCGAAGGTGACCCGCTGGGCGTCCCGCCACTCAAGGTCGGCGTCGGCGAGCAACTGCTCGACGGTCTGGCCGGTCGCGAGGTAGGCCTGGACGAGTCGGCGCAGCAGCGGGTTGGACATCCACGCCGGGTCGGTGAAGCGGCGGTCCCTGGGCGAGGGCGCCAGGGCGGACCTGCCAAGCCCGACACGGGCGAGCTCAGCGGCAAGCCAGGTCGTCCGGCGTGCCAGTTCGTGCGGCCGGCGGGCGAGCCCGGCGGCGAACCGGATACCCGCACTGCCCGGCACCAGGCGGCGCAGTGGCCCCAGCGCCGCGGCCGCCAGCAGCAGGTCCAGCGCCGCGGCCGCGTCGGCGGCTTCCGTGACCGGCCCCGGGGCGTCCCCGGGCTGGCCGGTCACGGCGACAGCCCCTCGGGAGGCTGCACCTCACGGCGCAGGATCTTCCCGGTGGCCGTCTTGGGCAGCGCCGCCTCGAGCCAGACATGCCTGGGATATTTGTAGGCGGCGATCCGTTCCTTGCAGAAGGCCTGCAGCTCGGCCGGGGTTGCCTCGGCGCCTGGCTTGAGCACCACCGCGGCCCCGACCTCCTCCCCGTGCGTCGGGTGGGGGAGGCCGATCACGGCGGCCTCGACCACCGCCGGGTGCTCGTACAGCACCTCCTCGACTTCCCGAGGGTAGACGTTGTAGCCGCCGCGGATGATGAGGTCCTTCTTGCGGTCGACGATGAAGAAGTAGCCGTCCTCGTCCTGGCGGGCCAGGTCGCCGGTGCGGAACCACCCGTCGGGGATCGCCTCCTTCGTGGCCTGCGGGCGGCGCCAGTAGCCCTTCATAAGGTTGTGCCCTCTGATCGCGATCTCGCCGACCTCGCCGGCGGCCACGTCAGCGCCGAGCGGGTCGATCAGCCGCATCTCGACGCCCTGGATGGGGGTGCCGATCGAGCCGGGCTTCCTCTCCCGGTCCGGATGGTTGAAGGAGGCGACCGGCGAGGTCTCGGACAGGCCGTAGCCTTCCAGGATGGCGCAGCCGAAGGCGTCCTCGAAGCCGCGCAGCACCTCGACCGGCAGCGCGGCGCCACCTGACACGCACACGCGCAGCGAGCTTGTGTCGTGGTCGCCGTGACGCGGATGGTTGAGCAGGCCCACATACATCGTCGGGACACCCTCGAAGACGGTGGCCCGGTCCCGCTGGATCACCTCCAGCGCCTTGCCCGGGTCGAATCGCGGCAGCAGCGTGAGGCAGGCGCCGCTCGAGACCGCGGCGTTGAGTCCGCAGGTCTGGCCGAAGGAGTGGAACAGCGGCAGGCAGCCCATGATCACGTCGCCGGGTTGGAGGCGGAACAGGGTGGTCGCCGACACCGCCGCGTTACGGCTCAGGTTGGCGTGAGTCAGCTCGGCGCCCTTGGGGCTGCCGGTCGTGCCCGAGGTGTACAGGATTACCGCCGTGTCATGATCCGCCCGGCTGGTCACCGCCGTCACCGGAGCGTGGTCGGCGAGCAGGCGGTCGAACGCCTCCGGGGCGACTGACGCGAAGCCGACCCCGGCGGCCTCAGCACCCTTGGCGGCCTCGGCGGCGATCGCGTCCCAGGCGAAGATGAGCTTGGCGCCGGAGTCGCCGAGGTAATACTCGACCTCGCGCGCCTTCAGCAGCGGGTTCATCGGCACCACCACCGCCCCGGCCCGCAGCACGCCGTAGTAGAGCACCGGGAACTGCGCGACGTTCGGCAGCATCAAGCCGACCCGGTCCCCGGGCTCCACGCCCCGCGCGGCCAGCAGGCCCGCAACCCGCGCGGATCGTTCCTCCAGCTCCTCGTAGGTCACGACGAGATCATCGAGTCGGACCGCCACCCGGTCCGGGTACATGTCCTTGGCCTCCACCAGGTTCAGAGCCAGGTTCGCCATCGCCGTCCTCCATGCGGGGTGCCGTTGCCACAAGCGTCTATTCCGAGTGCCGCCGAGGCAATGGCCGTCCGGACAACAACCGCCGCCCGAGAGTGTCGGCGGCGACAACCGGCGACGGCCGTGCGCGCTGGCGTGGCGGCGACGACGCGACCTCAGCGCGCGCTCGACCAGTCCGTTCCCTGCGCCAGGCGCAACGCGTCCAAGGCCGCGAGCAGCTCGGCCACGGCCCTGGGGTCGTCCAGGGAGCGGCCGGTGTGCTCCTGCAACCGTCGCAGCCGGTGGCGCACGGTGTTGGGATGGCAGTAGATCCGCTTGCCGGTCTCGACCGCGGACCCGCCGGCGTCGAACCATGCCTGCAAGGTGCCGAGCAGCATCGAGCGGTCCTGGGCGGGCAGGTCGAGGACGCCTCCGAGCACCGTGCGCGCGAGCTCGGCGGCCGCGTCCGGCGCGGCGGCGGCCAGCACGCGCAGCGGGGTCTGCTCGAACTGGGCGACCGCCAGGCACCCCTTGGGCTGGCTGGCGAGGACCAGTCGCGCGTAGTGCAGGGCGCGGGGCGTGTCGCCCAGCGAGTGGTAGATGGGGCTGACGCCGGTCCGGGCGCGCACGCTGCGTCCGAGCAGCTCGAGGAGGAAGGGGAGGGTGTCGTGGTGCCGCAGCGACACCACGCCCATCTGGGTGTCGGGATGCAGCTGCCAGGCCGACCCGATCCCGCGTCCGGCGAGCAGCGCCTCGGCGTCCGGCAGTCCCTCCTGGGCCAGCCCAGGCGCCTCGGCGGCCACCACCACGAAGACGCCCTCCCAGGGCAGCCGCAGCAGCTTCGCCGCCTCCCACAGGGTGTCCCGGTCGGGGATGCCGCCGGTGAACAACGCCTCCACCAGGGCCGAACGCTCCCGCGCCCCGGCGAGCAGCAGCTCCGCCGCGGTTTCCCGGTAGGCCACCGTGAGCTCCTGGGTGTACTCGCCGATGAGCCACCAGACGCCGCTGGCCGCGTCCACCAGCGTCTCGGATGGCGCCCGCGCGCTCCGGCGGGCCTCCTGGACGATCGCCTCCCACAGCTCGCTGAAGCCGATCCGGTAGGCATGCAGGATGTCCGCCAGGGGTGCGCCCTGCCGGGCGCGCTGGCGACCGGTCGCGCGAGGCGCGGACAGGTCGGGCGGCTGGTCCGTGGTGAGCTGGCCGGCCATCGACTCGAGGTTGCTCCGGACCGAGTCTCGCAGCGCATCGAGGCTGACGACATCACGGTCGTGATAGAACTCGATCTCCGCCAGGACGCGCTGGACGACCCGGTCGACGAGGTCGGGAAGGCGTGCGCTGACCGACCCGGCGACCTCGGCGATCTCGGGGGCCAGGACGGCGCGCGGACGGCGCGTGAGATCACGGCCGGGCATGCTCGTCATCTTCTCGAGCGGGTCGATCGCGGGCTTCACCATGCGGACCCATGTCCTCAACGCTGTCGTCGGCCGCAGGACACCCACAGGCTAGGAAGCCTGACGCGACCACGCAACTCCCTCGCGGGCCCGGGATGAGGCCGCGCGGCTGGACCACCGCTGTCACACCCGGCGAGGAGAATGACGCCATTCACCGCTGGGCCGGCACCGAGGGTCACGTGCCAGCGGGACAACCTCGCTAAAGTACCGGATCACGGATCGTCCGTTCGCGTGGCTGCCGCCGCACCGGTTGGCGCGCGAGCCGTAGGGCTGGGGGTCGAGGGTCGTGGACGCCGACAGGGCCGCGTGGGAGCAGTGCAGCGCGGCGCGGGTGGTGCCCCCCGTCCAGCCCCGCAAGCTGGCGAAGGTTCCCTTCGTCGAGCTGGCGGACGGGCGGCTACAGGGTGTCGTCTCCAGCGGTTCGGATATCCAACGGGTGTACGTCTCGTCGATCACTGTCGGAACCCACGCCTACAACTGCAGCACCAACAACAACCGGCCGTGCGGCGGGTTGCGCGGCTCGCCGTGCAAGCACCTGCAGGAGCTGGTCGCGGAGGCCGTGCTGCAGTACGGCCTCGACCGTGTCGCCCGCTACCTGCAGATCGACGCCTGCGACGGTGCGTCCTCCGGCGCCGACCTGATGGGCCGCCTGCGCGGCCGGCACGAGCCCACGCCGGCAGCCATCGTGTTCAGCCGCTTTCTGCGCCACCTGGCCTACCTGGAGCTGCCTGACACCACCGAGCCGATTCCCGAGCTGCACTGGTTTCCGGCCACGGGGGCGGTGCGCTGATGCTCGGGGCGCAGCTCGCCGAGCTGCTCGATGGCGCCCCGCCAGGGGTCGGCGAGGCCCTCGATCTGGTGACCGGCTTCGACGAGGGCCTCGCGCACGGCTTTGCGCGTCTCGGCGATGAGCGCGCCACGGCGCTGGCCGCCATGGCCGGCGCCGTGGCGGCCACGCCACTCGGTGAACGGGTGGGCGAGGCGGTCGGGAAGATCGCCGCTGGCTCGGTCGCCGACGCGCATCTGACGGCGCTGGCCGGCGCGCGTGCCGCGCTGCTCGGCGCGGTGCACGACGCCCTGCTGGGCCGCCTCGACGCCGCGCTCGGACGGACCCGGGCCTGGTGGGGAGGACCGCCGTCGCAGGCGCCGGCCACGACGGCGCCCGCGACGGACAACCTGCGCGGCGGGTGCCGGTCGTGGCTCCATGAGCTGGCCATCACCGGATGGCGGGGCGTCGACCACGACCTGGTCTCCGCCTCCGGCCAGACACTTCAGGCCCTGCTGGCCGAACCGGGTCTGCGCCGCCTGGCGGTGCTGGTCGACGGCCTTGCGGCCGAGCTGCGGGCGTCGTGCCCGGTCAGGACGATGGAGCGCCTGCCCGTTCGGCGCTGGGCCGACCTGTGGGCGCGTGCCTTGCTGCTGTCGCAGCCCGGTGGCTGGCCCGGCAGCCCCGAGCCCGCCGGTCCGGTGTCGGGACGGCTGCTGATCCTCGGCGTCGACGTCCACGAGCATGGCACCGCGGTGCAGGTCCAGGTCCATGGCGTCCTGGAACCCGCCGGCGGCGCCACGCCCCGGCTGGTGCGCACGAGCGTCGCCGCCGCGAAGGTGGACACGATTGTTGGTCCGGCGCTGTGGCGGCTGCTGCGCGGGTGCCCCGTGCTGCTGGCCGCGCTGGCCGAGCGCCGCAGCCTGGACGTCACCGACCTGCCCCTGCTGGACAGCGGTGACCTGCTGTGGCATGACGACCGGGCCCGCGCGGGCAAGCCCGCCGACCCATTCGCCACCGCTCGGGTCCAGCTCGTCGGCGCGCTCGCCCCGGCGGTGCCGCCACTGGACCGCCATCCGGTGCGGATCGCCGAACCGGTGCTGGTGGAGGGGTACTCGGCGGCCGTCCGGGACCGCCGCGCGGCGGTCACGCTCGACCTGGGCGGCAACGCCCTCGCCGTCGACGTCGACCGCCTACCGACCTGCGGTCCGCTCACCCCTGAGCTGGTGGCCGCCTCCTCGGCGTGCCTGGGCCTGGTCCGCTGGGACGGCGGCGGATGGATGCTGCAGCCCCTCGCGGTCCAGGCCAGGGTCAAGCGCAGGACGATCGCGACGCACAACGGGGATTGGGCGCTGGGCCCCACGGACCCCAAGGTCGTGAAGGCCGAGGCCAAGGCTGGTGACGCCGTGGCCGTGCTGCGGGAGCGGGCCGGGCGGCTCCTGAGACGATGAGCGACTCCTGGATCGCCGCCGACGAGAACCGGCGCCAGGTGCTCTACTGGCGCCTGCTGGCGCGGGTGTTCGACACCGAAGAGCAGCCCTCGCTGGAGGCGGCCAGCGTGGCCATCGTCGACGATCTCGGGTTGCCGCCGGCGCTGCTCGATCCGTCAGTATCGGTGGACACCATCGTGCAGCGCTTCCCCGACCTGGCCACCGAGCTGCGGGGCCTGCTGGCGCGGGAGGACGACGCCGCGTCACTGCCCGCGGATGACCGCCTGCCGCGCCGAGCCGGTGCGGCCGAGGTGCGCCGGGCCGCCCTGGTATCGAAGCTCCTGCTCAACGTGTTCTCGACCGGCTCGGGCAGCGTCACCGCCACCCAGCTGGCCCGCTGGCAGCGGGACGCCGGCTGGTTCGAGCGGGCGCTCGGGGCGGAGCCGGGCCAGCTGCGGGGCCATCCCGGCGCGGGCGGGTTGGGTGGCGTCCTGGCCGACCTCGAGGGTGACCTCGTTCGCCGCATGCACCTGCGCGAGGTACTTGCCGACCCGGCGCTGGCCGGCCAGCTGACGCCGAGCATGTCGCTCATCGAGCAGTTGCTGCGCGACAAGGCCAACCTGTCGGGAGTCGCGCTGGCCAACGCCAAGGCGTTGATCCGCCGGTTCGTCGACGAGGTCGCCGAGGTCCTGCGCACGCAGGTCCAGCAGACCAGCGTGGGCGCCGTCGACAGGTCGGTGGCGCCGAAGCGGGTGTTCCGCAACCTCGACCTCGAACGCACCATCTGGAAGAACCTGACCAACTGGAGCCCACGGGACCAGCGGCTGTACGTGGACCGGCTGTACTACCGGCGCACCGCCCGGCGAACCACGCCGGCACGGCTGATCGTGGTCGTCGACCAGTCGGGGTCGATGGTCGACTCGATGGTGAACTGCACGATCCTGGCGTCGATCTTCGCCGGTCTGCCCAAGGTGGACGTGCACCTGATCGCCTACGACACCCACGCGCTCGACCTGACCCCGTGGGTGCACGACCCGTTCGAGGTCTTGCTGCGGACGAACCTCGGGGGAGGCAACGACGGCCCTGTCGCCATGGCCACGGCCCGGCCGAAGATCGCCGACCCGCGCAACACCGTGATGGTGTGGATCTCTGACTTCTACGAGTTCGACCGGTCCCAGCCACTGTTCGACGGCATCGAAGCGGTGCACCGCTCGGGCGTTCGGTTCATCCCTGTCGGCTCGGTGAACAGCTCCGGTCAGCAGAGTGTGAATCCGTGGTTCCGCCAGCGGTTCAAGGACCTGGGCACACCCGTGATCTCGGGCCACATCCGCCGGCTGGTGTTCGAGCTCAAGCGCTTCCTCACCTAGGAGACCCGCGAATGACTGACGAGATGCTCCGTGCCCCCGCCGAGGCGAAGTACGCCGACGAGCTCGACTGGCTGGAGTCGGTCGATGACGGCCCCAGGCCGTTCTCGTGGCGGCTCAGCCCTCGGATGGTGCGGCTGTTCGTGCTCGGGTCCGAGCGGTCCGACGGGCTCGACCAGGACATCGCCCAGAAGTGGTTCGGCGACCGCAGCTTCGTCGAACGCAGCATCGTGACCCTGGCGTCGGACCGCGGTCTGCTGCTGATCGGGGACCCGGGCACCGGCAAGAGCTGGCTCGCGGAGCTGCTCGCGGCCGCCATCTGCCGCAACTCCACGCTGGTCGTGCAAGGTACCGCGGGCACCACCGAGGACCACATCAAATACTCGTGGAATGTCTCCATGGTGATCGCGCAGGGACAGTCCCGCGAATCGATGATCCCCTCGCCGATCATGACCGCGATGGAGCGGGGCGTGATCGGACGCTTCGAGGAGCTGACCCGGGCGACGAGCGATGTGCAGGATGCGCTCATCTCGATCCTGTCCGAGAAATACGTGTCCATCCCCGAGCTGGACGACGACAACATCCTGTTCGCCCAGCCCGGGTTCTCGATCATCGCCACAGCCAACAGCCGGGACCGGGGCGTGAACGACCTCTCCTCGGCTCTGAAGCGGCGGTTCAACTTCGTCCGGGTCCCGGTGGTGACGAACAGGCGCAGCGAGGCCGAGATCGTCCGGTTCCGCACCGTGGAACTGCTGCGCCGGCACCGGATCGAGCTGGACGTGCCGCCCACGCTCCTCGACATCCTGCTGCAGAGCTTCGCCGACCTGCGAGCCGCGGCCGCTTCGGCCGCCAGCGACGACGAGAAGCTCGAGTCGGCGCTGTCCACGGCCGAGCAGATCGGCGTGCTCGAGGACGCCATCCTGCACAGTCACTTCTTTGGCGACCGCACGCTGCGGGCCGAGACGCTCGCCGGCTCGCTCGTCGGCTCGCTGGCCCGCCGCAGCCCGGAGGACCTGGCCATCCTGAACAAGTATTGGCACGGTGTCATCGAGCCCCGCAGCAAGAAAGACGGCGGACCGTGGCCAGCTTTCCTCGCGGGCGGCCGCCAGGCGATCACCACCCTCTCATGAATCCGGGCCCCTTCGGCGCCCTCCGCCAGCAGCTGGTCGATGCCGCCGCCGCGTTCGCCGATGGTCCCAGCGCCCTGGCCGACATCCTCTCGGGCATGGTCGACGACGTCGACCGGGCACTGCGCGAGGAGCTCGAGATCTTCCCGGTGTGCCACCACTCGCCGGCATCGGCGCTGGCCATGGTGCGCCGCCTGCGCGAGAAGCAGCCCAGGGTGATCTACCTGGAGCTGTGCGAGGACCTGCAGCCGCTGCTGGGCGAGCTGCGCAACTGCCGCCTCCCTGTGGCCCTGCAGGCATTCGCGTCCGAGCTCGACGGCTTCCCGCCGGACTGGGGGCCGCTCAGCGTCGTGGCGCCGATCACCGAGGCGTCGGCCGAGTACCAGGCCATCGCCTACGCCCTCGACATGCCCGGCGTCGAGCTGGTGCTGGTGGACCGCTCGGCGGACCACGTCTTCCAGTGGCTGCCCCGCGAGCCGCCCGAGCCCGCGGCAGCCGACGGCGGCGCCAGCGCGCACGGCGAGGACGCGGCCCTGCACGGCGACGCCGTCGGGATCGAGATCGGCGACCTGCGGCCCCGCTTCGCCGAGCTCGAGGCGCACCTGCTCCACCACGGCATGGTCCGCCACTGGTCCGAGTGGTGGGACCAGTACGTGGAGCAGCCTCTGGTCGGCGCCGATTACGACACCTACCGGCAGGTCATGGTGCTGATCGGCAGCCTGTTCCGGCGCCTGGGCCCTGACGACCGCGACCGGCTGGCCCGTGACGAGGACCGCGAGCGCCACATGTGGACCCGGATGCGCGAGCACCTCGCCGCATCCGGCGCCGACCGGTCGCAGTGCCTGTACGTTTGCGGCGCTTTCCACGCGGCCAGCCGGGTCGAGCAGTTCGGGTCGGCAGCGGGGACGAAGGCCTATGACATCAGCCCTCGGACCGCCACTCGCTGGCTGTACGGGCTCATCCCGTCCAGCCACTCCGCCATCGAGGCCCAGTTCGCGCTCGCCTCCGGCTCGGTGTCCATCGCCGCGGCCACCTGGACCAAGGCGGTGGCCCGCGGCGGCGTCACGCCCTTCCAGCTCGAAGGCCAGAAGGGAGCCCGCAAGCGGCCGGGGCGCACGCGACTGACGGCACCCGCCCCGCCGGGGCCGGTCGCCGACCGGTTGTCCAGCTTTCTGTCGAGCCCGCCCCCGCTGGACGGACTCGACGAGGCCGAGCTGCTCGGGTGGTGCGTCGACATCGTCCGGCTGGCCCGCCGCAACGGCTACCTGGCCAGCACGGCGGACGCCATCGCCGTGTTCGAGACGTCCATCCTGCTCGCCGGCCTGCGCAACCGGGGCCGTCCCACGCCTTACGACTTCCAGGACGCCGCGGTCACGTGCATCGAGAAGGACGTGGTGCCCGGCCGCCGCGACGTGCGCCGCCTGTGCGAGATCCTCCTGGGCGGCGACCGGATCGGCCAGGTCGGTTACGACGCCCTGCCGCCGCTGGCCCGCGACGTGCACGACCGGCTCGGTCCGCTACGGCTCGACCTGGAGAAGCGCACGGTGCAGCGGGCGCTGCTGGACCTTGACGCGAACCCGGAGCTGGTGCCTTGCTCGGACCTGCTGTGGATCCTGCGCTACCTGCTCCCCGAGGGCGCCGTCCGTCCCATCATGGGCGAGCGTCGCCTGGGTGAGCGGCCGATCCAGGAGAGCTGGGACCTGGCGGTCGGCCGCCACCAGCGGTCGATCATCGAGCTGGGCTACGAGGCAGTCACCGTCGAGCAGGTGCTTGAGCAGCGCCTGCGCCGTGCCGTGTGGGCACCGCGAGCCACCGCCGCCGTCGCGCTCGCGGCCGTGGAGGACTCCCTCCTGTACCTGGGCAGCCTGCGCTTCACCGACGAGCTCGGGGTGCGGGCCGTGGAGCTGCTGGCAGCCGAGCGCACCGTGGACGACGCCCCGGAGGTACTGCGCCGGATCCGCCGGCTGCTGGCCTACTACCGCGCCACCGGGCCGGTGCTGCCGTCGTGGTGCGAGGCGTTCGTGACCGCTGGGTACGCGCACTACTGCACGCTGTTGCCGACCGCCGTTGTGGACGAGGACACCGGCGTCCGCCAGGTGGCCGCCATGCTCGGATTCCTGTTCACGCTGGAGAGCCTCGCGCTGGCCCTGGGTTGTGACCGCGCCCAGCTCGAGCTCGCCGTGCAGCAGTCGCACCCCGAGGCACCCGCCAAGGTGGCGCTGCTATGGGCCGCGCGGTCCCAGCTCGGCCTGCTGACGCTGGCCGAGCTGCGCTCGCGGTGTGACGAGCTGGTGGCCAACCCGCTCGTCGTGCCGGCGTTCCCCCTTTACCTGAGCGGGTTCGTTCAGGCGTTGGAGCCGGCTCCGGCGCTGGCACCCTTCGTGGTCGAGGTGATGTCCAAAGCCTTCGCGCGGTTGCCCGACCCTGTCCTGCTCCCGTGGCTCCCCACGTTGATCACCACGCTGCGGGATCAGGCGCACGAGCTGGTGCCTGTGCTCGTGCGCGAGGCGGGCCGCACGTTCCCGGCCAGCCTGCCGTCTGTTGACGCGTGGGTGCCACCGTGGTCGACGCCGGCGGCACCGGACGCGCCGCCCGGACCGGTGGCCGCGCCGCCCGGGCCACTGGCCGATCTACTGGCCGGCCACCCCACGGCGTGCCACGCCGTCGCGGAGCTGCTCGCCCGCAGCGCTGTCAGGTAGTGGAGCGGCGAGCCTGCCGCGGCGCTGTCACCGGCGGGTCCTCGCTGCCTGGCGGGCGGTGGCGCCGGCGGTGGCGCTCGGGGCATCGACCTGGAGCGGCAGGCCCGCGTCCACGCCCTCGTGCCGCAGCAGCCAGGCCTTCACGTCGAGCCCGTAGTAATAGTCGCCGAGCGTGCCGTCCGTGCGGATGACGCGATGGCAGGGCACGATCAGTACCACCTGGTTGCGGGCGCAGGCGAAGCCCGCCGCCCGTGCCGTGCCCGGGTCGCCCACGCGGGCGGCCAGCTCGCGGTAGCTCACGGTGGTCCCGGCCCGGACGTCGCGCATGCGCTTCCAGGCCGACTGGAAGTAGGGGTTGCCCGGCTGCTCCACGGCGAGGTCGTCGAGGGCCTCCAGGTCGCCGTCGAAGTAGGCGCGCACCGCCTTGGTGACCTGTCCGAGGTCGCTGACCCGGCGCAGCTCGGCCTGCCGGTGGGAGGCGCCGAGGCGCGGGCGGAGCTCCTTCGGGTCGTCGGTGAAGGACGCCGCCCGTACGGTGCCGTCGTCGACGACCAGGCTGAGCGGGCCGAGCGGGGTGGCGATCGTGCTGGTATCGAGGGTCATGCTGACATCTCCGCTGGTGAGGTCGTGAGGGCGGTGGCAGGCTGCGCGGGCCGCTCCGCGCCGGCGGCGGGCGCGGACCACAGATGCAGCACGGCGTAGGCGCGCCAGGGCCGCCAGCGCTCGGCGCGCGCGATCACGTGGGCGGGGTCGGCGGGCAGGCCGCGCGCCTCGAGCGCGCGCCGCAGGCCGAGGTCGGTCACGGGGAAGGCGTCAGGGTCGCCGAGCGCGCGCATGGCGATGTAGGCGACCGTCCACGAGCCCACGCCTGGGAGCGCGAGCAGCGCCCGGACGGTGCGCTCACGATCGGCGCCATGGTGCAGCTCGATCTCTGCGGCGGCCACGGCACGCGCCAGGGCGCGCAGCGCCGCCGCGCCGGCCCGGGTGATGGGCAGGCCGCTGAGGTCGGCGTCCGCCAGCGTCTCGGCGCCGGGGAAGCGGTGGGTGAGGCGCCCGTCGGGCGCAGCGAGCGGCTCGCCGAGCGCGGCGACCAGGCGGCCGGCGAAGCTGGTGGCCGCGGTGACCGAGACGCGCTGGCCGAGGATGGCTCGGACGGCCAGCTCGAAGCCGTCGGCCGCACCGGGGACGCGCAGGCCGGGACGGGCGGCGACCAGCGGCGCGAGCTCCGGGTCGGCGCCGAGGACCTCGGCCACGGCGGCGGGGTCGGCGTCGAGGTCGAACAGCCGCCGGCAGTCCCGCACCGCGGCGCTGAGGTCGCGCAGGTCGTCCAGGCGCAGCCGGAGCTGGACCTGGTTCGCGCCCGGCAGCGGCCGCAGGTCGGCCACGGCGATGGAGTGCGGCAGGGCGAGGACCCGCCGGAAGCCGTCGCCGGTCAGCTCCTCGACCCCGGGGAGGGCACGCCTGCGGAGGTAGTCGAGCAGCTCGGCGCCGGCGAAGGGAGGCCGGTAGGCCAGCCGCAGGGTGAGCAGGCCGTTGCCGTCGAGCGACGGCGCGGCGCGGCGGCGCAGCTCGCTCGGGGTGCGGGCGAAGGCGGCGCGCATGGACTCGTTGAATTGCCGGATGCTGGAGAAGCCGGCGGCGAAGGCCACATCGGTCAGGGGCAGGTCGGTCTGCTCGACGAGGAGCCGCGCCGTCTGCGCCCGGCGGGTGCGCGCGAGCGCCAGCGGGCCGGCGCCCACCTCGCCGACGAGCTGGCGGTGCAGGTGGCGTTCGCTCACGGCCAGCCTGCGGGCGAGGCCCTCGACACCCTCGGCGTCGACGACGCCCTCGCCGATCAGGCGGAGCGCCCGCGCGACCATGTCGGCGCGGACGTTCCAGTCCGCCGAGCCGGGGCTCGCGTCGGGACGGCAGCGCCGGCAGGCTCGGAAGCCGGCGGCCTCGGCCGCGGCGGCGCAGCGGTAGAAGCGCATGTTGTCGGGCTTGGGTGTCTGCGCCGGGCAGATAGGGCGGCAGTAGATACCGGTCGAGGTGACCCCGATGAAGAACTGGCCGTCGAAGCGGGCGTCACGGCTCTGCACCGCGCGGTAGTAGCGTTCGAAGTCGTTTCGCATGCGCCGATTGTGCCGGCCGCCCACGACAACCGCTGGCGGATTTCGGACCTCACCATGCCGGTGGGCATGGATGAGCGCCGGATCCGAGGCCCTGAGCCCGTGCGCGGCGGGGTCGACGGGGGTCACGCTTTGATGGGGACCCGCTCCTGGCGTAGTGGCAGGTGGAGAGCTCAGGCGGAATCGCGGGTCGCGGTTCGCGTGAAGCGCTGCACCGACGAGGTCAGGTAGGCCCCGGCGCGGGCGCCCTGCCGGTACCCGCCGGCGGAGAGGACCTGCTTGATGACTGCCACACGCTCCGGCCGGGCGTTGATCGGCAGCACCAGGAACACGTCGCCGACCGTGCGGTCGCGCGCCAGCAGCTCGCGCAGCGGCGCCTCGTCCGCCGCCCCTGGCAGCACCAGCGTCCGCTCGCGGCCGATCCGCGCGGCCGCGCTGGTCGCGGGATCGTAGCCCTGGTAGAAGCGCATGTAATAGGCCCAGCCCTTGGAGCCGCTGCCGCTGTAGAACACCACGACGTCGTCGGCGCTCGCCCGCAGCCGCGTCCACGCCACCGTGTCCGCGGTGTGCAGCTGGTAGACCGGTCCGTGCGCGGTGCGCCGCGCCTGCGCGAGCTGCGCCCGGGCGGTGACCAGCAGCGCCACGCAGCCCGCCACGGTGGCGACCGCCAGCGCCCCCGCCAGGTACCCCCGCCCTGGCCGCCGCGCGTGCCGGGCCACGTCCAGCGCGTACGCCAGCCCCACGCCGGCGAGCAGGTACGCGAACGGCAGCAGGAAGTAGTTCACCCGAGCCAGGCCGAACGGCCACAGGTGCAGCGCCGACGCCACCAGCTCCACCACGACGCACCAGGCCAGCAGCCCAGCGAGCACGCGCGCGCGCCGACCGGCGAGCACCGCCACCATCCCCGCGCCCAGCGCCGCGAGCAGCAGCACCGTCAGGAGCGGGCGCACCCCCGCCGCGAGCGCCAGCACCGGCTCGGCCGGCGAGGGCACGTAGTGCGGCAACTGCGTGACCATGCCGGGCACGAAGCCGGCGAGCTGCCTGACCACGAACCCGGCCGCCGCCGCGAGCGAGTCGCGCGGAGGATAGAACCCCTGCCAGTCCACGTGCCCGGTGACCGAGTCCTGCGGGAGCACGAACAGCGCCAGGTGCGCGACCGTCACGGCGCCGGCGGTCACGGGCGCCGCCAGGCGCGACCACACCCGCTCGCGGCTGCGCAGGAGCTCCACCAGATCCAGCAGCAGCACGAAGCCCACGGTGAACACCGCGGCCACCGCCAGCAGGCCGCAGGCCGCGATCCCCAGGTACAGCAGCAGCCGCGCGACCCGCTGCCGGGAGCGCTCGCGGGCCAGCAGCCACAGCCACAGCGCGCCCACGCTGGCGGCGCAGTCGAGCGTGAACGGCTTGAGCTGGACCGCGTAGTCGAAGATGGGGCCGTTCAGCACCAGCAGCGCCGCCGTCGCAAAGCTCACCGGCACACTGAGCCAGCGGCGCCCCACCGCGTAGGTGAGCGGGCCCAGCGCCACGAACGCGGCGATCGGCGGCAGGCGCAGCGCCAGCAGGGTGTTCCCGCCCAGCTCGACGGAGACCCGCTCCACCACCAGCCACAGCAGGGGGAACGGCGCCTCGGCGAAGCGCAGCTCCCGCCAGAAGCCCTCGCGGAGCGAGATCTGGTAGGCGCGCCACGACTCATCCGCCCATAGCTGGCGCGCAAGGACGTCGCGCTGCAGGACGACGACCGCCACGGCGAGCAGCGCCAGCGCGGCCACGGCGGCCAGCTCCACCGTCCTCGGCCGCAACCGGCTGGCCCAGCCCGCGTCCGCGGGCGCCACCGGCGAGGCAGGCCGAGCCTGGCCGGTCAGGCCCCCGGGGCTCCGCACCGCCAAGCCACCCTCCAGATCAGCCGATTTGTGAGCGAGGAGCCTAGCACGTATGTCCTCAGCGGCAAGCGCTCCATCGTGGTGAGCACGACGGCCCATGGGCCGTCACCATGGGGGACGACATGGCGGTGGCAGTGCGCTACACCTCGGGGGCTACGCTTACCTACCATCTGACCGCGTACGCACCATGGGAGGGGTACCGCCTGATGGTCAACGGCAGCCTCGGACGGCTCGAGCTCGAAGTGACCGAGAGCTCCCACGTCGATCCAGAGCACGCGGCGACGCTGAAGGGCGTGGCGCTGCAGGGCGGCCAGACCGACCCTCTCGGGCGCCTGGCGACGCAGCGCGACGGAGCGCTGTCGCTGCTCACCGGCCTGGCCGCCAACCGGTCCTTCGAGACCGGCCTGCCGGTGCGGGTGGCGGACCTGTTGCGGGTGCCATGACCGTGACCAGCTCTGCGAGCCACGAAGGAGCCAGCCCGGTGCCAGTGCCGCCAGCCTCCGACCGCCTGTTCCCGTCCGACCCCACCCAGCGGGCGCTCGCCCGCGAGCTGTACGCGCACGTCAAGGACCTGCCGCTGATCTGCCCCCACGGGCACGTCGACCCCGCCCTGCTCGCCGACGACCGGGCCTTCCCCGATCCAGCCCGGCTGCTGATCGTCCCCGACCACTACCTCGCCCGCATGCTGCTCAGCCAGGGGGTCCCGCCCAGCGAGCTCGGCGTCCCCACGCTGGACGGCTCGCCCCACGAGCGGGATGGCCGCGCGATCTGGCGGACCTTCGCGGCCCACTGGCACCTGTTCCGCGGCACGCCGTCGCGCCTGTGGCTCGAGCAGGTCCTCAGCGAGGTGTTCGAGGTGTCGGCGCCGCTGCGGCCGGACACCGCCGACGCGCTCTACGACGCGCTGGCCGCCCGGCTCGCCGAGCCGGGCTTCCGGCCGCGCGCGCTGTTCCAGCGCTTCAATATCGAGGTGCTGTCCACCACCGACTCGCCGCTTGACGACCTCGAGCCGCACCGTCGGCTCGCCGCCGACGGCTGGGGCGGCCCCGGCGGCAGGGTGATCCCCGCGTTCCGGCCCGACGACGTGGTGGACATGGAGTGGGAGGGCTGGGCGGGGCGCGTGGCCCGGCTCGGCGAGCTGACCGGCGAGGACAGCGATGACTACAAGGGCTACATCGCCGCGCTCGAGCGCCGGCGCGCCGCGTTCGTCGCCGCCGGCGCCACCTCGACCGACCACGGCCATCGCACAGCGCGCACCCTGACGCTCGACGCCGCCGAGGCCGCGCGACTGTTCCAGCGCGGGCTGCGGGGGCAGGCCACGGCCGAGGACGCTGAGGCCTTCCGGGCGCACATGCTCGTCGAATTCGCGCGCATGTCGGTCGAGGACGGCCTCGTCATGCAGCTCCACCCGGGAGCGGTCCGCAACCACAACCGCTGGCTGCACCAGTCCTTCGGGCGCGACACCGGCGGCGACATCCCCTCGGCCACCGACTACGTCCACGGCCTCGCGCCACTGCTGGAGCGCCACGGCAACGACCCCAAGCTGCGGCTGGTGCTGTTCACCCTCGACGAGACCGCGTTCAGCCGCGAGCTGGCACCGCTGGCCGGCGGCTACCCCGCGGTGTACCTGGGCGCGCCGTGGTGGTTCCTGGACAGCCCAGAGGGGATGCGGCGCTTCCGCGAGACCGTCACCGAGACGGCCGGCTTCTACAACACCGTCGGCTTCACCGACGACACCCGGGCCTTCTGCTCCATCCCTGTCAGGCACCAGGTCGCGCGCCGGGTCGACGCGGCCTTCCTCGCGCGGCTGGTCGCCGAGGAGCGCCTCCCCCTCGACGAGGCCGCCGAGACCATCGTCGACCTCGCCTACCGGCTGCCCAAGCGCGTCTACCGCCTGGAGCGCCCATGAGCACCAGGATCACCGCGGTGGACGTGCACGACGTGCGCTTCCCGACCGCCGCGGCCGGCGACGGCTCGGACTCGCTCAACCGCGGCGACTACTCCGCCGCCTACGTGGAGCTGCGCAGCGACGCGCGCGACGGCACGGTGGGCACCGGCCTGGCCTTCACCAACGGCCGCGGCAACGAGCTGGTCTGCGCGGCGGTGCGCACCCTCGCCCACCACGTCGTTGGCGTGAAGGTCGAGGACGTCTTCGCCGATATGGTCCCCTTCTGGCGGTCGCTGGTGGCCGACGACCAGCTCCGCTGGCTCGGCCCCGAGAAGGGGGTGATTCACCTGGCCACGGCCGCGCTGGTCAACGCCGTCTGGGACCTGCGCGCCAAGCTCAGCCGCGTGCCACTGTGGAAGCTGCTGGCCGACATGCCCGCCGCCGATCTCGTGGCGACGATCGACTTCCGCTACATCGACGACGCGCTGGAGCCGCAGGAGGCCAGGGCGATGCTCGAGCAGGCGGCGGCGGGTGCGGAGGAGCGCGAGCTGGACGCCAGCGGCTATCCCGCCTACACGACCTCGGTCGGCTGGCTCGGCTACTCCGACGAGAAGGTCAGGGCGCTGGTGCGCGCGGCCGTCGCCGGCGGGTGGCGGGACATGAAGATGAAGGTCGGCCTCGACGCCGACGCCGACGCGCGCCGCGCCGCCCTGATCCGCTCGGAGATCGGCCCCGACGCGCGCCTGATGATGGACGCCAACCAGGTGTGGGGCGTGGGCGAGGCCATCGAGCGCATGCAGCGCCTGGCGTTCGTGCGGCCCTACTGGATCGAGGAGCCGACCCACCCCGACGACGTCCTGGGTCACGCGCGCATCGCCCGCGCGGTCGCGCCGGTGCGCGTGGCCACCGGCGAGGTCGCGGCCAACCGGGTCATCTTCAAGCAGCTCCTGCAGGCCCAGGCGATCGGGGTCTGCCAGGTCGACGCCTGCCGGGTCGGCGGCGTCAACGAGGTCCTGGCGATCCTCCTGCTCGCCGCCAGGTACGGCGTGCCGGTGTGCCCCCACGCCGGCGGCGTCGGGCTGTGCGAGTACGTACAGCACCTGGCTGTCTTCGACTACCTGCGGGTGTCGGCCAGCCTCGAGGGCCGCATGATCGAGTACGTCGACCACCTGCACGAGCACTTCGTCGACCCGGTCACCGTCACCAGGGGGCGCTACCGGGTGCCGCGCTCGCCCGGCTACAGCGTCACCATGCGGCCCGAGTCCGTCGAGCGCTTCACCTTTCCAGACGGGGAGGTGTGGACGTGAGCCGCGGCGGCGGGATCGAGCGCCTGAGCCTCAACCAGGCGACGGTGAGGCAGTGGACTGTCGAGGAGCTCGTCGCGGGCTGCGTCGACGCCGGGGTTCCCGCCGTCGGCCTGTGGCGCGAGCCGGTGGCGCAGTGCGGGCTCGACCGTGCGTCCAAGCTCGTGCGCGACGCCGGGCTGATCGTGACCAGCCTCTGCCGGGGCGGCTTCTTCACGGCGAGCGACTCCGCGGAGCGCCGCCGCGCGCTGGACGACAACCGGCGCGCCATCGAGGAGGCCGCCGTCCTCGGCGCCCCGGTGCTCGTCCTGGTCTCGGGAGGCCTTCCGGACGGCGGCCGCGACGTCGACGGGGCCAGGGAGCGTGTCGTCGAGGCGCTGGCGGAGCTGGCGCCCCACGCCGCCGAGCACGGGATCGGGCTGGCGCTCGAGCCGCTGCATCCGATGTTCTGCTCGGACCGGTGCGTGATCGTGACGCTCGGCCAGGCGCTGGAGATCGCCGAGCGGTTCCCGGCCGGCCAGGTCGGCGTCATGGTGGACACCTACCAGGTCTGGTGGGATCCCGAGGTGTACGCGCACATCGCTCGCGCCGGTGAGCGCATCGCCGGCTTCCAGGTGGCCGACTGGGTGACCCCGCTGCCGCGGGGCGCGCTGGTCGGTCGAGGCATGCTCGGCGCCGGCTGCATCGAGCTGCGGCGCCTGCGGGACGCGGTCGACGCCGCCGGCTTCCGGGGCATGGTCGAGGTCGAGATCTTCAACGACCGGCTCTGGACGATGCCGGGACGTGCGCTGCTCGACCTCGTCGTGGCGCGGTACCGGGAGCACCTCGCCGAGGGATGAGCGGTCGACTGCCCTGGAAGGTCACGGCGGGTGCCGGGCCCCTGTTGCGGGCCCGCCGGCGCGCCGGCGCCGCGCCGTCGGTGTCGGGGTCAGGCGAACGACCGGCTGAGCCAGGACTGCCAGGCCCGCTCGGCCTCCTTCTGGTCCACGTCGTCGGCGTAGAGGTGGTGCCCGACCGCAACCGGCATCCCGATCGCGGCACGCAGGTGGAACCGGTACAGCCTGTCGGAGGTGCGCACGCCGAGAAACCTCGGGCGAACGTAATCAACGACACCCTCGATGGGCGCGAGCCCGTCCAAAGTGAGCCGCACGGTGTCGCCCTCCGTGACCGCGCCGGTCAGCCCGAGCCCACGCTTGAGCGCCGTCCACGTCTCCTCCTGGCCCGACGGCCGCGGTCCCTCCGCGGCGACGAACGTGGCGGTCCGGCCGGGGAAGTACCTGAGGTACTGGGCCAGCGTGTGGAGGTACATGTCCCAGCCCTGGCTGAGGCCGTCGTGCTCCGCCTCCCAGTCCTCGCCGAGGATCCCGCTGTGGGTGAAACGCAGCACGGTGCTGCCGCCCGCGCGTCCCTCGATGAGGTACTCGAACGCGTGGACCGAGCCGTCATCGGCCTGCTGACTTCGGACCGCGAACCGCCTCGGCGGGTCCCAGGCGGTCACCGTGGACTCCTGGGTGTAGTCGCCGACGGTGACCCTGATCACGCCGCCCTCGCGCGGCTCCACCTCGTGCGGCATGAACCACGAGGTGATCCCTGGGCCGGTGGCGATCGCCTCCCACACCTGCTCGGGGCTCGCGTCGAGCGCCACCTCTTTGCGCAGCTCGAACTCTCGCGCCATCTCAGAGCTCCTTTGCTTCCGTGCTGACCGTCTGGGGCTTGACGTTTGGATGGACAGCGACGATCACGCGGTGATCGCGTCCGCGTTCGGCCGTCTCGTCGTGGTAGGTGCCGACCAGCGCCGCGACGGCGCTCGCCAGCTCCTCGATGAAGGCGGCGCGGTCCGCGGCCGACGCGAACCGCACCTCGCTCTCCAGGGCGAACGTGGCCAGCCGCTTGCGAGCCTTGGTCGCGCCGGTGATGAGCGTACCGACGTCCCGCACCAGGCGGGCGGCGAGGGCGAGCAGCCAGCGCGCGGATAGCTGGTCGGGGGAGCGAGCCGGGTCGGGCTGCACCATGGCGAGCGCCTCCGGCGAGATCACGTAGGACGCCGCCGTGGCGCGCAGCACCCGTTCGGTGCAGTTGCCCTTCCTGCGCTCTTCCACGAGCTGGACCAGCCCGTGGCGCTCCAGCGCCTTGAGGTGGTAGTTCACCTTCTGCCTGGGTAGGCCGGCCCGCCCGGCCAGGGTCGTAGCCGATGCGGGCTCGGCCAGCTCAGCCAGCAGCCGGGCCCGTATGGGGTCCAGGGAGACCGCGGCCGCGGCCGGGTCCTCGATCACGGCGACTTCGAGCATGCCGCAACCTTCTCACCGACAACTATTCTTGTCAAGACATCTGAAGTTGTCGGAAGCGGGGTCAGGGTGGTCGCGCCGCCGGTGGGTCGGGGCCGCGGGTATGGGTGCGCGGTCCCGTGCCTCGCGGCGTCCTTGGTTAAGCGGGAAGTGAATCGTTGCCCTCCGGTCGCATCGCCGGGCACGATCGCGAACCGCCAGGAGGATGGATGGAGCACGGACAGGCCAGGACCCGGTGATGGGAGTGCCGTTGAGGACAGCCGTGGATCAGCAGCGAGCCGACGATGCCCGCCCCCGCTCTCAGGCGGAGGATCCATTCGTCAGTTCCGCTTCGGTCCCGCATCGGCGGACGGAGCCGTCGCGGGCGCCCTTTGTCGGCCGGGGTCGGGAACTGGCCGAGCTGTTGGCTGGCCTCCAGGATGCGATCAGTGGTCGCGGGGCCTTGTTCCTCGTTGCGGGGGAGCCGGGGATCGGCAAGACCGCGCTCGCCGAGCACCTGACGGGTCATGCGGCCGAGCAGGGGGTCCGGGTGCTGTGGGGCCGATCCTGGGAGGGCGGCGGCGCGGCTCCGTACTGGATATGGGTCCAGGTCATCCGGGCGCTGGCGGAGGGCTTGGACGACGAGACCCTCCGATCGCTGCTCGCTCCCGCGGCGGCGGCCCACGCCGCCCGGTTGGTGCCGGAGCTTGCGGAGCGCTTCGGCCAGGCCGCCAGCTCCGTCCGCGGGGCCGACTCGGATGCGGGGCGCTTCTCCCTGTTCGACCTGGTCGCTCACCGCTCGGGGGCCGAGCCGTGGGCGGGCAAGGTGGCCGCGATCCACGAGGCGACCCAGGGCAACCCGCTGTTCGTGCGGGAGGTCACCCGCCTGCTGGCCGCCGAGGAGCCCCTGGACCGCCCCGGCCGTCTGCGCATCCGCGTTCCTGACAGCCTGCGGGCGGGGATCGGCCGCCGGTTGGCTCCCCTGTCCGCGGATGCGATCCAGGTGCTGTCGGCCGCGGCCGTGGTGGGGCGCGACTTCGACCTCGCCTTGGCGAGCTTGCCGAACATTTCGCCCAGGTGGCGACCACTGGAGAGGCCGCAAGGGCCGTGGAGGACGCACGCAGGGCCGGCGATCACGCCATGGCGTCGTCCGCCTACGAGGAGGCCGCCGTGCAGTACCGGCGCGCCCTGGCGCTCGTGGGGCGAGCGGCCGTGGTCGCGGGGCGGGCCGGGGCCACGGCGGCCCCCGAGGCGGACAGGGGGAGGAGCGTGTTCCGTCGGGAGGGCGACTACTGGACGGTCGTCTACGAAGGGTCACTGGTGCGCATGCGAGACTCCAAGGGGCTGCGTCACCTGTCCAGGCTGCTCGCCGAGCCCGGGCGGGAATTCCATGCCATCGACCTGGAGGGCGCGGAGGCTCGGGAACGGTGGCCCGCACCGGGTCCCGCGCGGCGGTCCGCCGACGCCGAGCTGGCGGTGCGCCCCGACCTCGGCGATGCGGGGGCGCTGCTGGACGCGACGGCCAAGGCCGCCTACAAGGCCCGGCTCCAGGAGCTTCAGGCCGATCTGGACGAGGCGGAGCGCTTCAACGATCCGGTGCGGGCGACCAGGATCAACCAGGAGATGGGCTTTCTCGTCGGTGAGCTTGCCAGGGCGGTGGGCCTTGGGGGTCGGGATCGCCGGGCCGCCGCCCACGCCGAGCGTTCCAGGCTCAACGTGACCAGGGCCATCCGAGCGGCGATGGCCAACCTCGCCCGGGCCAGCCCTTCCCTGGGACGCCACCTGTCCTCCACGGTGCGGACCGGCCGGTACTGCTCGTACACCCCCGACCCCCGAGCCCACATCGCCTGGGAAGCCTGACCAGGCACGGACCATTCGAGCAGTGGCCTACCCGGATGCCGAACCGCCCGGTCCCTTGACGCGTTGAGCAACGGTTCCGGGCCCGCGCCTGAGCGCCGCTGTGCATTAAGCCCAGGATTAATCGTTGCCGCGGCGCCCGCTCTTTGTCACGGTTGGCACCTGGTCTTCGCGTGCTTGGTCTTCGGGTTCGAGGTGGGGCTTCATGATCGAGATCGAGGTGGCGCACACCGATCTGGCGAGGATGCGGTTTGCCCACTCCCCCGTCCGGGAGTTGATGGCGAGCCTTCGCGTCCTGCACGACCGGACACGCCGGCACATGTACGGCACGTGGCTGTCGGCGGTGCGCGGTCGGCTGGGTGGGCTACGGCTCGACCTGCTGACAGCCCTGGCGCCGAGCACTCCCTACTCGCTCGACTTCGCGGCGCCGGGCTCGACTCGACCGTGGGAGGTTCTCGCCGACGAGCTGGAGCTGATCGCCGCCACCCCACCGGCCACCGTGCGCGCCGAGCTCGACTGGGTCTACCAGGGCCAGCGGCTGCCGACCGTGCTGCGGCCGCTGTACGACGACCCGGCGGCGCAGTTGCCCACGGTCGTCGAGCAGATGCGCGCCTACTGGCAGGTCGCGGTCGAACCGGTCTGGCAGCGGCTGCGGGCGCTGTGCACCGCCGACCTGTCCTACCGCATGGAGCAGTTCGCCGCCGGCGGCGTCACCCGCGTCCTGCAGGGCCTGCATCCAGACGTGGCGTTCGAGCACGAGCGGCTGCTGATCGACAAGCCGTATCGCTGCCATCACCGCTTCGACCTGACCGGCACGGGCATCGTGTTCGTCCCATGCGCGTTCTCGTGGCCGACGCTGTCGGTGCAGTGCTGCGGCGGCGCCGAGCAGCCGGCGCTGAGCTATCCGCCGCGGGGTGTGGCCGAGCTGTGGCAGCACTCGCCCACCGACCAGCCCGACCCGCTGGGTCTGCTGGTGGGCAGGACCAGGGCGACGCTGCTCGCCGCGCTGGCCCTGCCCTCGACGACCACGCAGATGGCCGGCCAGCTTGGTCTCAGCCCGGCCGCGGTCAGCCAGCACCTGAAGATCCTCAAGGACACCGCATTGGTGACCGCGCGGCGCCGTGGGCGGCTGGTGCTCTACCAGCGCACCGCGGCGGCCACCGCGCTGCTCGCGACGATCCAGCCCGACGAGACCGCCGGCTGACCGCCGCTCGGACGATCACCGGCGGATCTTGGCCAGCTGCCGCCACTGCTCGAGCGGGAGCGAATCCGGCGGACCCGCGCTCACCACGCTCAGCGCGACCTGGTCGGCCCCGGCGCGCAGGTGCTCCGCGACGCGCGCGGCGATCGCGTCCAGGTCGCCCCAGGCCATGACGGCGTCGACGAGCCGATCGGAGAGCTGCGTGATCTCGTCCTCGGCGAAGCCCATGCGGCGCAGGTTTGCCGCGTAGCCGCCGAGCCGCGCCAGGAACCGGAGCGGTGCGCGCGCAAGCTCTCTGGCTTGCTCCGGGTCGTTCTCGAGGACGACGAGCTGGCCAACAACGAGTGCGCGATCGTCGCCCAGCAGCGATCGCGCCCGCGCCGTGTAGTCGGGCGTGACGAGAAAGGGGTACGCGCCGGCCGCGCGGTCACGGGCGAGCTCGAGCATGCGCGGCCCGAGTGCCGCCAGGACGCGGGCGGCCGCCGGCACCGTCGGGGGCACGCTGTCGAGCGCATCCAGATAGCCAGCCAGGGTCCGCAGCGGCCTGGGCCCGTGCGCGCCGCCGAGTCCGAGGATTAACCGACCCGGATGGGCCGCCTCGATGTCGGCGTGCGCGGCGGCCACGGCCGCTCGGTCGAACCGATCGACCGAGATGATCCCGCTGCCGATCTGGACGTTGCGCGTCGCGGAGACGACGTTGCGGATCTGCTCGAGGCTCTTGAGGGCACCACCGGACAGCCAGATCGTCGCGTAGCCCAGCTCCGCCAGCTCGCGTGCGGCACCGAGGAAGACGTCGCCGTCCGCGGGGGTCACCGCGACGCCGATTGGGCCCAGCTCCAGCTTGGTCATGTGAAGATCACTTCTCCTGGAGCACGGAGAGGACGTTGCCGGCCGGGTCCTTGAACCACGCGATATATGGTCCTTCTCCGCGGTAGATGCCGTTCTCGTCCATCTCGGCGTTGTCGTACCGCTCGAACTGCACGCCGCGCCTGGTCAGCTCGTCAACGGTCGAGTCGATGTCGTCCACCGGGAAGTTGAGAATCGTGAACGACGCCGGGGTGTGGTTGGGCTTGGGGTAGACCAGGATGTCGGTGCCACCAGCGATGTGGAGATGCAACATGCCGTATTCCTCGGACACGTTCAGACCGAGTGTCTCGCTGTAGAACCTCTTGGCCGCCGGCACATCGTCCACCGAAAAGCCGCTGTACGCCTTGGTGCCCTGGAACACGACTACCTCCTTCTCATCCGCCTGCGCCAACGGGGCATCGCTCGAGGTCCGTCAGGCTCCTCGGAGCTGACGTCCACCCAGACATCGAAGCGCGTCTGGACAGAGAGTGCCAGGATTCGGTCTCAGCGGAATCGCCGCAGTGCCTCCGGTGATCAGCCTGATCCATATTCACCTCGGTCCCGCCGGGCCGTGCTGGAAGGCACGGCGAGCCGGTCACACCCGTGACGCCGGTCTCCGATCGCGGCCCCGGGCCTCGACCCGCAGGTTGCTGAGGTCCTGCGGGTTCAACCGGTCGACTCACAGGTCCGTGGGCACCCGGCAGCGCCCGCGGACCGCCTGCTGCCGTACCAAGTTGGGTCAGGTAGAGGGGACCACGACCAATGGGCAGGTGGCGTGCAAGACCAACGCGTGCGTCACCGAACCGAGCAGCAGCCCAGTGAAGCCACCCCGTCCCCGCGATCCCACGACCAGCAGATCGGCGTCGGATGACAGCTGGACCAGCGCGTCGGCGGGATGGCGCTCCTGCACCACGGTCGGCTGCACCTCCACCCCCGCCGCCCCAACCTCGCCGATGAGCTCTTCCACCAGCTCCTCGGCACGAGCGTGCCTCACCCCGTGCAGCCGCTCCTGCGCCTGCAGCACGTCGTCCAGGTCCGCCGCCGACGGCTCTTCAGCCGAACCGGGGAGCGTACCGGGCGAGGCATGCTGCGACGGGAAGTACACCGGAGCGCTCAGCTCCTCCTCCTTGTGCACGTGCACCACCCGAAGGGCCGCCCCGCGCAGCCTCGCCTCGGTCACCGCCCAGGCCAACGCCTTCCTCGCACCAGGTGAGTCGTCGACCCCAACCACGATTGCGCCCATCGTCCCGCTTCCTCCGGCTCGGCTTGCCTTCACGCAGAGACTATCGGGGATGACCGGCGGAAGGTTGGCGTCACCCGAAATGGTGAGGCCGCAGATGACCCGCGGGCTTGTCAGGTCATGCCCCTCTGTGTCCGTTCCTGGGACCACCGGTCTGACCCAGCCAGCTCCGTCTCAGCGGCCGCCCTGCTCCCTGAATGACCAGAGCCCTCCCGGGTGGAGGTTCTCGGCAAAGAGGCGATCGACGCGCAGTAGCGTCGCCGACTCCTCCGACAACCTGGGCACGTCCGCCACCGCCAGCTCGATCTCCGCGAGGGAGCTCGGCCTGGAGTTTTCGGACCTCGCCCTTACCCCAGAGCGGCGAGCTGAATCGGTGGTGCGTGATCGCCGTCACCATGAGGAATTGGGCCTGTGCCGAGTCCAAGCCCTCGTCCAGCCAGTCTGTGCGTTCCATGCCGGCCTCCTGCTTCTTGCCGCGCCGTCCTGGCGATCCGTCTGTGTCAACGCCAGCGAGTACCTTCGGTGCGACGACACCTTCTGGAATCCAGCATCACCCTCGCGTCACCCGCTGTCTTCGCGGCCAGCACCCCTCCTCGCCCCCGGCCACCTGGGCTCTGGCGGTACCCGCTAGCTGCAGTGGGCGTGGACCAGCGGCCTGAGCGATTTCGGCACCACGCGGGGTGTGGTCCTGGTGGGACGAATGTTGGCGGTGTTTCTGCCTCGCGGGGCTATGACCGACGACTCCGGTGTGGGATTCTGGTTCAGCTCCTGAGAAGGGAGACGACGTATGCCTGCAACCGTCGACCTCGGCGTCTCCGGTCTCGAGGTCCGTATCGGAGACCACATCTGCGCCTTCTACCGCGGCGCCGAACGCGACGACATCCTCGTCCCGTTCCTCATGGCCGGGCTCCGGACCGGTGACAAGTGCATCTGCGTCCTCGATGCGGCGCGGCCAGAGTCGCTGCCCGCGTTGCTCGACGACCCGCAGGTGCAGGAGCGCCTGGAGCGACGCCAGCTCGAGCTCGTCGATTTCGAGAGCTCCTACCTGGCCAGCGGCGAGTTCGTGCCGGACAGGATGCTGGAGTTCTGGGAGCACAACGTCCACTCGGCGCTCGAGGGCGGAGAGTACCGGATGGTCCGCTCGGCGGGCGAGACGCACTGGGCGCTGCGGGACATGCCAGGCGTCGACCAGCTGGTCGCCTACGAATCCGAGCTCAACCGCTTCATTCCTCGGTACCCGCAGGTCATCCTCTGCCTCTACGAGATCGAGCGCTTCAGCGGGGAGCTGCTCCTCGACATGCTGAAGACCCACCCGAAAGTCCTGCTCGGTGCGATGGTGTTCGACAACCCCTATTACATCGAGCCGGACGAGTTCCTCGCCCTTCGCCAGTGAAGACGATAACGCCGGCGAAGCTCGACGGCGAGAATCTCGAGCTTCGTGCCCAGCTCTCGAACCTGCAGGGCCTGCTCGTCCTGGCCATGCTGATGACCGAGAGCGGGGACGAGGGGCAGATCCTCCGCCTGGCGACCAGCTCGGTCGGCGGTCTGGCACGCTGCCGCCCGGAGGGCATCTACCTCACCGGCGAAGGGTGGCGCTGGACGGCCGGGTCGTGCCGGCAGGAGACGGGCCGGCGGGCGGTCGAGCGGCAGCTCCCCGGCCTCGGTTCCCTCGGTGGGGCGGTCGAGGTGCCGGGCAGGTCCTGGGGTTGGGCATACCCCCTGCGCAGCCTGGCCGGCGGCGTCGGCTTCCTGATCGTCTCGGCCGAGGAGGCGTCGATCCCGGCCGAGCACTTCCTGCTCCGGGTGATGGCCCAGCAGGCCGGGATGGCCCTCGCCAACGCGCGGCTGCATGCCCAGGAACGCGCCGCCACCGAGGAGCTGGCCAAGGTCAACAGCACCCTGGGTGCGACCGTCCATGCGCTGCGGCGCAGCATGGAGATCCACGAGCGCCTCACCAAGGTGGCGATGTCGGGCGACGGGCAGGAGGGCGTCGCCCGAGCCGTACACGAGCTGACCGGCTATCCGGTCGCGGTCGAGGACCGCTACGGCAACCTGCGCGCCTGGGCGGGTCCGCACCGGCCCGACCCGTACCCGAAGAGCTCCGCAACGCGATACGAGGCGCTGCTGCGCCGGGCGCTGGCCAGCGAGCGCCCGATCCGCGACGGCGCTCGGCTGCTCACGGTGGCCCAGCCGCGCGGTGACGTGCTCGGTGTGCTGGTGCTGATCGACCCAGACGGGACCGCCAGCGAGCACGAGCTGGTCGCGCTCGAGCATGGGGCGACGGTCCTGGCGATGGAGTTGGCCCGCCTGTGGAGCCTGGCCGAGACGGAGCTGCGGCTCCGGCGCGACCTGGTCGAAGACCTCCTGGCCGGCGCCGACGAGGAGAGCGCGCTGGCCAGGGCCCAGGCGCTCGGGTACGACCTGGAGCGCCTGCATCGCGTCGTCGTGGTCCAGCGGCAAGACCGCGCCGACGGCGGCGCCGACCTGCTGTTCCACGCCGTTCGGCGAGCAGCGGGGTCCACCGGCGCCGGCTCGCTGCTCGTCTCCCGGACCGGCACGGTTGTTCTCCTGGCCAACCAGGACCTCGACTGGGAGAAGCTCCGGGGGGCGGTGCTGCACGAGCTGGGCGGCGGTCGCGTACGCGTCGGCGTCGGTGGAAGCTGCGGCCGTGTCGGCGACTTCCCCCGCTCCTACCGGGAGGCACAGACCGCCCTGCGGGTCCAGGCCGGCTCGCAGGGGCCGGAGCGCGTTACCGTCTTCGACGAGCTCGGCGTCTACCGCCTGCTCAGTCGGCTCGAGGACACCGCGGAGGTCGAGCGGTTCGTGCGCGACTGGCTCGGCGCGCTGCTCGACTACGACGCCCGCAAGCAGTCGGAGCTGGTCAGGACGCTGTCGGTGTACCTGGAGCGGGGTGGGAACTACAACGCCACAGCCGAGGCGCTGGTCGTGCACCGCAGCACGCTGAAGTACCGGCTGCAGCGCATCCGCGAGCTGTCCGGCCACGACGTCAACGACCCCGACAGCCACTTCAACCTGCAGCTGGCGACCCGCGCCTGGGCGACCTTGCGCGCCCTGCGGTCCTGAGGCGCGGTCAGTCGCCCTTCTGGTCAACAGGCAGGTCGACCTGCAGCGTGGTGCCCTCGCCGATCGGGCTGTGGACCGTGATCGTTCCGCCCAACGCCTGGACGCGGTCGCTGAGCCCGACCAGCCCAGAGCCGCGGGACGGGTCGGCGGCGCCGGCGCCGTCGTCGCGAACCGACAGGTGCAGACGGCCGCCGCGTGCCTGGACGTCGACGTGGGCGACCGAGGCCTGGGCGTGCTTGGCGGCGTTGGTGAGCGCCTCGGCGACGACATAGTAGGCGGCGGCCTCGACCGGCTCCGGTAACCGGGTCTCGATCTCCAGGTCGGCCTCCACCGGGACGGTGGAGCGGCGC
>Ga0137368_10000422_pt1 | contig 39830 bp, 38 predicted proteins | sample SagtaG_13_FD_104917 | JGI IMG/M metagenome (GOLD analysis project Ga0137368, IMG submission 104917) | Vadose zone soil microbial communities from Sagehorn Ranch, Mendocino, California, USA - Sage1_L_100_16 metaG | ecosystem: Environmental > Terrestrial > Soil > Vadose zone | place: USA...
CGTCGGCCGCCTCCCGCTCTCCCGGCGTGTTCGCGACGTCCTTCGGATCCACTGGACTCATCTCCCTGCTCCTCGAGCGCGGAGGGCTTCGAGCGCCTGGCCGAGCTCGCTCCGCGCGTGTATGTCGTTCACCCCGGTCGCCGCGGCGACCCCGTCCTCGTAAGCCCGGGCCGCATCCGCGTCCCGGCCCAGCGTCTCGAGCGTCTGCCCCAGCATGAGGTAGGCGGGCACGTAGTCCGGCTTCCTCGCGCAGAGCTGCTCGAACTCCGACGCGGCGTCCGCACCGCGCCCCGCCGAGCGGAGCGCCATCGCGAGCGAATAGCGCGCGAAGGCGTCGTCCGGGTTCTTGGCCACGAACGCGCGGAAAGCTTCGATCCGCTGCTCCGAAGTCACGGGGGGGAACTTTCTACCCGAAACCAGGGGGGGGTGCCAGCCCACGCCCCTTCCCTTTGCCGCTCCGCGTTACCATTCGGAGCGTGATGGGTGAATCGAGGCTCGACGACTGCACCGGGGCCCTCATCGCGGGCGGCCGCGCGACGCGCATGGGAGGCGTCGCGAAGGGGCTCCTCCGCGTCGGCGGCGAACCCATCGCGGCGCGCTCGATCGCGCTCTTCCTGCGGCTGTTCGGCCGCGCGCTCGTCGTCGCGAACGATGCCGCGCCGTACGCCGCCCTCGGCGCCCCGGTCTTCGCGGACCTCGTCGCGGGGCGCGGCGCGCCGGGCGGCCTCCACGCCGCGCTCTCGACGGCGACGACACAGTGGGTGTTCGCTGCGGGCTGCGACATGCCCTTCCTCGACGAGGGGGCGATCTCGTTCCTCGCCGCGCGGCGGGAAGGCGCCGACGCAGTCCTCGTGCGCGCCGCCGGCCGGCTCGAGCCGCTCCACGCCTTCTGGTCCCGCGCGTGCCTCGCGCCACTCGAGGCGCTCCTCGCGGACGGAGAGCCGTCCCTGCACGACGTCGCAGCCGCGGTCCGCGCGCGGATCGTGGAAGAGGCCGAGTGGCGGCTCGTCGATCCCGCGGGCCGCTCGTTCGAGAACGCCAACACCCCGGAGGACGCAGCCCGCCTCGGGCTCGCGGCGGGCCCTCCTCACCAGCTGTAGCCGAGCCCGACCTTCAGGTACGGCCCGAACTCCCCGCCGACGAAGGACGCGAAATTGTCGTTCTTGTCGTTCCCCGCGACCCGGCCGCCGACGCCCGCGGCGAGCAGGCCGGTGATGCCGTTCGTCGCGATGAAGTTGTACCCGAGCTCGCCGGACATCCCGAGCCGCGCGAAGGTCGTGCTCCCCTGGAACCGCTCGCGCCCCGCCGCGAGCTCGAGCCGCGGCCCGATCCGCAGGCCCTCGTTGTTCCGGCCGATGATGAACAGGTCCGCCCCGGCCATCCCGCCGAAGGTCGACGCCGTGCCGTTCGTCGCGTCCGCCTCGGAGTAGCGCGCGCCCGCGACCCAGGAGAACTTCGGCGCTGCCGGGAACGCCCCGAACAGCTCGGCGTTCACGCCGAGCCCGCTGAACCAGCCGACGGGGTTCGTCACGAGCGTGTACGAGACCGGGCCGCGCGCGCGCATGCCCATCGTCCTCGTGCGACTGGGGCTGGCGAGCTCGGAGGCCGCCGAGCCGAACGCGGCGAGGACGCCCTGCCCCGGGTCAGGCGAGGCCGTGGACTGGCCGGGCTGCACGCGCCCCTCCGCCTGCAGCCGGAGGTGCTCGCGCGCGGAGAGCTGCGCCTGCGTTCGCTGCTCGGCCTCGAGCTTCTCATCCACGCGCCCCGCCATGAGGTTCGCGCATGCTTCGCGAAGCGCCCTGATCGCCTTGTCGCCCTGGGGGGTCTTCCCGTGCAGGAGATCGACGCACGCGCGATCGAACGCGTCGCTCGATCCCGGCGCGGCCGTTCCCGGCGCGGCGACCGTGGCCGCGCTCCCCGTTCCGCCGGCGGTCGCCCGGGGAGATCCGGCGTCTGCGGGCGGCTGCGCCGTGTCGTCGGCGGTCGCCCGGGGGGATCCGGCGTCTGCGGGCGGCTGCGCCGTGTCGTCGGCGGCGCCCTGCTGCTGCGGGTCCTGCTGATCCTCCGCCTGCCCGCGCGCCGCCCCGGTAGCGAGCAGGATCACCGCCCACAACGCGCCCTTCCGCATAGACCCCTCCCAATTCGAGTTCACCCGAACGCTGCGCATCCTCGCGGACGGTCGCACCGCTCTGGGGTACACGCGCGATCCGCCGCGCCGTCCGAGGCCGAGTCAGGCGGCGAGGAGGCGGCCGAGCGCGAGGCCGGCGAGGCCGGCAGCGAGGCAGCCGACGACGGTGAGCGCGAGGTTCGCGGCGGCGAGCGCGACGCTCCCCTGGTCGAGGAGCGCGATCGTCTCGGTGTTGAACGACGAGTACGTCGTGTAGCCGCCGAGGACGCCCGCGCCGAGGAACAGGCGGAGCTCCGGCGAGACGCGGCTCCCGGGCAGCGCGAACAGCAGCGCGAGCACGAACGACCCCGTCGCGTTCACGAGCAGCGTTCCGCGCGGGAAGTCCGCGCCGATCGCGCGCGCCGCCCAGGTCGAGACGAGGTAGCGGGCGCCCGAGCCGAGCGCGCCACCGGCGCAGACGAGGAGGAGCCGCAGCACGCTCCCGTTTACCGCGCCGCGGCGGGGGCGGCAATTCCGCGGCGGCGGCGCGGAGGCGACCGCGGGCTACCTCGCGCGCCGCGCCGGGCGCGCCGGCGGCGCCTCGAGCGCGTAGAGCGCGACGCCGCTCCGGGCGGAGGCCCAGAGTCCCGCGCCGATCTGCACGAAATGCCGGGTGAGGCGGGTCCGGTACCAGCGCGCGGAGCGCGCGTGGAACGCCATGTCCGTCGCGGCGGGGTCGAGCACCGCGAGGTCCTCCGTCGTCACGGCCTCGAGGTAGAGGAGGCCGCGGCACATCGAGCCGAGGTGGTCGATGGCGCGCTCGGCCGCGGGCGGCGACAGGTACTGGAGCACGCTGTGGCAGACGACGAGGTCGAACCGCTCGGCCGCACGCCACCTCGAGATGTCCCGGTGCTCGTGCCCGTACACGGCGCAGGCGTGCGGCGACACGTCGACGGACCGGTACCGGACCCGCGGCCGGTGGCGCCGGAACCAGCTCCGCCAGAGCCCCGTGCCCGCCCCGACGTCGAGGACCGTCCGGAGCTCGACTCCGAGCCAGCCCGCGATCCCGCAGACGCCGCTCGCGAGGTGCGCGACCTCCCGCGCGCCGTGGACGCGACCCGGTCCGCGGTAGAACCGCCGGTAGTACGCTGCGTCGAATCGAGGTGCGCTCACGGCGCCATCTTGCATGCTCCGGTGCGCACGGGGCCATCCGCATCGTCCGGACGCCCGGGCGAGCGCCCGATCACGACGAACAGCCCGCCCTCCTTTCCGAGCGTGAAGGCCCAGGACAGCTGGTGAAGCACGCTCTCGAGCGGCCACTCGTCCGCAGCCGGGGCGAACAGGCCGCCAGCCGGCTCGCCGGTCACGGTGCTGGGGTACGTCCGCACGTAGGCGATCCCGCCGCCCTCGAACCACCGCCTCACCTCCGCGAGCGTGTGCCGGTGCTCTTCAGGGTGGCGGTACTGGTCTCGCACCCACGCCGCGCGGCGGGCGGGCTCGGCGGCGCGGTCGCGGAGCACCGGATCGAGCGGGAACCAGCGATATCCGCTGAGGCGGGCGACCGCCCTCCTCACCCGGTGGGGGAGCCGCGCGTAGGCGTTGTAGACGCCCACGACGACGAGCCCTCCGGGGCGCACGAGCCGCGCGATGGAGCGGAACGAGGCCTCGGGGTCGGGCGTGTGGTGCAGCACCCCGGAGCACGTCACGACGTCGAACGTGCCTGGGCGCAGGCCCGGCTCTCGCAGATCCGTCTCGACGAAGTGCACCCGCGTGACGCCGAAGCGCCTCGCCGCCTCGGCCGCGAGCTCGAGCGAGGCGCGCGTCAGGTCCGCACCTATGACGAGCCGGTCGCCGGTCGCGAGGAAGAGGCTCAGCTGACCGGTCCCGCAGCCGACGTCGAGCACCTTCGCGTCCGGCGCGATCGCCTCGTCGAGCAGCCGGGCGAACGCGCTCCGCTCCGCGCGCGCGCGGAGCGTCGCGTAGCTGTCGCGTCGCGGGTACCCCGGGAACGGCGCGGCCGAGTAGAACTCCCGGACGTCCTCCACGCGCCGCTCGAGCTCGCGCCGCAGGCGCGGGATCCCGCCGTGAACCTCGAAGGAGCGGCCGCAGCCGCCGCAGCCCACCCCCGCGGGATCGGGGTGGAGCGCGGCGCCACACGAGGGGCAGGCGAGCAGCGCGAGCAGCTCGGGCGGGAGGCTCGCCATCAGAAGATCGAGTAGATGAACGGCGCGAGCGCCTCGACGCTCGCGGCGAGGAGGAGCAGGACCGCCGTGAGGGCGAGGAAGACCACGAGCGGCACGAGCCAGCGCTTCCGGGCGCGGTCCTGCCAGAGCGCGCGCACGAGGTCGATCGTGGAGGGCACGATGCTCGCGGCGACCAGGGCGCCGCTCCGGAGCTTGCCACGCCTTCGGATCACGAGACCGCCTCCTCCTCGAGGCGCACGCCGCTCGCTCGCGCCTTCCCGACGATGCACCGACCTGCGACGACCAGATCGATCCCCGAGCGGCGGAAGGTCGAGTACCCCTCGACCGCGCGCGCGACGATCGGCTCGCCCGAGAGGTTGAACGAGGTGTTGAGCAGCACCGGGATCCCGCTCCGGGCGCCGAACGCGCGCAGGAGCGCGTGGAACCGGGGCGAGACCTCCGCGTCCACCACCTGCACCCTCGCGGTCCCGTCGACGTGGGTCACCGCACCGAGCCGCGAGCGCCACTCGGGACGGACCGGAAACACGCCGGACATGAAGCGGCACAGCCGTGCGCCGCCGGGGGGGAGGTCGAAGTAGCGGTCCGCCACCTCGGCGGGGACGGCCGGCGCGAAGGGCCGGAACTCCTCGCGATACTTCACCTCGCGGTTGAGCCGGTCGCGCATCTCGGCGCTCACGGGCGAGGCGAGGATGCTGCGGTTTCCGAGCGCGCGCGGGCCGAGCTCGCACCGGCCGTCCATCCAGCCGACGATGCGGCCGTTCGCGAGCTCCTCCGCGACCCGCTCGAGGAGCTCGCGATCCGCGGAGGCGCGCTCGACCTCGAGCCCGTCCTCGCGCGCGAGGCGCTCGAGCTCGTCCGGGTCCACGGGGCAGCCCCAGTACGGGTGGTCGGGCACCGGTCGGTCCGGGCACCGGAAGTGGATCCGGTCGGCGTACAGGGCGGCCCCGAGCGCGCAGCCCGCGTCCCCGGGCGCCGGGGGCACGAAGACGCGGTCGAACCCGGACTCGCGCAGGATGCGCGCGTTCGCGCAGCCATTCAGCGCCACGCCGCCGCCGAGGCAGAGGTCGCGCAGCCCGGTCTCGCGCCGCAGCGCGCGGGTGAGCTCGACGAGGCGGTCCTCGAGGACGCGCTGCACGCTCGCCGCGACGTCCGCCCAGCGCGATCCCTCCGGCGTGGCGACGTCGATGGGCTCGTCGGGCGACCGCGGCGGCCCGAAGGCCTCGACGAGCCGCGAGGACCACGCGCGCCGGCCCGACGTGTGGAAGTCGAAGTAGCTCAGGTCGAGCTCGAGCGCGCCGTCGGCGGTCGGCCGCAGGATCGCGCGCACCTGCTCCTGGAACCGCGGCTTCCCGTACGAGGCGAGCCCCATCACCTTGTACTCACCCTCGTTCACCTCGAAGCCGAGGAAGGCGGTGAAGGTCGAGTAGAACATCCCGAGCGAGTGCGGGAAGCGCAGCTCCCGCAGCAGCTCGATCGCGCACCCGCCGTCCGGCGCCCTCGACCCGCGCCCCACCGTGAGCGTCGCCCACTCGCCGACGCCGTCGGCGGTCAGGATCGCCGCCTCGCGCGCGGGCGAGGTGAGGAAGGCCGCGGCGGCGTGGGACTGGTGGTGCTCGGTGAACAGGATTTTGCGCGGCGGCACCCCGAGGCGGGACGCGATGATCCCCTTCACCCAGGCCTTCTCCCCGAGCGTGTTCTTCATCGCCTGCGGGAAGCTCCGCCACGACCGCGGGAACGCCCGCAGCTGGGTGACGAGGATGCGCTCGAGCTTCCGCATCGGCTTCTCGTAGAAGACGACCGCGTGGAGCGCGTCCGGCTCGAGGCCCGCCTCGGCGAGGCACCACTCGACGGCGGCGAGCGGGAACGCGGCGTCGTTCTTGCGGCGGGAGAGCCGCTCCTCCTGGATCGCGCACACCGGCACCCCGTCCACGACGAGCGCCGCGGCCGAGTCGTGGTAGTGCGCGGAGATGCCGAGGATCCTCATTGCGCTCTCAATACTGGCGCTCGAGCGCCCCCGGCTGCTCGCGCCGCTCGGGCTCGTTCCAGCCGGGGCGCTCCCGGCGCGCTGCGCGCTTCGCCGCGAGCGCGAAGAGCGGCAGGACGAGGAAGTACTGGGCGAGGAGGACGAGGGTGCCGAGCCAGCCCGCGACCGCCGTCGCGACGCGCAGGTAGCCCTTCCAGAGGCGAGACCCGCGCGCGATCCACAGGTGGCGTCGATGCCGTGCGGGCGCGATGCGCTCGAGCTGCGTTCGGGTGTAGCGCATGTGGAACACCTCGTCGCGCAAGATCCGGCGAAAGACCTCGCGCGTCTCCTCGTCCCGGACGACCTCGCGGTAGACCGCGAACCGCGCGGCGGCGAGCTTCTCGGAGAGGTGGAGGAAGGCGAGCAGCGACGCGTCCCCCTCGTCCTCGACGCGCAGGTCGTCGCCACCGCGCTCGCCGGGGGTGATCCACCTCGCCTCGAACGAGCCGCCTTCGCCGCCGAGCGCGGCGCGCATCGTGCGACCGCGCGCGCGGAACAGCTCGGCATGGTGAGACTCGTCGATCGCGTGACGCAGGAAGAGCCTGCGCAGGAGCGGATCGGCGGTGAGCTCCGCGGCGCGCGACAGATCGCGCCCGCCGTCCGCCTCCATGGCGGCGAACCTCAGGAGCTTGCGCGCGCAGCGGTGCGCGTCGCGCCAGACCCACCGGTGCAGCGGTCGAAGGATCCGCTCCACCGAGGGCGCGCGGTGCTCGTCCATGGCGATTACATGCCGGTGGCCCGCGGTGAGGGACACCCCCTGGAAGGGCATGCACGTGCACGAGACGACCCCCCGCGCGGCGAGCCTCGTCGCGAGGGTGCTCACCACCCTCGGGGGTGCCGCACTCGTCGGCTGGTCCTTCGTCGCCGACGCCCACTGGGCGGAGCGGCACGTCCTCGGCGCCTACTGCGCCACGAGCCGCGGCACGTGGGTCTTCGCGCGCGCGGTCCCGTGGATTGCCGCGGCGCTCGGCCTGTTCGCGATCCTCAAGCTCGGGCCTGTCCTGGCGCGCCGGGCGGAGCGCCTCCACGGCCGAGGAGCAGGCCGCGAGCAGGCGCGCGCGGTCGCGCAGATCGCCGTCGCCGTCGCGGCGGCACTCTGCGTCGGCGAGCTGGTCGCGCGCGGGCAGCACGATCGCCTGATGCTCGGGGCGCGGTCACCGCCCGCGGACGGCCGCGAGGCGCCGATGACCCGCTTCGACCCGCGCCTCGGCTGGTCGTACTTCCCGGGCCGCACCACGTGGACGCGCGTCGGCGACCGCCCGATCGCGTACGCCGTCGACGCCGACGGCGATCGCGCCGCCTCGAGCGACGGTCGCGCCGATCCCGCCCGGCCCACCATCCTCTTCGCCGGAGAGTCGATCGCCTTCGGCTACGGGCTGCCGTACGACGAGACGTTCGTCCACCTCGTCGGCCGCGACCTCGGGGTGCAGACCGTGAACCTGGCGGTGGTCGGGTACGGCAACGACCAGGCCCACGGGCGGGTGCTCGAGGCGCTCCCGCGCTTCGACCGTCCGCTCGCGGTCGTGACCGTCTTCGTCACGGATCAGATCGAGCGGAACGTGGACCGATGGCGCCCACGGCTCGGGCTCGCCCCGGACGGGAGCCTCGTCTCGCTGCCGGCCGCGAGCGGTCCGAGGCTCATGAAGCTCCTCGAGCGGCTGCCCTACCGTGGGGACGAGCCGCTGCGCGTCACGGCGGCGGTCCTCCGCGCGACCGCCGAGGCGGCGCGGGCGCGCGGGGCGATCCCGCTGTTCGTCATGACGAACTACGGTCGCGCTTGCCTTCACGACGAAGGCGACGAGCCGTGGATCGTGGACGAGCTCTTCGTCCGGCAGGCGCTGCCCTACGTGCGCGTGGACCTCGACCCCGAGGACCTGCTGCCGGGCCTGCTCGAGCGGCACCCGGGCGCGCGGGGCGCGCGGAAGATCGCGAGCGCCGTCGAGAGCGCGCTGTCTCTCGACCGATTAGCTCATTGACGTGCGGTCCGTGTCGCGACGAAACGCGAGAGGAGGATGAACCGATGCAGAGGATCAGCCCGTTCCTGTGGTTCGACCACCAGGCGGAGGAGGCGGCACGTTTCTACGTCTCGATCTTCCCCAACTCGAGGATGGGGAAGGTCACGCGCTACGGAGAAGCAGGGCCTGGGCCGAAGGGCAGCGTGATGACGGTGACGTTCGAGCTCGAGGGGCAGGAGTTCATCGCCTTGAACGGCGGGCCCCAGTTCAAGTTCACCGAGGCCATCTCGTTCTCGGTCGCCTGCAGCACGCAGGAAGAGGTCGACCAGTACTGGAAGAAGCTCTCCGACGGCGGAGAAGAAGGGCCCTGCGGCTGGCTCAAGGACAGGTACGGCCTGTCATGGCAGATCAACCCCACCGTGCTCGGCGAGCTGCTCGGCGACACGGATCCCGTGAAGGCGAAGCGGGCCATGGAAGCCATGTTGAAGATGAAGAAGATCGACATCAAGGCGCTGAAGAGTGCCTCCGAGCGCGGATGACGGACGGTTCAGGAGATCGGAGCTGATTCCTCTGCTCGGCCAGAGCGGCAGCCGCCGTCCACGTCCCCCGGAGATCGAACGGACGCTGGCCGCGGGACCCCAACTGGCCCAGGTCTCTTCCGTCCTTCGACTCTAGGTTCCAGCGGGAGGTCCGCATGGACAAGCTCGCACTGAAGAACAAGGACAGGGTCATCGACGTGCTCGCGGAGCGCCTGTGTTTCGAGCGCGCGAGCGTGAAGCTCTACGACAAGGTCTTGCAGCGCATGCTCCAGGCGACGAGCAAGCGCACCCACTCGATCGACGGCGACTACACCACGTATGGCGTGAGCGGTTACCGGAAGGACGCCTCCCGCGGCATGCACGACGACATCCGCGAGGAGGTGAGCGGAGCGGGCGAGGACCGAGGTCGCCAGGCGCACGAGCGCGAGCAGCGCGTGCTCTCCGACATGCTCCCGCGCATGCGGGCGGTCCGCAATCAGGAGAAGGGACACGAGGAGTGGCTGGAGGACTGCATCCGGAAGCTCGGCGGCGACCCCAAGCGAAGGACGGAGCTCGCTCGGCTGATCGCCCGAGAGGTGGCGGGAATCGAGCGCGTCATCAAGAAGGACCCCGAGCTCCCGCACCTGTTCCACGCCCTGCTCGCGGCAGAGCACGTCGACACCGCAGGGTGGGACCTGCTCGCCGAGCTCGCCGAGGCGGCGGGCGATGCGGACTCCAAGACCGAGTTCGAGAAGCGACTCCACGAGGAGAAGCACCACGTCGCGTTCCTGCGCGAGGCGCTGCGGGCCTTCTCGGTCCACGAGATCCTGGAGCAGGACCTGCAAGCGCCGACGCAGGAGATCCCTCCTCCGACGCATTGAGGCCGCAGGTCGATCGCCGATCCTGGTCCGATGGCCGACGAAGAGCTGATCGCACGCACGCGTGAGCTCGCGGACGCGCTCGAGCAGCAGGCCGCGACGAGCGAGATCCTGCGCGTGATCTCGCGGTCGCCCACCGAAGTGCCCTTCGACACGATCGTCGCGACCGCGAGGAAGCTCTGCGACGCGAGCGCCGCGAACATGTTCACGTTCGACGGTGCATTGCTCCATGTTGCGGCCCTGGCGATGGACGATCCCGAGGGGATGGCGGCTCTCCGCCGGCACTTCCCCCGCCCGCCCGATCGCGGCATGGCAGCGAGCCGAGCGGTCCTCACGCGCGGCCTCGTCGCCATCCACGACACGACCACGGACCCCGAGTATCAGTGGGTTCATGCCGGGCGATGGGGCTTCCGCAGCGTCGTGTGCATTCCACTCATGCGCGACGGCACGCCGATCGGCGCCATCGCGATCGGTCGGCCCGAGCCCGGGCCGTTTCCGGACAGGCAGATCGCGCTGCTGCAGACCTTCGCCGATCAGGCCGTGATCGCGATCCAGAACGCGCGGCTGTACCGCGAGATCGAGGACAAGAGTCGGCAACTCGAGATCGCGAGCCGCCACAAGAGCGCATTCCTCGCCAACATGTCGCACGAGCTGCGTACGCCGCTGAACGCCATCATCGGCTTCTCCCGCATCGTCATGCGCCGCTCGCAGGAGCGGCTCGAGCCGAAGCAGTACGAGAATCTCGAGAAGATCCTCGCGAGCGCGCAGAACCTGCTCTCGCTGATCAACGCGATCCTCGATCTCGCCAAGATCGAAGCAGGCCGGATCGAGCTCCACCCCGACGAGGTCCGGCTCGCGACGCTGCTGGATCAGTGCATGCGCACCGTCGAGCCGTTGATCAATGAGACGGTCACCCCGGTCAAGGCCTTCGAGCGTGAGCTTCCCCTCATGTGGGTCGACGAGGAGAAGCTCCGGCAGATCGTCATCAACCTGCTGAGCAATGCCGCGAAGTTCACGTCGCGCGGCAGCATCGAGGTTCGCGCGCGCGCCGCGAACGGCTCGATCGAGCTCGCCGTCGTCGACACGGGCATCGGCATCGCCCCCGAGAAGCTGGACGCGATCTTCGACGAGTTCGAGCAGGCCGACGCTCGCGGCACGCGAGAGCAGGGCGGCACGGGGCTTGGCCTCGCCATCGCCCGCAGTCTGGCCCGGGTCATGGGTGGCGACATCCACGCCGAGAGCGCGCCCGGCGCGGGATCGACGTTCACGCTGAAACTGCCCATTCGCTACGGGGCATCGTCGTCGTCATGAAGACGGTGCTGATCGTGGAGGACCTCGAGCTGAATCGCGACCTGCTGGCGCACATTCCCGTGATCGTGCTCTCCGCGCACGCGATGAGCGGGGACGGAGCGGGCACGGGCAGCCGGGTGCGATGATTTCCTGACGAAGCCGATCGACGAGGCCGCGTTGTTCGAGAAGCTCGCGAGGCATCTTGGCCACTAGCACCGGAACCGTGCTCGTCGTGGACGACGAGCCCTTCCACGTCGACCTGCTCGAGCAGGAGCTGGGCGTGGCGGGCTATCTCACCACGAGTGCGTCGAGCGGCGAGGAGGCCGTCGCGGTGGCAGCACGGACGCAGCCGGACTTGATCCTGCTCGACGTCATGATGAAGGGGATCGACGGCTACGAGGCGTGCCACAGGCTGAAGGCCAGCGAGGCGACGCGCGCGATACCCGTCATCGTCCTGACCGCGCTCACCGAGACCTTCGAGAAGGTGCGCGCGTTCCGCGAAGGGGCGGTGGACTACGTCACGAAGCCTTTCCAGACGGAGGAGCTGCTCGCACGCGTCGGGACCCACATCGCGTTGCGGCGGGAGATCGAGGCGCATCGCAGGTCGAAGGCGACGATCCACCTGCTGGTCGAGGAGGCTCGCTCCGAGCACGATGCGCTGATCGGTGAGTCGGGCGCGCTGCAGCGCGTGCGCGAGCAGATCGCGCAGGTCGCGGCCACGGACAGCACGGTGCTCCTCCAGGGCGAGACCGGCACGGGCAAGGAGCTCGTGGCGCGCGCGATCCATGCGAGGAGCTCGCGCCGCGAGCGTCCGCTCATCAAGATCAGCTGCGCCGCCCTGCCGCGCGAGCTGGTCGAGAGCGAGCTCTTCGGCCACGAAAGGGGCGCCTTCACCGGTGCGGTCCAGCAGCGCCGAGGCCGGTTCGAGCTCGCGGACGGCGGCACGCTGTTCCTCGACGAGGTGGGCGAATTGCCCCCGGAGGCCCAGGCGAAGCTGCTGCGCGTGGTGCAGGAGCACGAGTTCGAGCGCATCGGCGGGGCGCGCACCCTGCACGTGGACGTGCGGATCATCGCAGCGACGAATCGTGACCTGCACGCCGAGGTGGGCGCCGAACGCTTTCGCGCCGACCTCTACTTCCGGCTCGACGTCTTCCCGATCGTCCTGCCGCCGCTGCGCGTGCGACGCGACGACATCCCTGACCTCCTGCAGCACTTCGTGGCGAGGACCGCGCGCAAGCTCGGCCGGACCGTCGAGGGAATCTCCCCGACGTTCATCGAACGCGCGCGTGCCTACGACTGGCCGGGGAACGTTCGAGAGCTCGAGAACCTCGTCGAGCGCGCGCTGATCATGTCGCGCGACGGCGTGCTGGACGCGAGCGAGCTCTTGGTGCCCGCGAGCGCGGCCCGCGCGGAGCCGGTACGGGACGAGACGCTGGAGGAGCTCGAGCGCGCGCACATCCGCCGAGTGCTCGACGACACGTCCTGGGCGGTCGAGGGCGATCGCGGCGCCGCCCGCAAGCTCGGTCTGAACCCGAGCACCCTGCGCGGCCGCATGCGCAAGCTTGGCATTCGCAAGGCGCCCTGACCGTCGCATCCGGCGGATCGCCGCCGTCGAGTTTGGCGGTCCAGCGCGCCGGGCGCGCTCGCGCGGACGGCTCCACGCTCGGATCGTCGAGAATTCGAGGGTTTTGCTCGAGGCGTCTCCCTGGCACGGCGCGTGCTCCGGGTGGCTGCGCAGGCGAGGCTCGTCGAGCCCGCGCACCCGCAGGGACGAAGACCGGAGGCTCTCATGGCTTTGCGCGGTCCAGGACACGAACCGCATGGGACCGCAAGCGCCAGCCCGACCGACACGGCTCGCTCCGCGCTCCTCGTCGCGTGCGCGGCGTTGTCGATCGGGCTCTGCGTCTGGGGAACCGTCGGGTGGCGGCGCGCGTACCGCGCGCGAGCCGAGGTCGACCACCTCGTCTCGGCCGAGCAGCTCCGCGACGCTCAGCTCCTGCGAATCATCGCTCGAGGCGGAGAGGCCGCCGCGCAGCTGGCCGTCGAGGGAAGGCTCGACGCCTCTTCGGCTGAGCTCGTCGTGGACGGACCATGACCGGGGCTCCCTCGGCCGTCACCTGCTCGGAGCAGGCGGCGTAGGTGACGGGCCTCCCGCAGGCGGCTGGGCCCCCGGCGCGGGCGGCGCCGCGGGCGTGCCGCCGCCGGGCCCGGTGGTCTGGTTCGGCCCCGGCTGCGCCGTCGAGACGGCGACGATCTTCACGTCCGGCTTGAACGTGGGATCGCGCAGCACGAGCTGCCCTTGCCGCGCGTAGTTCACTGAGTCGCCCAGGATCCGGAGCGCCTCCTGCGGCGCGTGGAAGCCGGTCGAGTTCTCCGCCTCCACGAAGTCGAGGAAGAACTGCGCGCGCCGCTGGAGGTACCGGGCGGCCTCGAGCTCCGCGTCACTCTTCCCGGCTGCCTTCGCCTTCTCGAGATCGGCGATGAGCCCCATGAGCGCGTCCATCGCGACATTCCGCTGCTTGAAGAAGCGGTCCTGCTCCGTCTCGACGCGCGCCTTCAGCTCCTCCGGCTTCTGGCCCTTGTGGCACCGCGAGCAGGCGGCCGCGATCTTGAGCAGCGGGCTGTTCACCTGGTGGTCGGTGATGGTCTGCCCCTCGTACTTGATCTCCGGCATGTGGCAATCGGCGCAGGTCACGCCGGAGCGGCCGTGGATGCCCTGGTTCCACATCTCGAACTCGGGATGCTGCGCCTTGAGCGCGGCGGCGCCCGTCTGCTTGTGCACCCAGTCCTTGAACCCGGCCTCGTCGTAGTAGGCCTGGATGTCGTCCACCTTGAGCCCCTTCGACCAGGGATAGGTGAGCTGCTTGTCGGTGCCCTTGAAGTAGTACTCGACGTGGCACTGGCCGCAGACGAACGCGCACATCTCCTTCTGCGACGCCTGCTTGTTTACGTCGTAGTCCTTCACGCCCTGCGAGGCCTTGAGCTCGCGGATCCCGACGATGAAGCCGGGGCGCGTGACGCGCAGGCTCATCGTCTGCGGGTCGTGGCAGTCGATGCAGGCGACCGGGTGCGAGACGAGGTTGCGCGCGTCGAGGTACGGCATCGCGTTCATCTTCCGGAAGCCCTCCATCGGATCGCCGTTCCCCAGCTTCCGGTATGGCACGACGATCGACGCGTGGCACTGCATGCACGCGCCGGGCTGCTTCACGACCGCCTGGCGCTTCGTGAAGGTCTGATCGTCGAGCATGTACGCGTGGCCGCGCTCCTCGCGGAAGTCGACCGAGAACGCGTACCCCGCCCACATCGTCTTGAGGCGTGGGTCCTGCTCGAGCTTGGACTGCGACAGGACCGAGCGCGGATCCGCCGCCTCCGGCGCGTGCGGGAGCGCCTCGGACCCACCGTACTTCGTCCGCACCTGGTCGACGGTCTTGCGGTACGTCGCGTACTCCGCCGGATACTCCTCCCCCCAGATCGCCGGGTCTTCCGTGTCCTCGTTGAGCTGGACGGACGCCTTCTTCTCCCGTGTCTGCTTCGCGGCGGCGCCGGGCGCCGCCTTGCGCTGCGGCGTGGCCCTGGGCTTCGCCGTCTGCGCGACCGCGGTCGCGGCGAGCGCGAGACCCGCGATCGTGGCGAGCAGGGCGACGGCGAGACGGGCTCGGTGCTTCGCGTCGATCATGGTGGTCCTCCCTGGAGTGGCTCCGGCGCCGGGGGTTGCCGCCGAAGAGTAACCGTTTGCCACCACGACGCGCGCCGCGGGGGTGCCCAGGCGGGGCGGGAAGTCGGCGCCGAAGCGCTCGGCGCCCCGGCCGGGTGTCCGTGCACGCCGGCGTCGCGGTTCGCAACGTCACGGTGGGGGAGGACAGACCATGCGCGTGGAAGAGCTGATGAGCGAGGCGGAGTGCTGCCACGAGGGCGACTCGATCCGGGACGCCGCGCGGCTCATGAAGGAAGAGAACGTAGGGTTCGTGCCGATCTGTAACGCGAACAAGGAACCCATCGGCGCGCTCACCGACCGGGACATCGCCGTCCGTGTCGTCGCCGACGGCCGCTCGCCCGACGAGACGGTGGAGACCGTGATGACCCGCGACGTCATCGGGTGCCGCATCGGCGAGGAACTGAAGGACGCCGAGCGCCTCATGCGCGACCACCGGACGTCCCGCGTCATGGTCTGCGACGAGGGCGGAAAGCTGCGGGGGGTCATCAGCCTCCAGGACATCGCCATGAGCGAGAGCGAGCACGCGGTCGGCGAGACGGTCCAGGAGGTGAAGAGCGATCAGCCGCCCGCGATGCACTGATCCACGGGGCCACAGGGCGAGCGGCACCGCGGCCCCTCACCCCCGACCCTCTCCCCGCTTCGCGGGGAGAGGAGGGAACGCCGTCTGCTCTGTTCGGCAGGTCACCGCGCGGGGGCACGCGCGGTCATCGCGAGCCGGCCGCCGCAGGCGCGCATCGTCCGCTCGAGCAGGCTCGCCAGCGCGTACACCGCGTCCAGGTTCGGCGTGGGCGTCCCGGTGATCCGAGCGAGCTCCACGACCGCGCCGAGCAGCGCCTCGAGCTCCGTCGGCCGTCCCGCCTCCACGTCCTGGAGCATCGACGTCTTGTGCGCGCCCACCGCGTCGGCGCCCGCGATCCGCTTCTCGATCGAGACGCCGAAGCGACGGGAGATCGGAGGCGACCGACCGTCGCCGCTCACGCTCCGCGCGAAGACCCGGTGATGCGGCCGAGCAGCGCCTCCCCGTCCCGGATCCACTCGGGCGCGTCCGGATCGCCCGTGCGTGCCCGCGCGAGGGCGATGCCCCGCTCGGCGGCGTCGCGCGCCTCGGCGGCGCGCGGATCGGCCGCCGCGTCGGTCGGCAGCAGCGCCTCGGCCAGCGCGAGAAGGTTCGGCGGGTACGCGGGGGCGAGCCGGACGGCGCGCCGCGCCGCCTCGATCGCGCCGTCGGGATCGCCTGGCCCGAGCGGCCACGCTGGCGCGCGCGCGAGTACGAGCGCGAGCACGCGATCGGGGCCGGCGTCATCGATGCGCGCGTCTGCGGCGGCGGCCCGCCGGAGATGCTCGACCATGCGCTTCAGGCCCTCGACGGCCGTCCCGTGGCGCTCGCGTGCCTGGATGCCGAGCGCGAGCGCGAGGCCGTAGTCGCACCACGCGCTCGCGGGCGCGCGGCGCAGGCACCACTGCCCGGCATCGACCGCGGAAGACGCGAGCGCCGCGCGATCGCCGGCGCGGTCATGATCGACGAGCCACACCTTCGCCTCGATCGCGCCGTAGAGCCCCTCGATGCCGCCCGGGTCCGCCTCCGCCGCGGCGAGGAACAGCGACTCGGCGCGCCGCACCTGCTCCACGTCCGGGCGGCGGGCGAAGGACGCCCGCGCCTCCGCGATGAGGTCGGGGGCGCTCCGGCCCGCGGCGGCGGCAGGCGTCCCGAGCGCGCCGACCGGTCGCGGCGCGCGCAGCGCCGGGGCGCACGCGACCGAGGCGGAGAGCGAGAGCGCAAGTGAGAGCGCCGCCCTGCTCACCGCGCCGCCCCCGCCCGGAGCCGCTCGATGCTCGCGAGCGCCTCGGCGCCGAGCGGGACGAACCGGCCGATCCGCAGGGCCTGCAGCGCCGCCGCACCCTCCGGCGCCGAGGGGAGGGCGACGAGGGCGTGCTCGAGGGCGCGCCACCGCTCCCGCGGGAGGCGATCCGCCACCCGCACCAGGAGCCCGGAAGGAATGGGCGCCGAGCGTGCCACCGCCTCCAGCTCGCCGGCGAACGGCAGCGAGGGCAGCGCCGCCGCCTGCGTGCCGTCGAGGAGTACCGCGACGTCCTCGCCGGCGGCCGCCCGGCGGAGCGCCGAGAGCACCTGCGCCGACTGGACGATGCGCGCGTCCGCGGGAAGGCGCCCCCACTCGGCGAGCACGGCCCTCACGAACTCCGGGGCATACCCTGCCGCGGATGAGATCGTGAACCCCACGAGCCCGGTGGGCGCCGCCACCCGGCCTCGCTTCGCGACGAGCGTCCACACCTCGGTCGCCTCCCTCGTCGGGTCGCTCGCGACCGCGAGGCGGGGCTCGAGCTTCAACGCGGCGGCGTGCTTCACCCAGAACGGCACCGGAACGAGCGCTGCCGCAGCGTCGGGCTCCGCGAGGCGAGCGACTCCGTCCCGCTCGCTCGGCACGTACACCGCGGCGAATGCCCCCGCGGGCCAGCTCGCGCCACGTGCGACCGCCGCGGCGAGCGCGTCCATGTTCGGCTGCGCCTCGGCGGTCGAGCCGGGGTATCCCGGGGCGCAGGCGACGAGCGTCGCGCGCGCGGCGCCCGGAGCCCGGCCCGGGGCCACCGCGACGAGGAGAGCGGCGGCGAGCGCAGCGCGCATGGGGCGGCAGCTTAACCCCTGGAGGGGGGGTGGCAACGTGAACGTCGGGGCGTTCCGGCGGGCGCTGCTAACGTGGGGCGGATGACGCCACCGTCGAGCCGGCTCATCGGCGCGTTTCGCCGCATCGTCGCGCTGCGGGTTCCCATTCTCGCGGCGGCGGCGGTCGCGTCCTGCGCCGCCGCGGCCCTCGCGTTACACATCCCGTCCGACAGCGCGATCGATCGGCTCCTCGTGCCCTCGGATCCGGATTACGTCGCGACCCGCTCGTTCCAGCGGGTGTTCCCAGAAGGCCAGGTCGTGCTGCTGCTCCTCGAGGCGGACGATCCGTTCGCGCCCGCGACGCTCGACGAGGTCGTGCGCCTGGAGGAAGCGCTCCGTGCGGTGGGGGGCGTCGCCACGGTCTCCGCGCTCGACGTGTACCGGCGCGCCCACCCCGCGTTCGCGACCGACGCGGCCGGGGCAGCGGCATTCCGGAGCTTCGTGGCGCGCGTGGACCTCTTTCGCCGGCAGGGACTCGTGGGCGACGGGTTCATGGGGATCGTGGTGGAGCTCGAGGCCGCCGGATCGGCGAGCCGCGACGCGGCCCTCGCCCGCGTCGACGGCGCGGTGGCCGCGGCCCGCACCGGCGCGGCGCGCGACCTCAGGAAGGTCGGCGGCCCGTACGTGGAGGCATGGATCGAGCGGGAGGCCGGGCAGGCTTCGGCCCGCTCCTTCCCGCTGTTCGGGCTGCTCGTCGTCGCCATCGTGCTGTTCCTGTACCGTTCCTGGCGGTCGCTCCTCGCCATCCTGCTCGCGCTCGCCGCGGCGGTGGCGCTCGCGGTCGGCGCTGGCGCGCTCCTCGGGTATGCGTTCACCGTGGTGTCGGCGCTGGTCCCGCTCACGGTGATGGTGACCGCGCTCGCGTCGCTCGTCTACATCCACTCCCGGTACGTCGATCAGCCCGAGGGCGTCGAGCTCGACGAGCACCAGCTCCGCGCCCTCGCGAACAAGTTCGTCCCCGTCACCGCGTCCCTCGTGGCTGCCGTGCTGGGGTTCGCCGCGCTCGCGGTGTCGCCCATCCGTCCGGTGCGCGAGATGGGGATCTGGACCGCCACCGGCCTCGCGCTGTCGTGGGTGGTGGCGTTCGCCGTCTTTCCTGGACTGCAGAAGGTGCTGCGCACCCCGACGGGACGGGCCGTCGCCGTCCGGGCCCGCGCGTACGACGCCGTCGCGGCGGCGCTGCCGCGCTTCACCTGGCGCTGGCGCTGGCCGCTCCTCGCGACGTCGCTCGCGCTCGCCGCCGCCGGGATCGTCGCGCTCACCGGGATCCCGGGGCGGCTCGCTCCCATGCGGGTGGGCCTGGACGCGCTCGACTACGTCGACCCCGATCTCGCGATCCACCGCGACATCCGCTTCTTCCAGCGAAACGTCGGCGGGCTCGACGTCGCCCGCGTCTGGGTTCGCACGCCGCCGGGCGCCGCGACCGATCCCGAGGTGCTGCGCGGGATCGAGCGACTTGCCGGCGAGATCGAGCAGCTGCCGGGGGTGAGCGCGATCGTCGGCCCCACCACGTTCCTGCGGGTTCGACGCGCGCTCGCGGGCGAGCCGCCGGCGCTCCCCGCGGATCCCGCAGGCTTCGCGCTCGCGGCAGGTGACATGGAGCAGCTCCTGCTCACCGAGCCCGAGCTGCGCGGCTTCATCGACGTCGCCACGCTCGCGAACGCGCAGCTCTCGGTGACGTTCGACGCGAAGGACGCGGCGAGCGCGCGCGCTCTCTCTACGGCGATCGGCGCCGCCTGGGACCGAACGGTCGCGCAGGTGCCGGCGCTCCGGACCGCGTCGATGCAGGTCGTCGGCGAGGCCCTCCTTCAGGCCAAGGTGGGAGCCAGCCTCGTCCCGACCCTCGCCGAGAGCCTCGCCCTCACCGCCGCACTCATCATGGTCGCCTTCCTGTTCGTGTTCCGCAGCGCGTCGGCGCGGCTGCTCGCGATGATCCCGTCCGTGTTCGCGATCCTCGTCACGTTCCTCGGAATGCGGCTGCTCGGCTTGTCGCTCAACATCGCGACGATCCTCATCGCGACGACGGTCCTCGGGACGACCGAGAACGACCAGATCCACTTCTTCCACCACCTTCACGAGGGAGAGGAGCAGGACGGCCTGGAAGGCGCCCTCCGCCACACCCTGCGGGTGTCCGGGCGGCCCATCGTGTTCGCGACGCTCATCAACGCGGTGGGATTCCTCGGGCTCGCGCTCTCGCGCTTCCCGCCGCTGCGGCAGTTCGGGATCGTCACGGCGGCGGCGTTCCTCCTCGCCATGCTCGCGGACTTCACCGCCCTCCCGGGGGCGCTCTGGATCATGCGCCGCGAGCGGCCCCGCGGTCCGCGCTAGCGGCGCCGGCGCGCGGTGAGGCCGGGACGGGCGGGCTCCGCGGCCGGAGCCGGCCGGCGCGATCGACGTCGAACGCCTCACCGCGCCACACGACGCGGTGCCCGAACAACGCGACCGCCCAGACCGCCGCCGTGAGGGCGTCGCGGAGGGGGAGGAGCGGGAGCGCCCGCAACGACGCGCCATCGCCGGTCGCACGCGAGATCCCGGCGGCCACCGCCCAGCGGAGCGCGAGGGAGCCGGCGAGCGCGGCGATCCCCACCGGAGCGCCCCCGCTCGCGAGGAAGGCGGCCGCGCCGAGCGGCGTCGCGAACGTGAGCGCGTACCCCACGTGCCCGAGCGGGCGGCTTGCGCGCGTGCAGCGCGCCCAGCGGACTTCGCGGTCCCACCCGTCGCGGAAGGACGTGCGACCGAGGACGCTCGTGACGACGTGCCGGCACACCACGATGCGGCGGCCGAGCGCCGCGACGCGCGCGCCGAGCTGGTAGTCGTCGGCGAGATGGTCCGCGAGCGGCGCGAACCCGCCGATCGCGTCGAGGTCGCTGCGGCGGAGTGCCATCGTCGCGCCCATCGCAAAGGGCACTCCGAAGACGCGGCTCGCAACCACGGCAGAGGGCAGGAAGGTGACGCCCATGTGCAGCGCCTCGAGGCGCGCCGGCAGCGACGCGGGCTCGGCGCCGCGATACGCGCACGTGACGAGGCCGACCCCCGGCTGCGAGAGCGCGCCGACCACCTCGCGCAGGTACGAGGGCTCGACCCGCATGTCGCCGTCGGTGACCACGAGGACCGGCGCCAGGGCGGCGCGGGCGAGCGCGTGGAGGAGGTCCGCCTTCCGATTCGGCCCGGGTGCGGGGGCGACGAGGATCCGGACCGGGATCCGGGGGTGCTCGCGGCGCAGCGTCTCGAGGAGCGGAAGGACCGGGTCGTCAGGATCCGCGACCGCGAACAGGAGCTCGAACGTCGGGTATTCCAGGCGAAAGAAGCTCTCGAAGTTCTCGCGCGCGCCGGGGTCCACACCGCGCACCGGCTTGAGGAGCGATACCATCGGGAACGCCGGGGGAGGCGCCGGCGAGCGGGCGCGCACGTGCCGCTGCACCGCGGCGAGGGCGACGAGCCAGAACGCCCAGCTTGCCGCGGTGAGCGCGAGGAGCGCGAGCGTCATGATCGTCACGGCGCCTCCAGCGTCGCGTACGTCGCGAGCGCGGCGCCGCGCGCCTGGAGCGCGGCGCGAACGTCGGGATCGAGGAGCGCCGCGAGATCGCCCGGGTTCGCGCCGAGCGGGCCCGCTGGTGCGGTGGACGGGTGCAGGAACAGCTCGGCCGTCCCGGCCGGCAGCCTCGCGGCGAGCGCGCGCAGGGCCGACGCATCCATCCGGCCGCTCCCCACGATGCCGTGCACGCGCGCGGCGAAGCGGAGGCCGCGCCGGCGGGCGAGGGCGCGCCAGCGGAGCGCGAGCACCCCGAGCGCAGCCGCGTCGACCGCGCACCGAAGCCGCGACGCGGTCGCGAGCGCGCGGACTCCTTCCCACGGCAGCCGGACGCCGGCGGCGCCCCATCGTTCCGCGAGGGCCGCGGCCACCGGGAACGCCGCCGGATGGAGGTGCAGGTGGTGGTGGCCGTCGACGTGGGAGAGCGAGAGCCCCGTCGCGGCGAACCGATCGAATTGGGCGGCGAGCTCGCGCTCGGCCTCGCGGCGCGCCACGGCGCTCGCGGAGAGCCGAAGCCACGCCCGCTCCGGACGAGGGTCGAGCCGGCCGTCGGCACCGCAGAGGTGCGGGATCTCGCCCGGCGAGAGCGCGCCCGGCGCATCCGCCAGGACGAGGTGGAGGCCGACCGCCAGCGTCGGTGTGGCGCGGGCCAGCGCGACCGCCTCGGCGGCCGCCGCGCCGGTGATCATCAGGCTCGCGCTCGTGAGGACGCCCTCTCGATGGGCGCGGAGCACGGCCTCGTTCACCGCAGGCGACGCGCCGAAGTCGTCTGCGTTCACGACGACGCGGCACGCCCCCGGAGCGGTGGCGGGCGCGCTCATCGGGCCGCCTCGGCCAGCTGCTCGAGGCGCGCGCGATCGCTCCACGCGCGCCGCAGCGTCCGCGCGGCGGCGAGGCCCGAGCGCGCGAACGCGAACGCCCGCAGCGGCCGGCGGATCGCGCCGAAGAGCACCCGCGCACCCGCGGCGAGCCGTGCCGCCGGCGACCGGGCGGCGAGCGCGTCCGCGAGCGCCGCCGCGAACGGCGGGAACGGGGCGGACGGCGTGTCGGTGACGACGCGCAGGACCGCAACCGGGATCCCCGCCGCCGCCGCCGCCATGGCGAGCGCAGCCGACTCCATGTCCACGGCCGCCGGCGCCGGGACGAGGGTCGAGCCGCCGATGAGCACGCCCGGGCCGCTCGCGACGTGGCAAGGGAGGGCGCCCGTCGCGACGACGAGGGTGTGCGATGCGATCGCCACCGGAGCCGCGCCGCCCGGGTCCAGCCGCTGAAGGGTCGCGGCGGTGACGATGGCGTGGCGCGGGATCCCGGGCGTGAGGGCGCCCGCGAACCCCGACGAGACGACGAGGGAGGGACGCGGGCCCGATCGGAGCCGGGCGTCGAGGGCCGCCGCCGCGCGGGCGGGGCCGACGCCGGTCCGCAGCACCTCGACCGGGCGCCCGTGCGCCTCCGCGAGCCCGCGCCGACAGGCGCGCGCCTCGGTACGGGTGGGGGCGCACACCAGGATCACGCGCCGGCCTCCGCCGCGCGGGGATGCGCGGGGCGCAGCGCTCGGGCGACCGGGACGAGGATCGCGGCGCTCACCGCTGCGCTGGCGAATGCGAGCCGAACGTCGCCGATGGCGACGGTCACCGCGAGCATGAAGGCGAGCACCCCCGCATACGCCGCGAACACCGCCCAGGCGAAGCCCCGCGGCACCGCCCGCCACGGACCGCGGCACCCGGGGAGACGATCGAGGCAGCGCTGGAACACCCACTGCGAGGCCGCGCCCACCGCGAACCAGCCGGCGAAGTTCGCTGCCGTCACCCCGAACCAGAAGCCGTCTCCCGGGTAGGCGTAGATCCGGCCGAGGAACCACCGGTCGCCCTGGAGCGTCACCGGGTCGATCACCACGTCGAGCAGCATCATCTGGAGCCCGCCGAGCAGCGGCGTCGAGGGCGCGCGCAGCCCGGGCCAGGGTGCCTCGCCGAGCGCTCCCCGCGACCGGACGGCGGCCGCGAGCGCGAAGCTGAAGTACGACAGGAACACGAACGACAGCGAGTCCCAGAACGGCACGTTCGAGATCCAGAGCTCGCGCGTCCGGGTCGCGTCGAAGTAGGTGTAATGGCCGAACGGGAACCCGTTGCGCGTCGAGCTGTACTCGGCCGCGAAGGCGATGGCCCACGTCGGGAGGGCGAACGCGATCGTCCGCCGGAGGCCGAGCTGCAGGACCGCGAACGCGAGAAAGCACGCGAAGAACGCCCAGACGTACGGCCGGTACACGACCGTGCCCCACAGCAGCCGGAGCATCTCCGCGACGGGCACGCAACGCTCCTACGCGCCGGCCGCGGCGCAGAACCGCCCGAGTGCCATGAGCGGGAAGACGTGCCGGTACAGGTGGTACCGGATGTAGAAGTGGCGGGGGAACCCGGTCCCGGTGAACTCCTCCTCGTGCCACGACCCCGCGGCGGGGCCGGCCTCGAGCTGGCGAGCAACGAGCCACGCGACGCCGCGAACGACCGCCGGATCCGTCGGGTGCCGGTAGGCGAGCAGGCCCATGACTCCCCATGCCGTCTGCGAGGCGGTGGACGGCCCTCGTCCCATGAAGCGGCGGTCGGAGTACGACTCGAGCCCTTCGCCGAAGCCACCATCGGCGTTCTGGACCGACGCGAGCCAGCCGAGCGCGCGCATCACCATGGGGTCCGACGCCGGGACGCCGGCGCGCGCGAGCCCGTTCAGCACGTTCGACGTGCCGTACACGTAGTTCACGCCCCAGCGGCCCCACCAGCTCCCCTCCGGCTCCTGGGCGCGGCGGAGGTACGCGAGCCCGCGCCCCACCGCGGCGTCGTCGCTACCTTGCCCGGCGACCCCGAGCGCCTCGAGGACGCGCCCGGTCACGTCGGGGCTCGACGGATCGCAGAGCGAGTCCATGTCGGAGAACGGGATCTCGTTCAGGAACACCCGGTCGTTGTCCCTGTCGAACGCGGCCCAGCCGCCGTCGCGGTTCTGCATGGAGCGCATCCAGGCGAGGGCGCGCCCCACCACCGGCCCCTCGCGCGACGCCGGCTCCTGCTTCACGAGGCCGATCACGATCGCGGCGGTGTCGTCGACGTCGGGGTACCAGGTGTTCACGTACTCGAACGACCACCCGCCCGGCGGACCGTGCGGGTTGTAGACCGTCCAGTCGCCCCACGCGTTCGTGAGCTGCCGCTCCTCGATCCAGCGCCGCGCCGCGACGAGGCGCGGCTCGGCGGGATCCGTCCCGGCGTCGAGAAGCGCGACGAGCGCCAGGATCGTGTCCCACACCGGGGACTGGCAGGCCTCGATCCGGAACCCGTCGCCGTCGTCCTTCGAGAACGCCTCGATGGCGGCGAGCCCGCGCCGGACCGGATCCGAGCGGAGGGCATGGCCCTGGAGCACGAGCGCGAGCACCCCGTTCAGCATGGGCGGGAAGATCCCGCCCCAGTCGCCGCTCGCCTCCTGGTGATCCAGGACCCACGCCTCGCACGCGCGCAGGGCGTGCGCGCGGAGCGCCCGCAGCGGCGGCGCTCCCCGGACGCGATCGTGGGCGCGGAGCATCGCGTCCGCCGCGTTGAAGAACGCCTTCCACCCGGGCCCGTGCCGGCGCAGGGTCTCCAGCACCGGAACCCGGTACGGCACCCGCTTCGTCGCGGGATCGAGCCACAGGTGGTCGAGCCAGCCGTTCGCGGCGGACCGGCCGTTCGGGAGCGCGAACACCGGCCGATGGTGGAACACGATGAAGAGCGGGACCATCGTCGAGCGCGCCCAGCTCGCGAGCCGGTACACGTTGATCGGCGCCCAGGAGGGCAGCAGGATCGTCTCGGGAGGCACCGCGGGGACGGCTTCCCACGGGAACAGGCCAAAGAGGGCGAGGTTGATGCGGGTGAACACCCGCACCTTGGCGAGCCCGCCCGAAGCGAGGACGAATTGCTCGGCGCGCCGAAGCCGCGGGTCCGCCGTCTCGAGCCCGAGCAGCCGCAGCGCGAGGTAGGTCTCCGCCGTGGTGGACACGTCGCCGGGCAGGTTCCAGGCGATCCCCCAGCTCCCGTCCGGCTTCTGGTGCGAGAGGAGGTGATGCACCGTCTGCTCGCGCCGCTCCGTGAGATCGAGCCCGAGCGCCTGCCGGAGCATCACGTACTCGGACGTGATCGTGGTGTTCGACTCGAGCTCGGCGCACCAGTGCTCGCCCCGCCCGTCCCGGAGCAGGAAGTCCCGGGCGCGCGCCGCCGCCCCTCGCGCCGCCGCGACGAGCGCGCCGTCCGGCCGCGACGGGACCGCCCGCGGCGAGGAGCCGCCCGCGCTCATCGCGCCGGCGGCCGCGCCCGCGCGGCGGGGTGCGAGGTCGATCCGGCGCGCCAGGCCCGCCAGGCCGAGACCGGAATCATCGCGAGCTTCTCCGGGAGCGTGAGGGAGGCGCGGCGGGTCACGACGTCGTGGCCGTTCGCGCGAATCTTCTCGAGGATCGCCCCGTAGGCGTCGGCTGCGAACTGGAAGGCCGCCCGGCCGCGGACGCTCGTCATGAGCGGGATGAGCGCGAGCCCCTCCTCGTAGAGCCGGCGGGCGCGGGCGATCTCGAACTCGATCAGCTGGTGGAACGCCGGGTCGCCGACTCGCGCGGGCAGCTCGGCCGCGGAGAGCCCGAACCGCTCGAGGTCGTCGTCGGGCAGGTACACGACCCCGCGCGCGTGGTCCTCGCCCACGTCGCGCAGGATGTTCGTGAGCTGCATCGCCGTGCCGAGCGTCTCCGCGTGCTCGAGCGCGCGCGTTCCTTCGCGGTAGCCCGCGATCGGGGTGATCATGAGCCCGATCGTGCCCGCGACGCGGGAGCAGTAGACGCGGAGGTCTGCGTACGTCCGGTAGCGCCGCCCGTCGAGATCCATCTCGAGCCCCAGGATCAGGTCGTCGAACGGCTGGAGCGGGATGCCGTACTTGCGGATGGTCTCGCCGAGGACGACCCAGCGCGGCTCGAGCGAGAGCCCCGCGACCGCGCGGCGGAGCTCGCCGAGCATCCGGTGCAGCCCGGCCCGGACCTCCTCCGGCCGCGCGTCCGGAGGCCGCTCGTCCACGAGATCGTCGGCGATGCGGGCGAACGCGTAGATCGCGGCGATGGCGTCGCCCCGCTCGGGTCCGAGCAGCTTCGCCATGACGTGGAAGGTCTTCCCGTGCTCGCGCAGGATCTCCCAGCACTCGGCGAAGCCCTCGGCCTGCCCGTTCGCGGGCGCGGTGGTGGTCAGCGCGTTCGGGATCATGCGGTCCCCCTTCCCTCTCGAGGTACGGCGTGGTGGAGCTCGGTCGCGGGGCGCGCGGCGCGGGTGCGCGTCCGGCGCCGCAGCCGCTCGTCGGCGCGGCAGGCCGCGATCCTTCCGGACAGCGCGGCGGTCGGGACCGCGCCGGGCCAGACGGTGAAGTGGCCGGCGGCGTGCAGGTTCTCGAGCGGCGTGGAGACGTTCGCGAGCGGGGAGGCGAACGGGAAGCTCCGCCAGTTGAGCTCGAACCCGCAGCTCCCGCCGAATGCGTTCCGGGTGAAGCGCACCGTGGAGGGTGGCGCGCCCACGTCGAGGGTCACGACGCGGCGGGACGCGCCGGGCACGAGCCTCTCGAACATCGCGAGGAGATCCTCGGCGACCCGCCGCTTCAGCCGGCGGTACTCGGGCGGTCGCGGCCCGGCGCGCTCCTCGCGTCCGGTGTCGCCGCTGAGGCCGGTGCCCCAGCCGCCCTGCCAGTCGTGGCGCGTGAACGCCTGCAGGACGACGCCGGAGCGTCCGGGCGGGGCGAGCGAGGGATCGAACATTCCGTGCGCCGTCACCTCGAGGAACGCCTTGCGGTGCGCGTCCTCGCCGGGGTCGAGCGCGGTGCGGCACGTCGCGCTCGGGAAGTAGAAGACGTGCGAGGTCCCGAGGCGCTCGCGGAGCGCCTCGGGCGGGAGATCGAGCCCGACGTAGGCGGAGACGAGCGCGTCGGAGTGGGGCGCCTGCTCCAGCCGGTCCCGCTCGCGGGGGCGGAAGCGCTCGCGGCCGATGAGGCGGAGCGCCTGCCGCCAGTCGCCGGTGTAGATCACCTCGTCTGCGCACAGCCGCTCGCCGCGGTCGGTGATCACCGCCTCGACGCGGGCGCCGCGCCGGGCGAGATCGACCACCGTCCGCCGGAACAGGAACCGGACGCCGAGTCCCTCGAGGCGCGCGACCCACCGCGCGAAGAACGACCCGAACCCTCCCTCCGGATACCAGTAGTCGTGCGCCCACAGGTGCCAGAACGCCGAGGCGACGAAGACGCTCATGTGCGTGTAGCCGCAGCGCGAGAGCAGGTCGCGCGCGGCCGAGGGCGGCAGCATCCGCCGGTACCAGCCCTCGGAGTCCTCGAGCACCCACGTGCGCAGATCGCGGACGCGCCCGAGGAGCTCGCGCGGCGAGCGGACGCCCGGTGCGGCGAGGCCGCCGAGCGCCCACCGCAGCACCGACGTCGACCCGCCCTCGTGGACGAACGGCACCCGCCCCGGCGCGAACAGGTGCCGGACGAGATCGGAGGTGCGCTGGTGCAGGTCGAAGGCGCGGCCGAGCGCCTCGGCGGACTCGGGGAAGGCGCGCTGGAAGGCCGCCCGGACCTGCGGGATCGAGTCGACCGGCGTGTCGAGCCCGGGCATGACGATGCGGTAGTGCGCGCGCCGGAACGTGGCGAGGTCCGACAGGCCGTACGCCTCGAGCAGCGGAAAGACGATCCCCATGTCCTCGAACGACTGGCACCCCACGTCGAAGTGGAAGCCGGCCCGGCGGATCCCCGCCATGAGGCCGCCGGCCTGGTGACCGTGCTCGACGACGAGCACCCGGCGCCCGCGCCGCGCGAGATCCGTCGCAGCGACGAGGCCGGAGATCCCGGCGCCGACGACGATCGCGTCGAGGTGCGCTGGCGGCGCAGGGATCACCGCGGCTCCCCGGCCGCCTCGGCGGTGAGATCGCGCGCCCGCACCAGCCTGCGCGTGCGCAGGTCGGCCACGGTGCGGGCCCCGGTGAGGAACATGACGGTGCGCAGCTCCGCGATGACGCGCGAGATCGTCTCGACCGCGTCGTCCACCGAGCTCGCGGCCGCGCGCAGGATGGGCAGCGCGATCGCCGCCGCGTCGGCGCCGAGGGCGATCGCCTTCGCGACCTCGATGCCGTGCCGGATCCCACCCGACGCGATGACGACGCGTCCCCCGAGCACGCGGCGACAGATCGCGACGCTCTCCGCGGTGGGAATCCCCCAGCGCGTGAATCGCTCGCCCACTGCCCGCTTCACCCCGTCCGCCGTCCGCAAGCTCTCGATGCGCGACCAGGAGGTGCCGCCCACCCCCGCCGTCTCGACCCCTGCGACCGGGAGCTCGCGGATCTTGAGGGCGGTGGTCTCGGAGATCCCCGAGCCGACCTCCTTCAGGAGGACGGGGACCCCCACCTCGGGCGCGATCGCGCGGATCCGCGCGAGGAGGCCGGAGAAGCGCGTGTCGCCCCCCGGCTGGATCGCCTCCTGGAGCGGGTTCAGATGGAGCTCGAGGGCGTCCGCTCCGACCTGGGCGACAAGCCGCCGGACCTCGCCCGCCTCGACGCCGTAGTTGAGCTGCACCGCGCCGAGGTTCGCGAGGAGGAGCGGGAGATCCGGCGCCCACGCGCGCGCGGCGAAGGTCGCCCCGACGGCCGGGTCGTCGAGCATCTTGCGTTGCGAGCCGAGCGCGAGGGCGACCCCGCACCGCGCCGCCGCGAGCGCGAGTCGCCGGTTCATCTCCGCTCCGCGCGCGGTCCCGCCGGTCATCGCCGCCACCACGAGCGGCGCGGCGAGGGGCTTGCCGAGGAGCGTCGTCCGCGTGTCGAGTGCCTCGGCGTCCACCTCCGGGAGCGCGTCGTGATCGAAGCGAAACGCGCCGAAGCCGTTCGCGTCGCCCTGCGGGAACTCCACGTCGCCGTGCAGGGCGAGATCCAGGTGACTGTCCTTGCGATCCATGGGCGCGTCCATTCAGGGCTCCTTCAGAACACCGACCGGATCGAACGGAGCGCGTTGCGGAGCGAGGACATCCCGTCCTCGACGGCGGTGGGCTCGTACCCACAGTGCATGAGGCAGCCCTCGCAGCGCGGGTCGCGGCCGGCGCCGTACCGATCCCACTCGGTCGTCTCCATCAGCTCGCGGAACGTCTGCGCGTACCCGTCGGCGAGCAGGTAGCAGGGGCGCTGCCAGCCGAGGACGCCGTAGGCGGGGCTGCCCCAGGGCGTGCACTGGTACTCGACCCGGCCCTGGAGGAAGTCGAGGTAAAGCGGCGAGAGGTTGAAGCTCCAGCCTCGCTGTGCGGCGGGCCGGAGCACCTCGCGGAACAGCGCGCGGGTCTGCTCGCGCCGGAGAAAGTGCTCCTGGTCGGGCGCGCGATCGTAGGCGTACCCCGGCGAGATCATGATGCCGTCCACGCCCAGCGCGGTCACCTCGTCGAAGAACCGGTGGAGCTCCGCGGCGTCATGGCCGACGAAGATCGTGCAGTTCACGGTGACGCGGAAGCCGCGCGCCTTCGCGGCCCGGATGGCGCGGACCGCGGCGCGGTGGACGCCGGCGCGCTGGACGGAGGCGTCGTGGCGGCGCTCGTCCCCGTCGAGGTGCACGTTGAGGTTGAACGCGTCGTCGGGGCGGAACAGCCCGAGCCGCTCCTCGAGCAGGATCCCGTTCGTGCAGAGGTAGACGACCCGGCCCCGCGCGACGAGCCCCGCCGCGATGTCGCCGATGTGCGGGTGGATGAGCGGCTCGCCGCCGGCGATGCTCACCACCGGCGCCCCGCACTCATCCGCGGCGGCGAAGCACTGCTCCGGCGTGAGCTGGCGCCGCAGCGTCTCCTCCGGATGCTGGATCTTGCCGCACCCGGCGCAGGCGAGATTGCAGCGGTAGAGCGGCTCGAGCATGAGCACGAGCGGGTACCGCCTGCGGCCACGGAGCCGCTGGCCGACGACGTACTTCCCGACCGCCAGCGCCTGCTTCAGCGGGATCCCCATGCGACCCCCCTCGGACCGGTGAGCTGCGAGACGTAACCGCGCTCCGCGTACCAGCGGAGCGCGTCCTCGAACGCGGTGCGGACCGGCGTCTGCGGGAGGCCCAGCTCCCGCACCGCCTTGGACCCGTCCACGAACATGCGGCGCCGCGCCATGCGCACCCCCTCGAGCGGGATGGCGGGCGGCCGGTGCGTCACCGCGTTCGCGATCGCGGTGCTGACGGCACCGGCGATCCAGGCGGCGGCCCAGGGGAGCCGGACGCGCGGGGCGGGACGGCCGAGGAGCTCCGCCAGCTCGGCGAGGATCTCGCGGAGGGTCATGTTGCGGTGGCCGAGGACGTAGCGCTCGCCGACGCGGCCACGCTCCGCGGCGAGGCGGTGCCCCTCCGCCACGTCTCGCACGTGCACCACGTTGAGGCCGGTGTCCACGAACGCCGGGATGCGTCCGCACGCGAAGTCGACCAGGATCTTCCCGGTGGGCGTCGGCTTCGCGTCCCACGGGCCGACGGGCGCGGTGGGGTTCACGATCACGACCGGCAGCCCCTCGGCTGCGAACGACAGCGCGACGCGCTCCGCCTCGAGCTTGGACCGCTTGTAGGGGCTCGTGAGCCGGCCGGGCGCGAGCGGCGTCGCCTCGTCGGCCGGGCGCGAGGCGGAGAGCCCGATCGTCCCGACCGTCGACGTGTGGACGACGCGCTCGACGCCGAGCGCTCGGCACGCCTCGAGCACGTTCGTCGTGCCGAGCACGTTCGTGGCCCACAGCGCGCCGGGGTCCCGCGCCCACAGCCGGTAGTCGGCCGCGACGTGATGGACGTGCGCGCAGCCCGTCACCGCCCGGCGGACCGCGGCCGCGTCCCGAACGTCGCCCTCCGCGAGCTCGATGGGCAGATGGGCGAGGCTCCGCCGGTCGCACCCGGGTCGGACGAGCGCGCGCACGTCGTCGCCGTGCTCGAGGAGGACGCGGACGAGGTTCGCGCCGACGAAGCCGTTGGCGCCCGTGACGAGGACCTTGCGCATGGTCACCCCGTCGCCCGGCCGGCGAGGTCGCGCGCGGCGCCCGCTACGGTGGCGCCGAGGAGCGACCGGACCACCGTCGAGATCCCCGCCGCGTCGATGCCGCAGGCAGCGAGCTGCCGGCGCACGTCGCCGTGAGGCACGAACGCGTCGGCGAGCCCGAGCTGCGCCACCTGGACGCCGCGCTCGAGCACGCCGTGCCTCGCGAGCGCCTCGAGGCATGCCGCACCGAAGCCGCCCGCGAGCGTGCCCTCCTCGACCGTGACGAGCCGGCCCGCGCCGCGCACCGCGTCGCAGAGCAGCTCCTCGTCGAGCGGCTTCACGAACCGGGCGTCGAGCACCGCCACGTCGATGCCGGCGGCCGAGAGCTGCGCGGCCGCGGCGAGCGCGGCGCGGGCGGGGGTGCCGGCCGCGGCGACGACCACGTCAGGGCGCGAGCCACCGGCGCGGAGCCAGCGCCCACGGCCGATCTCCAGCGTGCGCGGCGCCTCGGCGGGGAGGCCGACCGAGGCGCGACGGGGGAACCGGAGCGCCGCGGGTCCCTGCAGCGCGAGCGCGGTGTGGAGCATGTGGCGGAGCTCGTTCTCGTCCGAGGGCGCCATCAGCACGAGCCCGGGGATCGAGCGCAGGTACGCGAGGTCGAACGCGCCCTGGTGGGTCTTCCCGTCCGCGCCCACGAGTCCGGCGCGGTCGAGCGCGAGCGTCACCGGCAGGCGTTGGAGCGCCACGTCGTGGACGATCTGGTCGTACGCGCGCTGCATGAACGTCGAGTAGATCGCGACGACTGGGCGGAGGCCCTCGCAGGCGAGCCCGGCGGCGAACGTCACCGCGTGCTGCTCGGCGATGCCGACGTCGTAGGTCCGGTCCGGGAAGCGGGCCTTGCAGCGCGCGAGGCCGGTGCCGTGGAGCATCGCGGCGGTGATCGCGACGACGGACGGGCTGCGCTCCATCTCCTCGCAGAGCGCGTCGGCGAACACGTCCGTGTACTGCGGCGGTCCCACCGCGACCTGCGCGCTCTTTCCCGTCCCCGGATCGAAGAACGACAGGGCGTGGCCGCGCGTCGCCTGGTCCGATTCGGCGGGCGCGTAGCCCTTACCCTTGATCGTGAGCGCGTGCAGGAGGATCGGCCCCGGCAGCGGCGCGAGGCGCTGCAGGGTCGCGACCAGCGCGCCGACGTCGTGGCCGTCGACGGGCCCGACGTACTGGAATCCGAGCGCCTCGAACAGCATGCCCGGCGTGAAGAGCGCCTTGGCAGCCTCGAGCCCGCGGTGGAGCGCCTCGATCGTTCGCTGCCCGTGCGGCACGTCACGGAGGACCGCCTTCACGATGCGCTTGAGCCGCTCGGCAGACGGGGACGCGAGCCGCGTGGACAGCCACTCCGAGATGGCGCCCACGTTGCGCGAGATCGACATCTCGTTGTCGTTCAGGACGATGAGCAGGTCGCGCTTCATGAAGCCCGCCTGGTTCAGGCCCTCCAGTGCCATGCCGCCGGTGAGGGCGCCGTCGCCGAGGACCGCGACCACCTTGCCGGGAATCCCGGCGAGCCGCCGCGCCTCGATGATGCCGAGGGCGGCGCTGACGGCGGTCGAGGCGTGGCCCACGCCGAACGCGTCGTGCTCCGACTCCGCCCGCTCGGGAAACCCGGCCAGCCCGCCCTCGGTCCGCAGCGTCGCGAATCGCCCACGCCGCCCGGTGACGAGCTTGTGGGCGTAGGCCTGGTGGCCCACGTCGAAGACGAGCGCGTCGCGGGGAGAGTCGAACGCGGCGTGGAGAGCCACGTTGAGCTCCACCGCCCCGAGCGACGAGCCCAGGTGGCCGCCGGTGCGCGCGCAGGTTGCGATGATCTCTCCGCGGATCTCCTCGCACAACCGAGGCAGGTCGGCGAGCGGAAGACGCTTCAGGTCTTGCGGCGAATCGATGTCATCCAGGAGTCGCGGCATCGGGAGCTCGGGCGTGCGGCAGGCGCGGCCCCCCCGCTCCTGCGCGACGTTCACGCGTGGTGTGTGCGTGCTGCGAGCATCCATCCCGGGGAGCCCTGATTGCAATCTCCCGTCTGGGCGTCTACCGCTCGGGTGCACAGGAGGACCCAACCCGATCGCGGCACCCCGTCTGGAGCGGCCTGCACGAACCATCTGTTCGATCAGGAGGTTGCGCTGCTGGACGCCGGGAACGGCGCGCGCCGAGGAAGCCGCGCGCCTCCCGCCATTGCCACACGACGAGCGCCGGCACGAAGACGAGCGCGTCGCGGGCGCGCCTCCCGAGCGCGAGCGCGAGGGCGGTCTCGGGGGCGAGCCCGACGGCGCTCCCCACCGCGACGAACGCGGCTTCCTGCACGCCGAGCGCGCCCGGAACGACGAATGCGGCGCTCGACAGCGCCTGCACGATGGCCTCGATCGCGAGCGCGTCGATCACGGGAGCCGGATGCCCGAGGAACCCGAGGAGCGCCCAGATCTCGGCACTTCCGGCGGCCCAGCCCACCAGCTGCCACGCCGCGCAGCGTGCGACGCGCCCGGGTCGGTAGACGGCGCGCAGCGCGCGGTCGATCCGGCGACCCGTCCCGGCGAGTGCGGCAAGCTGTCGCCCCGCGATCGCCCGGACGATCCGGGCGAGCGCCGCGAATCCGGTCCTCGACTGGAGGAGCACGAGGGCGATGACGACCGGGATCGCGACGGCGAGCGCGAGGGACGCCGTCCGGACGAGCGCGCCACCCTCCGTCCGCGTCGCGAGCGCGAGGATGCCGGCCAGCGTGAACACGACCTGGGTCGCGATCGCGACGGTCATGTCCGCGACGAGGCTCGCCGCCGCCACCGGCCCGGGCACGCCTCGCCGGATCATGAGCGCCGCCGAGGCCACCTCACCCCCGACGCGCGCGACGGGGAGGAGGCCATTCACGGCCTCGCGGACCCACACGAGCCAGGTGAAGAACGAGAGCGAGCGGGCCCGCCGGCGCGCGACCAGGATCTGCCAGGCGCGGGCATTCAGCGCCATGGGGAGCAGGTGGACGAGGCTCGCCCAGACCACGCCGAGGCCGGCGGTCGCGAGGGCGGAGAGCACCGTCGCGAACCCGGCGCGCGCGAAGAGCGCGGTCGCGACCGCGAGCCCCAGCGCGAGGAGCAGGACGGCGGCCCGGGTCATGTGGTGATGCGCGGTGCGCAGGGCGCCTCGGCCCGCCGCGCCCGGAGGAACTGGAAGAACTCGACCCCCTCGCGAAGGCGCCGCCGCATCATCTGCGGGCTCCGCACCATCTCGGCCACGATCTCCGCGATCTTCCCGGGGCGGAAGTAGAACCGCTTGTAGAAGGTCTCCAGCGCAGCATGGATCTCCGGATGCGGGAGGTGCGGGTAACTCAGCGGCGCGAGCTGCACGCCCTGCTCGTTCACGAGCCCGCCGTGTGCGGCGTCGAGCCAGCCGTGCTCGACCGCCTGGCTGTGGAGCTCCGTTCCGGGGTAAGGCGCGGGCAGCGAGACCTGGATGGTGTGGGGGTCGATGTCGCACGCGAACCGGATCGTCTCCTCCATCGTCTCGCGCGTCTCGCCGGGGAGCCCGAGGATGAAGCAGCCGTGGATCGTGATCCCGAGCTCGTGGCAGTCCTCGGTGAAGCGCCGCATGACGTCGAGGCGGACGCCCTTCTTCACGTTGTTCAGGATCGCCTGGTTGCCGGACTCGTAGCCGACCAGCAGGAGGCGGAGGCCGTTTTCGCGGAGCACCTCCAGCGTCCGGCGCGGCACGTTCGCCTTCGCGGTGCACGACCAGGTGAGGCCGAGGCGGCGCACCTCGCGCGCGATCGCCTCGGCGCGGGGGGGGTCGTCCGTGAACGTGTCGTCGTCGAAGAAGAGCTCCTTCATCTGCGGGAAAGCGCTCTTCACATGGGCGAGCTCGGCGGCGACGTTCGCCACGCTCCGGGTGCGGTAGCGGTGGCCGCTCACCGTCTGCGGCCACAGGCAGAACGTGCACCGGCTGCGGCAGCCGCGCCCCGTATAGAACGAGACGTACGGGTGAAGCAGGTAGCCCTGGAAGTAGTCCTCGATCCGGAGATCCCGCGCGTAGACCGGGGTCACGAAGGGCAGCGCGTCCATGTCCTCGAGCGGCGGGCGCTCCGGGTTGTTCACGACGCGCCCGCCGGCATCGCGCCAGCTCAGGCCGAGGATCTCCGGGAGCGGGCGCCCCTCCGCGACCTCGCGGATCGCGAAATCGAACTCGGCTCCGGCGACGAAGTCCACCTCGGACGCCTGCGCGAGGCTGCCGGCGCGGTCGACCGCGACCCGTGCCCCGACGAGACCGACGCACAGGCGCGGGTTCTCCGCCTTGAGCGCTCGCGCGACACGCACGTCCGAGGCGAAGGAGGGGGTCGAGGTGTGCATCACGACGAGCTCGTACTCCCGCGCGAGCGGCAGCACGTCTGCGAGCGACAGACCCGCCGGGGGCGCGTCGACGAGCCGGCTGCCCGGAACGAGGGCGGCGAGCTGGGCGAGCCAGGTGGGATACCAGAACGAGCGGACCTCCCGCCGCGCCTGATAACGGGAGCCAGCGCCCCCGTCGAATCCGTCGAAGGAGGGGGGCTGAAGGAAGAGGGTGGCGAGCATGGTGGCCTCCGCGGGTTCGCTCCTTATCCGACGAATGGGGGGCGAAGCGCACCACCGCATCCGGGGGCGCACGGACGGGGCACCCCGTTGACGTCCGCCTGGCTGCTCTCCGGCGGTCGGCCGGAGGTGCTAAGCACGAACGGTGAAACGCCCGCCTTCGGCGGAATCGAGCCGGACGGCCGGGAAGATTCGCCGGCGAGTCCTCGCGGCGCTCGCGACCGCCTCCGCCGTCCTCGGTCCCCCCGCCGGTCGCGCGGCGTGCCCAGGCGATCCCCCCGCGCTCGCGGCAGCGCCGACGGATGCTCGGCTCGCGTTTCTCCGCCAGCACCTGGACGCCGCCCGGCCCGGGGCGCACCGGTGGACCCTGGGGTGGGGGCTCACGGAGGGTGCGCTCTCGGCCGGTCAGCTCGTCGCGATCCCGTTCACGCCGGACAGGTCCAGCCGCATCGTGCTCGCCGCAGGCGTCGCCGCCGGCGCGCTCGGCCTCGCGCAGATCGCATTCCTTCCGGTGACCGTGCCGCCGCTGCCGCCCGCCGGCAGCGCGGGGGACGCGTGCGCGACGCTCGCGAACCTCGAGCGGATCCTCGAGCACGGCGCGCGGAACCAGGCGCTCGGGACCGGCGCGGTGGCTCACGTGGGGAATTTCGTCGTGAACGCGGGTCTCGGGATCGGGACCGCCCTCGCCGCGCGGCGGCGGGCGAGCGGAGCGCTCGCGTTCGGGATCGGGTGGGCGATCGGCGAGGCGCAGATCCTCACGCAGCCGACGGCGCTCGTTCGCGATCGCGAGCGCTACCGTGCCGGTGAGCTGGGCTCGGTCTCGCCGCCGCCCGTCGCGCGGCTCGCGGTGCACCTCGGCGGCGCCGCCGTATCGGTGGAGGTCCGGTTCTGACCTCGGACCCCGCCGATCGGGCGTCCCCGCCCGGAGAGGACCGGCTCACGGCCACCATGTCGAACGTGTTGCTCGACGGGCGGGCGGCAGGCGGCGAGCGGGGGGACTCGATCCGTGCGGTCATGGGTTCGTGCGATCGCAGCGGCGATCTCTCTGCTCGGTCCCCTGACGGGCCGTGCGGACCTGCCTCCGCCCGGACGACCCGCGGCGGGGCCGGTCGCGTGGCAGGACTCAGGGCCTTTCGCGAAGCTGTTCCTGCAGCTCCCGTTCGATGCTCCCGAACCGGTCGCGTGCGGCGTGCTCGAGGTGAGCATGCGGACGCTCTACTCGAACAGCATCGCCCGGGAGCGGGTGCCCGGGCTGTCGGTGGACGTGTCGGTCGAGAGCGCCGTCCCGACGATCTTCGCGCGGTACGGGCTGCCGCACGGATTCGAGCTCCAGCTGGCGATCCGCGGTGACGTCCAATATCGAGGCTTCCTCGGACGGCCGATCAAGGTCGTCGAGGGGCTGTTCGGACACGTGAACCCGTTGCGCGCGGGGCCACCCCCCGGGGCCGCATACTTCCGCGTCATGCGCGATGACGGGTTCGGGCTCGACTGGTCCGGCGACGCCGGGAGCGCGGGCGATCCGTGGATAGGCGTGAAGCGACGTGTCCGCGGTCAGCACGGATGGGCACCGGCGATGTCCTGGCGCATCGCGCTCGAGGTACCCACCACGCCGCTTCCCTTCGGCAGCGGGCTGTTCGAGGTAGGGACCGGTCTCATCGCCGGCTCGACACTCGGCGCGACGTCGCTGAGCCTCGAGGCCGATGTGATGATCCCGGAAGGCGGGCAGTTCACCGCGGCCCGCTTGGGGACACGGCCGCACTTCACGGTCCAGCTCGGGGTCGCGCGCCGCGTCACGCGCTGGCTCACCGGCATGCTCCAGGCGAGCGCGCACACCTCGGCCATCACCGGGACCGGGGTCAACGTCCTCGAAGGGACGACGACGTACCTGCTCGCAGGTTTCGGCGTGGAGCCGACCCGGCGCACGTCCGTCGTGTTTGCGGTCGTGGAGAACGTGCTGCACGCGGCGCGAGGCGCCGACATCTCGGGGGTCCTGGAGGTCGGGTGGCGCCCCTAGGACGCGCGGGTGCATCCGCCCCTACGTTAGCTGGGCGCCGATGCGTCATCGTCGATCGGTCGTGAGCTCCTCGGGCGCCAGGCACAACGGCCACCCCGAGGGCGCCACGTCCACGCGGAGGGACCGAATGGCTGAAGCTCCCGCCGGCAGGCCGTCCCGGGCTGAGGCTCAGCCTTCCACCGCCGCGCCCGGCGACCGTTCCATCGAACCCGCCGCGAGGCCGTCCTGGAAGAAGCGCCGCCCGCTCCTGATCGTCGGCGGCATCGCGGCCGTGGTGATCCTCGGCGTCGTCGTCTACCTCCTCGCCAACGCGGGAAAGGAGCGCACCGACGACGCGCAGATCGACGCTGACGTGGTGGCGCTCGCTCCCCGCGTGGCAGGGCAGGTGGCCGCCGTCGCGATCGTCGAGAGCCAGGCGGTGAAGAACGGTGACCTCATCCTCCAGCTCGACGACCGGGATCATCAGGCGCGCGTCGCCCAGGCGTCGGCCGAGGTGGAGAGCGCACGCGCCCAGGCGGACGCCGTCGACTCGCAGGTGGCGGTGGCCGAAGCGGCCGCCCGCGGTTCCCTCACGCAGGCGGAGTCGAACCTGCTCGGTTCCACCCGATCCGTGGCCAGCGCGCGTGCGCAGCTGGAGCAAGCCCGCGCCACTCTCGTCAGCCGCGAGGCCGAGCTGAAGCTCGCTGAGGTGAACCTGCGGCGCGCGCGTGAGCTGCGCAGCGGCGGCGCCATCGCGCAGCAGCAGCTCGATCAGATCCAGGCGCAGTACGACTCGGCAAGAGCGGGGAAGGAGGCGGCGCAGGCGAGCGTGGCAGCAGCGGACGAGCAGCTCCGCCGAGCCCAGGCGCAGGTCGGCGAGTCGAAGGGGCGCGTGGCCGTCTCCCGGCCCGTGGACGCGAACATCGCGGCCGCGCGGGCGAACGCGGCGTACCAGCACGCGCGGCTGCGGAGCGCGGAGGCCGCGCTGACGCTGGCGAGGCTGAACCTCGAGTGGACCCGGATCGTCGCTCCGGACGACGGCGTCGTCAGCGGGATCACCGCCCACCCGGCCGCATTCGTTTCGGCGGGACAGACCGTGGCCCAGTTCGTACCGGACAAGAAGTACGTGACCGCGAACTTCAAGGAGACGCAGGTCGCGAAGATGCACGTCGGCCAGAGGGCCGACCTCGACGTGGACACCTACGGGCGGACGCTTCGTGGAACGGTGGAGAGCCTGGCTGGTGGGACCGGCGCACGGTTCTCGCTCCTTCCTCCCGACAACGCCACCGGCAACTTCGTGAAGGTCGCTCAGCGCATCCCGGTGCGCATCGCGCTCGATGGCGTGCCCGCCGGGATGACCCTCCGCGCAGGACAGTCCGTGAACGTCACGGTCCACGTCCGAGAGTGACGCCTCCGTGGCCGCGCCCGATGACCATGCCGGCTGGAGGCCCCGCCACAATCCGTGGGCCGTCGCGTTCACCGTCACCCTCGCCACGTTCATGGAGGTGCTGGACACCGCGATCGCGAACGTCGCGCTCCCGCACATCGCCGGCGGACTCTCCGCGAGCCGGGACGAGGCGACATGGGTCCTCACCTCGTACTTGGTCTCGAACGCGGTGGTGCTGCCGATCAGCGCATGGATCTCGAGTCGCGCAGGGCGCAAGCGGTTCTACATGAGCTGCGTCGTGCTCTTCACCCTGAGCAGCTTCCTGTGCGGATTCGCGCCTTCCCTTTCCGCGCTCGTCTTCTTCCGGGTCCTGCAGGGAATCGGTGGCGGCGGACTCGCCCCGAGCGAGCAGGCCATCCTCGCCGACACCTTCCCGCCCGCTCAGCGCGGCATGGCCTTCGCGATGTACGGGCTCGCCGTGGTGCTCGCTCCCGCGATCGGCCCGACGCTCGGTGGCTACATCGTCGATCACACGAGCTGGCGATGGATCTTCTACATCAACGTCCCGGTGGGAGTCGCGTCGCTGCTGCTGAGCTCGGTCATGGTCGAGGACCCCCCGTGGCTGCGCGAGGAGAAGGAACGCTCGAAGCGCGCCGCGGTGGACTGGTTCGGCCTGGGCCTCGTCGCCGTCGCGTTCGGTAGCCTTCAGGTGATCCTCGACAAGGGCCAGGAGGACGACTGGTTCTCTTCCCCGATGATCGTCGGGTTCACGATGGCGATGGTCGTCTGCATGCTGGGGATGCTCGTGTGGGAAGCGGCCCATCCCAACCCCATCGTGAACATCCGGCTGTTCCGGAACCGGAACTTCGCGACGAGCGTCGCGCTCATGTTCACGCTGGGCGCCGTCCTCTACGGGACGACGGTGCTCATCCCGCTGTTCCTGCAGACGCTCATGGGGTACA